>Ga0207639_10000063_pt1 | contig 100309 bp, 85 predicted proteins | sample KBSCornC32_FD_184299 | JGI IMG/M metagenome (GOLD analysis project Ga0207639, IMG submission 184299) | Corn rhizosphere microbial communities from Kellogg Biological Station, Michigan, USA - KBS Corn C3-2 (SPAdes) (version 2) | ecosystem: Host-associated > Plants > Roots > Rhizosphere > Soil ... | reverse complement strand
ACGGCAATGCCCCGGCCCATTCTTCGCACTTGCCGCATTGTTGCGGCCTTGCTTCTGCTGATGATCTCTTCAGCCGCTTTCGCGAAAGACACGCCTCTCGCGGTAATTGACTGGCCCTCTACAGGAACTCCCGTGGTGCGGTTCACCTTCAGCAAGTTCAAGACTCTTCCAGGCATGGGTAGCCTGCACGGATACGTGATGGACACAACCGCGCAGAATCTGTCCGCCCGCGTCATCCCCTCAGCGCAGTTCTCGGTCTATCTTTTCGATAAGGCGAAGGTGAGGGTAGGCGAAGACGGCATCACTCTCAGAAACGTAGGCCCAGGCGAAACCATAAAATTCGAAACGACGGTCATGGCCTCCGGTCAGCCTGTCTCCGTTTCCATCCAGGCGAGGACCGGCTCTGACAGAGCTATCACCTTAACAGTCAACTCAGCGCCGCAAGGTGCTCTCCTCAAGGTCGACGGCACCGAAACCGGCGTCACCCCGCGACTGATCACGATCGGTCCGGGCAAGCATACCCTCACCTTCAGTAAGGAAGGGTTCAAGGCCGGCGACTTCCCGCTCGAAATTGGCCAGAACGACGTTTCCGGCGGCTCCGTCACATACGAACTCGGTGCCGCGTCGTTCGATTCGATCGAACTACGTGACGGCAGCGTACTCAACGGTGACCTCGTCTCCGTCTCCGGCATGGATGTCGAAATCCGAGTAGCGGGCAATCTCCAGCACATCGATCGCAACCGCATCAAGCGCATCATGCTCGTCCAGCGCGACTCTCCCCGGCAAGATCTGCCAAACCCATCCTCGGCTCCGCAGTAAGTCGCGGGCTCGCATACGTTTGGGCTTTGCCAGATTCTTTCGGATCAGCTCTGCTGTGATTGGCTCTCACCTTCCAAAGTGCTCATTCCTTGTTGAATGGCGCGGGTGTTATACTCCGGAACAATGAACAGAGTTCTCATCGTCGCGATGGTTGCGTGCGTAATTCTGTTCGTTCTAGCCGTGCTCATCGCTCCCACCATCGACCTCCAGCCATCGGCTCTCAGAGCGCAGCAATGGTTGAACCTCATAGCCGCGATGTTCTCCCTTGCCGGACTGTTCGAGATCTGCATTCATTTCGTGATGCCCCTCAGCACGAGCAATGCGTCTGAACAGCTCAGTCAGCCTCCTATGCAGGTATCGTCTCTAGAGCTCTCCTGCTGCCTGCTTTGCTAGAGCAGTTCCCCGATCCGACGAAGCACATTCTTGAAAGCTGAGTCAGCCTCAGGTTGACTCAAGTTCTTCTTTCGTCATCCCAGGGGATCGATCCAATGCAAAATGGGGATTCAATCGAGGCTCCTCCGCGAAGCCTTACAATCACCGGCTTTCTCTCAAATCTTCGCAACGCTCGGTCACGCGCACTGCTATTGGACTACGATGGCACGCTCGCGCCATTTACCTGCAATCCGGCGCAAGCTCTGCCATATCCGGAGATTCCCGACACTCTTCGGCGCATTCAGCGCGAGACGGATACGCGGCTGGTAATCGTCACCGGCCGCGGCGCCTCGGACATTCCCCGCTTGCTCGGCCTTAGCGATGTCGAGATTTGGGGCTGCCACGGGCTCGAGAGACTCCGGCCCGATGGCTCCAATGAAATCGCGCGAGTCGATCCGCGCCTGCTCGCAGCGATTGAGACAGCCTGCAACCTTGTCGCATGCGAAGGCCTTTCCCATCTTGCAGAACGCAAGACCGCCGGCGTCGCGGTCCACTGGCGGGGCCGCGAACACATTTCAGAACATGTGGTTCGAAGAATGCTCCGCATCTGGTCCATGATCCCCGATCGAAACGAACTTCGCTTTGCGCCCTTCGATGGAGGCATCGAAATCCGAGTTGCATTCAAGGACAAAGGAGACGCCGTTCGCTCAATCTTCACGGAAATGGGACCACAAGTCGCTATGGCTTACCTCGGCGACGACGCTACCGATGAAGATGCCTTCGGAGCTTTAGCTCACCGAGGCCTCAACGTCCTCGTCCGGAACGCTTATCGTCCGACTCTCGCGGACGCGTGGATCAAGCCGCCAACTGACCTCCTCGCCTTTCTCCGTGCATGGATCTCAGCCTGTCCGTCTTCCTCACAGAACACACCCGCGCGCGCGTAAGTCTTTCACTCATCAACCATCAACGCCTTGGAGGGATTCATCATGAAAAAGCTAATTCGTCGCTCGATGCTCCTCAGTTCACTCTTGCTTCTTCCGTTGACTTTGCCGTCGCAGGAAATCGTACATGCACTTTGCGGCACGGTCAGTTCGATCAACCCCGCGGCCAAAACGATCACGCTGTTTCAAGACAGCGGTTCGCCTGCCACGTTCTCCATCAAGTCCACATCGGGCACGCGCATTGCATTCGACAAAAAAGTCGCCAACGAAGTCACCGCTGCAAAGGAGTTCCAGAAGCAGGGAGCCTACGTGATCCTCTTCTACTACGGAGTTCAGGAGAACCGCACGGCGGTGGCCGTCAAAGCCCTTGGTGCTGGGCCTTTCTCTTCCACTACCGGTGAGGTCACTGAATGGAATGGACACACGCAGACCATCTCCGTTCGGGCAAAAGACGGGTCCACTCATTCGTTCAAATTCGACTCACAAACTGTAGCGGAGACCTATCAGGGTGTTGCAGACGGTTCGAGATTCGATGCCAACAAGGGTGACCATGTCCGGCTGGTCAGCTCGATCAAAAATGGGACTCCAACCGTGCTCTTCATCCGTGGGGCTTAGCGAAAAACGTCCGCCACGTGGCAGCACAACTGTGGGCTCCGGAAGCGTCAAGCTCTTCATCCTCCCCCTCCGGTGTTCGCAACGCTAGACGCAATAACGCATCCGTAGGGCCAGCCCGAATAACTGGAGTCGATGAGACCGCCGCGTGTTCAGGGCCGAAGGTTCGCCATATCATCTGTTACGGGGAAGGACCTGCCAATAGAAGAACGGATCGTTTGACTTCCACGATCACCATCGTGCTATGCTTGGCCGCCACAAATCTCCGCTTCCTGGCATGATCCTGCGCGGGTGCTTTTTCCCCTCTCGCCGGGATTGATCATTCCAAACACGGTGCACACAGGAGGTTTCACATGACTCTCCGGCATCGCCTGCACTTGCTCGCGATTTTCTGCCTTGCAGCTACAGCATTTTCATTCGCTTCCGATGGGCCAGACGACAGGGCCATCACCGACCCGAAATCGGTGAAGTCAGAATCGAATTCCGCAGCTCGCCCGGCGCCCATCGGAGACCTGTATTACACCCACAGCTCCTTCGGAGCAGCATGGTCGCCTGACGGGAAACAGATCTCGTTCACAAGCGACCTCACGGGGCGCCCGAACCTCTGGAAGGTGAGCGCCGCAGGCGGGTGGCCAATCCAGCTCGCACAATCCGACGACCGCCAATACGGGGCAGCGTGGTCGCCCGACGGGAAGTGGATCGTTTACCAGCAGGACTCCGGCGGAAATGAGCTCTGGGACCTCTTCGCCGTTCCCAGTGATGGCGGCGAAATTGTCAACCTGACCAGCACACCCGGCATCCGCGAAGAAGGCCCGCGCTGGTCGCATGATGGCAAGACCATCGCCTTCAACTACAAGGCCAAGGACGGAACGAGCTACGATATCGCTTTGCTGGATTGGGCCACCCACAAGGTACGCAGGCTCACGGAGGAGAAACAACCCGGCTTCTCATGGAATTCATTCGCGTGGAGCCGCGACGACAAAACCATTTATGGCGTGCGCGTAGATCCTCCATTCACAAACGCAGATATCTATCAAATCGATGTTGCCACTGGAAAAGCAGAGAACCTCACGCCGCATCAGGGTACGATCCGCTATCTCGGTTCCGCCCTTTCTCCGGACGGGTCCAAAGTCCTGATGAGTTCCGATGCAAAAGACGGATACATGAATATCGCTCTGCTCGATGTGGCGAGCAAGAAAATCACGTGGGTTACGGATCTCAAGTGGGAGGCCTATTCCGGCAATTTCTCGCCCGATGGCAAAACCTACTCCTACGTCGTAAATGAGGACGGCGTAATCGATCCTTTCCTGGTGGATAGCGCAACCAATACATCGAGAAAAGTGAATGTTCCGCATGGACTGAATGCCTTTGCCGGCAATCCCAGCGAGTTCTCGCCCGATGGCGATCGCGTGATGCTGTCGCACGAAGCATCGAACCAGCCCGGGGATCTTTGGATCTACAATCTGGCCACAAACCACGCCGATCAGTTGACCTATTCCGCGGTGGCCAGTTTGCGCGCTACACCGTTGCCTGCCTCGCAGATCGTCCACTACAAGAGCTTTGATGGCAAGATCATCAGCGCCCTGCTGTGGATGCCCTTCAATCTCAAGCGCGACGGCAGCAATCCGGCAATCGTACTGCCGCATGGCGGGCCTACAGGGCAGATGGTTGACTACTGGAATACCGATGTTGCAGCACTGGTCTCACGGGGGTACATCTGCATCGCCCCAAATCCCCGCGGATCGACTGGCTACGGCCTCGACTTCCAGAAGGCAAACTTCCAGGACCTAGGCGGTGGAGACCTGAAGGACGAAATTGCAGGGGTCGGGTTCCTCAAAGCCACTGGCTACGTCGACTCAAAAAAGATCGGTATCACTGGCGGATCGTACGGCGGATTTATGACGCTGATGGCGATTGGCAAGGCGCCGGAAATCTGGGCAGCCGGAGTGGAAGAGTACGGAATCATCAACTGGGATAGCATGCTGAAGAGTTCAGACCCTTCACTGAACGAATACCTCAAATCGCTTCTCGGCGACCCGGAAAAGTTCCGAAAGATCTATCAGGACGATTCGCCAATCACATACATTCGCAACACCAAAGCCCCTCTGCTGGTGCTGCAGGGCGACAACGATCCGCGCGTGCCAAAGGAAGAAGCCCAACAGGTCGTCGACATTCTCAAGAAAGAGGGCCGAACCGTCGACGCGCATTACTACCCAAATGAGGGCCACGGCTTTGTGAAACGTGAAAACCAGATCGACGCAATCCGCCGCACCATCGACTGGTTCGATGAGCACCTGAAAGGAAAGAAAGTCTCATCCAACCCGGGAGGGAGTTCGAGCGAGTAGGGCTGGCAAGGAACGACTCAGGCTTTCTTTACCCCGATCACGCTCATCATCCTTCCCGCATGCCCTCGCGAAGCCCGGTGAGAGAAGAACATATCCGTGTGGCAGTTCGTACATCCGCCGGTGGTGCTGATCGTCGAAGGCCTGACACCCGCATCCAGCAACTGCCGCCGATTGGCCTCGATCAAATCGAGATGCAGCTGCGGCCCGATTGGCGAGTGCCCAGGCGCCCTCTGCGTCAGAAACAGCATGGGATATTTGGTTCGCACCGGATCCGAATCGAACACCTCTCGAAACAGCTCCCGCGCGTAGCTGAACTGCGATTCAAACTCAGACAGCAGTTCCTCGCCCACCGCATAGCAGCACTGCGTCGCCCCCGGCCCAATCGCCGCGACCAGGTCCTCCGGTTTGCAGCCGAACTCCAGCCGCATACGCCCCACACCCAGTTCCACAATCCGCTTCACTGTTCCGCGCCACCCTGCATGAAACGCCGCAACTACTTTCTGCCGTCGATCGGCAACCAGCACGGGGATGCAGTCTGCCGTCTGGATCGCCATCAACAATCCTGGCACCGACGAAATCACTCCGTCCGCTTTCCGCGGTCTCTCCCGCTTTACATCAGCCTTGTCGGCGATCACCAGCAGGTTCGAGTGAAACTGCCGCAGCGACACGATCGGGGTCGCAGAATTTCCCGTCACCGCTCCCGCCAACAGCCTGCGGTTCTGCTCCACGGCTTCCCGGGTGTCCGCCGCAGTGAATCCCAAATTCAGCTCGCCTGGCGCTCCCTCAGCGCAGTAGGCCCGGCTCACTCCACCTCGCCGCGTACTGAACCCGTGCCAAAGCCACTTCTTCAAGCTGCTATCTCCGAGCCACGGACGAATCTGAAGCAACTCCACCCCATTCGCGAATCGCGAAGTCTCCGGTGCAGCCGCTGCGAGCTCTTCCTTCGAGGCAGGGTCTCTTCGCGACTTCCGGAGTCGGGTGGTAATGCCTGCCGGCGTAGTTCGCCGATTGCGCACCAATCCCGCAGTCGCAAGTATTTTGTCGATGTCTTTTAGATTCTGTTCGGTTTGTGAGGAAGGGGAAGACTTGGACCGCGTCACAAGTTCGATTGTAGCGGCGTAGTCAGGCCCAGATGAGCGAATGGGCCCGCTTTCCAGCGGGCCCGCTCGAGAGGCATTTATAGGAGGGAGGTCCTGAAGGGGTCGAGAGATGGGGTCCGTTACAGACCCTCAAAGGAAGTAGTTACCTTTCTTGGATGGGCCAAATTCGGGGAAGCCTCTGCTAATTACTAAGTCAGATGCGCCAAGGGGTGAAACGTTGCCCCCTGAGACAAAATTTCTTTTCGGAAGGGCCTCTCCTGTGGAAAACCTGCGGCGATCCGGGTCTCTCCAATCATTCCAAACTCAGAATCTCTGCGCCTCCTAAAGCCATCCATTCCCAATCTAAGTTAAACCAATGCCACGACTTACTGCTTCGGAGCTCCCGGCGGGTTTTCCTGCTTCACTTCCTGCCCTTCGCCCGGGAATGGCCAGCTCTTATCCAGCAGAATCTCTTTCTCCCTCTGGTCTTTAGGCACCCTGTCCACCTTAAGGTTCTCCAACAGGTGAACCCCGGTCTTCCCAGCCACCACGATATCCATGTCCCCGTCTTTGTCCATATCTTCGACAATGAATTGCGTTCCGGCCCCGGCCGTTCCCCCCACGCTCACGGGATACCGGCTGAATGCCCCCGTCTTGCGGTCGATCTTGTAGTAGTAGATAACCAGCGGATCATATGACCCGGGATCCTTCCCGTTGTGTCCGCGGTAACGCTTGCCAGCCAGCAACTCCGGCTCGCCATCTCCATCGATATCCACCAGCTTCAGCGCATGCGCTTGCGAGAACGACTCGTCGATCGCCCTTCGCACCCAGTGATGCGTGTCGCCTTCGCCAATCTGCTCTAGCCAGTAGAGCCCATAGCTGTGCCCTTCTCCATAGATCAGGTCCATCTTGCCGTCGTTGTTCACGTCAAAGCCGATGATCGGAAACCCCGCATCGCCCAGTTGCCAGTCGGGATGCCACTCCCAGTTGCCCTTGTTCGCATCCACCTGCTTCAGCCACCCATTTGGGGTCAGGATGTCCGCAAGCCCATCCCCGTCGATATCGGCAACTCCCACGCCGTGCCCGTCCATCTCCTTGTCGCCAACGTGACGCGCCTTCGGCTCCGCGCCGGCGAAGTCAATCCAGATCAGCCCTGAGTGGTTGTAGTGCGCAAAGATCAAATCCGGCACGCCGTCCCCGTTAATGTCGGCCATCACCCCGCCTTCGGTGTCATAGCTGTCCGTGATCTGATGCTTCTTCCACTCCGCCCCCGCCTGCTTTGGGTTCTCGTACCACCAGACCCCATTTGTCTGCCACGCTGCTGTCACTACATCCGGGGCGCCATCATGATTCACATCGATCGCCCACTCGCCGCAATCAGCCACAAACTCCCCCGTAATCGACACCTCGCGATACTGGTGCCGGGTCCATTCGCCGCCCTTCGCCCCGGGATTTTCGTACCAGTACGCCCCGCTCAAAATGTCCGGAAACCCATCTCCATTCATGTCAATCGTGGTCACAGCCTCTGCGTGGTCCGTCCCCAGCCGATGCGACACAAACGTCGCCTGCGCCAGGCCTCCGGGCCCACCCCCCGGCGTCGTTTTTTTCTCCGACTGCGACATCGCTGAACAACCGCCTGCAACGCAAATCAATGCCACAATTGCAAACCGCACGTTCTGTGTCATCACGAGGACCTTTCAATGAGCAAGGATGCCGTACCAGGTTTACGCGGACAGATCTTTCACGCAATTGTCATGCAGCAGCACGCCATGTGCAAGCTACTGTTCTAACGCACGAACCTTCCAGTCCCATCCTTGGTCGGTCCCCGTTCGTCACATCCTTCTTGCCAACTTCAGACATCGGGCGTATTTCTCTCCCATAGATCATCTTCTGGAGCTCCAGGAGATGATCTTCCGGAGTCGCAACTCAATGCCGAAGCGCGAAGCCCCCCCGCTCGAAGCAGACCTCCTCCAGGGCACCCTCGATCTGCTCATCCTGCAAACACTTCAGCTTGGCCCTGCCCACGGCCACACCATCGCCCACGTCATCGAACATCGCTCTGACGAAGTCCTCCAGGTTGAGCATGGTTCGTTGTATCCAGCCCTCCACCGGCTCCAGAATCGCGGCTGGATCAGCTCTGCATGGGGACCGTCTGAAAACAACCGCAAAGCGCGCTTCTATCGCCTCACCGCAGCAGGCCGCAAGCAGCTCACCCGGCAGACCAGCCGCTGGGAAGAGCTCGTCCGCGCAGTCAATCGCGTTCTCAAACCCGTCCGGGAGTAACTATGCCTTTCAAGCGATTCTTCCAGCGTCGCAGCCATCGCCAGGAGTCCGCACTCGAACTCGAATCCTACCTGCAGCGCGAAACCGACGAGAACATTGAGCGCGGAATGTCTCCTGACGAGGCGCGGCGCGCGGCCCACATCAAACTCGGCAATGTCACGAACATCCTCGGCGACATCTCCCAGCAAGACGGCTTCGGGCCGTTCGAAACCCTCTTGCGGGACCTCCGATTCGGCCTCCGCATGCTCCTCAAACACCGCGGCTTCGCGCTGGTCTCGCTGCTCACCCTCGCCATTGGCATCGGCGCCAACACTGCCATCTTCACCGTCGTGGACGCCACACTCATCCGTCCGCTTCCTTATCCGAACGCGAACCGGACCGTCATGATTTGGGAGCACCGCCTCCCCGACGGCGAGCGCCAGAACGTGACCTCTCCCGCGACTTTCCTCAACTGGCAGCGCGATAACAACGTCTTCGATCAGATAGCTGCCATCTTCAACGACTCCTCCATTCTCTCCAGCGGCACCGCGCCTGAGCAGATCGCCACCGCCTCGGTATCCCCGAACTTCTTCTCCATCCTGGGAGTCAACGCCGCCATCGGTCGCGTCTTCGTGCCAGCGCAAGATGGCAACTCCGATTCGAACCGGGCAGCGGTCCTGAGCTTCGAAGTCTGGCAGCGTCACTTCGGCTCCGACCCCAACGTCCTCGGGACTCAAATCACTCTCGATGACAGACCCTACACCGTCGTCGGCATCATGCCGCGCGGCTTTGGTTTCTTCGTCAAACAGCAATCGTTCTCGCCCAAGAAACCGGAAATCTGGACCACGTGGACTTTTTCTCCTGAAACTCGCGCCAGCCACGGCCGTTTCCTTCAGGCAATTGGCTTGCTTCGCCCTGGCGTCACCCTGGGACAAGCGCAGGACGCGATGCTCAGCCTTTCTAGTCGTCTCCAGGCGCAGGACCCCGCCTCCATGAAGAACTGGAGCGTGAACCTCGTTCCTCTTCGTTCACAACTCACGGGCGACATCGCTCAAGGTCTGCGCTTGCTCTTAGCCGCCGTCGGCATGGTGCTCCTTATTGCATGTGCCAACGTGGCCACGCTCAATCTCGCTCGCGCCTCAACCCGCCGCCACGAAATCGCTGTCAGGATGGCTCTCGGTGCAAGCGCAAAACGAGTCGTCCGTCAGGTTCTAACTGAGAGCTGCCTTCTCGCCTTCATCGGTGGACTCGCCGGCTTCTGCCTCGGCTATCTCTGCCTCAATCTTCTTAAGTCCATCGCTCCCGCCAATCTCATTCCGCTCGAAGCACTTCGCCTCGACTTCCGCGTCTTCGCATTCGCCTTCTCCGCTTCTCTCTTCTCCGGCCTTCTCTTCGGCATCCTCCCCGCAATCGATGCTTCCCGCACAGCTCCGCGTGAGCCCCTGCAAGAAGGAGCAACAGCAGCCCGCGCAGGAGACGGCCGAAGCATCGCTCGCCGGGTCCTCGTCGTCAGCGAAGTCGCCATCGCTCTCGTTCTGCTTATGGGAGCAGGCCTGCTTATCCGCAGCTTCCAGCGGCTCGTCGGCGTCGATCCAGGCTTCCGCGCCGACCACATCCTCACTGCATGGATCCAGTTCCCCAACGCCCGCTATCAGAAAGACGAGCAGAAGAATCAATTCTTCGCGAATCTGCTCGATTCAATTCGAGCGATTCCGGGCGTGCGTTCCGCCAGCGCCGACGGTTTCCTTCCCTTCGCCGGCATCATTGCGGGAACCGGAGTGCAGGTCGAAGGCCGCCCGATCCTCCCCATCTCTCAACAACCTGACGTTAATGTCTCGCTGGTAGAACCCGACTTCTTCGAAACGCTCGGCATCCCTCTCATCGCTGGCCGAACGTTTAATCGCAGCGAAGCCTTCAGGGCCACTAACAACGTCGTCATCAGCCAATCCATGGCGCAGATGCTCTGGCCCAATGAGAATCCCATCGGCAAGCGCGTAACCATCTATATGAAACGCAACAATACGCCGAGCACCGTGATTGGAGTCGTTGGCGACGTCAAGCATGCGGGCCTCGCCTCGCCGGTGAAGCCCACGGCCTACTGGTCTTATCCCGAACTAGGTTTCCAGTTCATGACTCTCGTCATCCGCACCGACGGCGATCCACGTTCCCTCATCCCGGACCTCCGAGAAACCGTGCTGCGCATCGAGAAGAATCAGCCCATAGCCGACGTCGTCCCCATGGAGACTCTGCTCTCTATCTCCGTCGCACGCACCCGATTCGCCACGCAGGTGATGGCCGCCTTCGCCTCTATTGCCATCCTGCTTGCCGTCATTGGAATCTACGGAATCATCGCGTACGACGTCGAACAGCGCGCACGCGAGATCGGAATTCGCATGGCTCTCGGCGCCCAGCGCACCAGCGTCATCCATCTGGTGCTCAGTCGAGGCATGGTGTTGGCAGGTATCGGTATCGCCTTCGGAATCGCCGCATCTCTCGGCCTCACGCGCCTGCTCGGCAGCATCCTCTATGAGACCCGACCGACGGATCCTGCGACCTTCATCCTCGTCAGTTCAACTCTTGCAGCGGTCACGATCTGCGCCGGCTATCTCGCCGTTCGCCGTATCAGCAACATCGAGCCCATGACCGTGCTTCGCCGCGAATAGAATCAGCTGCGAGAACTGCGGGTGCCCCATAGCCGCCCTGAGCCTGTCGAAGGGGCTCTCGTAGTTGGAGGCATAGGATTCGAAGATCTCAGCCTTTGACCCGCACTCTACCAAGGATGGTCGAACCTGGAAGAAGAACACTATCTCTTCTTCCGCGCCGTCTTCTGGTTCTTCTCGACTCTCAGCTTCCAAGCAGTCCGCAACGCACCCAGCAGCAAGTCCTCGTCCGCCTTCGCCAGCACCACGTGCGTCGCGCCGTTGCGGCCCCATCCACCCGGAATCGGAACGAAAATCTCCGGCGCCTCCGCGACGAACGTCGCCTGCTGTTCCGGCGTCAGCATCAGATTGCCGAAACCCTGCTTCACGGCCGCGAGCGTCGCAAAGATGCGGCCGCCCACGCGAAAATCCACCGCCCCAAAGTGAGACCCTTCTTCCGCGCCCTCAAGGCTCAAAGCAAGTCGACGAAAATCAGCGGCATTCATTGCTACACCGCCGGGCACGGCCGGAACGCTCCCCAATCGATTCCTCGCTGAAAGTCCTCATCCGGCTCAGCCACTGTCTTGAACGTAAACGCGAATTGCGTCGGCCCATTTTTGCGCAGATGCTCGAGCCTCTGCTTCGCCTCATCCACGCTCGGAACATGCCCCGCCGGCACCCACCATAGTGCTGCGTACACGTCCGTCAGCTTCTCGAACCAGTCGTGTCTCTGCTTCAGAAGTTCTCGATGCGAAGTCTCGTACACAAACCGCCGTAGATCCTCCACCGACTTCCACACCGACATGTTCAGAATCATCCACGAATCTTCAAACGGACGCAAATATGTCGCATTGTTCTCCGTCCCCGCGAGCCGCCATACGAAACCCTGGCTCGCATCCGCCAGCGCATTGATCTCCTCCAGACGGTTCACAAAGCCCGCCATCATGGGATCATCCAGCTCTGCGCGAATACGACCGATATTCACCTGCGCAATGTTGTACCTCGTCACTGGCACCTCCACATCGGATGGGTGGCCCTGGTCTCGATTCTGAGACCTGGGAAACTCGATCTTCCATTCACTAAGCCGTGGCGCTGATCAACTGGCTATCAAACTCCTCATTAAGCCACTTCGAGAAGGCCGCAAACTCCTCATCGCGTCCCAGGAAATCGCGCACCATCTCACGTCCCGGCTTGGACCCGCCCTGCTCCAGCACCAGCTTGCGATAACGCGCACCTGCGTCGCCGCCCAGCAGATCCGCTGGATCGAACTGCGCGAAGAAATCCAGCGCAATCACCTTGTCGAACGCATACGTGTAGTAGTTGGACGAATACCCCGTCAAATGCCCAAAGCTCGCATACATCCGATTCCCTTCGAGCCACGTCCACGGCACCAGCGACGTATACAGCCGCTTGGTAATCTCATCGAAATCAATCTCAGCCGGCTCCTGATCGTGCAGATCGAGCGACAGCGTTGTGTAGTAGAGCTGCGTCCGCACCCAGTCCGCTCGCCCGAACGAGCCCGCTGTCTTCATCTTCTTGATGATCTCCGCCGGAAGCACCTCGCCGGTCTCATAGTGCTTCGCAAAACTCTGCAAAAGCTTCTCATCGCGGAAGAACTCCTCCAGCATCTGTGATGGCACTTCGATAAAATCGCCCTCGGTCGCGAAGCCCGACACCCCCGCCCACTCCGTTTGTCCGCCAAGAATCGCGTGCATCAGGTGTCCGAACTCATGGAAGTACGTCACCACATCGTTGTACTGCAAGAGCCCTGGATCATCTGCCTCCCCACCTGGAAAATTGCAGATCAGCGCCGCCTCAGGCATATACCGTCCACGCACTCCCGTGACCACGGGCGCAGCCGAGAACCACTTGTCCTTGCCCTCGCGCGGATGCATATCAAGGTAGAACCGCCCCACATGCCGCCTCTCTTCGTAAACGTCATACACGCTGACCGCCGGATCCCACCCGCTCGCATCCGATCGCCTGAACTCAACCTTGAACAGCTTCGCCGCCGTTTCGAGAACTCCCTGTTCAACCTGCTCGTACGGAAAATACGGCCGCACTGACTGCGAATCAAAGTCAAATGCCGAACGCCGGTACTGCTCGTACCAGTAGCCGCGGCTCGTAATATCGATCGCTTTCAGTCCAGCCTGCCTCGTCCGCGCGAACTCCAGCACCAGTTCATGCTCGCGCACCGCCCCTTCGCGGCTTGCTTCCTCGAGCCGCGCCAGAAACTTCCGCACATTCGCTGCCGATCCCATCATCTGATCAGCCGTGGCCAGGTCCGCCCAGCTCCGGAAGCCCAGCACCGATGCGATCTCCTGACGCGTGCTCAACAGATCGAGCAGAATCTGCTTATTCTCGGGATAGGCCCGGGTGTTGTAGGCAACGAACATCCGCTTCCGCAGGTCCGGATCCGAGGCAAACGTCATCACCGGCTGCATGTCCGGCTGATCCGTTGTTAGCGTGATCTGTCCCTTCGCATCCGGCTGATGACGACCTAGATAGTCCGGCGGCAGCCCCTCCAGTTCCGATTGCGTCGCAACAATGGTCTTCCCGCCCTCCTGAATATTCCTGCTGAAATCCAGCGAGTGCTTCGTCGCCTTCTCATGCAGCGCCTGTAAGCGCTGCCGTGTTGCTTCGTCCTTATCCACACCGGCCAGCCGATAACCCAGCAACGTCCTTTCAACGAAATGCCGTGTGGCAACGCTCGCTCCATCCAGGCTCATCGCAACCAGCGCGTCGTACACTCCGCGATTCAGGCTCAACGCGCTGCCTGCCATCGCCACGCGCTGCGCTTCCATCTGCGCCTGGTCTCGAACAGCCTTTTCGGGGGCCACTGAGTTTAGGACTCCAGCCTGCGCTCCAGCCAGGCTCAACTGCTCGATTGCCGCATCGTAAAGCCGAAGAGTGTTCTCGGTCGTCCGTGGTCCCTCCACCGCCAGCAACGCTGCAATTGCCGCCTCATGCGCAGCCAGCCTGGCGCTCACCCAGGCCGTGAGAACTTCCGGAGAAGCCGCTCCTCCCGCCTCCCATACATGAACGTCCTTTGTGACCTGAGTCGCAGAAAGAGAAGAATCCGCTGCCATGATGAACACCACCTCCAAACATTAGGTTGCCACATCCGCCTTCCCACGTTCTTCTATTCAGGACCACCCTCCATCTGACCCCGCATGCAAGCGACATGCGAGTGATACCCTGCTCTGTGCTCGAGTTCTGATCGTGACGCTGGCACCAACTTTCTCCCGGGGGATACAAATGACAACCCATAATGAAGACTTCGGTTCCTGGTCGCGCCGTCGTTTCATGCAGGTGGGCCTTGCCACCGCAGCCGTAGCTGGCGCAGTTCAGCAGGGACTCGCGCAGGAGTCGCCTCTCCCCGCTGATCGCGAAACAATGGCCGACGTCCCCTTCCAGAAGCGCGAACCTCGCATCGGTCTCATCGGTGTCGGCGGCCGCGGAACCTCCCTTCTCGGCAATCTCCTCGCCGCCAACGCGCAGATCGCCGCCATTTGCGACGTCGTCAAAGACAAAGCCGACCACGCCGCCGGTCTCGTGGTTGCCGCCGGACAGAAACGCCCCGAGCTCTTCACCGATGGACCGCAGCACTACGAATCTCTCGTCGCCCGCAGCGATGTGGACTTCGTCATCGCCGCCACTCCCTGGCGCTGGCACGCACCCATGGCTCTCGCCTCCATGGCTCACGGCAAAGACGTCGCCATCGAAGTCCCAGGTGTCATCTCGCTCGAAGACTGCTGGCGCATTGTCCGCGCATCGGAAGAAACCCGCAAGCACTGCATCATGCTTGAGAACTGCTGCTACGGCTACAACGAAACACTGATTCTCCGCATGATCCACGCCGGCGAATTTGGAGACATCCTCTACGGGGAAGGCGCTTACCTTCACGATCTACGCGACGAACTGTTCTCGCACGCGGGAGAAGGCTTGTGGCGTCGCGCCGAACACACCCGCGCCGACGGCAATCTCTACCCCACCCACGGACTCGGCCCTGTCGCCAACTACATGCGCATCCAGCGCGGCGACCGCTTCGCCCACCTCGTCTCCATGAGTTCCCCGCAACGCGGTCTCGATGCATACCGCAAAGCGAAACTACAACCCGACGACCCGCGCCAGAAAGAACGATACATCTGCGGTGATCTCAACACATCACTCATCAAAACGGCTGCCGGGCTCACCATCTGCGTCAAGCACGCCGTGTCCACACCGCACCCCTACAGCCGCATCAACCAGATCGCCGGAACCAAAGCCATCTTCGAGGACTACCCACCTCGCATCTACATCGACGGCATGAACAAAGATGAGTCGTGGGGCACCATCGACAACTTCAAGCAGCACCAGCATCCGCTCTGGGCGCGCGAGGGAGAAATCGCCCAGAAAATCGGCGGCCATGGCGGCATGGATTTCATCATGATCTATCGCCTCCTCCAATGCCTGCGCGAAGGCCTCCCACCCGACATGGACGTCTACGACGCCGCGGCCTGGTCGTCCATCGGCCCACTCAGCGTCGAATCCGTCGCCCAGGGAAGCGCTCCCATCGAAATCCCCGACTTCACTGGCGGCAAATGGCAACACCGTGAAATCTCCACGATTGCCACCCAGTCCTAAAGGCTAGAGTTTCAGGAGGGCCGACACCGGCTGTCATCCCGAGCGCAGCCGAGGGACCCGTGGTTGCTCTTCGGGAGCCTTGAACCCGTCGAGGAACTTCTCACCCCGACCTGTGCGTACCTAAACAGGTAGAGCTGTCCGCTTGTGATACGTTTCGTTCGTGATCGGACAATCTCTGGGCCAGTGTCGCCCCGCTTCATGCACGATCGATTCACTTTAGCCTCGGCTCCCCTCTGGTCCCCTGATTGCATCACCATCTTTTTCCTGACTCCCCGCACGGAGACGCACCAATGAATTCCATCCGGCAGAATCTTCGTTTTGCAGTTCGCCAGCTCCTTCGCAACCCGGGCTTCACCGTCACGGTCGTTCTGACCCTAGCCCTCTCCATAGGGGCCAACACTGCCATTTTCTCCATCGTCAACGCGCTGATGCTCAGGAGCCTCCCCTACCCGGAACCGGAGCGGATGGGCACCCTCTTCCAGCGCACCCAGGGCCCGAACCCCGATGACGGTCTACGCTGGATCGACGGCAGGCAATGGGAGCAGCTCCGCGACAACGTCCCGTCTCTCACATCCGCTGTGTTCGCCGCCCTCGCCAGCGGCGCCAATCTCGAGTCCAGCTCAAAGCAGACTGCCTACATCCACAACGGACGCGTCTCGCAGCACTACTTCGATGTCCTCGGCATTCACCCCGCGATCGGCCGCAACTTCTCAGCAGCCGAAGACGCCCCTAACGGACCAAAAGCCGCCATTCTCAGCTACGATTTCTGGCGCTCTACCTTCAATGCCGACCGCAACCTTATCGGCAGTGCAGTCCGCCTCAAAGGCGAGCCATACACCGTCATCGGCATTCTCCCGCAGAACGCGGTCACTCCCATCAACGCCGACGTCTACACGTCGCTCCAGCCGAGCCCGCATGGTGAGGGCAACGGCACCAACTTCGGAGTCATATTCCGGCTCAACAATGGCGCAACCTGGCAGCATGCCGACGCTGAAATCAATCGCGCCTGGTCCGCCCGCATCTCGCAAATCGAATCCCACAACCCCGGTGCGAAGATCCAGTTCTACACAGTACCTTTCCAGAAAGGCGTCACCTCCGAGTTGCGTCCACAGGCCATAGGTCTAATGGCAGCCGCTGGATTCATCTTGCTCATCGCCTGCGCCAACCTCGCCGGGCTCACCCTCGTCCGCATGGCGCGTCGTCTTCCTGAGATCGCTACTCGTCTCGCAGTCGGCGCATCCCGTTGGCAGATCCTTCGCCAGCTTTGGATTGAAAACCTGCTCCTGGCCTGCATCGGCGGCCTCGCCGGGGTCGGCATCGGCTTCATCGCTCTCCGCGGCCTTCTCTCGTTGCTCCCCGAAGACTTTCTGCCCGTCTCCGGGGTTGCGCTCGACGCCCGCGTGCTCGCATTCACCACCATCGTCACGATCTTCACCAGCGTGCTCTTCGGAATGCTTCCCGCACTCTCCGCACGCCGCGTCGACCTCCGTTCAACGCTCGCCAGCCGCACCACCTCTTCAGGTCACTCTGTCCGTCTCCGCCAGGCCCTCATCGCGGGAGAAGTTGCTCTCACTGTCGTGCTTCTGGCCGGATCCGGCCTGCTCATCCGCACGCTCATCCACCTCCAGACTCTGCCGCCCGGCTTCAATCCCGATGGCGTTATGACCGCCAAAGCCTCACTCGACGATGCACGCTACAAAGATGCCGCGCCCTTCCGCCAGTTAATGGCCACCAGCGTCGAAGCCATGCAGCGCATACCGGGCGTGCAGTCCGCCGCCGTTGCGCTGACACTTCCCTACGAGCGCACTCTGAATGACGGCGTGCTTCTCCACGACGGGCCGCAAAACGGCAAGAATGTGGGCACCGATGTGGTCTATGTCACGCCCCGATTCTTCGACGTGCTTCAGATGCCCCTCATTCGCGGTCGCGCCTTCAATGATGCGGACGGACCGAACTCCCAGCCCGTGATCATCATCAACTCCGCCTTCGCGCAAAAGTTCTTCCCAGGGATCAATCCCGTTGGTCTCATCATCTCTAAAAATGCCCGGATTGTCGGCGTGGTCTCCGACACTCAACTATCCTCGGGTCTCAACCCGACCGCTCCCATCCAGAGTGAAGAGACAATTTACATGCCAGCGGCGCAGGTTGCAGGCCCCATGCTCATGGTCCACGCCTGGTTCCAGCCCAGTTGGATCGTCCGCACCTCTGCTCCTGTCGAAGGCCTCACAGAACAAATGCAGCGCGCACTCTCCTCCGCGGCTTCCGGCCTTCCCTTCTCCGGCTTCTACCGGATGAGTGATCTGCAGGCCAAGTCCCTCTCTATGCAGCGCATCGAAGTTGCCCTCCTCGGCGCAATGGCCGCGCTGGCCCTCCTTCTCAGCGCCATCGGAATCTTCGCTCTCGTCGCAAGCCTGGTAACCCAGCGCACCCGCGACATCGGCATTCGCATCGCCCTCGGCTCCACGATCCGCCAGGCAATTACCCAGATCTCCGCTTCCGGTATCGGCGCCACGGGAGCCGGACTTCTCATTGGCCTCGTGATCTCTGCCGCAGTCCTTCCCGTCATGCGCAGCGTTCTCTACGGAGTCGGCGTCTACGATATTCCGAGCCTCGCCGCGGTTCTCGCCACCCTCGCAGCCGTCTCCCTCATCGCCGCCACCGTACCCGCTCTCCGGATCGCCACCATCGATCCCGCCCGAACCCTTCGCGAAGAATGATCAGCGCGAGAAGAACCAAGAGCGATAGCGGTGGCCGCATAAGAAGACGCTTCAAAACAAAGGCAGTCCAGTCGCATCAATGAACGAACCATCGATTACACAATAAAGGCAAAGCATCGAGCAAGAATGCTCCGAACGTGCCGGCTCTCTAGAACAAGTCGTCTAAGTGCCGGCACATTCTGTCCGCGACTACCCGGCATATGCTGCGTCCATCCGGGTCCACCTTACCGCGACCCCGGACTAACGCATCACCAGTTGGGTGCACCTTTGACGTTCAATTTGATCCCGCTGATGCTGTCTACCGGACCGGTGATGAACAACAGTTTGTTATCACGCCCGGCGAAGGTATTATTGGTCGCCGCCCCGGGCCCGGTGGGAATCGTCAGGATGTTGTTCCCCTTGGGGTCAAACGCCATCACGCCTTGCCCGTTGCTGATATAGATGTTCCCCAGTTCGTCCATTGACATGCCGTCGCCTCCCCACTCAGTAAGCTTCTGCATATTGGAGAGCGTGCCGTCGGGATTTATGTCAAAGGCCCACGTTCCACCTTTGCTGTCGTAATACCACTTGTTTACATAAAGCTTTCTTCCGTCGGGAGTTCCAACAACACCGTTGGGCCATCCGTCGGAATCCCATCCCATCGCCTCTGTCGTGACCCTCACCAATGCCGTGCCTCCCCGAGGCAGGTAGTAGACATAACCGCCTTTGCCGACCGGTGCTTGTTCCGAGTGCGTCGGTTCCCACGGCTGCTGGCGCGGATCATTGGCGTCCCAATACGATCTTGGGAATATCGGATCCGTGAAGTACATTCCTCCGTCAACCGGATTGATCCATACATCATTCGGTCCGTTGAGCAGTTTGCCTCCGTAGTTGTTGATCAACACGACGTGGGTTCCGTCCGGATAGATCTTCCATATCTCTCCATGCATATCGGAACACGTGATGAGGTTGCCATCCGCATCGAAGATCATTCCATTTGCCCGGCCGGTGCCTTCGAGGAATAGCGTGATCTTGCCGGTTCCGGCATCCCAGCGATAGATCCTGTCATTCGGCTGGTCAGTGAAATACACGTTTCCATGTCGATCGACGGCAGGGCCTTCTGTGAACGCGAAGCCTGTTCCTAAGGTGGTGAGCTTTCCGTGCTGACTGGGCGATATGAGACCCGCTGGATCGAAGATTCCGCCGCCTGGCAGCTTTCTCATCGAACGCGGGCTGGATCCAGGCTGATCGGAAGCAGCGGTGGTTTGGGAGTAGGAGTAGCCTGCTGCGCAGCAGAGTCCTACAAGTAGAATCGACAGTCTTGTCTTCAAGTCATTGCCCTCCGGCGATTCTCAAGAAACACTTGCGCGGTACAAGTGGCAACGCTCTATCGGGTACAGTTCCGAGGGCCATCGGTCCATAAACGTAGACAGATCAGAAAGTCACGGAGGGGAATGTCTCCATCGGGGCAGCAGTTCAGTACTGTCGGATCAAAAACGGCGGGAGCGGTGCCCGCGCGCCAATATCTGTTGAAGCCCCCCCAGATCAGTCCCGGGCCAATGCCTTGAACGGACAGATCAGGACCATGTCGAGTCGAATGATTTCGCGCCGCCGTGCCCGGACTGATTACTGAGAAACGACCCGATGAGACCTATCCGAACAGGTTTCTTTGATTGTGTCGACGAAGGTCTGAATGCGTTGGGCATGTTTCATGAGTAGATTCAAATCTCTGCGCAACCGGGTTATCTGTTTTGCCAATGACTTGCGTTCAGAACTGAATCTGGATGCAACCGGTTCGGAAAGGTGCAGAAATGATTCTTGACCGGTGCTGAGACGCTTTCTGGCAGCCTCAACCCGATGTTGTCTGGCACTTTCGGGCGGATGGCGGATGCTCTGGCGTCGCAGGCTGGCCGCATGAACGTTCGGCATGTAGCCCACCTCCCGGATCGCCGAGAGGATCTTCTCCCTCGTCTCAGCCTTCACGTTCTCCGCTCCATTCACAACACGAGAGACCGTGACCGGGGCTACGCCGGTCAGTTTGGCCACGTCTTTCAAAGTTGCTCCCGGCATTTGCTCGTTTACTCCACACGCAGAATTTCTTTCGGATCCGTACGAAGCGCGCGAACCACTGCGGGTAGTGTGGCAACGAGCGCCGTGAATAGAAGCGCACATGCCGGCAGAGCGATGATGTCCACATCGGTTGCTTTCACCTGATAGAAGAGCGACTGCACATACCGAGCCGCGCCGAAACCGAGTGCCAGCCCGGCGAACCCGCCAAGCACGATCATCACCATGACGTCGAGAGTCACAATACGCACAACGCCTGCGCGAGACGAGCCAATCGCCATGCGGATACCGATCTCGCGACGGCGCTGCAGGACCGAGTAGTTGAGCACAGCGTAGAGCCCCACGCCTGCGAGCAACAGCGAGACCACCGCAAAAAATCCGGCGAGCGTAGCAATGAGGCGCTCGCGGACGGTCTGATCGCGAACCAGGTCGAGTTCCGTCGTCACGTTCGACACGCGAAGTCCGTTGTGGCGTTGCGCGATAAGCTGACGCAACGAGTCGGCGAGAGCAAGCGGGTTTTTCGCCTCCGTGTGCACAATGAAAGTGGCGAAGCCGGCTGGCACTGGCGCGGACTTCTCATCGACCCCGTTGAACGGAACGTAGAAAACAGGCCCATTAGGCTCGCGCAGATCGTGATCCGGAACATCCGGTGTGACGCCCACGATCTTGTTTTTGGGCTGGTTAACACCGCGTTCAAAGGTGCGGCCGATCGGGTCCTGGCCCGGAAAATAAGTCTTCGCAAAAGTTTCGTTGACGATGGCCGCTCCCGGCGATGTCTCGTCTGGATGAAAGTCGCGGCCGGCAACCAACGGGATCTTCATCGTCGAGAGCCATCCGGGTGAAACGTTCAGGAAAAAAGCAGGAGTCGGACTGGAAGGAGCGCCGTTGATGGAAACGTCGCTGTTGATTCTGATTCGCCCGAGGATCGGCCAGCTCGCGATGGCCACCGAATCGACGCCCGGAGCCGCACGAAGCGCCTCCGCAGTTTGATTCCAGACAACAGGAAGCTGTCCCTTACCCGCAGTGGTCTCAAGCAGCAGCAGACGGTCTGTAGAAAACCCAAGAGGACGGCTTTGCAACCGCTCGAACGATGTGACGAATAGCGAAGACAGAAACAGGACGAGAAAACAAAAAGCCACCTGAAGAGCGATAGCTCCCCGCAAGAGACGGCGCGGCGCGTGCGGATCTTCGCCTCCCTTAAGCGCTGAAACGGGCCTCACGGCAGACGCACGAAGAGCAGGAAGTAAACCAAGCAGGAGAACGACCAGCAGAATGAGTCCGAAGCCGAACAGAAGCACACGCCAGTCGGCAGGCAGATCGAGGCGCGCAGGGTTGTCAGGTGGATTGACGAGGCCGAGCACAAAAGGAGCCGACCACGCCGCGAATGCCGCTCCAAGAACAGATGCCAGCATTGCCAGCAACGCGCTCTGCGTCAGGATAAGTTGAACGAGCCTTCGACGCCCTGCGCCAATCGAGATTCTCAGCGCCATCTCATGGCCGCGCGCGGCTGCCTGGGCGGTCATCATGTTAGCCACGTTCGCGCAGGCAATCAGCAAGACCAGCGCGACCATCAGGCCGAGAATGGCCAGAAAACGACGGTATTCCTTTTGCGGATCGGAGATTCCGGCGCCGCCTGGACTGAGGATAAGCGTCTGGTTCAGGTAGCGCTCGATAGACGCCTTCGTCTCGCCGCGGTAGCACGTTGTGCACTCAAGGCCGAAGGCATGATTGACGGCCGCGAGACGCTGACGAATTGGCTCAAGTGCGTCCTGCGTGACGCCGGGTTTCAACATCAGGAAGATGCGGTGCCAGTCCGTCCGGTCCTCCGCGGCGATGCTGTTCATGCTGAGCGGCAGAAAAATGTCGGTGACCGTCCCTTTCTCGGTTCCGGTGAAATCACGAGGACCAACGCCGACAATTTCAAAGATCTGGTCGCCAATATGAAGCGTTCGACCCAACACGTGCGGGTCTCGCCCGAAACGATGGTTCCAATAATCCCAGGACAGAACCGCATAAGGCCCGGCACCAGGAGCACGATCATCGGAGGGATAGAGCAGGCGTCCTAGCGTTGGCTGAAGGCCGAACAGCGGGAACATATTGCCGGAGACATAAACAACGTGCGCCCTCTCTACCTCATCGCTGGTGGACCACGCAATGTCTGTGCGATCGGCGCCGCTGACAGCGATCAGGTCAGCCTGCGCTTTTACCGCCTCGCGCATCAGCTTGAAATCCGGCGTGGACCAGTAGCCGTCCTCAACAGGTCTGCCGTACAAGCCGATCATCTTGCGGGTGAGGACATAGAGGTTGTTGGAATTAGCTATCGGCAGCGGGCGCCAGAGCAACGCATCAATAAGACGGAATGCCGCAACGCAGGAGCCAATACCAAGTGCGAGGGAAACCACGGCAGCCAATGACGCGACTTTGTTGCGCCAAAGCTGCCGCCAGCCGAATTTCGCATCTGAGACAAGCGACTCAATCCATCCAGCAGCTCGGATCCGGTGGCTCGCTTCGCGCGCGCGTAACGCAGAACCGAATGCGCGGCGCACTTCCACGGGATCTCGGCCTGAAGCAATCGCTTCTTCAACATGGGCCTGCAACTCTTCATCAATATCGCGATTCAGGCGCTCGCCGCGCACCGCATTCGAAAGCCGCGACCACAACGACATCTCACGCCTCCCGCAGAACCCTATTAATCGCCAGGCTCACGGCCTGCCAGCGCGACTCTTCTGCGCCGAGTTGTTTTTTGCCCGCGGCGGTCAGTTCATACACACGCGCCCGGCGGCCGGTTTCTTTCTTGATCCACTCCGCGCGAATCCATCCCGCTTCCTCCATCCGGTACAAAGCGGGGTAGAGAGAACCCTCCTCGGCACGCAACACTTCTCCCGACGTATCGGCGATGGCGGTCATAATCGCGTATCCGTGAAGGCGCGGACGCCGAGATAATATCTTCAGCACCAGCAAATCGAGAGAACCTTGCAGAGCATCAGTCTTGGCCATACTCAGATGTCTTATATAGACATCTGAGTATTGTGTCAACAAATTCTGCCATCACGAATCAACCCGCCAGATAACCCGCAACAGTGATCGCTCGTGCGACGAAGTTTCCGATCCGCGGCATTGGATGTGCACTGCGCCCCGCGCATGAAGCTACTCCGGCTACCAGAGCCATCTTTCCACGAGCTGGATGGTGCCGATCACATCTGCTGTTTGGATGAGCGCCGTACGCAAAGCAGAGTCCCAGCACTGGGATTGCGATGGCAAATGGAAGTCCAAGTCGCCGTAAGTACTGCATGTTATTCAGTCCCTCGCGGTCTGGTGATGAGGCAGCTCGATATTGCAAACCTCAAAGTCAGATCCAATGACTTTAGTAGAAGCGCCATTGAACCAGGTCGCGGTCAAAATTCGTAAAGCATTGTAAAGATTTGCAAAGACGCACTGAAATTCCGGCGATCGTCTTAATGCCTCCTCCTGTTACGATCACATCGATCACATGCTCTGGCTTGAAAACTTGGTTCGTGATTTCATCTACGCGCTGCGCCAGCTTCGACGCGCTCCCGCTTTCACAGCCACTGCGCTGCTTACGCTGAGTATTGGAATTGGCGCGAATCTCGGCGTCTTCCAATTGCTGCACGCAGTAGTCCTCGCCGAGTTGCCGATCCCCCATCCGGAAGAGGTTGTCAGGCTGCATGTTGCGCGCACCCCTTTCGACAAAAGTTGGACCGTTTCTTATCCCGCTTACCAGCGGCTGCGGGCCGCCACACCCGAGATTCCGCTGATGGCGACCGCGTATGCACAAGAAGCCACCCTCGATATCCCAGAGCGTCCGTCGATACAGGTCTCCATAGGGTCCGTTTCCGATAACTACTTCAGCGTTCTCGGCGTCGCTCCGGCAGCAGGCCGAATGTTCGTTCAGGCCGATAAACGAATGGACCAGGATCGGTGGCCTGTAGTCCTTCGCTACGATTTCGCACGCACCACGTTCGGCTCTGCGCAGCAGGCCGTCGGCCGGCAGGTCGTCCTCAACGGCAAAGCATTTGTGGTCATCGGCGTTGCGCATCGTAGGTTCCTTGGCGATGTAACGGGGCACGCTCCCGACCTCTGGTTGCCCCTCGCGCTGCAGAGCACAGGAGCATTCGGCTTTTCCTTTGACTCGCTTGGCCCAGGTCACAATGTGTCGCTCGGCAAGCCGTGGTACAACCAACCCACCATCTTCTGGCTCAACCTCACGGCGCGACTCCCGCTGGAACGCCGAGCTCAGGTCCTTGCGCATTGGGATCAGGTATTTCGCAGCGATCGTGAACTCATGACCGAAGCCACTGCTGATCCGACCGAGAAAGCCTTACAACTCGGCGTGAAGACCACGGTAGCTCCTCTCAGTGAGAACGGCATGACAAAGAAGTTCGCGGGCCCTCTCACGTTGCTTATGGCGCTTTCGATTTCGATCTTCCTTGTCGGCTGCCTCAACCTCGCGAATCTGCAGCTTGCCCGCCTGCACGCTCGTGCTCCTGAAATCGCCGTGCGGATGGCGCTCGGTGCAGGCAGCGGCAGAATCATTCGGCAGATTGTCCTGGAGGACGTGCTGCTGGTCGCCGGCGGCTCGGTCGGCTCCTTTGCCCTGGGCCGCGCTGCCAGCGGCCTTCTGCTCACCTGGGCATCCAATCGCAATTCTCATTTCACCCTTGATCTGCATCCGAACTTGCCGCTTGCCGCCCTGGGGATCGCGCTGATGCTCCTGTCGCTTCTATGCTTCAGCATTCTCCCCACGGTCATTTTCGTCCGCACCGGCTTCGCACAGTCGGTCGGGTCGCGCGCTAGAGTTGCAGGTATTTCCCAAACCGCACGGCAGCGCATGCGTTCCAATGTGCTGCTTGCAAGTCAGGTCTGTCTTTCGCTTTTGCTATCGACCATGTCAGGGTGTTTCTCTGCGACGCTGGTGCACTGGGAAACTCTGGATGTGGGCATGGATCGTGAGCATGTGCTGATCATTCATCCGGAATTGCATCAGCCGAGATACACCAGTCATCCCGAATTGCTGCCCGACCTATATACCCGTATACAGGAACGCCTCCGAGCACTTCCCGGAGTGCGCGGCGCGGCTGTAGAAATGTGCGGCGGCATTCATTGCGGCTGGATCACGGCTCTTTACGTGCATGGGCGCAGTGATCTGAATGATGGGCAGGTGCATGGGCAGGAAGATCATGTGGGCCCCGGCTTCTTTGCCACAGTCGGTATTCCTCTTCTCAGGGGACGCGATTTTTCATCGACTGACACTTCCAGTACGCAACCTGTGGCGATCGTCAGCCACGCTTACGCACGTCAACTGTTTGGAGATGCAGATCCAATCGGAAAATCGATTGGTTATCAACCCGTGCCGGACGATCACCAGTTTCTAATTGTGGGTGAGGTAGCCGATGCACGCGTGAATGGTGCACAGCGCGAGGCGCCTCCGGTGGTTTACATGAACATCAACCAGAGGCCCGCACCCGCAAATAGCATCGAGGTGCGAGCAGCAGTCGATCCTCAGCAACTGTCGAATGATGTTCGCCGGGCGCTGCATGAGGTGGACCCGGCTCTGCCCATTAGGGAAATCGTGCCCTTGGCGACAGAGCTCGATGGCGATCTCGGTACCGAAAGGATGCTTGCTCGGCTCGCAGGCTCCTACGCGAGTCTTACGCTCTTGCTCGTCGCTATCGGGTTTTATGGAGTGATGTCATCGCGCACTGCGCGTCGCAGGTCCGAGTTCGGAATTCGCCTTGCTCTTGGCGCCACCCGCAGTCACATTCAATCCCTTATCTTCGGCCAGACGGCCCGTATCCTGCTCGCCGGCATGCTGCCCGGTGCAATCCTGTCGCTTCTCGCTGTGCGTGCAGCGGGTCATTTCCTGTACGGCTCTGCCAGTGGAAATTCGCCGGAAATCCTCGCATCGGCATTGGTCCTCGCACTCGTCGGAGGTGTTGCAACACTCATTCCGGCGCACCGCGCTTCTCTGGCCGATCCGGCTGTTACGTTGCGCAGCGAATGAACCGCGATTGCTCCGCAGACGCATCTATCGCAGGCACCGCAGGTCAAATCAGTCGGCGGTGAAGATCAGGAAGTAGTCCTGACCATCGTCTTTCGTGAAGTCGTACTGGCCAATTCGGTGATAGCCTGCCTCCGCCAATTCCCGCACCACGACGTCGGGCATGATGCCGTGGTCTGTGCCATCGCCGTTGCGATCGATGATTCCGACCTTCGCGCCGGGTCTGAGTGCTCCGCGAAGCCCTTTCATAAGCGGGACAGGATTCGCGAACTCGTGATAGGTCTTCAGGATCAGCACTGCGTCCACGCTGGCGGGCGGCAGCTTCGTGTCGTTCACCCCACCCAAGATGGTATGCACGTTAGCGAGCTTCTCGTTGGCTGCGCGGTTCTTGATGTAGCCAATCGCTTCAGAATTGATGTCTTCAGCGTAGACCTGCCCGGAAGGACTGACACGCGAGGCCGCTCGCACTGTGAACCAGCCCGAGCCCGCTCCAATGTCCGCCACCGACTTCCCCGGCCCGATATCCAGCAGGTCCATGACGCGATCAATGTGAAGCTTCTTGTCGCGGTCAGGGTATTCGAAAATGGAGAGATCACCCTTGTAGGGGGTACTGGTAGACCGTTGCTCTTGGTGTTGCTGAATAGCCTGCGCTTGCGCGCGGTGCGTACAAGCGGGCCAGACCATCGAGAAAAGCAGAGCCAGAACAGCAACCGGTTTGATGCAAACAAAATGCATTGGGGAACTCCGACCGAACTACGCCGATTCTAGTCGTTTGACACGAATGATAAGCGGTTGCGATCTCCCGACCCTGGAAACTCAAGGCGCAGACCCATAACAAGAGCTCGAGAAAGCACCAGAGGCGAGCGACTTGGGCACTGCAGTTCCAGCCGCCCCGCCAGGGGGCCCTCCCAAAACTTGGTCCCATCCACGGCCCCCTGGCCCTTGGTCCTTGTCTTCAGTGGTTACGAAGGTCTTATGTTCCTGTTGCATACGAAACCCAACGCAACTAAGATGCGTCAATTGAACGAAAATGCCGAACGCCGTCGCAACAGCGCCAACCCCCATCGCCCCGGCTCCTCCCCGCCTGAGGCTGGGTAAGCTCTGCGTCGCCATCCAAGGTGCCTCGCCGGCTGAGCTGATGGACCGCGCGGAATCGGCCTGCAAAGATTTTAAGTTCCTGGAGTTACGCCTCGACTCGCTCTCCAGGCCGGCCAGCGCACTGCCCTACATCAAGCAGTTTCTCGCCGAGCACAAAGACATCACCTTGATCGCCACCTGCCGCCGCAAGGCACATGGCGGCTTGTTCGATGGCCCTCTCGCGGCGGAACTTGAAATCCTGACCAAAGCCGCCGAGTGTGGCTGCCAGATCATCGACCTCGAAGTCGAATCCGCTGAGGAAGCCAAATCCGCACAGATCGCAAAACTACGCTCCGCTGGCGCTGCCTTACTCGTCAGCTTTCATGACTTTACGCGGACCAAGGGTCTCGATCAGGCCGTCGATCGCATCGAGGCGTTCAAACCTGATTTCGTCAAAGTCGTCTCAACCGCTCGAAGCCTCGCGGATAACCTCCCGGTCCTCCGCCTTATTGAAGACCGTTCCCTGCATTCCCAGGTCGTCGGCATCGCCATGGGCGAAGAGGGCCTTGTCAGCCGCGTTCTTGGGCCGAGGGCCGGAGCCGCCTTCACGTTCGCTTCCTGGTCAACTGAGACCGAAACGGCTCCCGGCCAGGTCACCGCCGAAACGCTTCGCGATCTCTATCGCCTCGAGCATCTCGATCCAGCCACCCGCATTTTCGGTGTAGCCGGAAACCCCATCTCTCACTCCCTCTCACCCCTCCTGCAAAACGCGGCTTTTCGCCGGGAAGTCGTCAACGCCATCCTGCTTCCTCTGAAAGCTAAGTCGGTCCAGGATCTCCTGACGCTCGCACTCGAACTTCCTCTTGCGGGATGCGCCGTGACCATGCCTCTCAAGGTCGAGATTCTGCCGCACCTTGCCAACATGGACCCGCTCACATCGAAAATCGGGGCCTGCAACACCCTCCGTATGGGAGCAGATGGCAAGCTCTATGGCTTCAATACGGATGTGGCAGGAATCATTCGCCCGCTTCAGCGGCGGCTCCGCCTCAAAGGTGCCCGCGTCGCTGTTCTCGGCGCCGGCGGAGCGGCCCGTGCAGCCGTATTCGGCCTGGTTGCGGAGGAAGCTGAAGTTCTCGTCGTCAATCGCACTCACGAGCACGCCGTCACGCTCGCTCGTCAGGCCAAAGCCAAGTCCCTCAAACACGAACTGCTCGCCAAGCAGCGCTTCGACGTGATCATCAACGCTACACCCTGCGGAATGGCTGGAAATAAACAGGCCATGCCCCTTGCCGAGAACGAGCTCAACGCCAGCCTTGTCTTCGACATGGTTTACAACCCTCTCGAAACTCCCCTGCTGAAACTTGCGAGGTCACGCGGGCTTCACGTCATCAGCGGCCTCGAGATGTTCGTTCAGCAAGGTGCGCGCCAGTTTGAAATATGGACCGGGAAACCCGCGCCCGAGTCCGAAATGCTAAAGGTAGTCGAGCACGAGCTTCGGAAGCGCGCCGAGGCAACGCCGAGAGAACCCGTTGCTGGGAACGGCCGCATCAAAAAGGCGTGATGTACAAGCACCCTTCCCGCTCTCGGCCCCGTCCATAGCTTCAGCAAAAGTTTTCCGCGCTTCTATCCTCTCGGTCCCGTTTAGGTCCAAACTGCCTGATGAATTCTTCGCCTGAGGTCGTCTCTCGCGCACGCCCAGACCGCCCCCGTGTCTTCTGCTCGTTCTCCATGTTGATCCTCATCAGTGTCTTGGGCATCAGTCTCTCCGGCTGTGGCTATTGGATCAACCCCAACGCAGAAGTCCCTTCAGGCCCCGGCACTCCCACCCAAAGCGGCTCCGTTATCATCTCGCCCACTTACGTCGCGCTCTCCCCCGGACAGAAGTTCCAGTTCACCGCCACCTCTTCGACCGGCGGCCAGATCGAATGGCTCGTCAACAGCACCACGGGCGGCAAACCCGAAACCGGCAAAATCGACAATGCCGGCAATTACATCGCCCCATCCGTCGTCTCGCAGGGAATCAACATCTCAGTCACCGCCGCCCTCGCGTCCTCTCCGGCGCAGAACTACGCGACCGCGATCGTTGCACTTCTACCGGCCGCCCAGGTTTCCTGTCCCGACGTAACCGGGAGTCCGCTCGTCGCAGCTTACTCCATCAATTTGCCCTCGGCTGGAAAAGTCTCCGTCGAGTTCGGAAAAACCACCGACTACGGCCGAAATACCTGGCAAGTACCCAGCGGTCCAAACGGAGGCACAGTCAAGGTCCTAGTCGCCGGCATGATCAGCAAAACCGTCTATCACATGCGCGCCCGCGTCACGCTGGACAACGGTGCAACCTACACCGACACCGACCACACCTGCACCACTGGTACTCCGCCACCAACCACCCCTGTCCAGGCGACGACAGCAAACGGAGCCACGCCTCAACCCGGCATCGAAGTCTGGAACACCGCCATTCCTTCCGACGTGCTTCAGGCCTTCGCCACGGATCTCGATGGAAACGTGATCTGGACCTATCTTTACCACGGCTCTGTCGCCGACCTGATTCAAGGCATTCAGCAGCTGCCAAACGGTGACATGCTGATGCTCATCTCCTATCTCTCGTCCATTACGGTCACCAATCCCGTTGGGCTTGTGGATGAAATCCGCGAAATCGACCTCGCCGGCAACACAGTCCGCAGACTCACCATGGACCAGCTGAACCAGAAGCTCGCGGCCTCAAACTTCCGCGATGCCGACGGCAATCCTTACAACTTCAGAGGCTTCCACCACAGCGTTCTCGCCCAACCCAACGGCCACTGGGTCATGCTGACGGACTACCGAAAAAGCTACACCGACCTGCCCGGCTATCCCGGAGTCACGCCCGTCCTCGGCGATGCCATCGTCGACGTCGATCAGAACGGCGATCCCGATTGGGTCTGGAACACCTTCGATCACCTCGACATCAATCGTCACAGGATGAATTTTCCCGATTGGACACACTCCAACGGTCTGCTCTACTCAACCGACGATCACAACCTGCTCCTCTCCATCCGCCACCAGAACTGGATCATCAAGATCAACTTCCAGGACGGGCAAGGCTCGGGCGCTGTCATGTGGCGTCTAGGCGAAGGCGGGGACTTCAAGCTGATCGGCGGCACCGAACCCACAGACTGGTTCTATGCACAGCACGGACTGAGCTTTTTCTCCCCGAACACGACCGGCATCTATCGCCTTGGCATGATGGACAATGGCAACGACCGCATATTCCCTTCTGGCCAAGTCATCTGCAAACCTCTCGCCCCCACAACTTCGAACTGCTACTCTACAATCCCGGTACTCGAGCTCGACGAGTCAAATATGACCGCAACCCTCGTCACCCACTACACGCCGCCCCCCAGCTACTTCACCTTTTTTGGCGGCAATGTCGAACAGCTCCCCAACGGCGACTTCCATGCCAACTTCGGCTCGACCGTCAACGGAGGCATCGTGCAGGAACTCAATCCGCAAGCTACTCAAGTGATCTGGCAAGGCACAACCCCCAGCGGAGACCAGTTCCACACCTACCGATGGCCCAGCCTCTACCCCGGCGTGCAATGGTAGTTTTCTCGAGATGTTCACGCCGTGAACAGCAGGGCAAGCTGCGACGATCTGCTGAAATCAGAATGACATTCAGATGACACCATGGGCCCAGCCTGAATCTAACAATCTCTAAGGTCGACATTTCAGTTGCAACGAGGTGCATGTGACCACTGCCTATATCAACCGCATTGCCAGTTCGGTCCCGCCCCACGACGTCCATCGTTCATTCGTTGCCTTCGCTGAAGGCATGATGCCGGAAGGTACCCAGCGCTCGCTCTTCCGCCGAATGGTCCGCATGTCGGCCATCGAGCACCGTTACTCATTTCTCCAACCCATCGCCTGTGAGAACGGACAGTGGCGCGACGCCGAAGACCTCTACGCTACCGGCAACTTCCCCGGCACTGAACGCCGCATGGAAGCCTTCGAGAAATTCGCGCCGCAGCTCGCCGCCTGCGCACTCAACAAGCTCTCACTCTCGATGGAAGAACGCAATGCGGTCACTCACGTGATCGTTACCTCCTGCACTGGCCTCTACGCACCGGGTCTGGACTACGACATCGTTAACCATCTCGGCCTCAATCCTTCCGTGGAACGAACCATGATCGGATTCATGGGATGCTACGCCGCAATCAACGCCCTCAAGTCGGCCCATCACATCGTTCGTTCCGAGCCCAATTCCGTCGTTTTGATTCTCAGCCTTGAGCTCTGCACTCTCCATTTGCAGGAGACCAAGAATCTCGAGCAGATGCTCTCGTTCCTGCTCTTCGCGGATGGATGCACGGCATGCCTGGTCAGCGCCCGCCCCATCGGCCTGGGTATCGACAGCTTCCTGGCGCTGCGCATTCCGGATACCAGCCATCTCATTACTTGGAAGATTCGTGAGCGTGGATTCGACATGTATCTCTCCGGCCAGGTGCCCGGCGAAATCGCCCGGGCCATGAAAGAAATTGGCCATCACGTCACGCGCGGAGAAGATCCGCTTCACTTCGACCTATGGGCTGTTCATCCTGGTGGTCGTACCGTTCTCGATGCTGTCGAAAAAGGGCTTGGCCTCCCCGAAGACGCACTCACTCACTCCCGCGACATCCTCGCCCGGTTCGGCAACATGTCTTCGGCGACCGTGATGTTCGTGCTTGAAAACGTGCTCCGTGCCGCTGCCTCAGGTCAGCGAGGGTGCGCTATGTCCTTCGGCCCTGGAGTCACCGCGGAGACCATGCTCTTCCATGCCGCCTGACGTGCTCGACTTCAGCCAGCGTGCCCAGCTCACTGAGTTGATGGACGAGCCTTGCTCGCGCGACGTCATGCGTCACTGCCTTCGCGACCTTGCCCGCGTCAATCGATGGTTTCTCGCCTACAGGCCCACCCTCAACTGGCTCGATTCACTTGCGCTCACCAATGACAAGCCTATTCACATTCTTGACGTGGGCTGCGGATACGGTGACAGCCTCCGTCGTATCGAGCGATGGGCTAAGGATCGCAACCTTTCGGTTGCACTAACCGGATGCGACCTCAATCCCGATACCATTGCCATCGCCCGTGAGGCAAGCCCTGCCCAAAGCCGCATTCGCTGGATCGCTTCCGACGTTTTCGACCTTGATCTCAGAAAGCCCGTCGATATTGTCCTCAGTTCACTCTTCACTCATCACCTCACGGAAGAAGAGATCGTCCGTTTTCTCGTCTGGATGGAAAACACTGCTCAGGTGGGCTGGTTCATCAACGACCTCTCGCGCGCTTCGATACCGTATCGACTCTTCAAGGCCTTTGCCAAAGTGGCCAACCTGCATCCTTTTGTCCAGCACGATGGCCCTGTCTCCATCGCTCGCGCCTTCATTCCGGAGGATTGGTCCCGGATGTGCGCTGCAGCCGGACTTGCCGAATCCGACATTTCCATCCAGGGCTTCGCACCTGCACGCCTCTGCGTAGGCCGAAACAAGCATCGGAGCCGCTGATGCGCAGTTCCATGGATCACGTGGTCATCGGTGGAGGTCCCGCCGGCTCCATGCTCGCAGTCCGGCTTGCTGCCGCTGGACGCGAAGTAGCGCTCTTCGAAAAACAATCTGGACCGCATGACAAGATCTGCGGTGAATTCCTCAGCGCCGAAGCGCTCGGCTACCTGACAAGTGTTGGTATCGATCCTCAACTCCTCGGCGCTCACCCCATTTGTAGCGTTCAGCTTCACTCCGGCACCAAATCCGTTCACACTCCGCTAGAGTTCAACGCTCTTTCCCTGTCGCGCCGCTTGCTCGATGAAGCTCTTCTCGAGAGTGCAAAATCCGCGGGATGCGACATACACCGTGGCGCTTTCGTCGAGCGGCTTTATTCGAAAACCGACGCCTTCTCCATTCAACTCCGCAGTGGCGCGACAATGAATGCCAATCACGTCTTCCTGGCGACCGGCAAGCACGACCTGGCCGGCCTGCACCGCACGCGCGGAACGCATTCAGATCTCATCGGTTTCAAAATGCATTGGCGTTTGGCGCCTCATTCAATCGACGCTGTTCGACACACGATGGAACTGTTCCTGTTCTACGATGGATACGGCGGACTCGCTCTCATTGAGAACGACATCGCAAACCTCTGCTTCGCCGTTCGCCAGCGCCGCATGCGTGCGACAGGAGGCTGGCCGGAACTACTCTGCGCCATCCGCAACGAAGTACCGGCAATCGATCGCATCCTGCACGGCGCGAACCCATGCTGGCCCAAGCCGCTCGCCATCTCACCGATCCCTTATGGCTATATCGCCAAAGTCTCACACGGCATCTGGCGCCTGGGCGATCAGGCCGCTGTTATCCCGTCTTTCACCGGAGACGGAATGTCTATCGCTCTGCACAGTGCCAACCTCGCCGCAGACATGTACCTCGCCGGCAGAGCACCGGACGAATACCTCGCCCGCCTTCGCGCCGACCTGCATTCCGGCATTCGCTTCGCTACCATGCTCTCGCACGCCATGGTTACGACAACAGGCCGGATATCAGCACCGATCGCACTCTCTCTCGTACCTGGAGCAATCAGCTGGATAGCCGAAAGGACACGAATCCCCAATCGCGCCCTGAAAGCAACGCCTATCGCCTCCAGAGCCGCGACGGGGCACCTGTCGCATCCGCTGCCTGAACCCTGACCTATTTGCGTTTCTTTTTCGCTGCCTTTGCTTTGGCCTTCGCCTTCTCGCCAGGCAAATGCATCGTCGGAATCGGCCCCATGTCAGGCCCGATACGCCGCACCATGTTGTCGCGCATCGCGTAGCTAATCGTCCGCAGATTCGCAGGTTTGGCAATCCCGGTACTCGGATCGATCGTCACATCCGGCGTGTTTGCAATCTGAAAACTGAATACCGGCTCCGTTCCATTCGCCGTCGCTTGCGTTGAAACCTTGACCGGAAGAAAGCCCTGGATCGGCCGAACGCGAAACGCCGTCTCATACCGGTGCCGTTTCACGCTCCACGTGAACACGCGAATCTGGTCGAAATCGTACGGCAGCCCAGACTTCGGCGGGCTCATTGCGGTCACGTATTCCGGTACCTGGTGATTGGGAACGTCCGCCACCGGATCCGTCACCTTCATCAGCACGTATGCTCCAACAATTCGCTGTCCCTCGGCGTACTGTCCCACTTCATCTGGAACATCAACGTCGACGCGTCCGGCTCCTACCCATCCCACGCGTCCTGCCGCATCGCGGATGAGCCACCAGTCCTCCATCGGAACCTCAGGCTGAGCCGGTTGCTCCTCGACGACCTTGCTGTCGTCCTCATCCTTAGTCGGCTTCTCTGCCGCACCTTTTATTGCCGGCTGTGACGAAGCTTTGGCAGCGGGCGTAGTCGAGGCAGCAGAAGCCTTCTTCACGGGCGCAGCCGGGCTGCCCGGCGCAACCCTGGGCACGGAAGCCCGCACCAGCAGTTGCAGCTTGTCATTCTCCGGCAGCAGATAGAAACGATCAGTATTGCGACCCGGGCTCACATGCAGATACGCATCGTCGCGGAGGGTCCCCGTTGCGACCACGAAATCATTCTTGTGCTGCTCCGCAAGATCCTGAAATACCTTGTATTCGCCCGCGTCGATTACGGCACGCTCTTCAAGCCAGCCGATCTCGTTCTTGTCCGTCTTGACCTTCAGGAACCGGCGTCCATGCTCCAGAACTTCCAGGGCCTGGCCATTCGAAACTTGCCCAACTCGATTCGAGACCGCCGCGACGCGATCGTGTAAATACATCTGCCGCGCTGAGACGTAGACCATCTCGCGCTTGTCTTTGTGCAGACGTTTGCAACCCGCCCCGAAAAGCAGCGAAGCCATCAAAAGCAGGGCAGGGAGTCTGGCCGCATTGCGCCGAAAAAGCGAGACGAACAAATTTGGAAATCGCGTCAACACAGCCAAGGGAGTCTATCTGAGGATAGCAGCAACCCTCGCCCACCAACAGACGGTAGGTTTACTGAAGCGCGACGCGGTGCTCAATGCACCGCTGCAACCGCGCTCGCCTGCACCGGATCGGTCCCCGTCTGGCTCGAGACCACCTGGTCCAGATATCCAGCGTTCGTCGCATCGATCGTATATCCCAGCAGGTCTGGATTCGCGTCGAAGTTCACTACGAAAACGAACTGCTTCGTGCTGTCCTCGACCATTGACTGGGGATGGGTACCGGCATTGAACGTACTTCCCAGTGCTGTCAGACCCAGTGCATTATTCGTATTCGTGATCGAGAACCCGGCGATCACTCCCGTCGAACCGGCTGACGTGCTTGCCGTCTGCCTGCTGACGACATACACGTAATTGCCGTCAGAAAACGGCAGAATCGAGTAAGGCGCCAGGCCTCCGATCCTGAACGGCGAACCGGTAACTTCCTGCTTCGTGCCGTAGATGAAAGCTCGCAACCCGCCCGTGTTCGCATCGGTGCTTGTAGCCCCAACCGCCACCGTCTCCCCTATGTAAAACAACCGAGGAGCTGTGCCGCCCGTAGGAATCGGATCGAATGCCACCGACTGTGCTGCTCCAACAGCCCCTGCCGGTGCAATCGTACCGACGTTCCCAAACGGATTCGCGATCCCCGCGTTGAAAGGAATCGTTGCGGTCCCGCCGGTGCCCATCGCTACCAGCACAGTGGTGTTGTCAGGCGAGATTGCCACTTGCCTTATTCCTGAACTGGGCAGGGCTACAAGTTGTTCCAGGTTCGCCTGCAGCAGCCCATTGTTCGGATTTATGTGTATCGCAAACAGAGTCGAGGTTCCCGAAAATCCCTCAACCAGCCACGAATTCGTCGAATCCACCTGCATGCTCGTCGCCGGATCCTGCGAAATCGGCTGTCCTGTATTTCCCAGCGTCAATAGACCTGTCGAAGCGTCGATCGTGTAAACAAAAATTCCACCGAGCGTGCTCACATACAGGAACTTGTTGTTTGGCGCGACCGTAATCGCAATGGGTGATGCGGAAAGCTTGTACGTACTGCCCAGCGCTGTGACCTTGCCCGCCTTCACATACAGTCCTGCTACCTCGCTGGTCTGGGCATTGATGACGTAGAAGTCTCCACTGCTAAGCGTCGTGCCGCCACCGCCTCCACCACCGCCACCATTCGACGGCGCCTTCCAGAACCCGCTGCAGCCCGTCAGGCACAGCGCCGCCATCGCCAGACACACCCAAATACGAGTCCTCATGGAAGCTCCTTTGAAGCCGGTGTTGCTCTCTTAGGGTAACGCCCTTCCGGCGCATCTGTCCCTTGTCGCTTAGACAGGGATCTCCTATTTTGCCACCTGCAGCAATGACGCGGTTTGCGCGACGATCGTTCACACATTGTGACGAAAAGAATTGGCTTATCGCGCCTGCCACACTATCTGCGCAGCCGTCACATCCTCAATCGCCATTCCCACCGACTTGGAAATAATTCGTCCATTGCGCGGAATGTCTGCTCCAGTCGGATCGGCGAGGATTTCTCCCAGATCCGCATGCACTTTCGCACCCGAAAGCAGCACGTCTCCTGACTCGCGCTCCACGCACGATCTCGATTCCGCCACAATAAAGCTCGACAACATCGCGTCGTCATCCATCTCCCGAATGCTCGCTCCCGTCGCACCCACCGCAAGCACCAGCGCATTCGGCCTCAACAACCTGCCTTGCAGCACTGGAACCTGCGCCGAAGTGGCGGTCAACACCACATCCGCCGCTGAAGCCTCCTCTATCGGCGCTGCCGTTGCGCCGACCTGGTCGGCGAGCTTCTTCGCATTCGCCGGCGTGCGGCTCCAGATGCGAATCTCGCTCATCTCCGGCCACACATGCTTAAGCGCCTCGATATGCGCCCGCGCCTGCACTCCCGATCCAAGAATTCCAAAGCTCTTCGGCGCCGTCTCGAAATGCCTTGGCGCCAGTGCCGCATAGGCCACAGCCGAAACCGCCGCCGTGCGCATCTCCGTAATTAGCCGGCCATCCATCACTGCCAGCGGCTCCCCCGTGGCCCGGCTCAGCAGCTCCACAATCGCCATGTGTGTATGCAAACCGAGCTCGTCGTTCGCCGGATACCAGGTCACGGTCTTCACACCCATGAACTCACCTGCCACCACCGGCATCACCGCGAACCACCCGTTGCGATGACCCTCTGAATTGCCGGCGCGCAGAATCATTCGCGCAGGCTGGTTCACTCTCCCTGCAGAGAAATCAATCAATGCTTTGCGGATCGCGGGAATCAGCGTCTCATACGTGAGGACAGCACGAATCTCTTGCTCAGAAATGTACATGGAGGCTGCCAGTATAGCGCCAGCCGAAGTGGGAGTGCTTCAGTTCGGACGGTTGCTCGAGTTCGATCGCCGTTTGAACCGCTCGTCAACCGGCTTCCGTCCCTTGAAGCCATCTTCCATCGTGTGCCAGTGTTCGATAGCGCTCTCGCCCAGGCGCCAGCAGAGCAGCACTACCTGATCATCGACCTTGCATGGGAAATCCAGCAGGCCAGTATCCATATCCTTCACCTGCACTCCAATGGAATCGATCTCCGCGATACTTTCGCGCACGCGTTGCAGGTGCCCTTCCATCTCTGCGCGATCTTTTGCGACGGCCGCAACATCCACTCGCATTCCTCCGGTCAAGTAGATCCGACGGCTTAACCCCGCCACTCGCTCCTCGACCTCTTGTGCTGCACGCTTGCCCTCAATCGCTCTTTTCAGCAGCGACTCGACAACCGGAAGCAACGATTGTGCTTCATCCAGAGTGAATGTCTTCATGCGGATTCTCTGGCTCTAGCATACGACGGATGCACAAAGCAGAACAGGCACTTCAGTACCCGGTTTTCATCAGACACCCGTCCTCACGGTTTGAGCGAGATAGTCATTCGCAGGTTGCCAATTCGAACTCGCGCCGTGCTACTTGATCTCCAGCATCCGGTCCAGTGCCACGCGGGCCCATTGCTTCACGTTGCTCCGCACCTTGATCTGGTTCACCACGCGACCTTCCACCAGGTTCTCCAGAGCCCAGGCAAGGTGCTGCGGGCTGATCCTGTACATCGTCGTGCAAAGGCAGCCATTGCTTTCCAGGCTGATGATCTTCTTGCCTTCTGGCGCGAACTTTCTCGCCAGCCGATTTACGAGGTGGATCTCCGTTCCAATCGCAAACGTCGATCCTGCAGGCGCGTCTTCGACCACCTTGATGATCCGCTCCGTGGATCCCAGTGCGTCGGCCTTCTGGCAAACTTCCCACCGGCACTCTGGATGCACGATCACCTGTATTCCCGGATACTTCGCGCGCACTTCATCCACATGGCTCGGCAGAAAACGCTGATGAACCGAGCAGTGCCCCTTCCACAGCAGAAGACGGCTCACCTTCAGAGCAGCAGACGTCTGCCCGCCCTGCAAGCCCCAGGGATCCCAGATCTGCATCTCCTCCATCGGGATTCCCATGGCATAACCCGTATTGCGGCCCAGATGCTGATCCGGCAAAAACAAAATTCTTTTCCCCCGCGCAAACGCCCATTCGAACGCCGCCCGCGCATTCGATGAAGTACACACCAGACCGCCACGCTCTCCACAGAACGCCTTGATCGCCGCAGTCGAATTCATGTAGGTCAGCGGAATCGTTTCATCCGCCAGCCCGACTCGCTCCAGCGTTTCCCAGCACGCCTCCACCTGCGAGATCTCCGCCATATCCGCCATCGAGCATCCCGCATTGAGATCCGGCAAGATCACTTGCTGATCGTCGCGTCCAAGCACGTCCGCGCTCTCAGCCATGAAGTGCACCCCGCAGAACACGATGTATTTCGCATCGGTTTCAGCGGCCACCTTCGAAAGTTTGTAGCTGTCGCCCGTGAAATCGGCGAAGCGAATCACCTCGTCCCGCTGGTAGTGATGCCCCAGCAGAACGGTTGACGAGCCGAGCCGCTTGCGCGCTGCCGCAATGCGTTCGTCCATGCTGTTGTCGGGAAGAGCCAGGTAGTTTTCCAGGCTGCACGAAACACCAGTCTCCGTAGAGACCACTTCATCAAGAACCAGGTTCACCTTTTCCGCCTTCAGTCCGCCCAGCTCTTATGGAACCGGCGAACGGGGATGTTGAAAGCACTCAGCGGCTGCAGAAGATGCGCTGTCGTTTCCGACCCCACCCTCGGGGATGTTGCAGCCCCACTTACAGGATGCGCCCGACTCGCGGCGGACTCAAGAATCCTTAACCGCTCTGGACGCTTCCGTCATCCCAATTTTACCAAAACGCGGAACCCACCACCGGTCTCCCACTCACGTTACCCGCAATTGAGGTGACGCCTAAGTTTGTGAGCGCGGCACGCCGACAGTTATCATTAGCCTTCATGAGTCCGCACCCGCCAATCCTGCTCGGCACCATATCGATGGTCGATTCCTTCATCCTTATGGTCATGGCGCTCGTGGTCTTCGGACCGCGCCGTCTGCCGCAGATCGGCCGCCAGATCGGCAAGCTCATGTACGAATTCCGCAAAGCTTCAAACGACTTCAAGTTCCAGATGGAAGAGGAGTTGCGCCAATCGGAAGAGTCCGATCGCCGCAAAAAAGAAGAGGAGCGCCAGCGCGCCCTCGCAGCTCAAGCGGCCTCGGAACAGGCTTCCGTCTCCGCCGACCCTCCTCCGCCAGCTCCGCCGGTCGACTCTCCCGATCCGGGCGAAACAACATACCCCGAGCAGTACCCGCCAGAAACAGCGGCGAGCCAGTCGCAAACCGAGGAATCTACGCCTCGGATCATGCCGCCCAGCGTTGGGGAAACCGTCGCCGCTGCTCGTCCGAATCGTTCCTACGGATCTCCGGATCAAACCGCCGCGATAGAAGAGCCCAGCTCTTCTCAGCCGCAGTCCACCGACATTCCACCATCAGAACCCAACCCCCACTCTCCGGAGGCCGCGGAGGCACTGAACCCGCATGGTTGATGCTGCGGACGCAATCGGCAAAGCTCGAAACGCTGTCTCGGAACGCGCAGAACTCCCAGGCATGAGCCTGATGGAGCACCTGGATGAACTGCGCCGGCGTATCATCCACTCCGCCGGTTTTCTCATCCTCGGGTTCGCCGTCGCCTGGATCTTCCGTGTTCGGCTTCTCAACTTCCTGCAGGCGCCGCTCCTCAAGATTGGCAAGTCCCTAGTCTTCACGCATCCCATGGATGCGCTCAATCTGAATCTCTACGTCGCGTTGCTCGCAGGCGCCATCTTCGCCTGCCCGTTCATCCTCTATCAGGTCTGGCTGTTCATCGCACCCGGCCTCTATCAAAAAGAGAAGCGCTTCGTTTTCCCCTTCATGGCTGCAACGATCAGCCTCTTTCTGCTTGGTGCCGCATTCGGCTACTACTACGTCCTGCCCGGCGCAATCAAAATCCTCGTTATTCAGTTCGGCCACGACTTCACCCCGATGATCACCATCGAGGATTACTCGAGCTTCTTTCTGTCCATCATCCTGGGCCTGGGTATCAGCTTCGAACTCCCCATCCTGATCTTCTTCCTCGCCATGTTCGGCATCGTCAGCCCGCGATTCCTCTGGAAGAACATCCGCTACGCCATTCTCGCGGTTTTCATCGTCGCCGCCGTCATCTGCCCCAGCCCTGACCCGTGGACGATGTGCATCTACGCCGTCCCCATGCTCGCGCTCTACATCGTCGGAATCTTCGTCGCATGGTGGGTACATCCCGATCGCAAACGCGCCAAAGAGGCGGCGGCAAAGTGACCGCTCGCTCCCTCCGGCGGATCGCATCCGTCATCTACCTTGCACTGCTCTGTCTCTCCATCAAGCCCGCATCCGCGCAGGCCCGCTTCAACGGAGGCAAGGCTTACGAATATGCGAAGTCCTTCGCAGCTATCGGCCCGCGCTGGCCCACGGGTCCCGGACACGCCAAAGCCGAAGCCTTCATTCGCAATCACTTTAAGCAGGACCAACTCGAAGACGATTCTTTTACCGCCAACACGCCGATTGGTCCAGTCCCGTTGCACAATTTCATCGTGCGCTTCCCCGGTAAGAAAGACGGCATCATCGTTCTAGGCACCCATTACGAGACCAACTATCCGCTGCGGAACATCAACTTTGTCGGCGCCAATGATGGTGCCGCCACCACCGGCCTGCTCATGGCCATCGCCGATCAACTGCGCGGCAAGAAACTCGACGGCTATTCCGTCTGGCTTGTTTTCTTCGACGGAGAAGAGGCGTTCGAGCATTGGTCTTCATCCGACTCAACCTACGGCAGCCGCCACCTCGCCGCAAAATGGGGCGGCAATGGCACCCTCGGCAAAATCAAGGCCTTCATGCTCGCCGACATGATCGGTGACAAGGACCTCGATATCCAGCGCGAGACCAACTCCACCGGCTGGCTCGTCGATCTCGTACGGCAGGCTGCAAAGCGGTTTGGCGATGAGCGCTACTTCTTCCAGACGGACGAGCCCGTCGAAGATGACCACCTCCCCTTTGTCAAGCGCGGCGTTCCCTCCATCGACGTCATCGATCTCGACTACGGCCCCAACAACAGCTATCACCACACCGCGCAGGACACCATCGACAAGGTCAGTGCCCGCAGCCTATCCATCGACGGTGACGTCTTTATGGAGACCATCCGCCTCATCAATCAGCGGTGACAATCCACCCCATTGGTTGAAGCGCGATAGCGTCTAGTAACATCCAGTCATGATTGGTGGCGCGACCTGGTCTTGGTGGATCGGCTTCCACGTTGTAGCGGGTGCGCTGCTCCTCGTCGATTTACTGCTCCCCAGCCACAAGAAAGAGTCCGGACCCTCACGGAAGACCGCGTGGCTCTGGACGGCCGTTCTGGCGCTCCTTGCATTCGGATTTGCCGGATTCATCGCCATCAAGCAAGGTCGCGTCACGGCAATGGAGTTCATCGCCGGCTACACCATCGAGACCTCGCTCAGCGTTGATAACCTCTTCGTGTTTCTTGTCATCTTTCAGGGTTTCAGACTGAGTGGCGGTCAGCAGCACAAAGCCCTGGCATGGGGCGTCGGCGGAGCTATCATCATGCGCGCGATCTTCATCGCGCTGGGGGTCACACTGATCCAGCACTTCGAGTGGATCACATATCTGTTTGGGGCCGTTTTGCTCTATGCGGCCTGGCGGCTCGTAAGTCAGCCTTCGACGCGCGATGTGATCCCTCGCTGGGTACGCAACATGCACCCCAAAGAGAAATCGCTTTTTCCAGTGATTCTGGCCGTGGAACTGACCGATGTGCTATTCGCTGTCGACTCCATTCCGGCCGTGCTGGCGGTTTCGCGCGATCCATTTGTCGTCTACACGTCGAACATCGCAGCGATTCTCGGCCTGCGTTCGCTCTACTTCGCTCTCGCCTCACTCCTCGATCGTCTGCGCTATTTGCACTATGGCCTCGGGGCCTTGCTCGGCTTCATCGCGTTCAAGATGCTCTCCGCGCATTGGCTTGATATCTCCATCACCTTATCGCTCGCCGTCATCGGAGCCATTCTCGCCATCTGCGCAGTCTGGTCCCTGCTCGCCGGACCGAAGCCAGAGCACGGCGCCGGTCACTGAGTTCTACAAGTTTTCGAACCTGACACCGCCGCCCGTCTTGTAAATCGAGTGCTTCTGAAACTCCGCATCATTGCGCTTCGGATAGTCGTTGCGAAAATGTGCTCCCCGGCTCTCCTTGCGCGCCACTGCCGAACATAGAATCGCCATCGCTACACTGCAAAGGGATCGTGCCTCAAGCACGGCTCGACAAATCTTTCCGTCGCCGCCGAATCGTGCGATCCCGGCTTCGATCTCCGACTGAATGCGAAGTCCACCGACCAGCAATTCCTCCGAACGCAACAGTCCCCCATCCGTCCACATCCCTCTCTGAAGAGTCGCGACCTGTGCCTCGACCTCTTCGAGATTTACTCGATTGGATGAGTCGGCATTCTCGCCTCCTGCGTCAGCCTCGACCACTGGTAAATCATCCTCGAGCATCGCCTTCGCTGCCCGCGCCCCAAACACCAGACCTTCGAGTAGGGAATTTGAAGCCAACCGGTTCGCTCCGTGCACACCGGTACACGCCGCCTCGCCCGCGGCATACAGCCCATTCACATTCGTGCGCCCCATCAGATCGGTTCGGATTCCGCCCATCAGATAATGCGCCGCAGGCCTCACCGGGATCAGATCGCGCTGCAGTTCTAGCGAATACCGCGCCAGAAATGCGCTGATCCCTGGAAACCGCTTGCGAAGATCGATGTTCTTTACGTGCCGCATGTCAAGAAATACCTGTCGCGGCCCACCCTTCTCGTCAAGCCCCTCGCGCGTAATCGCTCGCGCCACAACATCTCGCGGTGCCAGTTCAAGCAGCGGATGATACCGTTCCATGAACCGCTCGCCCCAATCGTTGCGAAGATAAGCACCCTCTCCCCGCAGCGCTTCCGACATTAAAAACCTTGGTGCCCCTGGAAACGAAAATGCTGTCGGATGAAATTGGTAGAACTCCATATCTGCGAGTTCCGCACCAGCCTCAAGCGCCAGGGAGATGCCATCCCCCGTCGCCACTGGCGGATTCGTTGTATCGCTGTAAACCTGCCCCGCACCGCCAGACGCGACCAGAACTCCACGCGACATGACGAGTTCTCGTCCGCCGGAGCAATCACTCTGAGGACCAGCAGGAACGAGTTCAGCCCCAATTACTCGCCTATCGTGGACCAGCAGCCGGCTTACCATCGTCCACTCAGCAAACCTGATCCGGGGATGCGCATGAGCCTGCGCCACCAGCGACCTGCTGATCTCCGCACCAGTCGCATCCCCGTTCGCGTGCAGAATCCGCGCTCGCGAGTGCGCTCCCTCTCGCGTCCGCAGCAACTCGCCGCCTTCGCGATCGAACTGCGTGCCCCACTCAATGAGCTCAGCAACACGCTCCGGTCCTTCCGCAACCAAGACCTCGGCAGCCGGCCGGAACACCAGCCCATCTCCTGCTGAAACGGTGTCGTTCAGGTGCAGCGCGACATCTTGCGTGTCTTCCCAGGAAGCCACAGCAATGCCGCCTTGTGCATAGTGGGTGTTCGACTCGCCGAGAGATTCCTTCGTGACGACAAGAACGTCACCCTCTTCAGCAAGTTCTATCGCCGCGCGTAACCCTGCTACGCCTGCACCCATCACGATGAAATGAATCGGGGAAGCGAATGCCATCACTTCGAGGCTATCATTTGCCCCGATCCATCAGGAGCTAACGGCTTGAGGCGCGGCGTGCGTGGCCCGCGCTTTGCTTTTCAACACGAACCCCAGCATCTCCGCACACTTTTTTAGCAGCCCATACGGTCCTGCATCCACGCCCAGTTGCTTGTCAGCCCACGGCTTCACGCTTCCGCGCGATGTTGAACTCATCGCCAATACCTGACATCTTGGAGCGCGCTCACGCGCCATTGAAGCTAGCCGTTCACACTCATCCGCCGTCAGCGAGTGACACAGCACAATCAGATCGAAACTATTGCTTGTTAACAGAGACCTGGCTTCAACGAACCTGCCAGCGCCTCGAACGGCGAAAAATGCACCCAAAATCATCTCTCTCGATCTCAGCAGCATCTCGTCACGACTTACTACCAGCACACGAGCATGAGAGTTCATAATTAACAACCCGAGAAACGCAGGAGAAATCGCGTCGTGCTCTGCAATTACTCCGCAATCAAAAATAAGGTGACTAGGGAAAACCCTAGGTGAATGAGATCTTTGCGAGAGCCCGAACCACACTAACTCTGATGTAAATGCCGTCCAACTGGATATCTCAGAGTCCATCTCGAGCCGTAAGTTAGTTCACTCATACGAAAACATAACTCTGATGCCATGTCTCCGATGAAAGCTGAGTGTTTGTCAGAGGAAAGGTTGAGTGTTTCCGCTGCAGGCTTCGGGCAAACCTGATCCGATAGGATGGAATTAACGTGCAAACCATACGGGTCGAAACTCCTTCTGCTAAATACGACGTATTCGCGGGCAGCGGCCTGATCGCTTCGCTCGCTCCCCGCATTGAACGTGCAGTCGGCAAATTGCCTCGTCGCGTCTTCGTCCTTACCTCTCCGGAAATCTGGGCACTCTGGGGCGACACGTTCCTCAAGTCCTTCTCAGAACCGCCCACCGTGCTCTTCCTCTCTGCAGGCGAAAAACACAAGACCGTCAAAAGTGTCGATAACATCCTCCGTCAGATGATCCGCGCCGGCGGCGATCGCGGATCTCTCCTCATCGCATTCGGCGGCGGCATCGTCGGTGACGTCGGCGGCTTCGTTGCCGCCATCTTCATGCGCGGCATCCGCTACGTGCAGGTCCCCACTACTTTCCTGGCCCAGGTCGACTCTTCTGTCGGCGGCAAGACCGGCGTTAATCTTCCCGAAGGCAAAAACCTCGTTGGCAGCTTTCATCATCCCGCTGCAGTTTTCGCTGACATCAGCGTTCTCGGCACCCTTCCCGATCGCGAACTCCGCGCTGGCCTCATGGAAAGCATCAAGGCCGGAGTCATCCGGGATCGATCCCTCGTGCGCTTCATGGAAGATCATGCTGACGACGTCCTCGGACGTGACTCTAAGGCGCTTGAAAAAGTGATCGCCGCATCCATCCGCATGAAAGCCTCCGTCGTAAACAAAGACGAACGCGAGAACGGCCTGCGCATGATCCTCAACCTCGGTCATACTGTAGGCCACGCAATTGAACAGGTCACGAAATACAAAGTCCTGCTGCACGGCGAAGCCGTTGGCTGGGGTATGATCGCCTCCCTGTATGTTGCCCACCGCCGTCGCAGCATTACCGGTGCTCAAGCCGCACGCGTTGAAAAGCTCATCCATCTGTATGGACCGCTTCCGCGACTCGAATTGCGCGCTCCACGCCTCATCGCTGCCACCGGTAGCGACAAAAAGAATGTCGGCGGAGTCCGCCGCTTCGTTGTTCCGATCGGTATCGGCGATGCAGGGGTAATTGAAGACCTCACCCACGCCGAACTTCTCGCCGCCGCTACCTACATGCTCTCTCAGGCGAAAGAAGCGCGCGCGTCATGATCGCTTCAGGCGCAAAGCCCATGGGTGTGCAAGGTGAGTCCGACGCTGCTCAGGCCGTGCAGCAGATGTTCAACACCATTGCACCGCGTTACGACCTTCTCAACCACGTGCTCTCCGCAAATATCGACCGGCTATGGTGGCGTCGCGCCGCCCGGGCATTTCGATCCACGCTAGCCGATCCCAACGCCGCCATCCTCGACATCTGCTGCGGCACCGGCGATCTCACCTTGGCCCTCCTCAAACACCGACCTGCCTCTGCGCGTCCCATCCTCGCCGCCGATTTTGCCCACGCCATGTTGAGCCGCGGATCGCAAAAATTCGGCGCAGTCCAATCGGGTCGGCCCCGCGCCATCGCTCTGGAGGCCGACGCGCTCCATCTGCCGGTCCGTTCGCAATCGCTCGATCTCGTCATCACCGCATTCGGCTTCCGCAATCTCGCCAACTACGAGGCCGGACTCCGCGAATTCCATCGCGTGCTCAAACCCGGCGGACGCCTTGGCATCCTGGAGTTCAGCCAGCCCGGCGGTCTCATCGGCAAAGCCTACGCGCTTTACTTCCATCGCATCCTGCCCATCATCGGCCGGCTCATCTGCGGCAAGAACGGCCCGTACAACTACCTGCCATCATCCGTGGGCGCTTTTCCTCCTCCATCTGAATTGCTTGAGCTGATGCGACATACCGGCTATTCCGAATGCAATTGGCAGTCCTACACCTTCGGCATTGCGGGGTTGTACATGGCCGCACGCCCGCCTGTACTCTAGGTACGCGATGAACCTCGCCGCCACCAACGTCTCCGCGCTGACTCCTGCGGAGAACTCGGCCTTGAAACGCCGTGTCGCGCTCAATTCCATGCTCGCGGCCACCTGCATGACGGCCCTCAAGCTTGCTGCCGGCATCATCTCCGGATCTCTCGGCGTTCTCTCTGATGCCGCCCACTCCGGCCTCGATCTCGCGGGCGCGACCCTCACCTTTTTCTCTGTCCGCGTCTCGGACAAGCCCGCCGACGAAGACCACACCTACGGCCACGGCAAGGTCGAAAATCTTTCCGCATTCTTCGAAGCTGGACTCATGGCCATCTCCTGCGTCTGGATCATCTGGGAAGCGATTCAGCGCATCCGTCTCAACACCTACGAGCTCAGATTCTCCATCTGGCCTGTCCTCGTCGTTCTCAGTTCCATTGCGGTGGATTTCTGGCGATCTCGCGCATTGCGCCGCGTCGCGGAGCAAACTGGCTCGCCCGCCCTCGCCACAGATGCTTTTCACTTCGCCTCCGATATCTGGGCCTCTGTCGCAGTCTTGGCTGGCCTGCTTGCAACCTGGGCCGGAGTCTATTGGCACATCGACTGGCTCCGTTATGCCGATCCCGTAGCGGCTATCTTCGTTTCGCTCATGATCCTCCGCATCACGGCGACGCTCACCCGGGAGACCGTCGGCGTGCTGATGGATCAAATCCCTGCCGAAACGCGACTCAAGGTAATACACGAAGCGGAAAAAGTCCCTGGAGTTCTAGCTGTCGAACAAGCCCGCGTGCGCCGTTCCGGTCCTAACTACTTCGCCGACCTCACCCTGGCAATGCCAAGCCGCAACACGTTCGAGCACACCGGCGAACTCGTCCGTGCCGCAACGGAGGCTGTGCATCGCGTGCTGCCCCAGGCTGACGTAGTCATCCACACCGTCCCCCGCCACTCCCGGGCCGACAGCATCTTCGATCGCGTGCGCGCCGTAGCGGCCCGGAACAATGTCCCTGTACACGACCTTAGCGTGCAATCCCATCACGGCAAGCTTCACGTCGAATTACACGTCGAACTAGACGAGAATCTGCCTCTCATCGCCGCACACAGTTTCGTCAGCGGACTCGAAGCCGAGATTATGCGCGAGACTCCGGAAATCGATTCCATCCTTACCCACATTGAGAGCGAACCCGCCACCATCGAGCAGCCGGAGGAAATCGTCGAATCCGATCGCCGTATCGAAAAGGCTCTTCGCACCGCCGCCTCAGTCGACAAGGAGATCATCGACGTCCACCAGATAAAAGTCGGCCGCACCGGCGACCACGTCTCCCTTTCCTGTCACTGCACGCTCCCCGATGAGCTCTCAATGCATCACGTCCATGAGGTCATCACCTCGCTCGAAGACCGCTTCAAGCTGGAGTGCCCCGAAGTACACCGCGTCACCATCCATCCCGAGCCCGTCACCGACAACACCCGCTGACACCTCTGATCCGCCCTGCTAGCTATCCGCGCTCCTTCTCGATATCCGATAATGGTCTAGCAGGCAGGAGGGCTCAGTTCTTTGATCGTTCACTCCGATTGGAAGCACGACGAGGTTTTTCAGGGCACCACTGAAGATGGCAAATCCATCACCATCGACGGCGACTCGGCCCACACCCACGGACCCAGCCCTCTGCAAGTCGTGTTGATGGCTCTCTGCTCCTGCACATCCGTTGACGTTGTCAACATCCTCAAGAAGAAGCGCCAGAACCTCACCGCTCTTCGCGTCACTGCGCACGCCACCCAGGCGGAAACTCCTCCCCGCGTCTTCACACACATCAAACTCACCTATGCTGTTCATGGCCGTCTGAGCCGCAAAGCCGTCGAGGATGCAGTGTCACTCTCAAAGAACAAGTACTGTTCTGTATCAAAAATGCTTGAGAAGTCCGCTCCCGTTGACTACGAGATTGTCTACCCCGACGGAGAGCCCGAGCCATGAGAGGCAGCCTGATTCTTCGCCTTTTCCGCATGGCCTCAGTCGTCATGCTCCTCGTCGCCGTTGGCATGATCTCTGCCATCACCACCATGCACTTCGCCATTCATGGTGCAGAAGTCAAAATCCCTACCTTGAAAGGCATGACTGTTGCCGAAGCGCGAAGCCAGGCAGCCGGTATGGGTCTCAACCTGGACGTCGACAATCGCTACTACTCCTCCGACGTCGCTGCCGGACACATCCTTTCGCAATCACCGCCCCCCGGCACCGTCGTTCGTCGCGAGTGGCACGTCCGCGTCTCTGAAAGTCTAGGTCCGCAAAAAGTCGATGTCCCCGATACAGTCGGCGCTGACTCGCGTGTTGCCGCATTGCGCCTTCGCCGCGCCGGTCTTCAAGTGGGAGTGACCGCGAAGCTACCGTGGCCTGGCGCTCAGGACAATGCCGTACTTGCACAGGATCCGCCCGCCCACTCGCACGGCATCGCACAGCCCAGCGTAAACATCCTCGTCGCCACTCCTGACAACTCCGCACCCGACGGCTATGTGATGCCCGATCTCGCTGGACTACCAGTCACGACTGCAATAGACCAGCTCACTCGCATCGGCTTGAAGGTCGATCCGCCCACCTATATCGACGTGAACGTACCACCAGTCGGTGCTGCAGGAACAACCCCCGTGCCCCCCACAGCACCCGGATCAGTCATCACCCAGCAGCCCCTCGCTGGAGCGCGCGTCGATCAGAACACCGTCATCAAGCTCGTCGCGGCAAAATAAAGCCATCGCGCTCGCACCGTCATCTAACAACTGACGCATGGTGCCGGATTCCAAAAACTTACCCGCGAAATCTCAGCCCGATCGTGATTTCTCGCATGCCTGGCGTGCCCTTCGCCATCGCAATTTCCGCCTCTTCTTCGGCGGACAAAGCATCTCCGTCATCGGCACCTGGATGACGCGGGTCGCGACATCCTGGCTCGTCTATCGCCTTACGGGCTCCGCGCTTCTCCTCGGCACGGTCAGTTTCGCCGGACAAATCCCGACATTTCTCCTCGCACCCATCGCAGGCGTCGTCGTCGATCGCATCGATCGGCGCAAAGTCCTGGTCTGGACCCAGGCTCTCGCGATGCTTCAATCTCTAGCACTCGCTTGGCTCACGCTGTCTAATCGCATCACCATCGGTGAAGTTCTTGCACTCAGCGCTTTTCAGGGACTCATCAACGCCTTCGATATGCCCGCGCGGCAATCCTTCATGGTTCAGATGGTTGAGGACCGTGCCGATCTCTCCAACGCGATCGCCATCAACTCATCGATGGTCAACATGGCAAGATTGGTCGGCCCGTCTCTCGCTGGCCTGCTCATCGCGGTAAAAAACGAAGGCTGGTGCTTCCTTGTCGACGGCATCAGCTACATCGCCGTTATCATTTCGTTGCTCCTGATGCGCGTACCCAGCACTCAGGAACAGCGCGCCCGAACATCCATGCTCAACCAATTGAAAGAGGGTTGGACTTACGTTGCGGGATTCGTTCCCATTCGCTCCATCCTCCTGCTCTTTGCGTTGCTCAGCCTCATGGGTTGGCCATTCATGGTGCTGATGCCCATCTTCGCCGCCAAGATCCTTCACGGTGGCCCGCACACCCTCGGTTTTCTCATGGGCGCCGTCGGAGTCGGATCGCTCGCCTCCGCTCTTTCCCTTGTCCTACGCCGCTCCGTCCGCGGACTCACGCGCGTCATTCCTGTCGCTGCTGTTATCTTTGGCGTCGGACTGATCTTCTTCGGCCTCTCCCACTACCTCTGGCTCTCCATGCTCATGATGCTCATCACCGGTTTCGGAATGATGCAGGGCCTCACGGGCAGCAATACCATCATTCAGACCTTGGTCGACGAAAACATGCGCGGCCGTGTCATGAGCTACTACACCATGGCTTTCGTTGGCATGGCGCCCTTCGGAAGCCTTCTCGCCGGCGCGATGGCCCATGCCATCGGCGCTCCACGAACCGTAATCGTCAGCGGCGTGGCATGTATCCTCGGAGGCATCTGGTTCACTTCGCAACTCCCCGCTATCCGCAAAGACATGCGTCCCATCTACCAGCGCCTCGGAATCATCCCGCAGCCACCTCTCGAAGAAGCCACCGAGAGCTGATCCGGTATCATTGCCACGCGAGGAACTCCAATCATGGGAATGCAGGAAGATCTCGATCGAATCACATTGCAGGAGCGCGAACTCATCCTGCCTCGTCTCGATGCAGATATCGCATGGCAGATCGGCTCAACGCTTCGCGCCATTGCCGCTGAGCGTCGCCTGCCCATCGTTATCGATATTCGCCGCTTCGGACATCCACTCTTCTACGCGGCCATGGACGACACCACGCCCGACAATCCCGAGTGGGTCCGCCGCAAAAGTAACGTCGTCGCCCGCTTCCATCACAGCTCCTACACAGAGGCGCTGAAAGAGAAACTCAAGGGAAAAACTATCTACGAGACTCAAGGCCTGCCGCTCGCCGAATACGCCACCCACGGCGGCTCATTCCCCATTCGCATCGCAAACGCGGGCGTCGTTGGCAGCATCACCGTCTCCGGCCTGCCCATGCGCCAGGATCACGAACTGGTCATCGAAGCACTCTGCGCCGTTTTGGGCCGAAATTACCAAGATCTCAAGCTCTCCCCTGAGTAGCTGGTGCCCCATGACACCCAATGTTGGAGACATGGGTCTGGATTTTTTGGAGATTGCTGGTACGGTCAGGCACCTTTCTCAATCAGTGCCGCAAAGAATCCATCCGTCTGAAAGACGCCGGGCAGCAGCCTCAATGTGCCCTGATCCGTAACGCAGCCTGCGAGTCGCTCCGCACCTGTATCTGTCAGAATCCCATCCGCCCACAGTTCTTCAAGCCGCTTCCTCAACGAAACCAGCTTCGCTCCCGAGCCCTCACCCAGCACTGCATCGATCACCCGCTCGTTCTCCTCAGGCTCCAGCGAGCACGTCGAATACAGCACAAATCCGCCTGGCCGCGCCGCCCGCAACGCGGAAGTCAGAATTGCCTTCTGCCGCTCAGCCTGCCGCAGCAAATCCTCCGCTCGCAGCCGATGTCGAATCTCAGGGTTCCGCCCAAGCGTTCCCGTCCCGCTGCACGGCACATCCGCAAGCGCAACATCGAAGGCATTCTCTTCCTTAAGCTGCGTCGCGTCGGCAAGCCTGCATTCCACCCGCTCACCCAGTACCCGAAGCCTATTCCGCAAATCCCCCAGCCGCTGGTGACTCCCGTCGCACGCCACAATCTCTGCTTCAGGATTGCGTTCACCTAGAATCAGCGTCTTGCCTCCCGGCGCCGCACAGCAGTCCAGAATCTTCCGTCCCCGCGGCACAAGTTCCGCAATCAGCTGCGATCCCTCATCCTGAATTCGCATGCGCCCTTCGCGAAACGCCTCCGTCTTCGTCACATCCCCCGCACCCACTCGACGCGCAGAAGTCAGAAATTCACCCGGCCCAAGCTGAACGTCTTCTCCCGCAAGCTCCCGCTCAACATCATCGCTGCCCAGCCGCACAAACAGCTGCGGCTGCTCTTGCCCATGTCGGCAGATCGCACACGCCGCCTCTTTGCCGTATGTCTCAGTCCACCGCTCAACCAGCCAGGCCGGATAGCCACCTCTGCACTCCTCCGAAGCTGCCGCCTGTTCACGAGAAGTCCCTAGCTTCCGCAACACCGCGTTCACCATGCCCGAAGCAAACCGATGCCCCGCCTGCTTCGTCAACTCCACACTTTCATCAATCGCAGCGCGCGCTGGAATCCGATCCATATGCAACAACTGGAACGCACCGATCCGCAGCGCAATCAGCACCTCTTCATCCAGCTTTGCGTTGGGATGTTTCAACAGCGGCCGGATCCGCCCGTCCAGCTCGATCTGCCAGCGGAGCACACCAAGCACCAGCGCTGTTGTCAGCTTCTTATCCGGCTCAGTCAGGACCTCAACGCTCCTGCCCCTCAGCAGCGTATCTGAATGGCCAAACTTCTCCATCGTCTTCAGAATGGAGAACGCAGCTTTGCGCGCCGGCGATACGCCGCTCATCCGCTCACCCCAGCCGGACGCCGGCTCTAAGTGCAGTGCCGCGCAGAAATTCCGCAGCTGTCATCCGCTTCTTGCCCTCGAGTTGAATCTCGTTTACCTCGATCCAGGTCCCTTGTGCGCACGCCACGATGATCGTGCCGTCCCCTGCCTCAACAAGACCCGGCTCCGCAAGATCATCCTTCTGCGCCACCTGCATGCGATGCACGATCAGCTTCTTGCCTTCCAGAAACGTGAATGCCCCCGGCCACGGCTGAAATCCCCGCCATCGATTCCACAACTCCCGCGCCGTATACTTCGCAAAATCCATCCGCCCATCGTCTCTGGTCAGTATCGGCGCAAGCGTTGCACGCGAGTGATCCTGCTGCTTCGGCTTGATCGTTCCGTCATCCAGACCCGTCAGCGTCTTCACCACAAGCGGCGCACCGGCCTTAGCCAGCACATCGAACAATTCCGCGGCCGTCTGTCCGGGCGCAATCGGAATCTCCTGTTGCAACAGAATCGGTCCGGTATCGAGCCCCTCCTCCAGCAGCATCGTCGTGTTCCCGGTGACTGCTTCACCCATTGCCACGGCCCACTGAATCGGAGCCGCCCCGCGATACTTCGGCAGCAACGACGCGTGCAGGTTGATGCAGCCCAATCGCGGCAAGCTCAGCATCCATGGAGGAATGATCCGCCCATACGCCACCACCACAATGGCATCCGGCGCAAGCGCCTCCAGGCGTGCGCGAAACTGTGCATTGTTCTTGATCTTTTCGGGCTGGATAACCTCCAGCCCCGCTGCAAGCGCTGTCTCCTTCACAGGAGGTGCAGTCATTTGCTGCGAGCGCCCCACCGGCCGGTCCGGCTGCGAGACCACCAACGGAATCTCATGTCCTGCCGCGATCAACGCCTGCAGCGTCGGCACAGCGAACTGAGGCGTCCCGCAGAAGACGAGCTTCACGGTCTTACCAGGTGCCTTCGCGCTGCATTTTGCGAATCTTGCGCAACACCAGGTCGCGCTTCAGCGAACTCATGCGGAAAATGAACAGCATGCCATCCAGGTGATCGATCTCATGTTGAAACGCACGCGACAGCAACTCCTCCCCGTCCATCTCAAACCACTTGCCCTGCAGATCCTGCGCACGCACCTTCACCGTCGAGGCGCGCTGCACCTTCTCGCGAATCTCCGGAAAGCTCAGGCAGCCTTCCTCCTCATACTGCTTCCCTTCGCGAAAAATAATCTCCGGATTCACGAGCACTAGCTTCTGCTCAGGATCTTTCCCCTGGCTCAAGTCGATCACCGTCACGCGTTTCGACACCGCCACCTGCGGTGCCGCCAGTCCGATCCCCTGCGAGGCGTACATAGTCTCAAACATGTCATCGACCAGCTTCTTCAGCTCGTCATTGAACTCCGTCACCGGCTCGCCGGGTTGCGAGAGCACCGGCTCCGGGTACTTCACGATTTTCAGAATCATCTCTGTCTGGTAACAACTCCGAATCTGCTTGTTTTTTTAAAAGCTCCGTATCTGTTCGATGTATCCCAGAAAGTTTCGTTTCATCTCGTCCGCCGAGTCCCCGCCGAACTTCTGTTGCGCCAGCCCGGCAACCGTCATCGCCACCATAGCCTCAGCAGCAACTCCCGCCGCCGGTACCACGCAAATATCGCTGCGCTCGTAACTTGCGCTCGTCGCCTCGCGCGTATCAAATCGCACTGACTCGAGCGGCCTCCGCAGCGTTGAAATCGGCTTCAGGTACCCACGAACGATTATGTCCTCGCCGTTTGAAACCCCTCCTTCAACTCCGCCCGCATTGTTCTGCTCTCGCGTGAATCGAGTCGGCCTCCCGGTCCCTTCTTTCGCATAATGGATTGCATCGTGCACAGTGGACCCAAACGACTCCGCCGCCGTCACCCCGCGCCCGATCTCCACAGCCTTGACCGCCTGCAGGCTCATCACGGACCAGGCCAGCAGCCCGTCTAGCCGCTCATCCCAGTTGGCGTACGTCCCCAATCCTGCCGGAGCCCCATGCACGACAACCTCAAACACCCCGCCGACTGTATCGCCCGTTCGCGAGGCGTGCTCCACTTCTTCTTTCATCCGGGCTTCGGTCGCAGGATCGACACAGCCCAGCACGATCTCTTTCTGCTCTGCAACGGCCGCTATCTCTTCCCACGTCGCTGGCCGCTCCAGTTCCACACGTCCGACGCGGATCACGTGACTCGACACTTCGATTCCCAGATACCGCAGCAGGAGCTTCGCAAATCCACCCGCAGCTACCCGCGCCGTCGATTCCCGCGCCGAAGCCCGCTCCAGCACATACCTCGCATCCGGGAAGTTGTATTTCAGCGCTCCCGCCAGATCCGCATGTCCCGGCCTGGGCGACGCAACCGCCTGGTGCTTCGCCGGATCGCCCGACTCTACCGGCAGCTTCTCCTCCCAGTTCTTCCAGTCGCGGTTCACGATCTCGATCGCGACCGGCGAACCGATCGTCTTTCCATGCCGAACGCCCGAGAGGATATGCACCTTGTCCGTCTCGATCTTCATCCGGCCGCCACGGCCGTAGCCCTGCTGCCTCCGCCAAAGCTCGCGGTTGACGAAATCCAGGTCCACCGGCAGCCCAGCGGGCAGCCCGGAAACCAGCGCAATCAAAGCCTCTCCGTGCGACTCGCCCGCTGTTGAGAATCGGATCATGTTCTTTAGATTGTAAACGGGAGCAAGGGCTCGAAGGGGTAAGCTCGGCACTGGCTCAGGGCACCCCTGCGAGCGATAATGCAAGCTCTGGTAAGGACATGAAAATCAGTTGGCCAAAGATTGCTCTGCTCGTGCTCTGCTGTTCCGCCCTCGCCTTCGAGCTGTGGCATTTCCGGGCAGCCCGCACCGGTGCCGGGCAAGCATCCGGCGCTGCTCCACAAAATCACAAGCCGGATTTCGTCCTTCTTCCGGAAAGCGAAGTGACAGCCTATGCAAGGCTTTTCGGCGATCCAAGGCCGCGTCTGGAAAGCTGGGAGCCAACCCTTGGCGACATCAATGACTTGAATTCGAACCTGTCGCAGATCTCCGTTCTGAGCAACATGGAATCCGACCCCAACCGCCGCATCGACGCTCCCGATCAGTATTTCCGCCAGTATCTGGCAATGGTGGTAAATGGAAAGAAGGTTATCTTCGTCAATGCGCTGTGTTCGATCGCGCAACCTTCGAACCTGCGCAAGCAGCTCATCCTCGGAGCTGACGGAGGCAAGTGTTTTTGGCACGCAACGTACGATCCCGGCGCGCAAACATTCTCGAATCTGGCGGTCAACGGAAGCCTGTAATCACAACGACGCAGTCTTCCGAATCGCTGGTTTCTAATCCCTGTTCCCTGATCCTCGCTTCCTCCAATACGATGGTGAGCATGGCCTACTTCCTCTTCAAGACCGAGCCTGACGCCTACTCCTTCGACGACTTCCTCCGCGACAAAGAAACCAACTGGGACGGCGTGACCAATCCCACCGCTGTGAAGAATCTGCGCGAAATGAAGCCCGGCACAAAGTGGATCTTCTACCACACCGGCGACGAACGCACAGCCGTAGGCACCGGCTCCGTCCTCAGCGTAGACTCCACTGATCCGAAGGTCCCCATCGTCCGCGTCAAAATCGGCAAGCGCCTCAAGACGCCCAAGACACTCGACCAGATCAAAGCCGCAGCCATCTTCCGCGATTCGCCGCTCGTCAAGATCGGCCGTCTATCCGTCGTTCCCCTCACTGAAGAGCAGTGGAACTGGTTCGTCGAATAGCGATGCCGTGGTCGGCTTCGCATCCTTCTTCAGCCACTCTCGTGTGTTCAGCATCTGTCTCTGATCAAGAGCCCAGATCCTGTTCGTCAGCTCATCGGCGCCCTTCCCCTCGCGCGCCGATTTTTCGAACTCGCTCATCATCGCCTGCATCTTCGCATCCAGATCATCCACGAAGTTGAGCACCAGAGCCTCGGGAATCATCGGCAGCTTCGGCGATCCAAATTCCAACTTGCCATGATGCGACAGGATAAGGTGCAGCACCAGCGTCTTCAGTCGCGGCGGAAAATTCGGAAGCTTGTCGATCGTCTTCTCCACCAGCGCCATGCCCATCTGGATATGCCCCAGCAGCACCCCTTCCACGCTGTATTCGAACCCCACCTCCCACGTCAGCTCCTGCACCTTTCCGATATCGTGCAGCACCACTCCCGTCAGCAGCAGGTCTCGATGCAGCACCGGATAGTGCGGAGCAACGCGGTCCGCAAGCGTCAGCAAACTAACAACGTGCTCCAGCAGTCCGCCTAACCACGCATGATGCAGTTGCTTCGCCGCCGGAGCCTCGCGATAAGCCTGCGCCAGCCCCGAATCCGCAAGCAGCGTACTTAGCAACAGCTTCAGATCCGGATCCGTGAAGCTCTCCACAAATCCCAGCAGTTTCCGCCAAAGCTCATCCACATCGCAAGATGTGCAAGGAAGCAGATCGCGCCTGTCCACCTCGTCCGTTGACGCCTTCCGCAGGTTATCCACCCTCATCTGCAGCCGCTCGTCAAACTTCGACACGCACCCGCGCACCTTCACCAGATCGCCGCGCTCAAAGTCCTTCGCAATCCGCGCGTCGCCGGGCTCCCACACGCGCGCTTCCACCTGCCCGGTCTTGTCGCCAAGAATCAGGCTGAGATAAGGCTTGTTTGCCTTCGTCATCCGTTGCTGCTTGCTCAGCACCAGAAAGAACGCATCGAAGACCCGGCTCTCCTCGAACGACGCCAGATCGGCTACGTAAATATCCTTCATTCTGCCGGACAGCATACAGGAATCCGCAAAGCCCATCAAAAGCGCCCATCACACGTGTCATCCCCATTCACCTGCGTGAGAACATGATCAACGTGAATAATTTCCCTGACCCTCAGAACTCCCAACTCATCATCCGCCCCATCGAGCCCCGCGACGCCGAACAGGTTGCCGTCCTCACCGAACAACTCGGATACCACCGCTCCTCTTCCGACATTCAAGAGTGGATCGAATCACTTCCCTCTCGCGCCGACAACCAAGCGGCCTTCGTCGCCTGCATCGAGGACGAGGTCATCGGCTGGATCGAGATCTCCATCCAGCACCACCTTCAATCGGCACCACACGCTCTCATCGGCGGGCTCGTCGTGAAAGACGGCTACCGTAACCGCCAGATCGGCCTGCGCCTCTGCGAACACGTCGAAGCATGGACATGGCAACGCGGACTCCCTGTCCTCCGCGTCACCTCGCGCAGCACCCGCCTTGACGCACACCGCTTCTATGAGCGCAACGGATACAAGCTCAAAAAGCTCTCAAACGTGTACGAAAAGCACAACACTGAATAAATCCGCCCAAAACACATCAGGCCCGGAATTCGCTCCCGGGCCTGAATAGATCCAGATCTACGTCACCACTTTATTGCGGCGGCACTCCCTGCGTTCCCGGCACTGGCGGAGCCGGAGTCGTCCCATTCGGCGGCTGTTGAGGCGCAAAGCCAAGCGGCTTGTCGCCCGTATCTTCCTTCTGCTCATCCTTCTTCTTGTCGCTCAACCGAGTCTTGTCGCCGGTCGTAGTGTTCTTCTTTTTCTTCTTATCTGTCTGATTGCCGCCCAACCCCAGTGGCCCAGCCTGAGCCTGTCGATCCGCAACCTCGGCCGCATCGGGCGCTATCGGCGTTTCCGGATCGAGTTGCGGTCCTTTCGGCTTCGGCTGCTTCGGCAATTTCGCCCGATCGCTAAACCGCGTCTTCTTCTCCGGTTTCGAGTCCGCTTCGAGTGGGTTCTCCGGCTCGCTGCCCGCTGCTACCTGGCCCACTGCGCCCGCGTCTTCAGTCGGACTCGCCGCGGCCGCCGGCAGTGTCTCCTGCGGAGCCTTGCCAAACCGGATCTTCTCTTTCTTGCCCGGCTTCATCGAAGCCTCTTCCGCCTTGCTTTTCTTATCCTTCTTGCTCGCCTTCTCCGGCTTTGCAGAATCCGAACCGCCGGCTGCATCCGCACTCGCAGTCTCGTTCGGCAGCGTCTTCACCGCCGTCTTCTGCCGGAATCCATGAGTCGTCTCGCGGAACCGTGTCCGTTCCACTTTCCGTTTCTTCTTCGCGGAAGGTGGCTGATAAGCGCTGAATGTAATGCTGGGATGCTTCTCGGCCGCTGTGGCAGCGCTGTCCTCGTAACCCGGCTTGATATAGATCGCAGCTTCGTCGCGTAGCTGCGCCAAGTACTGCCGCATCGCAGGACCGGCCTTCGCCTCGAAGTAATTCTGTTCTACGTCATTCTCAACGTCTTTGAATTGCGGGGTGCCTCCCTGAATGTGGTCCAGAACCTTCAGAATGACGTATCCCTGCTTCGTCCTGATCGGCTCCGTTACCTCCCCAGTCTTCAGGCCAAATGTCTTGCTTTCAAAAGGTTCGCCGAGCTGGCCTTTCTTGTAGGTCCCCAGTTCGCCACCCGTAGATGCCGTCGTCCCCTCACTGAAGCTCTTGGCAAGCTGCGTGAAATCCTCACCTGCCTTGAGGCGAGCTTCAAGGTCATCTGCCTTCGCCTTGGCTTCAGCCAGTTTCTGCTGGTCGTCTGGATTCGTGCCGGTCGAGATCAGGATCTCCCCCAGCTTTACGCTCTCCGGCTGAGTGTATTCCTGCTTGTGCGCCTCGAAATACCGTTGAAGTTCCCCTGGCGTCGGTTGAATTTTCCGTCCAACCTGGTCGCGCATTACCTGCTGCGTCACAATCTGATTCCGGATATTGGCCTTGAAGTCCTCAAACGACACTCCCTGGTCCTTCGCCGCCTTCTCCAGGTCCTCCATCGTCGCCAGGTTGTACTGCTTACGGATGTCGTTGAGCCGATTGATCAACTCCGTATCGCCCGTGATCCCCAGTTCCTTGCCCTTTGCCAGCCAGAGCTGCTGATCGATCAGATTCCGCAGCAGGTCCTTATGGGCATCCGAGATATCCTGCATGGTTGACCCGCGCTGACGCATCTCCTGGTCCAGCTCGTTCTGCGCGCGCTCATAGTCCGATTTCGAGATGATCTGGTTGTTGACCCGCGCAACGATCTCTTCCACGGTCGTGCCCCCGTAAGGACTTTCCGTAGAACTCGGTTTCTGTTGAGCGAAAGTCAAACCCGTGAACAGGACGGCAGAGAGCGCAAGCGCTCCGGGGATACGAAGGATTCTCAAAGTCATAGTTGGCACACAACAAGGCGATCTGCGGAGACCACCATAGGCATAGACGTCATTGTAAATCCCGGGGCAGCAAAAGAGTTGCGGGGTGAGCTGGATTCGGGATCCCGCGCTGCCTTCCTGAATCGGGACCGAGCCCTTTGCACCTTCACATCGGTAACCAGCTATCCGAATGCTTCAAACCGGCGTCAAATCAGCCAGTGCTATACTTTAGCCCAGGTTTGGCCTGCGAGGTGCCTCGTAGGCGCCTGTAGCAGTCGCACTTCGGAGGTACCTCCCGCATGACCCCCCCTGCCCGCCGGGCACTTTTCAGCCTCATCGTTTTCTTCGCCGTATGTGCCGTTGTCGGCACCTTCTTGCAGCGCAGGGTGGGAGCTCAATCCTCACAGGACGAGAGCCAGATTCGCGACAGCCTCAAATCCTTCACTGACGTATACGCCATCGTCGAACAGAACTACGCCGAGCCCATTTCCGGCGATCGGGCCGATACAGCAATCTACGACGGCGCCATCCCCGGAATGCTCCGCGTCCTCGACCCCCACTCCAACTTCTACGATCCCAAAGCCTACGCCAAAATGCGCGAAGATCAGCGCGGCCACTACTACGGTGTCGGCATGGTCATCCAGCAGCAGAACAATAAGGTCTACGTCATCACACCATACGAAGGCACTCCGTCCTTCCGCGCGGGCATTCGCCCCGGCGACGTCATTGCCGCCATCGATGGCAAATCTACAGAAGGCATGACCTCCGACGTAGTCGCCAAGAACCTCAAAGGACCCAAAGGCACGCACGTCCAGGTTTCCGTCGTTCGCGACGGACAGACGAAGCCCCTCACCTTCGACCTCGTCCGCGACGAGATCCCTCATCCCTCGGTCGATCTCAAATACGAGATCCGCCCCGGCATCGGATACATCCACCTCACCCAGTTCCAGGAAACCACCGCACAGGAAGTCAATCAGGCCATCGACAGCTTCCCCAACCTCAAGGGCCTTGTCTTCGACCTGCGCGGCAATCCGGGCGGTCTCCTTAGCCAGGCCGTCGAAGTCTGCGACCACCTTCTCTCCAAGGGCCAGACCATCGTTTCCCAGCGCGGCCGTGCCTACCCCGACCAGAACTACACCGCCACCCACGGCAACAACGGCAAGCAGTTTCCCATCGTAGTTCTCGTCAATCGCAACACCGCATCGGCAGCCGAAATCGTCTCCGGCGCATTGCAGGATCACGACCGCGCCCTCATCGTCGGTGAAACCACCTTCGGCAAAGGCCTCGTTCAGACCGTATACAATCTGAGCGAAAATACCGGCCTCGCCCTGACGACCTACCATTACTACACGCCGTCCGGCCGCCTCATTCAGCGCAACTACTCCGGCGTCTCGCTTTACGACTACTATTACAATCACGCTGGAGCCACTGCTCCCGGCGCTGCCAATCGCGAAGTCAAGATGACTGACTCAGGCCGCACCGTATACGGAGGCGGTGGCATCACGCCCGACGAGAAGATCGATTCCCCTAAGCACAATCACTTCCAGGACGACCTGATCTACAAGGCTGCGTTCTTCCACTTCGCAGCCCACTACCTGTCCAACCGCACTGTCGACAGGAACTTCCAGGTCGACGACGCCGTGCTGAGCGACTTCAAACAATGGCTGACCACTCAGGATGACATCACCCCTGTGAGCGACAAGCAGATCAATGAGAACCTCGATTGGGTCAAGGTCAATCTGAAAGAGAACATCATCACCAGCCAGTTCGGACAGCAGCAGGGCCTTCGCGTGATGGCGGATTGGGATCCCATGATCCAGAAGGCGCTCACCTTCATCCCTGAGGCCCAGGCCCTCGAAGATACGGCTCACAAGGTGCTCGCTCAGAAAGCCGAAGCTCGCGCCAACGGCGTCACCGCTCAATAGTCGAACTTCCTTCCTGCGGAAAGGCCATCCTCACCGCAGGATGGCCTTTCGCTTTGTACCGAACATCACAGCCTTATAGCGCCTTGGATTTCTACCCTTCCAGTAAAGACCCGGAGGGTAAGAATGTCCGATTCAGTCCTGGAAACGACCACTACCGTTGCTAACCTCCTCGCCGCCTATGAGGGCGAGTCCAACGCGCATTCGAAGTACGTTCTCTTTGCTGCGAAAGCCGATGCCGAGGGGTGGCAGGGTGCTGCCAGCCTCTTCCGCGCCGCTGCCCGCGCCGAAGAGATCCACGCCAGCAATCATGCTCGCGTCCTCAGGCAGCTCGGAAGTGAAGCAAAGTGTCAAATCCATCCCGCTGAAGTGAAGTCCACGCTCGAGAATCTGAAAGCCGCACTCGCCGGCGAGCAATACGAAATCGACACCATGTACCCCGCCTTCATCGCGGAAGCCACACAGAGCGATATTCCTGTCGCGAAACGCTCCTTCGCATGGGCTATGGAAGCCGAGAAGACCCATGCCCGCCTCTACGCCGAAGCCATCGAACTCGTCGAGAAGAAACTCAATGATTCCTGGGCAGCTTCAGCCCGATACTTCTACGTCTGCGCTGCATGCGGATACACCACAAAGACGCGCGAAGAACAGGACCGCTGCCCCGTCTGCAATCTGGCAATCGACAAATTCGAGGTGATTCGCTAGACCCGTGGGACACTAGCGCTGGCTAGCCTCGCCTGCGGCCACCTTGCGATTGAACTCCGCTGACCGGTTCCGCGCCACGCTGAGTGTCTTCCAACTCGCGCCCGCATAATGCTTCGCCAGCAGAATGATCTGCCCCACGTGCATCGGATAGTGCGAGAGCTGCCTGTTGATCGCCTGCATCACCGAATGCGCCTCGCCCCGGATGGTCACCGTCCGCCCGAGGTCCGCATCGGTCAGCGGCTCGATTGCCGAGAACACGCAAGCCCAACCATGCTCCCACTCCCGCATCAACGCCTCACGCGTCTCCGGCGGATCGACAAACTCGCCATCACGGTTACGCGTCGCTTTCTCGCCATCGCTCGTCAGAAAATCCGTCCACCGCGATCGCATATTCCCCGTGATGTGCTTCACGATGATCGCAATGGAATTCGCTTCGTCATCAAGCGTAGCGAATAGTTGCTCATCCGCAACCTGCGCCATCGCCTTCTCGCCCAGCAGCTTGTATTGCCGGAAAACTGCCAGCGCATCTTCGAGGTAGGATGTCGTGAATTTCAAAGCCATAAATTCAGCCTACCTGTTCCGATCCCGCAGCTTGTCAGCGGAATGTCCCTCACTCGCCTACGGCTCGTCGTTATAAATCCCCATCTGCACCTGCCCGCCCTCTGCGAGCTTCGCGCGAAACATTCCCGGAGTGTTGAAACTCCACGCCAATTGCCCATCCGGAGTAATCGCAATCACTCCCCCATCCCCGTGCAGATCTTCCAGCTCTTTGTGGATGACGTGATCCACTGCATCCTGCAGCTTCATCTTCTTGAAGTACACAAGATTGCAGACCTCGCGCGCGACACCAAGACGTATGAAATACTCGCCCGTTCCCGTCCCGCTCACCGCGCACGACTGATTCGACGCATATGTTCCCGCGCCAATAATCGGCGAATCTCCCACCCGCCCCGGCATCTTCGCCTGCATTCCCCCAGTCGACGTCCCCGCTGCAATGTTGCCGTTCCGATCCAGCGCAACGACTCCCGTCGTCCCATGAATTCCCGCCGCTTCTGACTCATCCAGCACTGCCACCGGAATCTGCTCGCCCTCTTTGGGCACACCAGCAGGCCGCGGCGGACTCGGCAATCCTTTATTCTTCAGCTCCTTCACCAGCCCCTGCCACCGGCTCTCGGTGAAGAAGTAACTCGGCTCCTCCATCTTCAATCCCACGCTCGCCGCAAACTCATCCGCGCCGCGCCCCGCGATCATCACATGGGGTGACTTCTCCATCACCGCACGCGCCGCACTTATCGGACTATGCACACGCTGCACACCAGCAACGGCCCCCGCCTTCAGATCCGATCCGTTCATGACCGACGCATCCATCTCGTTCTTGCCTTCACGCGTGAACACCGCACCCTTCCCAGCATTGAAGTGCGGATCATCCTCGAGTACGTGAAGCGTCGCCTCCACCGCATCCAGTGCCGATCCACCTCTGTCCAGCACTGCCGCTCCCGCATGGATGGCTTTATCCAGCCCGGCGCGATAAGCCTTGTCTCCCTCCGGCCCCAGCTGCGACTTCTCGATCACGCCTGCGCCGCCATGCACCACAAGCGCCCAATGATGCCCACCTTGCTGCGCACACGCAACTGCGCTCGCCGCTCCAATCAACGCCATACCAGCCAGTGCTGCCAACCGCCTCTGCATCCTCATCACCTCAGATGATTCGGGAATCTCCTGCGCACTTCGCAATGCCATCCTATTCTCCCCGCCTCCCACCACCCAAAAAGAAAAAGGGCGCAACGGCAACCGCCGCTACGCCCTTCCAGCACCAGTCCAGTTTAGAAAATGAACTTCGCAGAAAACTGCGTCTGACGAGGACCAAATACCGTGGAGTTCGTCGAAGCGGCCGACCCAAACTGTACCGCCGTGTACGGAACGATACAGCCGTTCGTATGCGCCGAAGCGTCACACGCCGCCGAATACCCCGACTTTCCGGGTGTCAGCGGAGCTGCATACGACGAATAGTTCGTGTTGACCGCCAGGATATTCGGATGGTTCGCAACGTTGAACGCCTCAGCCAGCAACTGCATGCTGAGCCGTTCGTGCAACGTGAACGTCCGCGAAATACGAGCATCCAGGTTGTGCACTCCCGGCCCTGCGAAAGCATTCCTCTTGAGTTGCGGAACGCGACCGCCAGTGCCTGAGTTGAACAAGCTCAGCTCTGCACCGGTAAGTCCACCATCTCCCGCCACGTTCGTCGTGTTCGCCGGGTCACCTGTTCCAAGGCCGCTACCCGGGCTGTTGCTCATGAATCCAGTGATCGGATTGCCGCTCTGGGCCGTCAATGCGCCGGAGAGACTCCACCCATTCGCCACGAGCCGTAACATTTGTGAACTCGACCTGACACTTGGAGCAAAGATAAAGCTTGCGGTCACTCGGCTCCGCATATCCAGGTCCGACCGCCCGTACTCCGCCTTGAGATTCAACGGGTCGATCGGTGTATCCGTCCCGTTGAATGTTCCGTTTACGCCCGAAACTTGGCCCCCGTCGGTTGCATGCGAGTAGGTGTAGTTCCCCAGCAATTCGAAACCGTAACCCATCGGCTTCCTCACCGTGGCCACAAACGAGTGATACCAGCTGTTCAGTACGCTGTAGCCCGTAAGAATGCTCCCGTCGGCATACGTTTTTCTCTGCGTGTACCACGGCAGTGTCACGGTGGAAAGCGTCTTGCCTGTCGTGTCCGTTACGTCGTACGTCTTGGTTTGTGTGGCGGGTTGCAGGTTGGCGTCAATGAATACCGGCAGGCGCATAGCGCGGTTTCCTACATATCCCAGCGTCAAAGCCGCATGGTATGGCAGCTCCTGCTCCACGGAAATGTCGAACGAATGTGAATATGGGTTTTCGAAGTTTCGATCAAGTCCGCGGAATGCGAGCGGTGCAAGAGCTGCCCCATTATTCACCACTGCCGGCGTCACTGCACCCTCGAAAGGCGCTGCAAGAGCGGGCCCCGGCGGCTGAAATAGTACGTTGGTGTATTGAGGCGCCCAGGTCGGGAACGGATTGGTGGCACTGCTGCTGCGGTTCACGTTGTATTGCTGCTGGAATACTCCGTTCTCGACTCGCATCGTGTAGTAAGTCGAGTTCGAAGTCAGTCCGACAAACATCCCGTAGCCGCCGCGGATCACACCGCTCTTCCAGCCCTGGTAACTGAAACCAACACGAGGCTGAAACCAGCCATATCCGATATGAATTGTGTCAGTCGCCGCCTTAGCGACGTCACTGGTCGTGTTCGGTTTGGGAGGCTGCGGTACAAGCTGCACATCCCAACGCACGCCGCCCGAAACCTGGAATTTCTGTGTGATTTTGAAACGATCCTGCACAAACGCGGACAGGTCCTTGTTCCAGAAGTCATCCGCTCCGATGTGCGTGATCGGATCATTCACCTGCGTAAAGCTCTTGTAGTGGCGCCCAGCTAGCACGTCCCCCGTATTGACGCCGTAGACATCCAGCATCCAGTCTGCAAGATTGCCGGCGGGCGTACCTTCCACCGAGTAACTGAAACTGCCATCTCCCTGGAACAGGTTGGCGAGGTACTCATGAATGAAGCTCATGTCGACGCCCGCCTTCAGATCGTGCTTGCCGTGTGTCTTGGAAAGAATGTCGGCAATCTGAAAACGATGCTCGTCTGGAAATGCTCCGCGAGGCAGGGCACTGGTCTCCCCGTAGCTCGCCACGCCTGAAACACTCACCGCTGGTCCGCCCGTATTCGTGCTCGCCGTCTCAAAATCGCGCGAGACCTGGAAAAGCACCTGGTTCACAGAGGTCGGGGACAGCACGCTTGTCCAGTTTGCAATTCCAAAGCGCTCATGAAAACTTGCTGTTCCGTTCTGTGTCAATCCGCCGTTTGTAACTGTGTTCGACGTGTTGTAGCCATTCGGCTCACTGAAGTTCTGCCAGTTGAACTCACCGCTTAGGTGGTTCTTTTGGTCGACCTGCCAGTCAATCTTCGGGAAAAAGATGTTCTGGCTTATCAGCCTCGGTGTAATGCCCTGGTTCTTGAATCCGCCCATCCCGGCGATATTCCCCTCGAGATAATCGAGCGCCGCCTTGCACTGCGCTGCAGTCAACTGCACCGGGCAGGTTGCCGTCGATGTTTTGAAGTTCGAAAGATAGACGATAGGGTTGACCTTGCGGAAACCGTCATACGTGAAGAAGAAAAACAATTTGTCGCGAAGGATCGGTCCACCCGCAGATCCGCCGAACTGATGCTGCTGATGGATCGGCTGCGTGAACAGATTGTGCGCCTTCCCGTACGGATCAAGCGCATTCAGATCTGGATAGCGCAGATAGTAGAAAAGGTCGCCATGATATGCATTTCCGCCCGAGCGGGTCACCGCATTGATCTGCCCGCCCGCCGCCTGGCCGAATTCCGCACCGTACGACGACGCTGCCGACGAAAACTCCTGGATCGAATCGGTCGAATAGACATAAGGCGCTCCAATCGCTCTTCCACGAGCCTCGGAGAAGAATGCCTGATTGTTGTTCGCTCCATCAATCAGATTGGTGTTGTAAAGACCGGAAACTCCGCGGTAGGCGATCAGGCCGCTGGTACCGTCAGGCGCAACGTTCGGCGTCATCAGCACCACTTCATCAAACCGGCGCCCATTGATCGGAAGATTCGATAGGAGATTCTGTCCGATCTCCTGCGACGCGCCTACCTTCTCTGTGTCAATCAATGGAGCCTCAGCCGTGATCGTCACAGTAGACTCGGTCGCGGCGACAGGAAGCTCAATATCCGCATCCACCGTTTGTCCTACCTGTACTGTCAGGCCTTTGCGGTTCACCCTCGCAAATCCCGGAGCAGCAATCACAAGTTCGTAATGTCCCGGCTTTAGAAAAGTTGCAGAATAGGTGCCGGCTGATGTGGTGACCACGGTTCGTGAAATACCCGTTTCAACCTGCGTCACGGTAACCTTAGCGCCGGCCACCACTGAGCCTTTCTGATCCGATACAGTTCCGCTGACCGAGCCGAAACCCGCATCCTGCGCGCGTACCGTCGACGTAAAAGCCGACAACAGAGACAGGCAGAATACGAGTGACAAAGTGGCAGGCCTACAGAGATGACGAATGCCATGATTCAGAGTCATTGCGTCTTGGTTCTCCTCAAATGTTGGTTCAAATGTTGTTTCTTGTTGGGATTGGGATAAGTGCGTGATCTTCGGCTGGTTCTGTCCTTTTAAGCAGGAGAACAGAAAAGGAATCGCGTGAACTCCACTGCTTTGATCGGCTTCACATCTCGAGGGGACCGCTTGCACAAAAAGAGTTCGATAATGAAGTGGAAGCCTGTGATTGTCTTTGTACCTCTAGATTATCCCAATATCTTCGCGCATTTGGATTAATTTACTGTTCACAATTCCCGTCCCAGCGTCCCACAATCAGAAAAGCCTGTCTTCGCTTCTCTATTGCAAACTAACCGTTTTGATGTTCTGCACTAAGCATTGGTCAAATGCCCGGTTCTGCTCCTTTAAGTCGCGCCTGTGTCGCTAACATTGCATCAATGATCAAACATGCCTTAGCTCTCATTTTGTTTCTGAGCGCGGTCCCTCTTTTCGGTGCTTCGGCCTCTGCATCGCCCATCCCCGTCAAAGTGGTCGTCATCGCCATGTTCGAAGTCGGCAACGACACGGGCGACACACCGGGAGAACTTCAATACTGGGTTGAGCGAGATCATCTCGATCAGGTCTATCCCATGCCCGACGCATACCATTCCGTCCGCATGAACAATCAGGGCGAGATGGCAATCCTCACCGGCGCAGGCACCGCGCATGCGGCAGCCACCGTCATGGCCGTCGGCCTCGACCCCCGCTTCGATTTCACGCACGCCTACTGGATCGTCGCCGGCATCTCAGGCGGCAATCCCAATCGCATCTCCCTGGGTTCAGCAGCATGGGCCCACTTTGTCGTCGACGGCGACCTGGGTTACGAGATCGATTCGCGCGAAGTTCCGAGCGATTGGACTACGGGCTACATCCCTCTCCGTAAGACTCGCCCCTTCGAAACGCCCGTTATTCCGCCAGACGGCCAGGTCTACGAACTTGACGCCTCTCTCACCGAGTGGGCCTTCACCATCAGCCGCAACACGCCCCTTCCCGACAACGACGTCCTGAAAGCAGCGCGTTCCTCCTTCGATGGCGCAGCCGCCCAGAAACCGCCCTTCGTCGTGATCGGCGACACAATATCCAGCTCAACCTTCTGGCACGGCAAACTCAACGACGCATGGGCCAACGAGTGGGTCAGCTACTTCACAAACGGCAAAGGACGATTCACCACCACTGGCATGGAAGACACCGGCACTCTGCAGTCGCTCAAATTCCTAACCGCCGCGGGCCGCGTCGACTGGCATCGCATCCTCATCCTTCGCACCGTCAGCAACTACGACCAGCAGCCGCGTGGCATGACCGCTGCCGAGAGCCTCGCCCACCAGCGCATCGGCACCTACAGCGCCTACCTGCCCTCACTTGAAGCCGCTTATCGAGTCGGCCATGCGGTCGTCGATGCTCTCCTGCGTCAATGGCCCAACAGCCCAGCGACGACTAAGTGAACCGCCCTGCGCAAACGCGGGCCTGATTGGCCGATGGCCATGTTGCCCAACACCCTCCCCATCTGCGACACTCATCTCCGCATTCATACAGGGATAGAAAACATGCACTCCGTCTGGTTTGGTGAGTTCCTGGGAACTCTCGTCCTCATCCTCCTCGGCAATGGCGTCTGCGCCAATGTCACTCTCCGCCGCACCTTCGCATCAGACGCCGGCTGGATGGTCGTCACCACGGGATGGGCCATCGCCGTCCTCTGCGGGGTGCTGGTTGCTCAAGCCTTCGGAAGTCCCGGCGCCAACCTCAATCCGGCTATCACGCTCTCCACGGCCATCGTTGGCGGCAACTACTCGCAGCTCCTCTCCATCTGGTCCGCGCAATTCCTCGGCGCCATCTGCGGAGCAACCATCATGGCCCTGCACTTTGCGCCGCACTGGTCACTCACGCCCGACCCCGCCGCGAAGCTCGGCGTTTTCTGCACCAGCGGCGCAATCAAGCATCCATCAGCCAACTTCGTCAGCGAAGTCATCGGCACCATGGTCCTCGTCCTCGTCGCGAACGCCATCTTCTCTCACGGCGTCAGCCCGTCCGCAGGAGTCGGCCAGTGGCTCGTCGCCAGCCTCGTCTGGGGAATCGGCCTCTCGCTCGGCGGTACCACCGGGTACGCTATCAATCCCGCACGCGATCTCGGCCCGCGGATTGCACACGCCGTCCTTCCCATCCCCGGCAAAGGCGGTTCGAACTGGAGCTACGCACCCATTCCAGTTCTCGGCCCTCTAGCCGGCGGCGCCCTCGCAGGTCTCTTCCTCCACTACGCGAAAATCTAAAACTGATTTGGCACCGTAATAGCAGCACGGCTTCAGTCGAGCCAATAAGGAAGACTGCCGGGGCTGAAAGATCCTCCGAACGCTCAGCTCACGTCCACCATGATCTTCGTGAACCGCTCCGGCTCCCGGCTCCACGCTTCCAGAATTCCCGGCGTCTCCACAAAACCGACCATGTGGGTCACCGCCGCCTCCACTGGAAATCTCTTTGCCTCCAGCATCCGGATCACTTCCCTGAAATCCTCCGGCATCGCGTTGCGCGACCCCATGATGTCCAGCTCCTTATGTACAAACGGCCGCGTCTCGTACGCCACCTGCTCCTTCGCCCAACCGATGTACACCACGCGTCCCGCGTAAGCCACCTCATCCACCGCTGCCCGATACGTCGTTGGCAGACCGATCGCCTCGATCACCACATCCGGCCCTCGCCCCTTCGTCAACTCCGTCAGCTGCTCGTGCAAATCTTTCGCCTTCGAATTGATCGTCTCCGCAGCCCCGGCCTTCCGTGCAGTCTCCAGCTTCACGTCATCCACATCGATCCCGATCACACGCGCTCCTCGGAACGCCGCTCCCGCAATCGCTCCAAGCCCGACGCCTCCGCACCCGAACACCGCAACCGTATCTGCCGCACTCACCCTCCCACGCCCCACGGCGTGGAATCCCACTGTCAGCGGCTCCACCAGGCACAACTCCTTCAGCGTTAGATCCGCGCGAAACAGCTTCTCCACCGGAGCCGCAATCAACTCCGTCAGAGCTCCATCTCTCTGCACGCCCATCGTCTCGTTGTCCTTGCACGCATTCGGTCGGCCCCTCTCGCACGCCGCACACCGTCCGCATCCCCGATAGGGCGATAGCGTCACATCCGTCCCCACCCACTCTGCGTGTGACCCCGCATCCACCACCGTCGCAGCAATCTCATGCCCCAACACCCGCGGATAGCTCACCAGCGGGTTCCGGCCGCGGTACGAATTCAGATCGCTTCCACACAGGCCCACCTTTCGCACCTGCAGCAAAACCTCACCATCTCCACGCCGCGGCTCCGCCACATCCTGCACACCAGATGTCCCGGGCCCTTCCAACACAATCGCTCTCATCTCTACACTCCTGCGAACTCTCGATGATATCGAACCGAGCATCGACGCCCGCTCCTCAAGTTGTATCCTTGCCCCAGAGCGCCTGATTCCCGATCCGCTCATCAAGGTTCCCAATGCCTGAAAACGTCCTTCAGATCGATCCGCGCGATAACGTCCTCGTAGCGCTCACCCCGCTCTCCTCCGGCTCCGTAGTCAATTACGGCTCCTCATCCTGCCCCGTCGCCGAGAACATCCCCGCCAAGCAGAAGCTCGCTCTCGTCGATCTCAATCCGGGTGATCTCGTAACCATGTATGGCATGGTCGTCGGTGAAGCCACGCAGCCCATCCCACGCGGAGGCCTGCTCTCCACCCGCAACGTCCGTCATCGCGCCGGCGGATACACCGCGGAGCGCCATCCTGTCTCCTTCCATCTCCCCGATTCCTCTTCCTGGACCTCGCGCACCTTCATGGGCTACCACCGCGCTGATGGCCAGGTAGGCACACGGAATTACTGGCTCGTCCTCCCGCTCGTATTCTGCGAGAACCGCAACGTCGATCGCATGCGCGAAGCTCTCGAAGAAGAACTCGGCTACGGCAGTTCGCATAACAGCTATCGCCCGCTCGTTCGCCAAATGATTTCGCAACAGGCGAAGAGCGCCAACGAGCACGCAACCGAGTCATCGTCCCGCTCTGATCGCATCTTCCCCAACATCGACGGCATTCGCTTCCTCACCCACCAGGGAGGCTGCGGCGGCACCCGCCAGGACGCGCAGGCCCTCTGTGGCCTTCTCGCCGGATACATCCATCATCCCAACGTTGCAGGAGCCACAGTACTCAGCCTCGGCTGTCAGAACGCGCAATCCTCCATGCTCATGGACGAACTCCGCGCCCGCGATCCCAAGCTCACCAAGCCAGTTCTCTTCTTCGAGCAGCAGCGCTCCGGGCGCGAAACCGTCCTTATGACCGGCGCACTCGAGCAAACCTTCGCTGGACTCGTAGAAGCCAATCGCGTCACTCGCGCGCCTGCTCCGCTCTCCGCGCTGACCATCGGTCTCAAGTGCGGAGGCTCCGACGGCTTCAGCGGCATCTCCGCCAATCCCACCCTCGGCTACATCTCCGATCTCCTCGGCGAACTCGGCGGTAAATCCATCCTCAGTGAATTCCCAGAGCTGCACGGCGTCGAACAGGAGCTCATCAACCGCTGCGCCTCCGACGAACTCGCCCAGCGATTCTACGACCTCATGCAGGCCTACTCCGCCCGCGCCAAAGCCGTCCACTCCGGCTTCGAGATGAACCCTTCGCCCGGCAACATCGAAGACGGCCTTATCACCGACGCCATCAAATCCGCTGGCGCCGCGCGCAAAGGCGGAGTCGCTCCCGTTCGCGACGTTCTCGACTTCCCGCACTACGCCACCACTCCCGGCCTCACGCTCCTCTGCACTCCCGGCAACGACGTCGAATGTGTAACTGCACAAGCCGGCGCAGGAGCCAACCTCGTTCTCTTCACCACGGGCCTCGGCACACCCACCGGCAATCCCGTCGCGCCCGTCATCAAGATCTCAACCAACTCGCAACTCGCTGAGCGCATGTCCGACATCATCGACTTCGACGCAGGCGGCATCGTCACTGGAGAGACCACCATCCCTCAGTGCGCCGAACAACTTCTCAACCTGTGCATTGAAGTGGCAAGCGGCAAGCGCCTCACCAAAGCCGAAGAGTTCGGCCAGAACGACTTCATTCCCTGGAAGCGCGGGGTCTCCCTCTAGCCTCACATCGGCCCCAATATCAATAGCGATCCCGGGTGCCTGTGAATGATCAAGAGGGTGCCCCATAGCCCGCTCTGGGCCTGTCGCAGGGTATCCCGACGTTGAAGACATGGTACACACCAAGATCAGCCTCTGAAGCGAAGAAGCTCACTCCATCATCGACCCCATCACCGCCAGCGCCGCAATCGCCGCAGTCTCCGCACGCAGAATCCGCGGACCCAGCGAAACTGCTCTCCATCCGTTCGCATCGAAGAGCGCCGCTTCCTCCGGAGCCCATCCACCCTCCGGCCCGATCGCGATCTCGAACTCCGGCATCTCCGCGCCCGCGGCAGCGATTGCCTGATCCAGAAATCCGCGCAGCGTCGTCCCCCGCTCCTGCTCCGCCAGCACCACGCGCTGTAGATTCGATTCTGCCTTCACGCGCTGATCCAGCTTCACCGGGTCCCCAATCGGCGGCACATCCGATCGTCGCGACTGCTGCGATGCCTCATGCGCGATCCTTCGCCACCGCTCCACACGCTTCATCGCAGCCTGCGCGAGATGCTTGTCGGTTCTTCTCGCAATCACCGGTACGATCGCAGCCACACCTAGTTCGGTCGCTTTTTCGATCGCCCACTCCATGTGATCGAACTTGAAAATCGACATTACCAGCGTAATGGGCATTGAGGGCTCCGCCTCGACCTCCGCGAGCAGATTGAACCTCACCTCCTGCTCTCCGCCTCTTCCTCCATCGGAGACTCCGGCCACTGCCGCGTGGAAAACATGACCACCCGCGACCACGTCCGCCTCTACTCCTTCTTCCACTCTCAGCACGCGAATCATGTGTTCCGCCTGCGCGCCACTCACGCTCGCAGTTGCTTCATCCCATTTTTCTGCAATCCATCGACGTCGCGTCATCGCCTGTATTCATGCACCTTTCCGCATATGCGCAAAAACACTTCGGGGGACGCTGTTGCGTCCCCCGAAGTGTTGCCTTTTGGTTGGAGTCCCGCTTACTTCTTTTTCGCGGTCTTCTTCGCGGCCTTCTTTGCGGGTGCCTTCTTGGCTGCTTTCTTAGTTGCCATTTGCCTATTCTCCCTTTTCGATGGTTTGCATCGAGGTCTGCAACATTTGTTGCAGTTGAGGAAATGTATAGATTCATGTGAAGTCAGTGTCAAGAAAAAAACGACGATGGAGTGGAAAAAGTGGCAACAACCTCTTTCACCCTTCCCTCCATTCACGTCCTCACAGAACGTGTCGCGAGTGAAGAAGTGCCACCGCTAACCCCGCCACTGCATCGTGCCAGCTGTGAGCAAAAATTCCCGCGCGCAGATTTCGTCTGAAGAGAGCAAGCAGACTGAAGAATGCTCCGAACACTGAAAGCATGAACATCGCGCGCGCTCCCTCATACCCATGCGCTGCTCCGAACATCAAGGCAGAAAACACAACACCCGCTGCAGCCGCGCCCTTGGCCCATGCAGTGAACTGACTCTGCAGATACCCGCGAAACACAAGCTCTTCCGCAACACCCACCAGCATGCAGAGCATCAACCACGCCGCAATCTCTTTCCCGTTCGTCGGGGCCAGTTGCACCACAGCTTTTGCCGCTCTGTCGTCTCGAGGATTCAGCGCCGTCGGTTTGCCGCTCTTGTCGGTTTGGACGGCAATCGGCTTATGCGTGATCCACGACTCAACGCTGATCCACATCATCGCCACTGTCGCCAGCGCCATCATCGAGAGGACCCAGAACACGATCGCAATCCCGAAATCGACCAGAATGGCTTTCATGCTGATCGACACCTTCCCGAACAGCGAGCGCAGCCGAATCCCGCGCAGCTTCACCCCGAGCGCCACCCATCCAATCAGCACCATCTCCAGAATCGCAGTCGTGCCATAGGTCCGCAAGCGGTTCACCACCGTCGCGCCATGCGGCCCCGAGTGCCGCACAAAGCCCAGCACCGACACGGCAATGATCAACACCATCAGCAGCAACGTGTGCCACACCGGGGCTATCGGCCTTGACCGCTGCTCTACCGGCTCTGGCGAGAAACTCACGTACTGCTGATTTGGATCAGCACTCATCGGCTGCTCGTTTGTCGATTCCATCTTGAGTTGGATGGTAGACGAGAAGGCGCTTGCCAAACAAAATCGCTTAGCACTCGATCACGTTCAAAGCCAACCCCGCCAGGCTCGTCTCTTTGTATCGCGACTGCATATCGAGCCCCGTCAGGTACATCGTCCTGATTACCTGGTCCAGCGACACCTTGTGCTCCTCGGCCTCGCTCATTGCGATGCGCGAAGCATGCACCGCCTTCACCGCGCCCATCGCATTCCGCTCGATGCACGGGATCTGCACCAGCCCCCCGATCGGATCGCAGGTCATCCCCAGATTGTGTTCCATTGCAATCTCCGCGGCATGCTCCACCTGCCCATTCGTCCCATCCATTGCGGCGATCAATCCACCCGCCGCCATCGAACACGCAACCCCGACCTCGCCCTGGCAGCCGACCTCCGCGCCGCTGATCGAAGCATTCTCCTTGTAGAGAATTCCGATCGCCGCCGAAGTCAGAAAGAACCGGATGATCCCTTCATGATCTGCTCCCGGCACGAACCGCTCGTAGTACTCCGCCACCGCCGGCACCACTCCCGCCGCTCCATTCGTCGGAGCCGTCACCACGCGGCCACCCGCCGCATTCTCCTCGTTCACTGCCATCGCGTAAACCGTCACCCAATCCAGCGGCGCCAGCGGATCGCTCGACTTCCCCTCAATCTCCTTCTGATGCAATCGGTCCGCCAGACGATGAGCTCTCCGCCGCACATTCAATCCACCCGGCAGAATACCTTCCGTCGCGATCCCTCGTTCGATACACCCCTTCATCGTTTGCCAGATCGCCTCGATGCCCTCTCTCACCCGCGCCTCAAGTTCCGCGTCGCTCGCATTCGGTTGATCCGACCTCATCCGCGCGCACTCATTCGTCATCATCACTTCGTGGATCTTCAGCCCGTGCGTCCGCGCGCTCTCCAGCAACTCAGCCGCGCTCTTGAACGGATATGGGATCGGCGCTTCACCTCCAGCCCCACCCCGCGCGTCCGCTCCGTCCTCCACAATGAACCCGCCACCGATCGAGAAGAATGTCCTCTCCTCGATCCTGTTTCCCCCCGTATCAAACGCTGTCAGCCTCAGCCCATTCGGATGCTGCGTCTTAGCCTCCGGCGGAAACATGGTCTCTCGCTTGAACAAAAGATCCCGCTCCTCGTCGAAGTTGACAATCCGCTTTCCCCCCAACTTCATCTTCTTCGTCGCGCGAATCTCTGCCACCGTACTCTCAATCACATCCGGATCGATCGACGCTGGCTCATTCCCTGCCAGTCCCAGCAGCACGGCTCGATCTGTCCCGTGTCCCAGACCGGTCAGTGCCAGGGACCCATATAGCTCCACCTGCACGCGCTCAACCTCATTCAGCCTGCTCTTCTCTTCCAGCTCACGCGCAAACCGGCACGCGGCCCGCATCGGCCCCATTGTGTGCGAGCTCGATGGCCCAACTCCAAGCTTGTACAGATCGAATAGACTCGTCATCCCGCAGAAGATTCTATTCCTCAGAATCGACCACAGGCAGATCGCGTCGCAAACTCTTCAGATCTTCATCGAACGTACCTCGGCCCTCCCCGCATCCAAGTGCACCTCGGGAGTCATCTCGATCGGAGGAATGGATGTATCACCACATTAAGAAACTTATGTACACGGTCAACGTCGGCACTCCCGACGTCCGCTTCGGCAACATGCTTCTTGAACAATTCGGCGGAGCCAACGGCGAACTTGCTGCCGCCATGCAATACACCATCCAGGGCTGGAACTGCGTTGACGACCTTGCCCGCCGTGATCTCCTCCTGGACATCGGAACAGAGGAACTCAGCCATCTCGAAATCGTCGGCGCCCTCATCCGCATGCATCTAAAACCAATGAAGGAAAAACGCGAAGCCGCCGAAGCCGACCCCCTCGTCTGCATCGCCGGCGGTGGCGGCATCAATCTCTTCAACTCCCAAGGCAACCCCTGGACCGCCGACTACCTCAAGATCACCGGCGAACTCGACGTCGATCTACGCAGCAACATCGCCGCCGAAGCCCGCGCCAAGATCGTCTACGAGCGTCTAATCAACCATACCGACGATCCCGGCAGCGTCGATGCTCTTCAATTCCTAATGACCCGCGAGATCACGCACATGAAGGCCTTCTCGGCAGCTCTCGAAAGCATGGAGAAGCCTCCGTTCTCCATCGGACGTCTCGCTGCCACTCCCAAGCTCGTTGACGAGTACTTCAACGCCTCCACCGGCGACGGTGACGAGGGCGATACCGACATGCACGGTCCCTGGCAGACTTCCTTCGGCCTCCAGCCGGTCGAATCTCCAATGGTCGGCGGACAAGGTCTCTCCAACGGCGCGATCGATGGAGTTGCCGGATACGAAGCCCGCGGCAAGCAGGATTCAGCACAGAAAGCTACCACCGCGACCAAGGTTCAGACCGTGGACAAGAAACCGATCCCCAAAAACGAGAACGCAGCCCAGAAAGGGCGTCAATCAACCATGGAAGGCGAGCCCGTTATCTCCACCAAATAGAAGTACCGTCCTGGATGCCCATCCTAGAGCCCGTCTCCTGCGCTCTAGGGTGGGACATCGATCCGTCAACTTGGATCCAGTTACGACACCTGTGACAGGCATCCCATCCTGCTACGCATTCCATCTGCTACACTCCCCGCAAAATTACGAATAGATCTGCGACTCCGGGAACCAACATTCGCCAACATGGCGTGTGCCCTCGATCTCCCTCTTTTGGAGACTTGGGATAAAGGCTCCCGGTGTCCCGGGACGAAATACAACTGCCATGCTCTTCAAAGCTCTCAGTGCAGCCGTATATGGAATCGACGCGAATTTAATTGACGTAGAAGTTGATTACAGCGGCGTAGTCACCGATAAGGACATCTTCCACACCGTCGGCCTTCCTGACGCGGCCGTTCGCGAAAGCCGCGACCGCGTTCGCGCCGCCATCAAGAACTCCGGCTATCTCATTCCACCCACCATCACCACCATCAATCTCGCCCCCGCTGACCTCAAGAAAGAGGGCTCCGGCTTCGACCTCCCCATCGCCGTCGGAATCCTCGGAGCATACGGCGCTCTCCGCGTCGACAATGTCGATCGCTTTCTCATGGTCGGCGAACTCGGCCTCGATGGCAGCGTTCGCGCCATACCCGGCATGCTTCCCGTCGCCATCCTCGCTCGCGAAAAGAAAATCCCCAATCTCATCGTTCCGGCAGCCAATGCCGCCGAGGCCGCAGTAGTTCAAGGAGTGAATGTCTACCCCGTCACCTCACTGCTCGACGTCATCGATCTCCTTAACTCCACGCTGATGGGCAACGTCCCTCGCGATCCATTCAGCGTCAGTACCCAGGAAATCCTCGGCGAGCTCCAGCAGTTCTCCGTCGACTTTAAAGATGTCCGCGGCCAGCACACCGCCAAGCGTGCTCTCGAAGTCGCAGCAGCCGGCAGCCATAACATCCTTATGATTGGCCCGCCCGGCTCCGGCAAAACCATGCTCGCTAAGCGCCTGCCTTCCATCCTGGCTCCCCTCACTTTTGAAGAAGCTCTCGAGACTACCAAGATCCATTCCGTAGCTGGAGTCCTCGACTCCGCTGCCGGTCTCGTCACGCAGCGACCCTTTCGTTCACCGCATCACACCATCTCCGACGCCGGCCTCATCGGCGGAGGCATCGTCCCCCGCCCCGGCGAAGTTTCCCTCGCCCACAACGGCCTTCTCTTTCTGGACGAGCTACCCGAGTTTCCCCGCAACGTGCTCGAGGTCATGCGCCAGCCTCTCGAAGATCACACCGTCACCATAGCCCGGGCCTCGATGTCCCTCAGCTTCCCAGCGCGCTTCATGCTCGCCGCCGCCATGAATCCTTGCCCCTGCGGCTACTTCAACGACAAATCCCGCGAGTGCATGTGCACCCCGCCCATGATCCAGCGCTACGTCGCCAAAATCTCCGGCCCGCTCCTCGATCGCATCGATATCCATATAGAAGTCCCGGCCGTTCAATATAAGGAGTTGCGTGGCGGCGCCGCCGCCGAGGGCTCTGCCGAAATCCGCACCCGTGTCCTTTCCGCACGCGACCGCCAGCGTCAACGCTTCAACAAGTCCGGAGATCGCATCTATTCCAATGCTCAGATGTCGACCCGCCAGATCCGCGCCCATTGCGAACTCGGCGCCGACTCCGAACGCCTTCTCGAGCGGGCTATGCAGCAGCAAGGGCTTACCGCTCGCGCCCACGACCGCATCCTCAAGGTCGCCCGCACCATCGCCGACCTCGACGGAGCCGATCGCCTCGCCGTTCCACACCTAGCTGAAGCCATCCAATATAGGACCCTCGACCGCAGCTACTGGTCCTGATCTGGCGCCCTGAACATTGATGCGTGAGTTAGATCACGTACCGCCGATAACTCAAATGGTTCGTTCATTTGAGCGTGTCTCAGATACCGCTACACTCAATTCCGAAATCCCGGAGAATCTGCAGTCAAGCTACTGAAAAATATACAGTTAGCATTTACAGCGCGCTCTAATCTGCCCCCACGAGGTCCGGATTCTAGGCCAAAATAAATATTGACCCCATTCCGCCTCCGTTATACATTCATGAGTGCCATCGCAGGGGTAAGATTGCACGGCGCGATTGTGCGTTTCTGCTACTCCCACCTCATCTCAGTGTTCGGCGCCACGCACAGTTAAGGTGCGTCTGGTGTCACCCGAGAGGTGGACACACAATCCGCAAACGTTGTTGACGCAAGCACTTCGACCTCCTGCGCGGTACGCTGCCTGTTTCCACAGAACAACGTTTCTGGCTTAAAGTTTTTTGAACTTCATGCCAGCTTCGTGCGTCTAAAGGGAGGACAGGCTGCTGGGGCAGCTCGACCTTTATATCTATCTGTTATCTGTACCGGGGTGCCAGGTAGCACTCGCCGGACAGCTTTGGAAGGAGATTCACTTTATGCGGTCTGATTTGGTTTTTGGGGCACTCTCTCATGTGTCCAATCGTTACCAGCTCTGCCAGCTCGCTAGCAAAGCTACACGGAAGCTGCACAAGCCGAACACACGGTTGCAGGATACGACCAACGAGGTTCTTGGCCGCTTCCATTCCACCAACCCCGGCACCTTGCCCCAGGCCCAGAAGCCTGCGGCCCGGCCTATCGAGACTCGGCGTGCTGCTTAACCAGTCCTCCTGTATGATTGAGTGAGTTAAGCAAACAACATTTTCTGGCGGTCATTTCGCAAGCTGTATCTGACCGCCTCCGCCGTGCATGGATTCATGCCCGGTTCTAACCACCGCAACTCTCTAAATCCCGCCTATCGCTCCTGGAGTACTTCCCCCTCTCGGGTCCCCCACTTACCTCCTCTCGCAGGTGATCATGACCATCTCTGAACTGAAAGAAAAGAACATTACGGAGCTGAGCCGTATTGCGCGCACCCTCGACATTCCCGGTGCCAGCGGCCTCCGCAAACAGGACCTGATCTTCAAAATTCTTCAGGCCCAGAGCGAAAAAGAAGGACACATCTTTGCCGATGGCGTCCTCGAAATCCTGCCCGATGGCTACGGATTCCTTCGCTCTCCCGACTACAACTACCTTCCCGGTCCCGACGATATCTACGTCTCCCCGTCACAGATCCGCAAATTCGACCTCAAGACCGGCGACTCGATCAGCGGCAACGTGCGCCCGCCCCACGAAGGCGAGAAATACTTCGCGCTGGTCAAGATCGAAGCTATCAACTTCGAGTCCCCTGAAGAGACGCGCAACAAGATCCTCTTCGACAATCTCACGCCGCTCTATCCGCAGGAACGCATCAAGATGGAGACCGTGCGCGAAGCCACCAGCGGCCGCGTCATGGATCTGCTCACGCCCCTCGGCAAAGGCCAGCGCGGACTCATCGTCGCTCCGCCGCGTACCGGCAAGACGATGCTGCTCCAGTCCATTGCCAACTCCATCACCACGAACCACCCCGAAGTGGTCCTCATCGTCCTCCTCATTGACGAGCGCCCGGAAGAAGTCACCGACATGCAGCGTTCCGTGAAGGGTGAGGTCATCAGCTCCACCTTCGACGAACCAGCAGCGCGTCACGTCCAGGTCGCCGAGATGGTCATCGAGAAAGCCAAGCGCCTCGTCGAGCACAAGCGCGACGTCGTTATCTTGCTCGACTCGATCACGCGTCTTGCCCGCGCCTACAACACCATCGTGCCCCCGTCGGGCAAGGTGCTCTCCGGCGGCGTCGATTCCAACGCCCTGCAGCGCCCGAAGCGCTTCTTCGGCGCCGCAAGAAACATCGAGGAAGGCGGGTCCCTGACGATTGTCGCGACCGCCCTCGTCGACACCGGCTCGCGCATGGACGAAGTGATCTTCGAAGAGTTCAAGGGCACCGGCAACTGCGAAATCATCCTCGACCGCAAACTGGTCGACAAGCGCGTGTTCCCGGCCATCGACATCCAACGCTCCGGCACCCGTAAGGAAGAACTCCTCATCCCAAAGGAAGACCTGCAGCGCATCTGGATACTCCGCAAGGTCCTCAACCCGTTGTCTCCCACGGAAGCCATGGAACTCCTCATCAGCCGCCTCGAGAAGGTCCGGAACAACGCCGAATTCCTCACCAACATGAACCAGCTATAGGCATATGGATTCCACCCTTTCCATGTCCGTTCGGCTCCGCCGCGTTCGAACCGAGACCACGACCGTCTCGGTTCCGATCACTGAGGAAGTCATGCGGCGCGACGATCAAGGCGACGGCTTGAAGATGGACGTCGACAAGATCATCGAAGCCGCTCTTCAACTCGGCAGGTTCGACTCGATTGAATGGGAAATCGAAGGAGAGCCTGAGATCCAATTGCATCCAATCCAGAATGCGCCGGAGACGAAAACAACCATTCAATAAATCGATGGCGCCGAAGGCGCGATTGGCCGCACCGCAGGTGCTTCCAGCTCTGGGGTCTAGGTGGTACTAAATTTCCAGAAGCTGGCAGAAGGCCGGAGACAGGTTCTCCGGCCTTAGTGTTCCCGTCCTGCGTCATCGCTCAACTCTGCCCCCGTGAATCGCGGCGTAATGTGCTGCGAACAGTTCCAGTCATACCCTGCAACCTTGATCACGAAGACTCCCTCCACCCTCGCCCCACGCTCCTTCGTCAGCTGCTTCTCGATCTCCGGCTCTTCGCCAGGCCTCAGTACCCTTGCATGCCCAATGACTTTCAGCCGCGTCTGATTCGGATAGTCCATGAGAAATAACGCAACCCGGTCGTTCTCACTCAAATTCCCTGCCGAAATGAACTGCTTGTTCCCGCTATAATCCGCAAACGCCAGCGTTCGTTCATCCAACACATGCAAAAAACCCGCCGGACCTCCGCGATGCTGAATGTATGGCCACCCGTCCGGCGTCACCGTCGCCATGTAGAAGCTGTCCCGCGCCTCGATGAACTCCGTCTCAAACTCGCCCAGACCGTCTTCAAAACTTCCCGATCGCGCCATCCGTTCATACGCCTGCCGCGAACCGGCCCGCTCCTGCAGCTTCTTCACCGCATCTGAGAACATCGTCCGTGCATACACATCCCGCATCAAGCCTCCCTACGCGCGGTCTGGTGGTCAGTGTCAGTGCTCAGCAACTGATCACTGACCCCCAATCCGTGACCCCTGCTCTCACTTCACCTTCCGTCCCAGAAAGTCCAGCATTAGCTTCCCGATCGTCTCCGCATCCTCTTCCAGCGCGAAATGCCCGGTGTCCAGCAGATGCAGCTCCGCCTCCGGTTGATCCCTTAGAAACGCTCTCGCGCCCGGCTCAATGAAGATCTGATCGTTCTTCCCCCAAGCCAGCAGCACCGGCGGCTGCTTCGTGCGCAAGTACTCATGCCACACCGGATACAGCGACAGATTGTTCCTGTAGTCGTAGAACAGATCCAGCTGGATCTCCTGGTTTCCCGCGCGATCCAGCAGTGCCTGATCGTGCTGCCACGCATCCGGACTCACCTGCTGCGCATCGCGTACACCCGTGAGGTACTGCATCTTTGTCGCTTCCAGCGAGAGCAGCCCGCGCATCTTTCCTTCCGTCTCAGCATTCCGCTCTTTCCAGTACGGCATCAGATACTCGCCCCAGAACGCCGACAGGCCCTCGTCATACGCATTGCCGTTCTGCGAAATAATCGCCTGCACGCGCTCGGGATGCGCCGTCGCCAGCCGGAACCCTACTGGCGAGCCGTAATCCTGGATATAGATCGAGTACTTCGCAATGCCCTTCTGCTCGAGAAAGAGCTCCACAATCTTCGCCAGATGATCAAACGTGTACTCAAACTCTTCCGCCTTCGGTGCATCGCTATACCCGAAGCCCGGATAATCCGGCGCGATCACGTGATAGCGCGTCGCCAAAACCGGAATCAGGTTGCGGTACATATGCGATGACGAAGGAAACCCGTGCAGCAGCACAACAGCAGGTGCATCCACCGGTCCAGCTTCGCGATAGAACAGGTTCAATCCCTCCACCTTCGCGGTTCGATAGAACACACGCGGCAACTGGCCGGAGAGAGTTCCACGGTCTTCAAGCAGTGTCAAATTTGTCATGGCAGAGAAGTCCTTTTCCAATGAATTCAGCTGCCCTGCATCCATCCGCGATCGGCAGCATCTATCATCTTAGATACCGAACGATCGGTAAAGTTACACAAGTTTCGAACGAACGGTAAAATTCTTCCATGGCACACTCCAGGGTCGATGATGCTGCACTTGCCGAAAAAGCCCTTGAGCTGTTCCGCCAACAGGGCTATGAAGGCACTAGCCTCAACGACCTTGCCACAGCCTCCGGCCTCGAAAAGGCCAGCCTCTACTACCGCTTCCCCGGCGGCAAAAAAGACATCGCCCTCTCGGTCGCCGCCCACGTTGGACGATGGTTCGAAGCCAATATCTTCGCTCCCCTCAACGAATCGGCCTCTCCCGCCGAACGCATCAAGGCTGTCTCGCGGAAACTCCGCATCTTCTACGGCGATGGAGAAAAGCCGTGTGTCCTCGATTCCCTCTCGCTTCGTGGCGGTCCGCCCGAACTCGCTGCCGCCCTCTCCGGCGCTTACAAAGCCTGGCTCGAGTCTTTCGCCGCGATTGCCCGCGAAAGCGGCCTGAGCCGCCGACTCGCGGAAGATCGCGCCCGCCAGGCCCTCATTCAGATCGAAGGCTCGTTAGTCCTCTCCCGCGTAACCGGCAACCGCAAAGTCTTCCTCGATGCGCTCTCCGCACTCCCAGACCTCCTGAGTCGCCGTTAGCGGCCAAACCTCTGTGTTGTCGGTAATTGTGCGGAGGTTCCAGCCTCTTTCCCGAACTGCCCGCCACTGGTAAACTATCTGAAGTCTGTGGGGCTGTAGCTCAGCTGGGAGAGCGCCTCGTTCGCAACGAGGAGGCCAGCGGTTCGATCCCGCTCAGCTCCACCAATCTTCCCCCAGCGATTCGCAACAATCTGGGATTTCGCTACGGCTCGATCCAGTCCAGCGCGTAGACGTCCTGCGTCCCACGGTCCCGCAGTAGCAATGCCGAACCATCTGGCGCCACCGAGACCGACCCCCCGCCAAGTCCCGTGAAAACAAAATCACCCAGATCCGTAATCTTCTCTACCTTGCCGTCCGCAACGCGAACTCGTTCTACCACTCCCCGGCCCGTCAGGTCCTTCATGTAGATGTATTGCCCGTCCCGGGACCAGTTCAGCCAGCTTAGCGTGCCCTCCCCGATCTCCTTCCACTTCTGCGTCTGGAAGTCGAAGAGCATCAGCCGGCTTGAGTCGCTCGTCATCGCTGCAAGGTAGCGCCCATCCGGAGACCACCGCGGCGAAAACATGTTCTCCGAACCCGGCACCATCGAGACTTCACCCGTCGCCGCATTCAAAATCTTGATCGCCGGACCCTTGCCTCTGCTCGCATCGTTCGCGTCTCCTCCAAAAGCAATCTGCTTGCCATCCGCCGACCACGTGGGATCCTGTTCGTTCTGAGTGTCATTCGGCAGCAGTTCGTGTGGAGATCCGCCTTCTGCGGGAATCTCGTACATCTTCCCCGGATGATTAGCTCCACCGGGGAATTCGAAGAACAGGATCTTGCGTCCATCCGGCGACCACCGCGGCAGTACCGGCTTCAGCGGAGCGAACGTCAATTGCACGCGATCTGTCCCATCCGCATTACTCTTCCACAAATCTCCCTGCGGATACGACACATAGACAACCTGCTTGCCATCGCGCGAGGCTTCCATCCAATCCGCCGATATCCCGCCCATGAAGAGCGAAGGCCTTCCTGTCTTCGGTTCGAAACTTGTTAGTTCGCCCCGGAACGTCATCCCCACCACGAAAAGCTTTTTCTCGTCTTTGCTCAACAGAGGCGACTGCAGTTGCATTGGGCTCGATGTCAGTTGAATCGGCTTTACCTGTTTCCCGAGCACACCTCGACTGCTCGGCAACGCCCATATCTGCCCCTGCGATTGAAATACGAAAAACTTTCCGTTCTTTGTCCACTGTCCGCAACATTCGTTCCTCGTATTCGGCCACTCCGCAATCAGCGGCTGCGGATTCGAACCCTTCGTCGAAACGCTCCACATCGTTCGTTCGCCTACAACTACGCTCGACCCGCTCTGTGAAATCTCCTCCGTCTCCACGCGCAGTTCTGCGCCATCGGGCGAAATCGCCAGCCCCGAAACGAAATTCTTCATCGTGGCGATTTTGTGGGCCTCCGACCCGTCTCCGTTCGCGATGAAGACCTCTGTCCCGTTTGCATACGCCATCTGCTTCCCATCCGCAGACCACGCAGCGGTATTCCCTGTAGCGTCTCCCAATCTCCGCGGCGAGCCGCCAAGAACCGGCAAACTCCACAACGGCCCCGTTTCCGGGTATCCCGTTCCATCCACCACAAGAAACGAAGACCCGTCGGCTGAGAGATCGACGGGGATCATATCCGTGCTTGGCATCGTGATCAAAGCAGGTTCACCGCCTCCCACAGGAATCGCCGCAGTCTTCTCTCTGCCCGAATCGCCCAACGCTAGAAAAATACGCGATCCATCCGTTCCCACCAGAGACTTCTGCACGCCATCGTGAGTCAGTTGGACGTAGTTCGCGACCGACGGCTCAGCTGCAGGCCTCATCCACATCCAGGCCGCCCCAGCCGCCACGATCACCAGCACAATTCCAATCAAAGCAAACAATCTGCCGCGCGATGCCGCGGCAGGCCCGCGCTCAAACGTTCCGCTATTCACGAAAGTCGAGTGCGTCGCATCCGACATCGACTCCAGCGCAAACCCCAGATCCGAAGCCGACTGAAACCGTTGCTCTGGATTCTTTTCCAAGCCCCGCTGCAGCACCTTCTCCAGCCCGACCGGAAGATTCGTCTTCACCTGCGCCAGTGGCAGTGGCTCCTCATTCAGGATCGCGCTCATCGCATCGATCGACGTCGCTCGCTGGAACGCTCTCTGTCCCGTCAGCATTTCGTACAGCACTGCGGCGAACGTAAAAATATCCGATCGATGATCTGCCGGGCTTCCTCGCACCTGCTCCGGCGACATGTATCCCATCGATCCCAGCATCAGCCCCGGAATCGTCTCCACCTCGTGCGGTGCTTGCGAAAAAGAGGACGGAGTCGCCTGCGTCAGTCTTGCAAGGCCGAAATCAAGAATCTTCACCTGTCCGTCTTTGGTAAGAAACAGATTCTCCGGCTTCAGATCGCGATGAACGATGCCCTTCTCGTGCGCCGCCGCCAGGCCCTTCGCAATCTGCACACCGTAGTCGATCACCTTCCGCAACGGCAGCGCGCCGCGTTTCAATCGCTCCCGCAGCGTTTCGCCTTCCAGCAGTTCCGACACCAGGTAGGGCGCATCCTCATAGACCCCCATCTGGTAAACCGCCAGGATGTTGGGATGATTCAGCGCCGCTGCCGCCCTGGCTTCCTGCTCAAACCTCCGCAGCCTGTCCGGCTCAGGGCTTGAAAATCCTGGCAGCACCTTGATCGCGACATCTCGATTCAGACGAGTATCGCGCGCGCGATACACCTCACCCATGCCCCCCGCTCCAATGAGCGCGAGAATCTCATAGTGATCAATGAATTGATGTTCCCCGAGCGGCATCTTGCGCGATTATACGCTGCACTCTCGCCGTAAGAACTTGAGCCTACAGGCCATATCCTTCCCCGCTCTGATGCCTCCGGCGGCTCCCCCCTGCTTCCGATCCCTCTCTTCGACCTTGGCTCGCGATATACTTGAGCCATTCCGGGTAATCATCGTGCGACGAGGTTCATCCCGATCCCAGCGAAGACCAAAACCACGTCTTCACTTCGTTTAGGCGAGCCATCTTCGGCATTCTCCACCGCACCTGGAGCCTCAAGTTCGTTCGGCCGGTGCCCCAACTCGAGGTAAACATTGCCCCAAGTCCTCTCCCAGCCAGATTCGACCACCATCGGCATCAAGCCCCTGTGCGTCGATCTGGATGGCACGCTGGTCAAATCTGACACCCTGATTGACTCGCTTCTGGCATTGGCTCGAACTCACCCCGGGGCTCTCCTCCGGCTCCCCGCTGCTTTGTTGCGTGGCAAAGCCGCTTTCAAAGCCTTCGTCACCTCGCACGTTGAGCTTGACGTTGCCCACCTTCCCTATAACCGCAAGCTCCTTCACTTCCTGCAGCAGGAACACGTTCGCGGCCGCAAGCTCTATCTCGCCACTGGTGCGGATATCCGCCTGGCCGAACGTGTCGCTCAACACCTCGGCATTTTCCAGGGTGTTCTCGGCAGCGATGGCGCAACAAACCTGACTGGTCACAAGAAGCTCTCCATCCTGCATGCTCGATTCGGACAAGACGGCTTCGCCTACATTGGCAACAGTACCGCCGACATGCCTCTCCTCGCCGGCGCCTCCGAGAAGATGCTCGCCAATCCTACTTCCGCACTGCGCAGTAGCATTCGCAAACACGGCATCACCCCTTCACACGTGTTCGAAGAACGCGCGAATCTCCTCCGTTCGCTCGTCAGTTCCTTGCGACCGCATCAATGGGCTAAGAATCTTCTCATCTTTCTTCCCTTCCTTCTTGCGCACGACCGTTCGTTTGCCGTACTTTCCAAAGCTGCACTGGCCTTCTTCTGTTTCTGCTGCACCGCCTCCGGCACTTACCTTGTCAACGATCTCCTCGACATCGAGTCAGACCGGCACAGTGCTCGAAAACGCTCTCGTCCCTTCGCTTCCGGTGACCTCCCGCCCGCCACCGGACTCATCGTCTCCGCCGGACTCTTGATCCTCGGCATCGCCGTGGCACGAGCCCTGCCTCTCACATTCATGTTCTGGCTCCTTTTCTACATAGCCAGCACCATCGCTTATTCCCTTTACCTCAAACGCATCGCTCTCGTCGACGTCATTGTCCTCTCGGGCCTTTACACACTCCGCTTGCTCGCCGGCGGAGCGGCCACGCGTACGCCGATCTCCCACTGGCTGGCCGGATTCGCAATCTTCCTTTTTCTTTCCCTCGCTATCGTCAAGCGCTTCGCAGAACTCGAACACATCCGCCTCGCCGGAAAGCAGCTCAAAAACGGCCGTGGATACCTCATGACCGACATCGAGCAGATGCGCTCTTTCGGTACAGCCAGCGCTTTCGCTGCCGTCGTGGTCTTCGCCAACTACATCAGCGGTCTCGACGTCGTCCGGCTCTACCACCACTCCCACTACCTCTGGCTGATTGTGCCCTGCATGATTCTTTGGCTCTGTCGCGTCTGGCTGCTTGCCTCGCGCGGCGAGCTGGACGAGGATCCAGTAGCCTTCGCCCTTACTGACCCGCCAAGCCTCGTGATCGGCGCTGGTGTCGCGGTCATCGTTCTGATGGCCATGTAGCAAAGAAGGAAAACTTAAATCGTGTCGTCCACAACGAAAAACGGTAACTCCAGGCCAGCTTTCCAATCCTGGGGGCGCTATCCCCGCCTCCATGCAGACGTGCTTCCTCTGCACTGGCGATCCGACTACCCCCTCCTCTCGCCTCCCAATGCGCCTATGTTGCCCGTTGGCCTCGGTCGCAGCTATGGCGATGTCTGCCTTCTCAACGGCGGAACGCTTCTCAACTCCGCCGGCCTTTCGCGCCTCATCTCCTTCAATCCAGAAACAGGCCTTCTTCGCTGCGAAGCCGGTACTACCCTTGCAGAGATCCTCGAGTTCGCCGTACCCCGCGGATGGTTCCTACCCACTACTCCCGGCACCAAATACGTCACCATTGGTGGCGCCATCGCCAACGACGTCCACGGCAAAAATCATCACGTCGCCGGCACCTTCGGCTGCCACACTCCTCGCTTTGAACTAGTCCGTTCCGATGGCACACGCCTCGAATGTTCGGAAACCAACAATCCTTCGTGGTATGGCGCCACCATCGGCGGCCTTGGCCTCACCGGACTCATCACCTGGGCCGACATTCAACTTCGTCCCATCGTCTCTCGCAAAATCAACTACGAAGGCATCAAGTTCGTTGGCATCGACGAGTTCCTCGCCATCTCCCGCGAGTCCGCCAACGTCGAATACACCGTCGCATGGATCGACTGCGTCGCCCAGGGGCGCAACTTCGCCCGCGGCATCTTCATGCGCGGAACGCACGCCACCGACCCCGCTCCGCTTCGCGCTTCTTCCACTGCGGGCCTATCCGTTCCGGTCGAGCTTCCCACCGGCCTCTTGAACCACTTCACAGTCGGAGCCTTCAACGCCCTCTACTACCGAAAGCAGCTCAGGGCTCGCAAAACGTCCGTCGTGGACTACGAGCCTTTCTTTTACCCGCTCGACAGCATCCACCACTGGAATCGCATCTACGGCCGCAAAGGTCTCCTTCAATTCCAGTGCGTGCTCCCCGAAAACGGAGACTCCACCGCCATCACACAGACCCTGCGCGAAATCGCCGCCTCTGGGCTCGCATCGTTCCTGGCTGTCATCAAGATCTTCGGCAACCGAAGGTCGCCCGGCATGCTCTCCTTCCCGCGCCCAGGCATCACGCTCGCCCTCGACTTCCCAGCGGGCGAAAAGAGCTTCAACCTGCTCACTCGACTCGGCAACATCACGCTCGAATACGGCGGCTCCATGTACCCTGCAAAAGACGCCATGATGACTCCGCAGCAATTCCAGACGTTCTATCCGGAGTGGCAGCAGTTCGCCCGCTTTATCGACCCTGCTTTCACGTCCGCCTTCTGGCAGCGAGTCACCGCAAATGTCTAGAACCCTGCCGAGCCGCATCCTTGTCCTCGGAGCCACTTCGGCCATCGCCACTGCCGTCTGCCGTGAGCTCATTGCTCCGGGCACTCACTTCTACCTGGTCGCTCGCAGCCCCGACAGGCTCGATGCCGTGCGCAGCGATCTGCTCACCCGCGGAGCAGCTGCCGTAACCACGCGCGCTCTCAATCTCGACGACGTCAATGCCCACGCGCAAATGCTCTCCGATGCTGCTGTAGACCTCGGCTCCATCGACTTCGCACTCCTCGCGCACGGCATCCTCGGCGATCAGGAACAGGCTCAATCGAACTACGCCTCTGCCTACGCCATCCTCCACACCAACTTCATCTCTGCCACTTCGTTGATCACGTGGCTTGCGAACTACTTCGAAAACGCTCACAAGGGAACTCTCGCCGTCATCTCTTCCGTCGCCGGTGATCGCGGCCGCAAGAGCAATTATGTCTACGGCGCGTCCAAAGGCGCGCTCAACATCTTCCTCGACGGCGTTCGTAATCGCATCGATCGTTCCGGCGCGCATGTACTCACAATCCGCCCCGGCTTCGTCGCAACGCCCATGACAGCGCACCTTCCGCAGGGTCCGCTCTTCGCCACACCTGCGAAAGTGGCAAAGCTGATTGTGAGTGCAATCGCCGCGCGTAAAGACGTCGTCTACGTCCCCGGCTTCTGGCGTCCCATCATGTTCGTGATTCGCAGCGTGCCCGAGTGGATTTTCAAGAAGCTGAATCTGTAGACAGCGCTGGCTCCCTGCGAAGATCTGCCTCTGTCCGCAGTTCGCGCATGACGCGCAGCATCCCTGCAGCAAGCCCCAGGTAGCTCAACGCAAGCAACGCCTGCATCAGCACCATGATCCACGCGTTCCGATCACCCGCGATCCACAAAGCATGCAACTGCGTCGCCGGCTCAATGTGCAGTGGCCAGTACCAGAAGCTCGCAATCGGCAGAGCCAGCAGGCTCACCACTGCGTACATCACGCTTGACATTCGTCGTCCCCGGTCCGACTCGAACGCCACAAACGCGCACAGCAGGAAGAAACACATCCCCAGATAGGAAGTGTCCGACTTCTTGTTCACCAGCATTACCGCAAGCAAAATTACCTCGCAGCTCAGAGCCGTCACCCACAGTCGCAACGATTCATCCTTCTGCCGCAGTTGCGACCTGATCGTAAGAACAAGAGCAATCCCCACAACCAGAAGCAACGACCCGCTGAGCACGATCTTCGGCAACTCCATGCCCGTCAGTGCTCCGAACAGGTATGGCAGATTCTGCGGTGTTGCAATCTCAGACTCTGCCCGCAGCGCCGACAGCACATCCGCACCCTTCAGCATGAACGCGCCATATATCGCCAACGACGGCACAACCACGCTGGCCAGCCACAGCGTCCGCCGCCGCGCCCCAAAAAACATCGACGGCAGAAACATTACCGGCAGAATCTTCACCAGAATCCAGCTGAGGCTCAGTGAAACTCCGGAGATCACTTCGCGCCTCGCCAACGCATAGAACGAGATTGCCATCAGCAGTGCAATGAGCCCCTGGTTCTTCCCGTCAAGACAAATCTCCCAGATCACCAGCGGCTGCATCAGGTACAGGAGCGCCGCCTTGCGCACTGTGTTTTCGTTCAGAACCCGCCGGAAGAATCCAATCCAGAATGGAACCGACGCGATGTCGCACAGAATCTGAAACACCAGAATCGAGAGCGGCGAATCGTGCAACCTTAACAGCGCCGCATCCAGATATGCATTCAACGGCGCATAGCTCGACTTGAAGTCGCGATACGGCACTAGCCCATGCATCACAGAGTGCGCCTGCGGTACATAGAACGCCGGAAGATCGGCCCATGGTTTCTGATGGAGTACAAAAAACGCGGCAAAGAAAACCAGCAGATGACTCGCCGCGTAAAAAGTGACAAATCCGCGATCGAACTGCCGATTATTCCACTCGCTGAATTTCCGGAACAGACGCCACCGCGCTACCGCCAGGCTCAAAGCCGCCAGAAACGCACTGAACACAAATCGAAGCAGAAGGTTGCGCAGTGCCAGGTTATGTGACATGTCACCTTTTCCGAATGCGGAAAGCGCAAGAAAGTTGTAGCTGTACGTGGCCTGACTTCAGCGGTGCCGCCATCGACGCAGCAGGTGTCGAACTTTGGCCCTGCTTGCCCTTAACACGATCTAGCTGAACAGATCCTTCATCTTCTCCAGCAGCCCCGGCGAGGTCGGCTTATTCTCCACTGACATCGACTTCCCCAATTCCGAAATCAATTCGCGTTGCGCCTTGCTCAGCTTCTTCGGGATCTGGACCACAACCTTCACGATCAGATCCCCGCGTCCCTTCTCGTTCAAGAACGGAACGCCCTTCGCGCGTACGCGGATCTCTTTCCCGCTCTGGATGCCCTCGGGAATCTTCAGCATCACCGGCCCGTCGACGCCTTCAATCTCAATGTCCGCTCCCAGCGCCGCCTGCGGAAAACTGATCGGAATTACGCAGTGCAGGTTCTGTCCTTCGCGATGGAAGAAGTCGTGCGCCCTGATCGACAGCACGATATATAGATCGCCGCTCTGTCCATTATTCCGGCCCACGTCGCCTTCACCGCCATAGCGGATCCGCGTTCCCTCTTCCACGCCCGCCGGAACCTTCACCGTGAGCTTGATCTCTTTCGTGATCCGGGTCTCGCCACGGCATATATCGCACGGATCGCTGACAATCGATCCTCTGCCGACGCATGCGTTGCACGTCCGAGCCACTGAGAAGAATCCCTGCTGATACCGCACCTGTCCGCGCCCATGGCACTGCGGACAAGTCACTGGTCCGCGTCCCGACTTACTTCCCGATCCTTTGCACGTCTCGCAAGCCTCCAGCCTGCGAATTCGGATCTCCTTCTCCGTGCCGAACACAGCTTCCTGAAAATCGATAGTCAAGTCATAGCGCAGATCGTCGCCGCGCATCTGCCGCGATGCCCTCTGCTGCCCGCCCATGTTGAACATCTCGCCGAACAGATCGCCGAAGATGTCCCCCAGGTCCACCGCGCCCGAGAATCCACCGAACCCACCTGGACCTCCGCCGCTTACGCCCGCATGACCGAACCTGTCGTACGCCGCGCGCTTGTCCGCGTCGCTCAGCACCTGGTACGCCTCGCTGGCCTCCTTGAACTTCTCTTCAGCCGCGTGGTCTCCCGGATTCCGGTCCGGATGGTACTTCAGCGCGAGCTTCCGGTAAGCGCTCTTGAGCTCCTGCTCACTCGCGTCGCGCGAAACACCAAGCACCTCGTAGTAATCAGCTTTACTCACTCTTGTATTCAAACCCGTTTCTACCTTCTCTCAATCTACTGATGGACCAGAGACACAAACCGACTCAATCCCCTTCTTCGCAGGGACCAACCTGGCCCTTATACGTTCATTCGCTCTTCTGTTTCGGATTCGAGACTACCCGCACCAGCGCCGGACGCAGCAGTTTCTCCCGCAGCTTGTATCCCTTCCGAATCTCTTCCGCCACGTGCTGATCCGGAAGATCCTCGCGCTCCACCGACCCCATCGCCTCGTGATGCCGCGGATCGAACTCCTGCCCGATCGTCGCCACCGGCTGCACCTGGAACCCGCGCAGAATCTCTTCCATCTGCTTCACAATCAGTTCCACGCCGGCCTTCAACTGCTCCGTCGTGCCCGTCGACTTCAGCGCCAGCTCGAAATTATCCAGCACCGGCAGAAATTGCTCCACCACCGATCCGGTCGCGTAATCGCGGAAATCGGCCTTTTCCTTCTCCGCCCGCTTCCGCGCGTTCTCAAACTCCGCCTGCAGTCGCGCCAGCCGGTCGATCAGCCCGTCGCGTTCTTTTTTCAACTGGTCATATTCAGCCTGAAGCTGATCCATTTCCCCACGACTGACGGGCAACTCCTCGCCCCTCACCTCAGCCGCTGGACTCTCTGTCGCCTCCGCGACCGCTCTCTCGGGCGATGCACTCTCTGTAGCTTCCAAAGCCGTCAACTCTGCTTCCTTTTCTGGCATATCTCTACGTATTCCCCAAATATTTCGCTTCTTATTCAATTCTAAATTCCTTTGCCATTTCTCGCCCCGGCGCGGTCACATACCGGTGCTGCCCTCATCGATCATTGCGCGTCGAGAACTGCTCTTTCGCTGACTTGCTGACTCGCCATGCCGCGGAGCGGCGCTAACCTGCTGCATTTGCATGAACGAAAAGCGATATTTATTGCCAGCGGGAATCTACTCCTCAGGCTCCACAGCGCTTTTGCCCCGGCATCTACTGCTCCGGTATCTCCAGTATTCGCTCAGACAGCCGAGCCACATACCTTACAGCCTGAATCATCTCCTGATATTGGATGCGTGTCGGTGCAATCACTGCCACCGTCCCAAGGCTCGTTCCACCCAGCCGGGTCGGCGCTCCAATCAGCACCAAGTCCTGCATCGCCGGGGAAGCTTCATCCAGCCCTACAACCACCCTGACCTCCTGCTGACTTCCATTTACATATGCTGTAAGCAAATCCACCAGCCGCTGTTTGGCCTCTAGCGCAAGCAGCATCTGCCTCAATCTCTCCCGGTCCGCCTCCGCCGCAATCAGGTTCGCCATGCCCTCCATGTACAGCACCTGCGCCCCTTCGCCCACCGTTAGCGCGCCTTTGCGGCAAAGCTCCTCGACCGACATAAGCAGCTGATTGTAAGCGGCCCGCTCCTCATCCATTCGCCGTGCAATCTCTGTCCGAATCCGTTCAATCGGCCATCCATGGAACGTCTCGTTCAAATACCGTCCCGCCGTCTCCAGTTCCAGGTGCGTCATCTCCCGATCCAGCACAAGCACCCGATCCAGCACCGCTCCCGCACGCGTCACCACCACGGCCAGGACCCGTCCCGCGGAAAGCCTTGAAAAATGGATGTGCTCCAGAACCTGCTCTGCCGTGCCGCTCGCCAGCGCCACGCCCAGCCCGCTCGAGATCAGCGCCAGCACATGCGAGGTCCGCTCCAGGTACTCGTTCGAGCTGGTAACCCCTGAAAAGATCTCCTCGATCTGCCCCCGCCTCTGCTCGCTCAGCGATGTTCCGCCTGTCGGAATCGCAGCCGAAACTCCAATCCGTCCCAACGGCGCATCCGGCCGCGTAATCTGCTCCACGTAGTAGCGGAACGCTGCGGCCGTTGGCACGCGCCCCGCCGACGTATGTGCCTGCTCAAGCAGGCCCGCATCCCCTAGCGACGCCATCACGTTTCGGATGGTCGCAGAACTCAAACCTTCTTTGTGCGCGAAATGGTCAGCCACGGCCTGCGAAGCCACAGGTTCGCCGGTAGCGATATAGAGCTCGATGATCGCCGTAAGAACCATCCGCTCTCGCGGACTGACACGTATCTCAGGCATCGCTCAGCTACCTCTTGAGCACCGGCCTTGAAACCCATCTGCCGGGGCAAACCTCCCATAATGAGATGCTTACAATCTTTGCCGGAAAAGGGTTCGCCTATCCCATTCTAGAAATCTCACATAAGCAGTGTCAAGGTAGCGACTGCTAAACAACCTAACTCCTGTAAACACCCTCCGCTGGGCAACCGAAAACATCTCTGCCGTCTTCTACGAGTATGAAAAGAATGTTACAGGGGAGTCCTCATGCCCAAGAAGCCCGCCAAAAGTCTGAGCAATCCCATTCTGCTCAGGCCAATAGACAAAGATGCCGGCCTTATCCAGGTCATCATCGAAACCCCCAAAGGCAGCCGCAACAAGTTCGCCTACGACGAAAAACAGAACATCTTTATTGTCATAAAGGTCCTTCCCGCCGGCATGACCTTCCCCTATGACTTCGGCTTTCTCCCCCGTACTCAGGCGCCCGACGGCGACCCCATCGACGTCCTTCTTCTCATGGATGAGCCAGCTTTCCCGGGAATTGCCGTCCGCGCCCGTCTCATCGGCATCATCGAAGGCGAACAGGTCGAACGCAAAAAGAAGAACCGCAACGACCGCCTCCTCGCCGTCGCCGAGATGAACCACGAGTACGCCTACATCAAAAAGCTCAGCGACCTGCCCAAGCAATTCGTCCACGAGCTCGAAGAGTTTTTCGTCAACTACCACCGTCTCGAAGGCAGACAGTACAAGCTCCTCGGCTGCAAAGGAGCAGAGGTTGCCATGCGCGCCATCAAAGAAGCCCAGCGCGCCGCCTAGGGAGAGCCATGTCGCACGAACTCACTGAGAGCCTGGCTCGCTTCTTTATCGGCGGCACCATCGTCAGCTTCTTCGCAGTCCTCGCTGAAATGTTCCGCCCCAAAAGCTTCGCCGGTCTCTTCGGTGCAGCGCCGTCCATCGCGCTCGCTACACTTGGGCTCACCATCGCTTCCCACGGGTCCAACTACGCGGCTATCGAAGCGCGCTCCATGATCCTCGGAGCCATCGCCTTCCTCTGCTACGCGTCAGCAACCACATGGATGCTTTGGCGATACAAGCCGCCTGCCCTCACCGCAACCCTGTCCCTCATGCCAATCTGGTTCGGAGTCTCTTTCGCCTTCTGGCTGGTGGTCCGCTGACGCCATGCTCATCGGAGCCCGCTTCTCTGCAATCAAAGGAATCAAGCCGCATGAGTGGATCATCCGCTTCGTCTTTGGCGGAGCCGTGTGTGTCGTAGCCGGCCTTGTCGCCCAGCACTACGGCCCTGTCCTCGGCGGCCTCTTCCTGGCCTTCCCCGCAATATTCCCCGCCAGTGCCAGCCTCGTCGAAGCCCACGAGAAACAACACAAAGCCCGCGCCGGCTTCGACGGCACGAACCGCGGCCGCACCGTCGCAGCCATCGACGCCTACGGGGCCACAATCGGCTGCATCGCTCTCGCCGGCTTCGCCGCCGTCTTCTGGATCTGGCTTCCCCGCACCAGCCCCTGGATCGTCTTCCCCCTCGCCACCCTCGTGTGGCTCACCGTCGCCGTGGGCCTGTGGCTCCTCCGCAAGCGCTTCTTTCACAAACCCCGCTCTGCATCAATGCAAAAAGGTCGGTCACGTTAGCGCACTCCTGTTCGCTTTGCGAGAGCTCTCCCTGCGCCGGCAACAAGCAATCCGCACCCTTCAATCGCTCAAGTGGCGGCTCATCTTGAACCCTGACAGTTCCGAACCTCTCGGGCTATCGGAGAACCTCGATTCGATAACATCGTCTCATCCCATTCCGGAGCCGCCGATGGTCACCCTGGAACTCGACAAGCAGCAGCGCGCCACCGCCATCTCTTCCCTCAAGCGCTACTTCGAGGAAAACCTCGACCCCATCGGCGACCTTCCCGCCGGGCTCCTGCTCAACTTCTTCCTCGAAGAAATCGGTCCCGTCATCTACAACCAGGCCATCACCGACGCCCAAGCCCGCCTCACCCAGCGCGTCTCCGACCTCAACGGCGAACTCTACTCCGACGAATTCCAGTACTGGCCCCGCAACGACGCCAAACGCAAACCCCGCAAATAGTTCGTCACTCAGTGCTCTCTGCTCTCTCCGTCACCTTGTCACCTCGTCCCCTTGTCATCTTGCCCCCCTCGTTCCCTAGCCCCTTGCCTCACTGATAATCTGAAACCAGCACCCATGAACCCCGGCATCGAAGACATTCGCATTCAGTGGACCAAAGTCGTCCTCCCTCCCGTCTTCCTGGAGGAAGAGCGCCCCGTCTCCGATGACGCCATCGCGACCATCTTCAACGCCCGTCTCGCCATATCGCGCATCCTCGCCCACCGCGATCCGCGCCTCCTCGTCCTCGTCGGCCCATGCTCCATCCACGACACCAAAGCCGCAGTCGAATACGCCGCGCTCCTCAGATCGGGCATCAAGGAATTCTCTGCCGACCTCGAAATCGTCATGCGGGTCTACTTCGAAAAGCCGCGCACCACGGTCGGCTGGAAAGGCCTCATTAACGACCCCCACCTCGACGGCTCCTACAAAATCAACGACGGCCTCCGCCTCGCGCGCAATCTGCTCCTCGATCTCGCCGACATGGGCGTCCCATCGGGCACCGAGTTCCTCGACATGATCTCCCCGCAATACATCGCGGGCCTCGTCTCCTGGGGAGCCATCGGCGCGCGAACCACGGAAAGCCAGGTTCACCGACAGCTCGTTTCCGGCGTTTCCTGCCCCGTCGGCTTCAAAAACGGCACCTCCGGCGACATCCAGGTCGCCATCGACGCCATCCTCTCCGCCGCCAACTCGCACACCTTCCTCGGGCACACCAAGCACGGCCAGTCCGCCATCTTCGTCACCCGCGGCAACAACGAGACGCACATCATCCTGCGCGGCGGCCGCAAAATGGTCAACTACACCTCCGACTCAGTCGCGCAGACCGCCGACGCCATGCAGCGGGCGGGCCTTCAACCCCGCATCATGATCGACTGCTCCCACGCCAACAGCAGCAAGGATCACAACCGCCAGCCCATCGTCTGTCGTGACGTCGCCGCGCAGATCGCCGCCGGCAACTCCGACATCATTGGCGTCATGCTCGAGAGCAACCTCGTCGCGGGCGCGCAGAAGCTCGTCACCGGCCAGCCCCTCACCTACGGCCAGAGCATCACCGACGCCTGCATCGACTGGAACCAGACCTACCCGCTACTCAAGGAACTCGCCGCCGCTACCCGCGCCCGCCGCGAATCCCTCGATCGCACACCCGCCACCGCCGTGAGCTAGTACCTTACTCACTCTAGACACTTAGCTTCGATTTCAAATTCCACGTTGGTGCCGTGTGATCCTGAGCGATCGCAATCGACGCACGCTGGGACGGCATTGAGCACTCCCGCGTTCCCGGCGAAAGATCTTGATCGAGCAATCAACGCGGCCGACGGATCTGCAGTTGCTGACCTCCCCATCCCCGGCCCTCAATGACATTTCATTGACACCCTGAAGACATCTGCTCATCGCTTCATCGCTACCATCGAGCGATGACGGAACCATCTCATTCAGCCGGCAGCGACCCCGCATGGTAACTGCCGCAATCTCCCCCATCGCACGCAAAGACACCGTAGTTCTTCCTGCTCAATCCACTCGCATTGTTTCTGTCGATGTTTTGCGTGGGATCGCCATGGTCTTCATGGCTCTGGATCATACCCGCGATTTCTTCACATCGGTGCGCTTCTCTCCTGACGATATGGCGCACACCAATGTTGCGCTCTTCGTCACGCGCTTCATCACGCACTACTGCGCGCCCATATTCGCCTTTTTGGCCGGCACCGGAGCTTTTCTATCTACGCGGCGCGGAAAGTCCATAAACCAGGTCTCGCGTTTCTTCCTCACTCGCGGTCTGTGGCTCCTGGTTGTCGAGCTTACGGTCGTTGACTTCGCCTGGGGATTTGCACCTTGGGTGCAAGGAGGTGTGATTTGGGGATTGGGGCTGAGCATGGTTGCGATGGCACTCATTGTCCGCCTCCCGATCCGCTGGGTCGCCGCGCTCGGAGTGGGTATGATTGCCACTCACAATCTTCTCGACCGCATCAATCCCGTATCCTTCGGCAAATTCTATTGGGTGTGGATCTTGCTTCACACTCCCGGACGCATCGCTGTCACCAATAACTTTGCGTTCTCCGTGCGATACGTCTTGATTCCGTGGGTCGGAGTGATGTCGGCGGGCTTCGCTTTCGGCGTTCTGCTGCTGAAGCCAGAACGTCGCAAGTGGATCTTGACGCTCGGATTTTCGCTTTCGGCCTTATTCCTGGTGCTCCGCGCATTGAATTCCTACGGGAACGGCACCGCCGGCCTGCCATTCGGGTACCCTCGAGCTGCCGGGCCGTGGAGCATTCACTCTTCGCTCCCTTTCACCATCATCTCTTTCTTCAA
>Ga0207639_10000062_pt1 | contig 107537 bp, 89 predicted proteins | sample KBSCornC32_FD_184299 | JGI IMG/M metagenome (GOLD analysis project Ga0207639, IMG submission 184299) | Corn rhizosphere microbial communities from Kellogg Biological Station, Michigan, USA - KBS Corn C3-2 (SPAdes) (version 2) | ecosystem: Host-associated > Plants > Roots > Rhizosphere > Soil ... | reverse complement strand
GCGGCTGAGCTGATTCCACAGAAAGGCGATGCGGCGCTTGCGCGGCGGGTGCTCAAGAAGGCGGAGGAGGTCTTGCAGGACGTTGAGTTCACGCACGACCCGCTGGATGCGGCTCTACGCGGGGCTGCAGCGGAGCTGGGTGTGAAGGCAGGACCGATGTTTCAGCCCATCCGAGTGGCTGTATGCGGACGCAAGAATGCTCCGCCGCTGTTTGAGACGATGGTGGTGCTGGGACGCGATGTGTGCCTGAAGCGGATTGGACAAGCTGCGGAGAAGCTGGAGCAGCTTGGCTAACCGGGAAGAAGTCTAGGGAAAAGATGCGATGGGGACGATGAGCAACGAGAACGTAGGAAGCCCTGAGGTTCGACCCTCTAATTTTCTAAGCGAGAAGATTGCTGAAGATGTGCGTACGAAGAAGTATGGCGATGCGGTGATTCAGACGCGGTTTCCTCCGGAGCCGAACGGGTATCTGCATATCGGTCATGCGAAGGCGATTTGCCTGGACTTCGGGCTAGCGGACGAGGTCGGTGGCAAGACGAATTTGCGCTTTGACGATACGAATCCGGAGAAGGAGGAGCAGGAGTACGTCGATTCAATCCAGAAGGACATTCGCTGGCTTGGCTTTGACTGGGAGCGCCTCTGCTTCGCGTCCGACTACTTCGGGCAGCTCTACGATTGGGCCATCAAGCTGATCAAGGATGGCAAGGCTTACGTCGATGACCTTACCGCCGATGAGATTCGGCAATATCGCGGAACGTTGACGGAGCCCGGCAAGGACAGTCCTTATCGGAATCGTTCCGTTGAAGAGAATCTGGATTTATTTGTGCGGATGAAGAAAGGCGAGTTCCCGGATGGCAGCCGCGTGTTGAGGGCGAAGATCGATATGTCGTCGCCGAATCTGAACATGCGCGATCCGGTGATGTATCGCATCCTGCACGCGACACATCATCGTACGGGCAATGAGTGGTGCATCTACCCGATGTATGACTACGCGCATGGGCAGTCGGATTCGATTGAGAACGTGACGCACTCCATGTGCAGCCTGGAGTTTGCGGATCATCAGCCGCTCTATAAGTGGTTCATTGAGAATCTCGGGATCTTTCCGTCGCAGCAGATTGAGTTCGACCGGCTCAGCATCACCTACACCCTGCTGAGCAAGCGCAAGCTGCTGCAATTGGTTCAGGAGAAGCGGGTGAACGGGTGGGATGACCCGCGGATGCCTACGCTCTCCGGACTACGTCGGCGGGGGTTTACACCTGAGGCGATTCGGAATTTTGTAGCCGCGGCCGGAGTGTCGCGGACGAACGGCATCACGGGCATTGAAATGCTCGAGCACTTTCAGCGGGAAGACCTGAACAAGCATGCGCAGCGCGGCATGGCGGTCCTGCGGCCCTTGAAGGTCGTGATCGACAACTACCCGGAGGGTGACGGCGAGTTCGTCGAAGTTGCGAATAATCCCGAAGACGCGTCGGCGGGAATGCGCCAGGTGCCGTTTTCGCGCGAAATCTATATCGAGCAGGATGATTTTCGCGAGGTGCCGCCACCGAAGTACTACCGGCTCTCACCAGGCAAGGAAGTTCGGCTGCGCAATGCGTACTTCATTACCGCGCATAGCGTGGTGAAGGACGCAGCGGGCAATGTTGTCGAAGTGCACTGCACGTATGATCCGGCAAGCCGGGGCGGCAATTCACCGGATGGTCGCAAGGTGAAGTCAACGATCCATTGGGTATCGACGAAGCATGCAGTTTCGGCTGAGGTGCGGCTTTACGAGAAGCTTTTCACCAAGCCGGATCCGAACGACTACCCGGAAGGTGGAAGCTTCCTCGACAATCTCAACCCGGAGTCGCTGGAAGTGATTTCGGATGCGAAGCTGGAGCCTTCGCTGGCCAAAGCGAAACTGGGAGAGCATTTCCAGTTTGAGCGGGTGGGATATTTCTGCCTGGATGCGGATTCGACAGATGGAAAGCTGGTCTTCAACAGGACGCTGTCATTGAAGGACTCGTGGGCGAAGATCGAGAAGAAGACCGGTTCCTAGCTTCCGGTTCCATGCGGTCATGCTCCGATTCCAATCAGCAGCGTCACCATGGATGCGCTTAGCGCTGCTACGCGCCAGCGGTGAAGCATATCCCACCTGGCGTGTTGCTGCTTGAGCCGGTCTGAGTAGGCTTTTGAGGTCATGCCGGCGAGGCGCTTGTTGATCGGCACCAAGACAAGCAGGGTGAATATGATCACAATTGCCCAGAGAGCTGATGCCGTCGTGAGCAGTGCTGTTCCCGAGCCATGACGATGGACGACGGCTTCGCCAATAAGCAGTAAGAAGTTGAGCACATACCAGAAGGGCATCACAAAGCCGAGCTTTCGGGCGAAGAGTGATGTCGCGTGGGCTTCTGCTGCGGGATCGAGTTGGCTGAGGATCGGGTTGATGAAGGCGGATACGGCGAATTCTGTACCGATCATGAGGCCGATGGAAACGATGCTCAGGATGTTGAGGATCATTGTTTACTTCACTCCTGAACCTTCGACGCGTTTCCGGCTTATACTGACTCACAGAGATGTACTGACAAAGTTGTCAGTGATGGAGTGTATAACTGCATGCCGGTATCGAAGAAGGAAGCATCAGCCTGCCCAATCGATGCGATGCTTTCGGTTGTCGATGGACGCTGGAAAGGGACCATTCTCTGGCGCCTCTCCGATGGGCCGATGCGGACGAGCGAACTGCGACGCAGCATTCCTGAAATCACAGAACGAATGCTGATCCGGCACCTGCACGAACTGATCCAAGATGGGATCATCACCCGCGTGCAGGAGAAGAGCATGCCTCCATGTGTACGCTATTCCATCTCCGATTATGGGTGGACGCTCGTTCCTGTGCTGGAGATCATCTGTCACTGGGGACGACGGCATCTGCAGCGGAAGCAGAGAACGTTGAGCCGATAGCAGGAAGCCAGCCGCCCGCAGCCTGTGGCTCAAACTACTTGCCGATCACATCGATCGGAACGGTGATGGTCTTTGGAGGTAGGCACTGGGTTTGATCGCAGGCCTGGTAGCGCAGCTTCGCTTCAACAAGATGATTGCCGGCGGTGCTGACGAGTTTAGCCTGGATGGCGAAGTCGCCTGTGTAGACGGAGAGCTTCTGGTCAGGATCGGCGGGCAGAGTGAAGTCAGTGCCGGTGGGATATGTGGCGTTGGCGAGCTTGACGTCGGAGCTTTCGGGCAACGAGAAAACGGTGGGAATCAGGTACTCCGCGCGTGGCGTATGGGAGTTGATGTGCAGGTTTTCTCGAATGCGAAAGTGAAGGGACACAGGGGTGGGCTTTCCGGCAGGAACTGTGACCTGCTCGGGATAAAGGTATTCGACGGCCTGCGGCTTCAAGACAGTTTGACGCGGAGAGCTGGTGAGAGAGTCTTCCTGAGAGGATGCGCCGGTTGCAGCGGCGGCCATCAGCAGAGTGCCGGTAAAGAGCTTGCGCGCAAGGATTTTCGTCGCGATCACTGCCCTTCTCCCATCGCTTTGCGGATATGCGCTTCCATGTCTTCCTTTGAGCTGATGCCGAGTTGCATGGCTACTACTTTGCCTTCTTTATCGACGTAAACCGACGTGGGCATCGCATCGAGACCGCCGTATTCGGCAGCGAGGCTGTCCCCGTTGATAAGGACGGGATATTGCATGTGCTCCCGTTTGACGAACTTTGCAATCTCGGCCTTGTCGTGCGCCCAGCCCTCTTTGTCGTCGGGCTTGAGGTCATCGCCCTCAGTAGAGATGCCGATGATCTGCAGGCCCTTGGGGCCATACTCATTCTGCAAGTCGATGAGCCAGGGCGTTTCTATCTTGCAGGGACCACACCACGTTGCCCAGAAGTTGATGAGCAGAGGCTTGCCCTTATAGCTCGACAAGGAAACTTTGTTCCCGCTGAGGTCTTCCAGGGTGAAGTTCGGGGCTGGCTTGCCGGTGAGCGATGCGCCGCCGGCCGGAACGTCGCCCGGCGCGGCCGGAATTAGTTCGGCATTCGACGCCGAGGCAAGAGCCCGCGCGGCGGCCTGCTTGCGATACATCCAGTTGGCCCATCCGGCCCATGCGAAGGTGGCCAGGATGAGCAGTGTGATGCCGATGACGATGGTGTTCCGCTTCACAGGGATTAGTGACCTCTCACCTCTATTGTACGAGCGAGAAAATCTGTATTTGTCACTGGAATGTGAGCATAGGGGGCTTTCCAGTGGCGCTTTATCCAAGGCCCATGGCTAGGGCCAGTGTGGTGTTACCATCAGAAACCGATGAATCAACACAATGAGCAGAACTGCCTGACGCCGGCGGAACTGGTGCGCACCGAGGCTGCGGCGCTGGAGGCCTTGGCCAAGCGGCTCGATGGGCCTATGCTGCAGGACTTTGACCGCGCGGTGGAACTGGTGGTTCGATGTGGCGAAGGCAATGGTCGTGTCGTGGTCACCGGGATGGGCAAGAGCGGCGTGATTGCACAGAAGATCGCGGCCACACTGAGCTCTACGGGAAGTCCGGCGCTGTTTTTGCATCCAGCCGAAGCCGTGCATGGGGACCTGGGAGTTCTGATGCCTGGCGATGTGGTGGTTGCGTTGTCGGCGAGCGGAGAGACGGAGGAGATTCTGCGCCTGCTCGCAACCTTGAAGCGCAAGGGCGATGCGCTGGTGAGTTTCTGCTGCAACCTGCAATCGACCCTGGCGCAGGCAAGTGATGTTGCGCTCGACTGCAGCGTGGAGCGCGAGGCGTGCGGACTGAACCTGGCGCCAACCGCGAGTACCACTTCAATGCTGGCATTGGGCGATGCTCTGGCGGTTGCGGTGAGTCTGCGGAAGGGCTTCAAGGCTGAGGATTTTGCGGAGTTGCATCCCGGCGGGAAGCTGGGCAAGCAGCTTGCGAAGGTACGCGACCTGATGCATGCTGGCGAGGGCGTTCCTACAGTTGCGCCGGAAACCCGAATGTCGGATGTGATCTTCGAAATGTCATCGAAGAAGCTGGGGATGACGACGGTGCAGGAAGGTGGCAAGCTGCGAGGCGTGATCAGCGACGGCGATCTGCGGCGGCTGCTGGAGCGCGAGGGCGGTGCGGCGCTGAGCAAGACAGCGGGCGAGGCGATGAATGCGAATCCTCGGACGATTACTGCCGGAGAGCTTGCCGCGCGGGCCCTGGCGATTCTCGAAGAGCGGAAGATCACTTCACTGGTAGTGACGGATGCAACCAGCAAGGTCGAGGGCGTCGTTCACCTGCATGATTTGTGGGGAGTGGAGTTGATCTAAGAGCAGGGGGGAAAAGGATTAGGCGTTACACCTTCGCCTTATCGTGAGCTCTTGACCAAGACAGTTTTCATTACGGGAGCATCCAGCGGCTTCGGGCTGCTGACGTCTGTCACCCTGGCAAAACATGGCTGGCGGGTGCTGGCGACGATGCGGGATGTTGCGCGGCGGCAGAAGTTGGAGATAGCTGCACGCGAAGCAGGTGTGCTCGACCGGATTGAGGTTCATCCACTCGATGTGACCAATGCTGAACAGATTGCGGCGATTGGTGATCTGATCGAAAAGCGCAACGAGCCGTTACATGCGCTCGTGAACAACGCCGGGGTTGCGGTGCCGGGATTTGCCGAGGAGGTCACGGACGCAGAGCTGCGCGATCAGTTTGAGACGAACTTCTTTGGCGCTGCGGCGGTGACGCGTGCGATTCTGCCGCAGATGCGGCGGCAGGGATTCGGGCATGTGGTGATGGTGAGTTCGATCTCGGGTCGGACCGGCTTTCCAGGCGTAAGCAGCTATGTGGCGTCGAAGTTCGCTCTTGAAGGCTGGGCGGAGACGCTGCGTTACGAAATGGCTCCGCTGAGGATCAAAGTTGCGATCGTGGAGCCGGGCTCTTACGAAACCGACATCTGGACGCGGAATGCGAAGCTCACGGCGAAAATGTCAGATTCGACGTCGCCGAATGCGAGGCGGCGGGCAAGGTGGCAGAGCAGGATCGAGGCGAGTGCGAAGAGCCGCGCCAATCCCCAGGAAGTAGCGGACCTGATCGCCCGCATCCTGGAGACGCCAACCCCGAAACTCCGCTACGTGATCGGCAGGGATGCGCGCATGGCGCTGCTGATGCGGAAAATCATGCCTGCGAGCCTTTTTGAGCGGCTCATGGTCAAGCTGAGCGGACTGGACGAGTAGCTCTTACCCGATCAGAAACCAGTCTTTCAGGAATTTATCGAGATGCTTGAAATGCACAACTGAGCTGGGAGTCTTCTGCCTTTCCGTTGTGACACGCACGTCGACCTCGATCAGGCGCCTGGCCGACTTTTGCTTTAGTCCTACAAGCATTATTTGTTTGATGGAGTGCCGGTTGTCCGGCCTGCTTGGCTTTACCTCAAGGCTCTGAATGACATCTCTTCGGGGTAGCTCTTCCCCGATCCAATCGAGCAGATGGCAGATCGGATACTTTCCTCCCTTGTCCGTATGGTGTCCAACGACGTTGAACAGGACCAGTCTTCCATCGAGCAACCGATAGCCGAACAGATCCCCCTCTCTCCAGCGGCTTTCGCAGAGAATCCGACGGGGCACCTTCCTGCTGGGCGGCTGTGGTGAGGTGATCTGGACTCGCAGTTTTTCCAGAGCTGACTTGCGTTTGAGGAGACCTTTCGAATTACCTCTCCAACGCTCAAGGTCAGTCCCGGATTCGATCACGCTCAACGCGCGTTTCTTAGTCTCATCCTCCAGCCTGCCATGCTTCCACTGCACTGCGGCAAGCGCCATCCACACCACTCCGGCCTCATGTGGATCGGCAAGAGAGCCAGCGCCCAATTCCTTGAGAATGCGTGCTGTTGCCTCGGGCCCGCTCAGACCTTCACCAAGGTAATCGCGATATCCGTCACGAATGTCGCAGGCGGTGTCGTCCTGAAAGATCCCAGTTCCCCATGCGCCCATGCATTGATTACATCCCGACACCAAGTTCGAGCGCCATCGTTTTCTGAGATCTTCGCGAAGGCCGGAACGTATCAACATAGCCACACGCGTGTCGGCGCTGACACAAAGCTGCGGCACATGTACGCCTCAGGTTCTTTGTTTTCAGCAGGCGCACATTGGCCCTCACCTGCAAATCTTGCAGGCAGAGGCGAGGAGGGCTGAGCAGATGGTACGTTCTGTAGAAACATGGGTTGCCTTGGGCAGCACGGCTCCCCTCGCTTCACCAAACCCGCAAGAGAGTGAACATTTAGAATGGAATCAATCTGTTTTGATCGCCTTGCGTCCGCGGCAGACGAACCCAAAAGCTCCCGGGGCGAGTTTGGTGCCGTCCCTGGTCCCAGAATCCAGACCGGGGGCACCCACAATCGCTCAGGAATCCTCAATCGCCGTGGACGGGAAAGCATGTAAGCCCTTATCTATGCATCGTTGGTCTAAGCTCTTTGTTCCTACTCTTCGTGAGGCCCCGTCAGATGCCGAGGTGGCCAGCCATAAGTTCCTGCTTCGGGCCGGATATATCCGGCAGTTAGGTGCGGGGCTCTACAACTATCTCTTCCTCGGGCAGCGATCGCTGAACAAGATCACCGCCATCGTCCGCGAAGAGATGGACAAGATCGGGCAGGAGTTCTACCTGCCGGGCATTTTGCCTCGCGAACCATGGGAGGAAAGCGGTCGCTGGTCGGGCATGGGCGACAACATGTTCCGGCTGAAGGACCGCAAGGGCGCCGATCTGTGTCTGGGAATGACGCACGAAGAGATCATGACCACGATCGCGCGCGGCGAGTTGCGCAGCTACAAGCAGCTTCCGCAGATCTGGTACCAGATTCAGACGAAGTTCCGCGATGAACCGCGGCCCAAGGGCGGGTTGCTGCGCGTGCGCCAGTTCATCATGAAGGACAGCTACAGCTTCGACCTGAACAAAGAGGGTCTCGACAAGAGCTTCGATCTGCATGACGCCGTGTACCGGAAGATCTTCAAGCGGTGCGGGCTGAAGTTTGTGTCGGTCGAGGCTGATTCCGGAGCCATGGGCGGATCGCAGTCACAGGAATTCATGGTGTATACGGACGCGGGCGAGGACCTCATCGCGAGCTGTCCGGTGTGCGGATATGCGGCGAATCTGGAGAAGGCTACATCAAGGCTCGAACCGATCACGGAGATGGAGTCGACCGGGGATGGTAGACCGGAGGAAGTGCACACGCCGGGCTGCGCGGCGATTCCAGATGTGGCGGCCTTCTTCAAAATCTCGCCGGCATCGGATATCAAGTGTGTTGCTTACATGATTCTGAAGCGCGGCAGCGGCGGCGTGAAGGACTCATGGCACGGAGTTGCGACATTTCTGCGCGGCGACCACCAGGTGAATGAGACCAAGCTGCTGGGTGCGGTGGGCGGAGCTGAACTTCGCACCATGCAGACAGAGGAATTGCAGCAGTTCTTCAATGGGCCAGCGGGATACCTGGGGCCGGTTGGGCTGAAGCATGGAGAGAAGCCTCTTGCCGATGGACTGACAGTAGTGGTGGACAAGTCGCTCGAGGGACGGAAAAACATGGTGTGCGGCGCGAACAAGCTGGACTACCACCTTCGCAACGTGACGCCTGGACGAGACTTCAGTTGGACCCTGAGCGCCGATATTCGCAGCGTCAACGAGGGCGAGGCGTGCCCAAAGGATGACTGCGGCGGAAAGCTGGTGGTGGGCAAAGCTGTCGAGATCGGGCACATCTTCAAGCTTGGATACAAGTATTCCGAGTCGATGGGTGCGCGCGTGCTGGATCCGAACGGAAAAGAAGTCACACCGATTATGGGCAGCTACGGAATCGGCATCGAGCGGATTCTTACCGCGTCGGTGGAGCAATCGAATGATGCAAACGGGTTCTGGCTGCCGGCCTCCATCGCTCCGTTCACGGTTGTCGTAACGATTACAAATGTGGCTGATGCGGCGTTGAAGGACGCGGGAGAAAAAGTTGCGGCAGAGCTGGAAGCGGCTGGGCTGGATGTGCTGCTTGATGACAGAGACGAGCGGGCAGGCGTCAAATTTAAAGACGCAGACCTCGTGGGTATTCCTTTCCGGATCAATGTGGGCAAGAAAACAGCGAGCGGACTGGTAGAACTGGTGACGCGCGCCAAGGGGAGCAGTGTGGATGTCGCTCTTGCGGATGTCGTGGCGCAGGTGAAGGAGCGGGTCCAGGAAGAGAAGCTGCTGGGCGAGAGCGAGTAAGGCAAGGAACAGTTCGGAGTTTCATGAGGGAGCGGAGTAGGCATCGATGGCAATCAAGGTCAGGCTCGAAAAACCAAAACTGAAGATTTCCTGGCCAAGGCTGTCATTTTCTTCGTGGCTGGTGCGCGGCGTCATCGGATTTGTATTGCTGATGGGCATCGTCGGCTTCAGCGTCTTCATGCACTACTACAACAAATACGCGAGGATCGTTGACGAGCGGCTTAAACAGCCTCTATTTGCTGAGACGGCGAAGATTTTTGCCGCTCCACGCGAGGTGCGGCCGGGGCAGAAACTCAGCGCTCACCTGATTGCGACCGAACTGCGGGAGGCTGGATATACGGTTGACGGCCTCTCGCATCCTTCTCAGATGGGAACATTCACGGAGGAGAGCAACGAGATTACGGTTCGTCCGGGGCCTCAGTCGTATCACGCGCCAGACGCTGCGACAATTCACTTCTCGAAAGGCGAGGTCCAGTCGGTAACCGACGACAAGGGGCAGTCGCTGGCGAGCTACGAGTTGGAGCCGCTGCTGATCACGGGCCTGAGCGAAGATGCCAATCGCACCAAGCGGCGGCTGCTTACCTACGACGAGATTCCGGCAAACATGGTGCAAGCGGTTCTGGCCATCGAAGACCGTAAGTTCTTCGAGCACGGCGGTGTGAACTACGTCAGCATGATGGGCTGGGCATGGCACGACATCATCGGCGATCGCAAACATCGGGGTGGCGCGTCGACCGTAACGATGCAGTTGGCGAAGCTGCTCTTCGTCGCGGATACGGGAACGATCAAATACAAGATCACGCAGATCCTGGTGGCATTTCACCTGGAGCACCGCTTCACGAAGAAGCAGATCTTCGAGGCATACGCGAATCAGATCAATCTCGGACAGCGCGGCAGTTTTTCGATCGAGGGATTTGGCGAGGCTTCGCAAGTGTACTTCGGGAAGGATGTGCGGCAGCTTGATCTTGCCGAATGTGCAATGCTCGCCGGCATCATTCAAAGGCCGAACTACTTCAACCCGTTCCGCCACCCGGATCGCACCATCGATCGACGCAACCTGGTGCTCGATTCCATGGTGGAGACCGGGGCAATCAGCAAGAGCCAGGCCGAGCGGGCCAAGGCAGAGCCTTTGCATCTGGTTCCAGGCAGCGTGGACGCCAGCGAAGCTCCTTACTTCGTAGACATCGTTCGCGAACAACTCGTCCAGAAGCTCGGCGATCGCGATTTCAACCGGGAGGGCCTCCGCATTTACACCTCGCTCGATCCCGATTTACAACGCCTCGCCACCGCCTCCGTCGATGAGACCCAGCACATAGTCGATGCGGCAGTAGACAGAAAGCATGCCCGCGATCGCAAGCTCGGCAAGCAGTATACGTACCCTCAGGTAGCACTCGTAGCGCTCGATCCTCACACTGGCCAGGTGTTGGCTTTGGTTGGCGGCAGAAACTATGGCGCGAGTCAGGTCAACCACGCCATTGCCCATCGGCCTACCGGCTCCATCTTCAAGCCCTTCGTCTATGCAGCTGCCTTCCAAACCTCTGTTCAGGGCACGGTACTGCCGGGGCAAACCGCTCTCTTCTCGCCATTGACCATCCTCAACGATTCGCAGCAGACCTACGACGAGGGAACGGAGAATGAGTACACCCCGCGTAACTTTGAGGGTGCGTTCTACGGCGATATCACTGCGCGTTTCGCGCTATTGCGGTCAGACAACAATGCCACCATCAGTCTGGCTAGCATGGTTGGCTTCGACCAGGTCGCGGCGCTGGCCCGCGATTCGGGCATCAAGAGCGCGAAAGGCACGCCGTCCATGGCGATAGGTTCGTATGATGCCACACCGCTCGAGATGGCCGGAGCCTATACCGTCTTCTCCAACGGTGGTGTCCACATCGATCCCTGGACACTGGCCAGTGTGCGCGCGCCGAATGGCGACGTCATCGACGACTACCCGCCAAGTTCGCATCAAGTACTGGATCCTCGGGTAGCCTTCCTCACCACGTCCATGATGCAGGCTGTGCTGCAAGGCAATGGCAAGGAAGGCTGCAGAATTAATGGCAAGGTCTACTGCGGAACAGGCGCCGGTGTTCGCAACATGGGCTTTGTCGCTCCCGCCGCTGGCAAGACCGGTACCAGCCACGACGCATGGTTCGCTGGCTTCACTACAAATTTGCTGTGCGTAGTATGGGTAGGAAACGACGACTACACCGATATCAAAATTGAGGGCGCGGATGCCGCCGCACCCATCTGGGCAGATTTCATGAAGCGGGCCGTCAAACTGCCTCAATACTCAGACACGCACGAGTTCACTCCACCCGATGGGGTCGAAGTCCTCAAGATCGACAGGGCAACAAACCTGCTCAGCGATGATGCGTGCCCTGACGGCTACCAGGCAGCTTTCCTGATGGGCACCGCTCCGACCGATACCTGCGATCATCCCTCCGATCATCGCAACATCCTGCAGAAGATATTCGGTGTTGGCTCCAAGCCGGGACAATAGCGATTCCACTGAACTTCGCACGGTGAGCACGGGCACATGCTTGCGGTCTTCTGGTCAATACACTTCTGTCGTTCTGACAGGAGTGGAATATGCAGACAGAGTTAATGGTCCGCGCTGTACACGAAGGAGGCATGCGCGTACGAGCGAGCGACGGGCGATTTCACGTTGCGATGGATTATCCGCTGGAAGGAGAGGAGCCGGTCACTGGACCAACTCCACTCACGATGCTGCTGGCCAGTCTGGCAGCTTGCAGCTTGAACTCCGTCATGGCAGTTCTCAAGCGGATGAACGAGCCGGTCAGCGGACTGGGCGTGGAAGCTCATGCAGCCCGCAGCACTGAACATCCAACGGTATTGAAAGAGATCACCCTCGAATTCACGGTGAAAAGGCGAAGGAGTTGATGCGGCGGCAGTGGCTCGGGCGCTGCAACTATCGGAGCAGCGCCTCTGTCCGGTCTGGAACATGCTCAAGGCGAGCACGACGATCAGCGTCGGATATCACCTGCAGCAGCACGAGCACGCAGAAACCGCTGTGAGCTGAGTTCGCTGACTACCGGCCATCGATCTCACTGCCATCCGGCATCGGCTGGCAGGCGGGGCACCAGAAGGTGACGCGCGCATCCGGACCCTGCAGACGGTGGCGGATTGGAGCGCCGCATCGGCGGCAGGAATCGCCGGAACGTCCGTAAACCCATAGGCTGTCCTGCGGGCTGGTGCTGTGAGTCGTGCGGCGCTGCTGGCCGCGGTAGGTGACGATCATATTGCCGGAGTCTTCGAGGACATTCGATGCGACAAGACGCTGCGCCGTGCGGATGAGTGCACCTATCTGTTGATCCGAGAGCGCGGTAACAAGGCAGAACGGATTGACGCGTTCTACAAAGCAGACTTCCGATTTGAAGACATTCCCTACTCCTGCGAGCACGTGTTGATGCAGGAGTACGTCGCCAATTTCTTCGCTCGCGCAAGCACGAACACGCTCGCCCGCGGATGCCGGATCGAAGTTTTCGTTGAGCACGTCTGATCCGCGAGGCGGGATGCGCTTTTCGCGGGCCAGAGATTGCGCCGTATAAATTTTGGCGACAGGCACCGTGAATGCGACCGCCTGGTATTCGCGATTCTCGAGCACAATGCGCATATCGCGCGCGGGTTTTCGCCAGCGCTCTCCTCGCGGGTAGAGGTGCCAGGAGCCATTCATCAACATATGCGTGGCGAGCGTCGCACCTCCGGAGAAATGGATGAGGAGCCATTTGCCGCGGGATTCGACGTCGCTGACGGTCTGTCCGGTTATCGGAGTGTCGTCGTGAAAGCGCGTTAGCAGTGGGTAATTCGAACGGAAACCTGTAATTGGTTTCCCGATGAGAGCGCGGCCCATCGATCGCGCAGTTCGATAAATTGTGTCGCCTTCAGGCATGGACTACTGACGGTTCTCGAGACTGAGAGACAAACACAAAAGCCCCGGTTTATCACGCCGGAGCTTTTGCCGAGCAACTATCCTTTTGGACGCCGCCTGCGAAACTGAGACTACTTTAGCATAAAAGGTCGAATGGCGTACGGAGGGCAAGGGACTTGAACCCTAGTGGCTGATAAGACCACTCGACCGCTTCGCAGGCGACGTCCAGTACCCACTGGAAATACCCTCCAGACGCCATAGCCTGTGAAGCACAATCCTATGCGTACAGAGAATGCAGGGTACGTGCGCGTTATCACAATCGACGGTGAGGCCTCCTACTGAAGCTCTTCTCCCGCCGGATCGGCGTGCTGTGCGCCATGTTGAATCGCCATGGGTATCCGACGCAGATGCAAACCGAGCGGGCCCGGATGAAATCCAGCATCCATCAGAAACCGCGACATCGGATGCGCCGCAATCGGCTGCCCATTGATCGTCGTAATCAGCACCCCCTGATGGCTGCTGGTGCGCATTCGATCCTGTCCACGAGCGGCCAGAAAATGCGCCAGCCCCGCCGCAGCCTGCGACCGCTCCGGCTCGTCCGCAGGCAGAAAGATGAGCAGGTTGGGATTGTTCCGGCGCAGCCACGCAACAAGCTGTCCATTGCGCAAAATTACCTCTGCGTATGCCGCGCGAGTCAACACGCGAGGCGCAGACTCCGCATCTTCGTCCATCACCGGGAGCTCTGGCCACCGAAGCACAGACCCATACGGATTAGCCGGATCGGACGCCGCGAGTTGTACAAACTCCGGCTTCTCCTGCGGCGGTTCCGTCCGAAGCTGTCGGAGCAGATCCACCGCCGAAGGCAGCGCGAACTGCGTTGCCCCAAGCCCTGCCACAAAATATCCGCGTCGGATCCGTCCGCTTTCTTCAAGCGCCTTCAAAACGTCGTAGACAGCGCTGAAACCGCCCGGAATATTCTCGGCGGCGACGGATTCGCGCGTGAGCACGCCGTACCGATTGAGCAGTTGAAGGGCGAGCGCGTGACTGGCTTCAGTCCTGGTCGGCGCTCCTTCCGATTCTTCGCGCGAGGGCAGCGGCAGCAGCGACCAGCGGCCCTGCGCATTCGGAGGAGTTGTTCGACGGGAACGGAAAACCATGCCCGTGTGTGCGCGCCGCTGAGGGCGTGAGGCGTCCGGCCTTGTGGTATAGGCGCGGAGTGCGTGAAGTGAGTCGTTCGTGAGGAGTCCACGCCAGACGAGACTCCACAGAGCGTCGATGGATTCGCCAGGATAGCCACCGCCGACGGCCTGATGCAGCGGCTCGAAGAAGCTTGCACCTGTGGACTCCAGAACCGAGACGATCTTCTCTTCACGTTCTGTGAGTGGCTCCGTGAGGGGACGCTTCTGAGCGAGGAGCGGAAGTTTGTCCGCAAGGAAGAGGGCGATGCGGCCATCGCGTTCGCCGATGGGATCCGTGCCGGCCCAGGTGACCTCGCCGGCCGCAATCAGTGTGTCCAGGCCAGCAGATTCATACCCGGCAACACGGGCGGGAAGAATTGCCGTCTCGAGCAACGAGGCCGGTACGGGTGCGCCTTGCAGGCTCTCAATGGCGTCCAGCAAGGCATCGAGGTGCGAGTGCGAGGTGCGGCGGGGATTCAGCAGGCCTTGCCAGTGAGTAAAGAGGCGAGCGAGTGTGTGCTGTTCAACGGGCTCGACCTCCCGGCGGAGTTTGGCGAGAGACTTTCGGCGGATCTGCCGGAGGATTTCGGTGTCGCACCATTCGCGGTGCAGTCCGCCGGGGCGGAAACCGCCTTCGAGCACCCTTCCCTCGATCGTGAGTTGACGCAGGGTATTCTCAATCACCGCCGGATCGAGAGCGAAGCGATCGGCAACCTCTTTCTGCGCGAACGGACCGTGGGTGCGCGCATAACGGCGAACCAGTTCCAGAACAGGATGCGCGACAGGGTCGACGAGAGATGCCGGCAGGCCGGGTGGCAGTGGAACGCCGAGGGCATCGCGATAGCGTGCGGCATCTTCGACGGCGATCAGGCGGCGTTCGCCGGCAATTCGAAGTTCGAGAAGACGACGGGCCCGGAGCAACCGATCTACCGATTCGAGGAGTGCAGGATTCACTATGCGGCGGCTGAGTTCGTCGCGCGTCACATCCCCAAGCCGGAGAAGCAAGTCGTGGATGCCGTCGGCGGAGTGAGCGCGATGCGATTCGACCAGACACTGCGCGGTTTCCTCCACTTCGGCGATGGCGTCAGCGTCCAGGAGCTCGCGAAGATCGGCTTCGCCAAGAAGCTCGCGAAGCTGGTCCTGATCAATGGTGAGGGCCTGAGCCCGGCGCTCCGCCAGGGGTGCGTCGCCGTCGTAGACGAAGTTGGCGACATAGCTGAAGAGAAGCGACGAGGCGAAGGGTGAAGGTTTGTGGGTTTCCACAACATGAATGCGGAGCTGACGTTGCTTGATTGCCCGAAGCGTTTCGATGAGCGCAGGCATGTCGAAAACATCGCGCAGGCATTCCCGGTATGCCTCGAGAAGAAGCGGGAACGAAGGATATCGAGAGGCGACGCTGAGGAGATCGTAAGAACGCTTACGGAGTTGCCATAAAGGCGATCGCTGATCGGCACGGCGCCGCGGCAGAAGGAGTGCGCGCCCCGCGGCTTCGCGGAAGCGTCCAGCGAAGAGGGCTGTTGAGCCGAGCTGACGAAGAACCATCTGCATGGCTTCGGCGGATTCGACGAGAATCCAGTCGGGGTCGGGCGGCTCATCCGTATCGGGGAAGCGAAGGACAAAGCCGTCGTCACCCCATAACGTTTCGACTTCGGGTCCGCCGGCAGCACGGATGCGAGCGCTGATAGCCATTGCCCACGGGATGTGAATGCGGCTGCCGAAGGGCGTGAGAACACAGACGCGCCAGTCGCCGAGCTCGTCGCGCGTGCGTTCGATGACGATCGTGCGGTCGTCCGGCACCTGGCCTGTCGCTGCTTCCTGATCGGCCAGGAATTGCAGGAGATTCTCAGCGGCGCCTGGATCGAGATCATGCTCCGAAATGAGGCGGGTGAGAGCGGCGGGCTTTGGCAACCCGCGAAGTTCGCGAACGAGTGCGCCAATTCGGCGGCCGAACTCCAGAGGACGGCCCGGGCCATCGCCTTTCCAGAAGGGCATCTTGCCTGGCTCACCCGGAGCCGGTACGACAAGCACGCGATCGTGCGTGATGTCTTCGATTCGCCACGTTGACGCGCCGAGGATGAAGGTCTCATTGGGGTGAGACTCGAAGACCATCTCCTCATCGAGTTCGCCAACGCGGACAGATTTGCCCTCAGTGTGCGCGAGAAACACGCCGTAGAGTCCCCGATCGGGAATGGTTCCGGCATTGAGGATAGCGAGACGGCCTGCCCCCTCGCGCGCTGTAACCGCATTCCGAATGCGGTCCCAAGTGAGGCGTGGGCGAAGTTCAGCGAATTCGTCGGATGGATAGCGACCGCTGAGCAGATCGAGGACGCCATCGAATGCTGAGCGTGTCAGAGCCCCAAAAGGGGCCGCGCGCCGAACAAGGTCGTAAAGTGCGTCCGCATGAACTTCCGGCTTGGGTTCCTGCTCGACTGCCTCATAGGCTGAGATGGGCTTAGGCTCGTCCAGATCTTCGGACGCCCGATAGAACCTTCGTGGGCCGCCTGCATTGTGACGATGGATGGGTCTGAGTTGCTTTGTTTTCTTCGGCACCCTGTAGCCGGGTGGGTGAGCGACTATGGCCACAATTTGCTGGCAGAGAACGTCCAGCGGATTGCGCGGAAAACGAGTGGACTCGATGTGGCCCTCGTGCATGGCCCGGGTCACCGTGGCACAGGCGACGAGGTCGGCGCGGTATTTAGGGAAGAGAACGCCTTCGCTCACGGCGTCGACGGAGTGGCCGGCTCGACCGATGCGCTGCATGCCACTGGCAACCGAGGGCGGCGCTTCGATCTGGATGACGAGATCGACTGCTCCCATGTCGATGCCGAGTTCGAGAGTCGAGGTGGCGCAAAGAGCTTTGATCTGCCCCGCCTTGAGCTGTTCCTCAATGACGGATCGTTGGTACGCGGCAAGCGAGCCATGATGAGCGCGGGCGATCTCTTCTCCCGCCAGTTCGTTGAGAGCCCCCGCCAATCTCTCGGCCACCTGGCGGCTGTTAACGAAGAGAATGGTGGAGTGGCGCTCTCGAATGATTTCGAGCAGTCGCGGATGGATCGCGTTCCAGATCGATACGCGGCGAGGTGTTTGTGAGGCTGCGCCGGTGGGGATCTCCTCCATGGTTTGAAGGCGCGCCATGTCTTCAACCGGAACTTCAATCCGAAGCTTTAACTGCTTGGGAGCAGAGGCATTCACAATCGTAACGGGACGGTATCGCAAGGGAGCTTCTACATCTGAGATCAGGTCGTGAGGGCTGGCAGGATCTGGAGATTCTTCTGTTCCGACCGACTGGGAAGCTGCATTGGCCTGCTGAGCCTTCGGGTTCGATTGAAGTTGGAGTTCACTCAACTCTGAAGCTAAAGTGGTGGTTACAGAATCGCTGGCTTTGTTTTTGATAAGAAGAGGAGTTGAAGACGAGACCTCCACGCCACCAAGGAAGCGCGCTACCTCTTCCAGTGGGCGCTGTGTAGCTGAGAGACCAATGCGTTGCAGGCGACGTCCCGCCAGCGCTTCGAGCCTTTCCAAAGTCAACGCAAGGTGAGCGCCACGCTTTGTAGGAACGAGGGCATGAATCTCGTCGATGATGACCGTGTCTACCGTGCGCAGTGCGTCGGCGGACTGAGAGGTAAGAAGAAGGTAGAGAGACTCCGGAGTAGTAATCAAGATCTCGGCGGGATCGCGGCGGAAGCGAGCTCGCTCCTGCTGGGGCGTGTCCCCGGTGCGGACACTGATAAGCGGATCGTGAAACGGAATGCCCTTTCGCCGAGCCATATTTGCAATTCCGGCAAGAGGCGATCGCAGGTTGCGCTCGACGTCAACGGCCAGCGCTTTCAGCGGCGAGACGTAGACGATGCGGCAGCCTTTGCTTTGCCGTTCGGCTGTGCTGGTTCCCTGCCTTGCTGATTTGGGTTGGTTCTCCGCCGGTTGTTGGAGATCGTGGAGCATCAGGCGGTCAAGGCACCAGAGGAAGGCTGTTAGGGTCTTTCCTGTTCCAGTAGGTGCAAGGATCAGGGCGCTCTCGCCACGAGCAATGACCGGCCAGCCTTGGCGCTGGGGAGCGGTCGGTTCGTCGAAGACAGCCTTGAACCACTCAGCTGTAACGGGATGGAAACAGGCAAATGGATCGGTTTCGCAGTTCGGCTTTGGAGGGGAGACTGACATCTTCTGCTTTGACGCTTCTCGAGGATAACGCGGGCGAGAGGGAAAGAAAAGGCGAAGGCAGGACGAACTCTTAGCGGCGGCCTGCAGCGGTCGCAGAGTTCGTTGGGTCGGCGCCAGACCAGGTCACGTCGGCGGTGGGTCCGTAGGTTGAGGGGACGTCGCGATCAAGCATCCGCAGAAAGACGGTGAGCTGCGTGCGATGGTGAGCGGTGTGCAGGATGCGCCGCCAAAAAATCCAGATGCGCTGGCGTTCGACATCGAAGAACGGCACCGTTTCAAGCCACCAGCTCTGGGGTCGTACGGCAAAGAAGTCGAGCCTGGGAAGAACGAGCTCGATGAGGCGACTGTTCGCAGATTCGATGGTGAACGGTTCAGGAAGAACTTTGTCGGGCGCTGGTTCGGGAGTTCCGAGGAACTCTCCAAAGAAGCGGCGCTCGGAAAGCAGCTGATGGCGGAGGATATCACCGACGGCGCTGGAACGGGGATGCGGTTTGTAGAGCAGATCGACATCCGTGAAGTGCTTCCATGTCGAGGCGACCTTGTTCGACTCGCTGACGTAGGTGTCGAGCAGGTGCTGAAAAAGCGGGTTGTCTGCTTTCGGGATGCGGCTGTCCGGTATCGCGGTCCAGGCATAACTCATGTTCACCCCTTACCCTTTCAGGACTCTGATGAATGGAACGTGCTGATGAGTTCAATTTGTCCGACGATGTGATGGTTGAATTCAGCAAGTTCTTCGGCAGGGATCCAGTACTCCCGGTGTTCTCGCGAGCCGGCAACCTGGACGGGGAACCTGGAGAGATAATCGGTTTCGACCTCAAAGCGAAGAACGTACCCGGTTCCACGATCACGCGTATTCCAGTCACGTGCAATCTGGACCGCATAGCTCTCTTCGAGGACCGGGTAAAAGATGGGCTGTTCCGGGAGCCTCGGCGGAAAGACCCGCCAATCTGCAGCACGAATCAATTCGAGTTCTTTTTCGCCGGTGGGCCTATAGAGGGTTGTCGTTCCGCTCATATCTTCAGTGTGACATGCGCAAAAAGGACGAGTACTCCTGTGGCAGTTGACGAAGTACCACACCAGTGAACCAACGCGCTGCGGCGCGCTGCTAGCATTCGAAGCAGGAGTGAGGATCATTGCGCGAGCACCTGGCCACGCTGCTGGATGATTTCAGAAAACACGAGAGCGATATCGCAATCGTGCGTTACCAGGGGGTTCGCCGCCGCGAGACGACCTATGGAGAGTTAGCGCATCTTGCAGGACGATTTGCGGCGTTGCTGGAAGATCTCCGAATCGGCAAAGGCGATCGCGTCTTGCTCTGGGCGGAGAACAGCGCTGAGTGGATCGCGGCCTTTTACGGTTGCATGCTTCGCGGCGCGATGGTGGTTCCTCTGGATGCGTTCGGGAGCGCGGAGTTTGCGAATCGGGTCGCAGCGGACGTGAAGCCAAAGCTGGCCGCCGGCGATGCCGTGTTGATGGCAAAACTGGCGGAGAGCGGGGATCAGCAAGTTGAAAACAGGGATCAGAAGCCCTTCTCACGCGTGACATTCGAGAAGTGGGCAGATTCCCTGCCCCGGCGCGAAGCTGGCCCGGTGGAGGGGCTCTCGCGACAGACGCCCCTGCAGATACTCTTCACTTCAGGGACCACCGGGGATCCGAAGGGAATCGTTCACACGCATGGGAACGTTCTCGCCAGCGTGGGACCTATTGAGCAGGCAGCGCAGAAATACTTGAAGTACGAGAAGTATGTTCATCCGCTGCGGTTCCTGCACACGCTTCCGCTGAGCCACGTTTTCGGGCAGACAATGGGGTTGTGGATCCCACCCATCTTTGCTGCCGAGGTGCACTTCGACACGCGACTTGTCGCCCCGCGACTCGCGGAAACAATCAAACGTGAGCGTATTTCAGTGCTGGCGGCGGTGCCGCGTGTGATGGCTCTTCTGAAGGCTCATCTTGAGAGCACAACGGGGCTTTCAGAGCGAATTGCTGCTTCGACGGGCATGAAGGCGTGGAAACGCTGGTGGGTGTTTCGCGACGTGCACCGCGCACTTGGCTTCAAGTTCTGGGCTCTCATCTCAGGCGGAGGAGCGCTGGCCGGGCCCCTGGAACAGTTCTGGAACAGATTGGGCTTTGTGGTCGTGCAGGGTTATGGGATGACCGAAACAACCGCTCTGATCACGCTGAATCATCCCTTTCACGTTGCGAGCGGCACGATTGGCAAACCGCTGCCGGGTCGCGAGGTAAAGATCGGGCCAGACGGCGAAGTGCTGGTTCGAGGCCCGATGATCTCGACCTCTACATGGAGCGGTGGTCAGCTTCGTGAGCGGGAAGATGAGTGGCTTGCAACCGGCGATCTTGCCGAGGCGCAGGCTACGGGCGAGTTGCGCTTCATGGGCCGCAAGAGCGAGACCATAGTGACCGCGGCGGGTGTGAATGTCCATCCCGAAGATATTGAAGCAGCTCTTGAGGAGCAACCCGAAATCGCCGCGAGCGCGGTGGTACCCGTGGAGACGGCCGCGGGGCCCGAGGCATGCGCAGTGCTCGTGGTGCGTGGCCGCGAAAGAGAGGCAGGGCAAGCGATTGATCGCGCGAATGCGCGGCTCGCCGATTTTCAGCGCGTTCGAAGGTGGCTGGTCTGGCCGGAGCCGGATCTTCCGAGAACATCAACCGGCAAGGTGCGACGGAAAGCCGTTGCGGAATGGGTGGCAAGCAGATCCAGCGGGACGGCCAATCTCCCGAATGACCAATCCTCGAAGTTTCGATCATCAGGAGGCGCTGACTGGCTCTACACGCTGGTGTCAGAGATTGCGAGCGAGTATCCAGAGGGCGGTGATGATCTGCGTCTGAGTGAAGATTTTCACCTCGACAGCCTTGGACGTGTGCAGCTGGGAGCGGCACTTGAAGAGAGAATGACGGACGCTCCGAAAGAAGGGTCCGTTGATGAAGCAAGAACGCTTGGAGATTTGCGAAGGATTGTCGCGGCGGCGCGCGTACGGGAGACTGCGGTTGAGCATCCGGGCAGCTCGGCGACGAACTCAAGAGAGGAAGAGAGCGGGACCGGAAGCGGACTTCAGAACGAAACCGATGATGGTTCCCCCTCGAGACTGGTGGTCAATGGAACTCGGGCTGTGACCGAGACCTCGCAATCGGTGGGAGTTGGCGAAACAAAGAGGGCGCCAGACAAGGCCGAATTCATCTACTCCCGATGGCCCTGGTCGAAGCCGATGCAGTTGATTCGATCGGGATTTCTTGAGTTGATCGCACAACCATTCGTCTGGTTCCTTGGGAATCCCCGCGTCGTCGCCCCCCGGAGACTGGACGTCAACGAACCGATGCTCATCGTCTGCAACCATGTCACCGCCTATGATGGCGCGCTGATCGAGTACGCCCTTCCGGGACGCATGCGGCGCCGGGTTGCGTCAGCAATGCTCGGAGAGATGCTGGAAGACTTCCGGCACTTCCGAAACCCGGACACGGGTAGATTCATGCTCCTTGGCCCAGCGGCGTATTGGCTTGTGACGGCACTCTACAACGTTTTCCCTCTCCCGCGACGACGGGATTTTCAACGCAGCTTTGCCCACGCAGGCGAAGCGCTCGATCGTGGTTACAACGTTCTGGTGTTCCCTGAAGGCACTCGGTCGGAGGCTGGCGAGCTTGCCCGCTTCCGTCCAGGTATTGGGATGCTCGTAAAGCAAGCGCACGCGCCGGTATTGCCGGTAGCGCTCGTCGGGCTCGGTGAGCTGAAGGCGAAAGGGCGGGGCTGGTTTCGTTCGGGAAAGCTAGAAATCCGGATTGGAGAACCGCTGCGGTTTGGTGCCCTCGATGCGGAGGGCACAATAACCGAGACGTTGCATTCTGCCGTTGCGGCTCTCATGAGAACCCATACGTAGATGGGGTGTTCGCTTCAATCAACTGAGCTGCGGGTTTTCAGGTGTTGTCTTCGGCTCGTTGGATTCGACAGGTTTGTTATTCTGCGCGGCGTAAAACTCGAAGGGCGCGCCTCGATGGCCCTGGCACCTTGCATAGAGTTCCAGACCGAGTGCGGTTGGAGTGAGGTTCGCGGTTTGGGCAAATGAAAAGTATTTTGCCTTTTCGCGCGGCTCCAGCAGGCCAAGGATGGAGAGCTGAAGGATATTGCGATCGATCTTGGAAAGATCCTTTGTGCCGGTCAGGTGGATCATTTCGTCTGCAGTGCACATGAGTGGACTCGCAGACACCGCGCCGTTCGTAGCAAACACTTTCGGCGCCTTGGAACAAGCCTCGACGTAAAGCCGCGTGTCGACGGTTGCCAGCTCGGCGAGCAGATCTATGTAGGGTAGATTCGCTTCATCGTCACCGTTCAGCGTGCATGCGGTTACGAGGATGCCGGCCCATAGGTGCTGAGTCGCAGTATCTTCGGCCCACGAGCCCTCCTTGACGACACGCAGCACGACGCTGGCTGGTGCGTGCATCCGATCGAAATTGGACTCGGCCGCGAGCATGATTTCGGCCCGATGAGCTATTGCTATCGCATTCGGCACTCGCATGTTGCCGAGGCCCTCGCGAAAGAGCAGCTTGAGTTCCTGGGTCGCCGAAGGACAGATCCGGCGCAAGAACGCCAAGGCCCGGGAAAGACGAAATTCACTCAAAATGTTCTCTGGCTCGATGCGTTCATCCCCGTTCCAGAGCCATAGATCCATGTTTTCGGGCAGAACGAATGAAAGACCCATTCCGTCCTCTCCCCAGCGCACTGTGCGGGTCTCGATTGTGACCTGATTGTCGGGAGAATTGTCAGTCAGTTCCGGGTAGACAAGGCGGATCGGATTCACTTCTCCTTCGCGCCAGCGCTCACGAGTCACGAGGTACATGCCCGTCGAGCTGATGTTCTTCACGATATCCAGGCCCGGGGAGGAGCCAGTCCAATGAATCGCCTCGAGACCGGGAACCTCCCGGCGTTCCGCCCGTGCCTGTTTAACATGCTCCTGCGGAAAGGTCTTCTCGAACCAACTCCTCAGTGACATCCCTGCCCTCCTGGAACTTGCAGGAGTTGCGCGGCATCCGCGAACCCCGCATGGCCATCAACAAGACCTAACCGTGAATTGTTCCTGAGTGCATGCTACTCCCACAATCGCCACTTCGTAACGGGGAGGTAATTACTTAGGCAGCACCAATCCATCTCGAATGATTGGACTGGCGTAATGGCATAAAACCGGAGGGTACCAGCCCCCTCAATCGGCGGAACAGGATGCGGGTAAGTTCAATTGGCTGTCGTAGAACGAGGCCAGATCGCCTCGATGCGCATGACACCTCGCATAGAGCCTCAAGGCCAGCGGGGTCGGCGTGATATTTGCCTCTTCGAGAAGAGAAAAGAACTTCCATTTGACCGTTTGCTCCAATAACCCCAGCCACGAGAGATGCTGAATATCACGCTCGATGTGGGCCCGATCGTGCACGCCGGAGATACGGATGAGTTCATCTGCAGAACGCGCAAGTGCGTTGGCACGGACACTTCCGTAGGGGTCGATATGCTTGGATGCGCTGTCGCAAGCGGCCGCGAAGATGCGAACCTGAATCGTGGTGAGTTGGCTTAGCAGGTCGGGAAGCTCCAGGTTCGCGAAGTCTGCGGTTGCGGCATCTGGATCGCCGGTGCAGCAACTGGCAAGCAGTCCGGACCAGTAATGCTGAATCCAGTCGACCTCAGGCCATGAGCCGTCTTCGAGTATGCGCAGAACTGCATCAGGATCGGCTATGCATCGATCCATTTCGGGGGCGTGGGCAAGAAGTTCTTCGGCATGCAGAGCGACCTCAATCGCGCCCTCAAGACGATGGCTACTCAACCCGCGCCGAAGCAACCGCGTTGCGCGGTCACCCGCATCAGGGGAGATTCGACGAATGAAGGCGATCGCTGCAGCCGTTCGAAATTCTCGGACGATGTCCTCGGGTTCAGTTTCTGAAGTCGCGGAGTGTATGTTGTGTTCCCAAAGATGCAAATCGGTTTCGAGGGGCGAAAGATACGTGACACCGATACCGTTCTGATCGCGTCGAATCGCCTTCACCTGCACGGTGAAACGGAGACGAGCGGAATCCTGGATCGCGCCTTTTCGCTGCAGTGTGAGGGAGACTACCTCACCCGGCTTCCACTTTTCGTCGGTGAGAATGTAGGCACCGCTGCTGCTCAGGTTGGCGACCTGGCTCTGGCGTGGGGTGTGCCCATCCCAGGAGACGGCAACGAGGGCAGGTGACTCGCGACGTTCGGCACGTGGCCGGTAAACAAAGGGCAGACGAAACCAAGATCTGGGCGAACTCAAAGAATCCTCCGGACCGCAAAATATCCGGTGTTTCTACCTCGTCGTTTTGACTGAGATAGGTCTTTTAACTACGGGAATTCTATTGAGAGTTAACTTTCGAGCTTGTGCTCGTCGTCACCTTTGGATGTGAAAACGTGACGGTGCTTTCGATTCTGGGAGACCTGTAGGGATCTGGTACCACATTGGGTTTCCCGAGAGTGAGAGGGCGCGGATTTGTTTGCAGAGCGGGCTTCTTTCGTGAGCGGCGCTTGTTGCTGGATGCGCCTACTTGTCGAGGGCCAGCGCAGCAGGTGAAGCGACCTGAAGTCCGTAAAAGGTCTGTGTGGTTCCGCGATGACCATTGCAGCGGGCGTACAGTTGCAGGCCAAGGTTGGTGAGCGCGATGGTGGTATCCGTCATCTGCTGGAAGAAAGCGGATTTTTCCCTCGGGGCAATGATTCCGATATCGGTCATGTAGTGGAGTTCGCGGTCGAGTTTGATGAGATCGCTCGATCCGGAAAATTTCATCAGATCAGCCGCGTTCCATTTCAAAGGACGCGAGTACATATTTCCCGGGCCACCCGAAACCTTGGCAGATTTCGCCGCGGCTGCGGAAAGGATACGCATGTGAAGCGCCTTCAATTGGCACAGAAGATCTACGTAGGCGAGGGTGGATCGATCATCCCCGGCGGAGCTGCATGACGCGGCAAGAAGGCCGGCCCAGAACTGGAGCATCCATTTGTCATCGGATGACCAGGATCCGGCCTCGACAATGCGCATCACCACTTCCGGCAGAGCGCGAAGGTGGTCTTCTTCAACCGCGGCGCCGAGCATTCTCTCCGCTTTCCGAGTGATCTCAACGGCATTTTCGAGTCGGTAGTTGCTCAGCTCTTCATGGAGCAGCCGACTTGCGGGAATATGCGTGTCAGGTGAGATTCGGGTCAAAAAGGAGACTGTCTGGGCGACTCGAAACTCGCGCAGGATGTCCTCGGGCTCGTTCTGGAGCTCAGCGCTTTTGAGGGGGCTCTGCCAGAGCCTGAGATCGGCGCCTGCCGGGAGCATGAATGAAACCGCCACGCCCTGATCGTCCCAGCGAACGGCCTTGGCCTGCAGGGGGAAGGCATTCTCTTTTTCCGGCGGCCCACTTCGCTGGAGAAAGAGGGAGATGACTTCGCCTGGTTCCCAGCGCTCCTGGGTCAGGAGAAAAGCCCCGGTCGAGCTGATATCGCGAACCGAGTTCAGGCGCGGGTAGGGTCCCTTCCAGTGATACGCAGCCAGGGCTGGCGAATTGCGCCTTTCGGCACGGCGGCCCTGTCCAGTTGGTTGTCCATCGAACCGGGAAGCGGGATTTGTCATACGGCCCTCGAGAGATCAAGCTGCGCAAATGGCTGATTCTGAATAAGAACGGGTTGCGTTGAATCAACGAAGAGCGGCGGATAAGTGCCGCACAACTGACAATCTTACTCCCGAATATCCCACCTTTGTGGGATGTCTTGCAGTTACTTTGGTACGCACTCGAGGTTTTCGAAGCTGGACGAAATGAGGTACGTTGGATAATAGAACCAATCAAGACCGATGAACCTGATCGTTGGAGCATACGGCGAATTGCTGAGAGGTTGCTGTGTCTATACTCCTGCTCACTGAGATCCTGGCACTGGGCAGTCTACTAAGCGCTGCCTGTTGCTGCCTTCTTGAGGTGGCAATGGTCGCGGAGATACGTCGAGGCCTCACCGGCTGGGACACTCCCGCACTGCAGAGAGATATCGTGGTTACGTTCCGCAGCCACCGGCGTTTCTACCCTTCCAGCCCTCTGCGGAGAGCCTTTGTTGCGTCCTCAGTCGTTCTGGGGTTCTGCATCGCCGGCCTGGTGATGATTCACCGCGCGACACACGGACTTTGATCCCTCGCATTCAAACTTTCCAGGCAGGCTCAGTTTTCTGTGGGCGGCTCCACATGATCGACCACGAGCACGTCAACAGGGGCCTTGCCTGATTTCAATTCCAGGCCGAGTTGTTCTTTGAGAGCTGTGTAGACGGATGGTTCCGGGTCGGGCTGAGAACTTGGGCTCTTGCCAGAGATTGATTGTGAATCTTCCGGAGCGAAGCGAAGGGCGATTGTGAAGTTGCCCTCCAGCCCGGTTCGATCAATCACGACTCGGCCGACGTAGCGGCCCAGAAGCTCGGCCAAATCAGTCGTTGCGTGAGAACTGCTCCTGATGTTGATGGTTGTGATTCCGTTGTGCATCCCAGAGTCGATCGTCGTTCCTTCATTCTTCGCCGGCGCGAACTTCGGGCCACCTTTTGCGACGATGAGATTGAGGACAGGCAATTCGCGCTTCTCGATGTGTGCAGCCAGATGGAATCGGTCCTGCAAGAGCTTTTGGACCATCTCGAGCAGTTTCGCTTTGGCTGAATTGGACGAAAGGTCTGCGAACTGAGCGATCAGGGCGGGATCAGATTTGGCCTCGATGTCGTATTTGGTTAATCGGGCCCAATCCGGTGTGCCAAGGATTCGAGAGTCGGGCAGTGCGTACGCGTACTGCAGAAGTTGCACTAGCGCCGCGTTGATTGCGATGAAATGCCCTTGATTGGAATAGGAGTAGATGTGCGTTCTAGCCGTATGCTCCGCGTTATCGACGTGAATTGAGGCGACGTCAAAGGCAGGATGCACGAGTTGGGGGTTATCGTTGGCTGGTCGGAGATCCCGAGGCCTTTCTGAGTTTTGTGCATTTGCCGAGGTGCAGGCAAAAACAGCAAACAACGCAGACCAGACGATCATCGGGGTAACTGCCGTTACTACTCGACAGAGTGAGAAATGTACACGGGAACCGCTCATGGATTAGCCTCAAAGCTCAATCTGTTCCAACGAGACTGCCACCATGAAGACGACCTTATCTCAAACCACGCTCAATGACCTGTTGAGAGATGCGGAGATTGCGGCGGAGAAGTCCTACTCACCCTACTCGAGATTCAAGGTCGGGGCTGCACTGCTGCTCGAAGATGGGCAGATCGTAACGGGCACGAACGTGGAGAACGTAAGCTTCGGACTAACGATCTGCGCTGAGCGATCGGCTCTGGTGAGGGCAGTGAGCGAATTCGGGCCGGATGTCCGAATCGCTGCGGTTGCGGTGGCAAACCTGAATGGAGCCGCGAGTCCCCCGTGCGGCGCCTGCCGGCAGATGCTCTCGGAGTTTGCCGAACCCGAAACGCCGATCGCTTTCCCCGCCGCCGCAGGTGCTAGAACGATGCGCTTCGACGAAGTTCTTCCGCTCGGGTTCGATATGAAGTTGAAGTAACACGGCGGCAGCGGATAGAAGAAGTACAGCAGTTCAATTTCAACCAGAGTTAGCAGGGAGATCGAAAGATGCGCATGTGGCTTGGACTGGGAGTTCTTGTCGTGCTCATTGTTGTGCTTGTCAGTGCTGTGCAGCGATCAGAGCGGAAGGATGCAGAAGTCCGGTTCCAGAGCACGCTGGGATCCTACCGATCGGCACTGAAAACCGGCTCGACTCGGGAGCAGGTTGAGAACTACCTGCGTCAGCAAAACACTGCTTTCAGCAGGAGCTGTTGCGAGCCGGGGGTCTTCTCTGACCGGACAGATCTCGGAGATGAGCCGCGGAATCTGTTCTGCCAGCCATGGAAGGTATCAGCGGAATTTCAGTTCAAGAATGCTGAACCGCCCGCCGATGCCGCCAAAGGCTCTGACCTCCTCACCAACATCGACCTTCATCGGGAAGGCGTGTGCTTCTAGGGTCGGCATCACAGGTGCAGGTTCGCCGGATGAGGTACGCTCGAATTTCGATAGACCGAGGTTGAGCTTCATGCCGGAACAGACGAATCCAAGCAGCGGCGCGTCATTGCAGATGATCGACCTGATCCGCAAGATGCGGGATGGCCAGTCATTGAATGACCGCGAGATCGGATTCATCGTCGATGGAGCCGCGAAGGAATCCATCCCCATCGAGCAGCTATCGGCGTGGCTAATGGCGGCATGGATGAACGGGCTTTCGATCAATGAGACACGGGCGCTCGCGATCGCAATGCGGGACTCGGGCGAAAAGCTGGATTCGTCGCACCTTGGGAAAGCTGCGGTCGACAAGCACTCAACCGGTGGCGTTGGCGACAAGACCAGCTTTCTGGTAGCTCCTCTTGCAGCGGCCTGTGGAGTTGCCGTTCCGATGATCAGCGGACGAGCCCTGGGGCACACAGGAGGCACGCTCGACAAGCTCGATTCAATTCCTGGTTTTCGCTCGGCGTTATCGCTTTCAGAATTCGAGGCCGTCGTGCGGCGATGTGGAGTGGCAATCGTAAGCCAGACTCCAACTCTCGTTCCGGCAGACCGGGTTCTTTATGCACTTCGCGATCGTACCGGTACGGTGGAAGATCCGGGGCTGATCTGCGCATCGATTTTGAGTAAGAAACTGGCAGCCGGCCTTCGAGCTCTTGTACTTGATGTCAAAACCGGATCGGGCGCCTTCCTGCGAAATCGGAACGATGCCGATTTTCTGGCTGCGCTCATGGTCGCGACAGCGGAAAGCGCGGGAACCCGAACCGTTGCGCTGATGACAGATATGAGTCAACCTCTGGGCAGGACAGCGGGCAACTGGATAGAGGTTGCTGAGTGTGTCGAACTGCTTCGCGGAGAAAGACCAAAGGACAACAACGATCTGCTCGAATTGTCATTGCGTCTCGCTGGTTGGATGGTTCATCTCGGCGGGCAGGCTGAGACTGCCGAGCAGGGGTATCGGGCGGCAGAACGCGCACTAACCGATGGGAACGGCCTCAAAGTCTTTCTCAAGATGGTTAGTGCACAGGGCGGCGATGTCTCGGTATTCGACGATCTCAAAGGAGCACACAAGCCAGGCGCAACGCTGGTGCTCGAAGCATGGGAGACCGGGTATATCTCCGAAATGGACACGATGGAATTGGGCTGGGCCGTACAAAGGCTCGGCGCCGGTCGCGTGAAGGCCGGAGAGCCCGTTGATCCGCATGCCGGCATCGCGTTCCATGCCAGACGTGGAACGCTATTGCAGAAGGGACAGCCCTTCGCCACCCTCTATGCGACGAGTGAACAGATGCTCGCCGAGCCGGTAGCCCGCATCAAGGCCGCGGTCAGGTTTTCGGACGAAGCTCCGGCAGAGGTGCCGCTCGTCAGCAACACCTTCACCCGGGAAAATGCGGAAGCCTACCTGAGGGATGCGGTAAGGTAGGTGAAACAGGTTTACTTACAAGCTCTCGCCGCGGGAACAAGGTGATGTGTATCTGGCGTCACTGGCCGGCTGCAGTTTGAAGTGCGAGAAAAGCACAGAGCTGAGAGCTTGCTCAAGGAGCGCTGATTGCAACGATTCACGGGTGTACTGGGGATCCTCGCCGTTCTCACCGCGGCATGGCTGTTTTCAACTGACAGGCGGAGGATCCGCTGGCGCACGGTTGCGTGGGGTTTGAGTCTCCAGGTTTTATTCGCGTTCTTTGTTCTGCGTTTTGACTTCGGGCAGCGCGCGATGTTCTGGGCCGGCGGCGTTGTAACGAAGATGCTGAGTGCGACCGCAGCCGGCACTTCGGTTCTGTTTGGAAAGCTTGGGACGCCCGATACATCGCTCGGTTCCATCTTCGCGTTCCAAGTCCTCCCCACCATCATTTTCATCTCGGCTTTCTTTGCGGTGATGTATCACATCGGCCTGATGCAGATCATCATTCGCGCGCTGGCGTGGGTCATGCTTAAGACAATGCGCATCTCGGGCGCGGAGAGCATGAATGTGGCCGCCTCGATTTTCATGGGCCAGACCGAGGCTCCGCTGACGATTCGTCCGTTTCTCGCCGGAGCAACGCGCAGCGAGTTGATGACCATCATGACCAGCGGCATGGCGCACGTTTCTGGCGGCATCATGGCCATGTACATCTCACAAGGCATCGAAGCGCGACACTTGCTTTCAGCGGTGATCATGACCTCGCCGGGAACGATCCTGATGGCGAAAATGCTGGTGCCTGAGACGGAGGTCCCTGCAACGGAAGGCAAGGTCATCATTCCCGAGAGTGAGGAGCACAAAGAAGAGAACCTCATCGGAGCGATCGCGCGCGGCACCATCGACGGCGGGAAGTTGGCGCTCAATGTTGCCATCATGCTGATCAGCTTTCTGGCATTGGTGGCTCTGCTGGACATGCTGCTGGGCTGGGTTCACTTGCACGCCGGTTTTCACTGGGTCCCCGGCAGCCTGGGAGAAATTCTCGGTTACCTCTTCTGGCCAGTCGCGTGGCTCATCGGAGTGCCGGCACAGGACTGCAGCCTGATTGGAAACCTGCTCGGCACTCGCATGGCCTTGAACGAAGTGATCGCTTATATCGCGCTCGGAGCTCACAAAGCGATGATCCTGCCGCGATCGTTCACAATCGCTACGTTTGCACTTTGCGGATTTGCGAACCTCGGGTCGATTGGGATGCAGATCGGCGGCATCGGCGCCCTGGTGCCTGAACGCCGGAACGATCTGGCGCGGCTGGGTGTGCGAGCGATGCTGGCCGGTACGATGGCCAACCTGATCTCTGCCTCGATCGCGGGAATGTTCCTCGGGTAGGAGTGGCGGCAGAGCTACGCTGCAATTCACAGGGCAACGAGCAAGTGCATTTGCGCTTCCAAAATGCAGGCTCTGCGGGCCGATATAGTTCTACTTCGTTGAGACGCACCGCAAGAGAGCGGCTTACTTTCGATCTAGTGTTTCAAGTCCCCTTGTGTTGCGGCCTCGAAGATTATGGCTCATCCTTCCCTGTCCCACCCGGTCCCCGAAGGGCCCTCGCGAGCGCCGAGGCCTGAGCTCGCTCCGAAGCCGAAACACAAGATTCGCAGGCGGGTCCGAAGTATCTGGCAGGAAGCTCCGCTGTGGGTACATTTTTTGATCATCGGAGCGGGCGCTCTGCTCGCGATCGCCGTGGTCTTCATCAGCGCAAACTGGCCCTACCGCCATCGCAAGATTCGCCCCATGCTCGAGGATGTCCTCACCAGCGACGTCAAGTTCACGGGCTATCGCCGTATTTATTTTCCCAGGCCCGGATTTGAAGCGACGGGAATCACGATTCGACGCAAGACGGCGCCGGCCGGTCTTCCTCCGCTCGGTCACATTGATTCGATGATTGTGGAAGGCACCTGGACGGACCTCATCATGCTCCGCCAGCGTGTAGAGCTTGTCGATATCACAGGTTTTCACATCGTCATTCCAGCTATTGGCGGCAATGAGAGCAGATTGAGTTTTCCAGCAGGCAGCTCAAAGGAATTCAGTGGCCCCGAGACGATGATCGAGAGGCTGATCGTACATAAAAGCCTTCTCGAGGTTCTGCGCGAAAATGGAAAGCCCCTCTCCTTTCCTATCAAACAAGTCGAGATCACGAACCTTCACAAGGGCGAAGCATTCACTTTCGCGGTCGACATGCAGAATCCAATTCCTAGCGGACGGATTCTAGCGAGAGGAAGCATGGGGCCGATCCGCGGAGGAAATTTTGATGCCACTCCCCTGAACGGCACCTTCGCGTTTACCGGCGTAAACCTGCATGATGTCGGCGAGATCAGCGGCACTCTCGACTCCCGTGGCGAGTTCAAGGGCGCCATCCAACAGATGCACGTGGAAGCATCCGAAACAACGCCCAATTTCGCTGTGACCGACGGCAGACCAACACGTGTGGATGGTACGCTTCAGGGCACGCTTAGTGCGGTGAACGGGGATCTGCAGGTGAATGCCATCGAATTGACGATCGGACCAACGACGATTCACGCCACCGGATCCATCGCAGGCGCGCCGAAGAAAACCAATCTCGATATCAGCGTGGACCGCGGGCGCGCGGAGGATGTGATGCGTCCTTTCATCCACGGCGATGTGCCGATCACCGGTCCGGTCTCTTTGAAGAGCCACGCCTATCTCGGACCGCCTGGAGATGGCTTCATCGCTCGATTGAGGGTCAATGGAACGTTCAATGTGCCTGCTGAAAGAATTTCAGACCGCGATACGGAAAAGAGCCTCTCTGCGTTCAGCCAAAGGGCACAGGGGAAGCAGAAGAACACCGGTCTTGCAGCAGATCCCAACGCACCTCCGCCGGGGACGGATGTTCTCTCTTCAATGGAGGGGCCCACAAGCATAGAGAACGGTGTCGCCTCTACACCGCACCTTCGATTTCGGGTTCCAGGAGCCGAAGCCACACTGGCCGGAACTTATCGCTTCCACGACGAGGCTGTGCACCTGACCGGGAAACTCAAAATGGACACCGACATCTCTCATACGGCGACAGGGTTCAAATCGTTTTTACTGAAGCCGCTCGCGCCGTTCTTCAAGAAGAAGAATGCGGGCGCGGTGATCCCGATCGCAGTGACGGGGTTGCCCGGGCATTACAAGGTTTCGCAAAATCTAGCCCATAATAAGTAGGCGTTCGATTCTCTATAAATCGCTCAAAATAATAGCATTGTTCCTAAATCGGCTCCACGACCAACCGCCGTTTTGGCCGCTGGCATCAGACCTAGTGGAGGCTCCTCTCGGGCGATGCCGGTATCTCGGAAAATTCGCGTTGCTGTCTGCCTGCTCGCTGGCGGACTAGCGTCGGGCCTCGTTGCCTTCCGGAGCAATCCGGAGTCCCCATCGCCGATGCCCATCGCGGAATCCGCTCCCGCCGGACCGGAGCTGAAGCCCGCGCCATCGACACCCATTGCCGAAGAGAAGGCTGTACTCGGTGACGATGATACCTGGCGGCCGGAATGGGATGCGACGATCGAGAAGGCGCTCCCGGAAGAGCTAGTCTCCCCCAAGATGGGACACAAGGTAGCGCAGTTCTGCCCGCGATTCAGCAGCATCAGCGAAGCGGATCGGCGCGCATTCTGGGCCTACTTCTTTCAAGCTCTGGCGGGTGCCGAAGCCGGCCTGAATGCGACAGCGGACGTTCAGCATAATGAACCGCAGGTTGCCGTTGTAGACGGTGTGAGTCATCGCATGGTGCGTGCGCAAGGACTTCTGCAACTGACCTACGAAGATTCCCGGCGGTATGGGTGCGACTTCGACTGGAAGGCCGACAAACACCTTCCACCCCACGATCCACGAAAGACGATCCTCCAGCCAGACAACAATCTCCTGTGCGGCGTGAGCATCTTAGAGAATCAGCTTATCGACCAGAAGAAGCCGCTCATGTCTGTGTCCAGCTATTGGTCTACCCTACGACCAGGCTGGCCGGGTAGTCGGGTCTTTGTGCAGCAAATGAAGAATGTGCCGGCAGCTTGTGGGCGTCCGCGACTGATCGCGCCAAAACGAGCGGCTCCGCCGAAGCCAACCATTGTCTCTCAAATCGGAGATTGATTCAGTGGCCTACGACTGACGCAGTAGTCGCCTTCGCGGGGTCGGGGTTCAACTGCAGGAGTTCCTGCTTTGCCTGCTGCAACGAAGTTGACTGGTCAATCTGCTTGAAGTGGGTCTTCACGTCGTCTTCGTTCTCAGAAATCGTTTTGAAGATCAGTGCATGGCCTTGAATGTGGACGTGAGTCTCTACGATCTCCCACACGGTCGGCGCGAGTTCGCGGCGCTCGACATCAAAGGTTCCTCCTGCCTTTAGCTCTCCCAGAATTCCCCAGCCAATCTTCACGTCGTGAATGAGACGGCCCTTCAGCGAAGCGATGCGATGCTGCTGCCGATCAATGGCCATCTCGCCTTCCATTGCGGCGAACACGCGAGCTTCCAGGTCGGGAGGGCGAAACTGAGGATCGGGTTTGAAGCGCAGGAGAGTCTCATTTCCCTTCTCTCCCGCGATGCTCCAAATGAAGGCGTCAGGAAGGATCTTCAAAAGCTCTGCAGCCTGCTCGTCGTCGTGCTGACCACTCTTGCGCTTTTTGTTCTGAGCCCCCGGGTCATTGATGAAGGAACTCATCTCCTGGCGCTGCTGATACTCGGGGAGGGGCCGGCCATCTCTCTCGATGACGCGTTCCAGGCTCACAGAATGAGCTTCGGCTACCCATTGCTTCACACTCTTCTCGGGTTTGCGATCCCATTCGAAATAGAGCCAATGACTATGGTCGTTGCGAGAAGCAGCGAGCTCCGTCTGAACCGCTTGTCTGACCATGTCGCGCGGACCCTGAGCCAATGCGGCGACCGCGGCGGCGACAAAGAGCGCGAGAGTCAGAATGGGTCGGGTGCGGGTCACGGAGAACCTCCGGGTGCCTCACAGACAATGACTTAGATGCTGTGTGGACCCACAGGGGGTTTCCCGAGCGGAATGGAACTACGCTGGACAGCAACTTAGCTCCTGCTCAAGAGATCCTCGGGGCATTCAACCTGCGCATCCGGTAGAAGAGGGTCAGACCGGTCACTGAACCGCACGTTAGCAGGCTGGCTGCCATGCCGATGATCAGCGAGGGATCACGCTGGTAGAGGCCATGGATGATGCCGATTACCTGCAAAATGCTGAAGCCGCCGAAGGTTATGAGAGATATGCCTTCATCGCTTTTTTTACGCCAGACGGCGATCACCTGCGGAACAAAGAGCAGGGCGTTTCCTAGCAGGCCGAGGCCAAAGATGACTGCGATGATGTCTTTCATTGGGTCAGGTTCCGGGGAAACCTTTGTTCGTTGCGCAGCCGCGCTTTGGCCGCTTCTTCTTCGCGATTACGGGTTGGGGCCGTGGTCTCGAGAGAATGGAGCAGCCGGGCAGAAGCGGCGGCAACCTCGTCGATGGCCGCGAAGAATGCAGCCTCGTTGGATTTGGAGGGTTTGTTGAATCCGCTGATTTTGCGCACGAACTGAAGGGATGCGGCGCGTATCTCGTCCTCCGTGACAGGGGGGTCGAAATTGAAAAGCGGTTTGATGTTCCGGCACATGGGGACCTCCGTGCAATGGGGCTTCGTGTCACGCGGGCGCGAACACGTTCAGTTGTAGAATCGCAGCAACGGAACTTATTCGCAAAATATGAGTTATTTTGACGACGTCATGAAGGCCGCGCAGTTTGTCCGCGCGAGGATTGGACGGCTGCAACCCCATCTGGGAATCGTCCTTGGATCGGGACTTGGCGCGGCGGCCAAATCGGTGATGAACCCGGTCATCATTCCTTACGAAGAGATTCCCAATTTCCCGCGGTCCACCGTGGAAGGACACTCCGGGCGGCTGGTGGCGGGCACCCTCGGCGGATCGCCAGTCGTCGTGATGCAGGGCCGGGTGCACTTCTACGAAGGACATCGGCCAGAAGCAGTCACATTCCCGATGCGCGTGATGGGGGCATTGGGTATTCGGGCTGTGATTCTTACCAATGCTGCAGGGGGAATCTCGGACAAATATCGCATTGGGCAGCTAGTGCTGATTGCAGACCACATCAACATGATGGGATGGAATCCGATGGTGGGGCCCAATGAAGCGCGCTTTGCCTTTGAGCGACCCGGATACGGGCTGCGCTTCTTTGATATGTCCGAGGCCTATTCGACGAGGCTGCGCGACCTGGCAATCCGGGCTGCTGCTTTGGAAGGCGAGAAACTGGACGAAGGCGTCTATCTGGCGGTGAGCGGCCCGAGCTTTGAGACGCCTGCGGAGATTCGCGCATATCGCACCATGGGAGCAACGCTGGTCGGAATGTCCACCGTGCCGGAGACCATTGTGGCGCGGCATATGGGTATCGAGGTGCTGGGCATTTCCTGCGTGACCAATCTTGCCTCCGGTCTGAGCGCAACGCCATTGAGCCATGCCGAGGTGTTTGAGGCAGGGCGGCAAGTGGAGCGCAAGCTAGCCGAGTTGCTGGAGCGGCTGGCAATGTGGATGGCAGCCCTGGTGGACGCGGAATCGTGAGCGAAAGCGGGCCGAATTCGAAGTCATCGCCACAACTGCCCTTCCCACCGGTAGTAATGGCGATCGCGGGCGCATCGGGCTCTGGAAAGACTACGCTGGCGGCGGAGCTGGCGCGGGAGCTTGATGGGGTCTACTTTCCGATCGACAACTATTATCGCGACCTGAGTCAGCTGTCCTTTTCGGAGCGATTGAAGCAGAATTTCGATGATCCTGCTTCGATCGAGAGTTCGTTGCTTGCCTCGCACGTTGCCGCATTAGCGCGGGGCGAAGTAATTGAGAGGCCAGTCTATGATTTCTCAACTCACACCCGCGTGATCGGGCGCACGGAGCCGATCCGGGCTGGGAACTACGTTCTGGTTGAAGGTTTATTCGCTCTCTACTATCCGGAGCTGCTACCGCTCTATCAGTTCCGGGTCTATGTCGACACTCCCGACGACATCTGTTTTGAGCGCCGGATGAGGCGGGATACGGTAGAACGTGGCCGAACGCCGGAATCCGTTCGGTTGCAATACGAGGCTACGGTCCGGCCATCGAGCATCAGCTATGTCCGACCCTCTGCCGCTCACTCCGATCTGACCGTCGATGGCACAGCCGCACTGGACTGGAAAGTCGAGCAGGTGCTGGCGGAATTACGCAAGCGAGGGTTACTGCGCCTGCCTCGTTAGCTGCCTGAGACGCTAGTTGACACTTTGGAGAGGATTTCTGCGCCTAAAGTGGGAGGTCTTTTTGTGTTCAAAGCGCCCTACGCTGGTGAAGACGAGCGGGCCGAAGTGAAACGGATCTCGTGCCCGGTGCACTATTGGTTCAGTTCGCTGAAGATTTACGTAACATCCAATTCGGAACCGGAATCGTACCGATAGCGTAGGAAACAGAGATGAGCAGATCACTAAAAGCGATGCGAGAGAAGGTCGAGAGCTGGCTGGGCCAGGGCATCTCGCCAGAGCGGCTCGCTCTCACGCTGGCGCTGGGATTTGCGATCGGGTGTCTGCCCATGATCGGCATCCCCACGGCTCTCTGCATGGTGATCGCGCTCGGCCTGCGTCTGAATGTTCCTGCGATCCAGGCGGCGAACTACGCTGCTATGCCCCTGCAGATCGTGCTGATCTTCCCGTTTGTGCGTCTGGGCGGATGGATGTTCACGCCTTGGAACCATACCAGTCTGAATCAAGGGATGCTGGCGCAAGGATCGCCGCTTAAGATGATCTGGGCCTCTGGCAGCCTCGCCGGGCAGGCGTTTGGCGCTTGGTTCGTCACAGCGATTCCGATGGTGCTGCTGATGACACTTGGATTGACCGCACTGCTGCGGAAGCTTCCGGTATTGGCGAAAGCGGAAGCGGGCGACTGAAGCGCCTGGGCTGTTCGACGGCAGTGTTTGCCGAAAACTAAAATCCCGAGTTTGGCCGCTGCGGTTCTGGATTGGCGCTTTGCAGCCACGCGGAATAGATCATGTCACGAAGCATGGAGGCACCGGCGGCAAGGCGATCAGCCGTGAAGTCGCGTGATTCCTGAGAACCAGCCCCGTCAAAGCCGCCCGCTTTCTCGAGTTGATAGACCTTCTCGACGAACTTCGAGCTTTGCCTGAGGTAGGCTACGTAGTCGTCAAACACATCGCCTTCAAGAGCGTGAACGGAAGTGATGCGAGGCTGCACATCGGACTCGTGCAGGTTGGCTCCGACAAACGGCCCTTCGAACTTCCAGTGAATTTTGTGCTCCGTTGTGTAGCCGTTTGGGTTGGGGCCGGTCCAGCCGTTGTACTGGACGGTGGTGTGGAGCGGTTGCGCGGCGTCGCCGACGTAGTGGCCTAACCAGCCGGCGTAAAAAATTGCGGCCTGCTCAACGTCGTGGGTGTCCTGATGTGCCTCGGAGAGATGGCGGTACTCGCGCAGCGCGGCCTTCAGGCGTTCCCAGACCTCGGTAGCCTGCCATGGCTGCAGGCCAATCTTCTCTGGGCGCTGTCCGGAGGCAAAAACGGATGCCTCGAAATCGAACCGACGATGCGGCAGGGGACCCAGGGGGTCGGCAAGCTCCAGGTCAATGAAGTGTTCGGGAGCTTGAACCGCAACAAGTTCAGGTTCAGCCAGAGAGCGCCATCGATCCGGCTCGGGGCCGAGGTATTCGATTTCGGAGATCGCGCCCGCCCAGCGGAGAAAAGAAGGGGCGTCCTGAGGCATGTTCAGAGCGGCTAAGTGATTGATAATTCTATGACCTTCGTTGCCCCAGGCAAAGGCAGAGGGAGCCTCCAAGAATGTGCTTGCAATGAGAATGAAGACGAACAAGGAGAGCGCCTTGCGAAAGGATTTCTGAAACATGGAAGCCAGTATACGAAGGTGAGTGGAATTCCTGCGGTGAGGACCGTTGAATTCCGCTCTTGAATCTGGTGCTGTTCTGGGTACAAGAGTACTTGGGTTCAGTAACATACGCTTGAAAACAGGGCGTTATTGTGGGAGGGTTCAAGGTAAGCCTTCTTGCGCTCGCAGGGTCTCTTCTGCCCCACGATGAAGCGGGGGTATCGGGACAGTCGACGCCGCTTGGATGTATCCTCGCTAAAACAGTGCGAGCGAAGGGGTGGGGCAGCGTAGGTTCTGCCCCGGGAACGCACGTGCGAATCATGGTCTGTCGCGCGGCGAGGATGTTACACCGGTGCAAGCGCCAGCTTCCGCGGATGTGGGAAGCAGCGTGACCGGCGGGGTTGGGAGCGCGGCAAACGGATGGACTCACGCGAAGCCAGGCAGTTGAAGCAGGACGGAGAGAACCAGTCGCCGCCGATCTGGTCCTCCCTCTCCATTCTTGCTGTGGCCATGGCTGCCGGCGCCATACTGGCGCGCGTTGAGGCAGGTCCAAGCTACGACTGGCTGCTGATCATGATCGCCATGGGCCTCACCGCCGCGGTCCTGATGCGGGTGTTGGCCGATAACGCAGCGGAAAGCCAGGCGGCGGCACGCTATGCCGGCGACCCTCTCAAAGACATTCTCGATTCGGCTGGAACATTGGTCCTCTCCATCGGACTCGACGGCAAGCTGACCTATGTGAATCCCTCAGCAGAGCGGCTGCTTGGCTACCATGCATCAGAGTTGGTCAACCGCGAGAGTACCGAAAAGCTGATGGCGCCGGGTGAAGAGAATCGCCTGGTTTCGGAGTTGCGGCGGCTCTACGGAATCAACAAGCAGGGTGGTATCGGTCAGGAAGGTTCGCTCGCCACCTACGCGGAGGTCGTGCATTCTCTCGCTCCAAGCCAGGTGCCGACCTTCGAGACACATCTGCGACGAAAAGATGGATCGCTCTTCCCTGTTCGCCTTCATATCTCGACTCTGCGTAACCGCGAAGGGATTCCGACCGGGCTAGTTGCTGTTGCCCTCGATCAGTCGGGTGCAGGTTCTCCGGGCGAGGGATTGAAGATTCCGCGGGATCGATACCGGGACCTCTTCGAAAATTCGAGTGAAATGATCGCCACGCTCGATTTGGAAGGTAAGTTCCTGTACGCAAACCCCGCGTGGCGCACCATTTTCCGATTGGATCCGACTGCTTCTCTCGAAAACGAAATGTTCGCGGATGTCTTCGGACCGGGAGCCCGAGAAGAGGCGGCCGTTCTACTGAAGAAGGCGCAGGATGGGATCACCGTGGATCGTGCGCCGATGCGTACCGAAGTTGGCGATGGCCGCGTGGTGGAACTTGAAATGAGCCTGCACCAGCGCCGCCGCGCGGGCAAGCCGGTGGCCATTCAGTGCCTGCTGCACGATGTCACACAGCAGAAGCAGCGGGAACACAGGCTCGCCTTGCAATTGGTTGTGAGTCAGATCGTGGGTGAAAACGTATCTGCCGAAGTCGCAACCAAGCGGGTCCTCGAAGCACTTTGCATCTCGCAAGGCTGGGATGTAGCCGTGAAGTGGGATGTGAACCCGGAAGAGAACCGGCTCGAATTTACCACCGCCTGGGGTGTACCGGGGAAGGAAGCGGAAGCGCTCATTCAGGAGAGCATGGGTGTCACGTTAGCAGCAGGCGGCAGCTTGCCGGGCAGAGCGTGGAAAGAGGGCCGCCTGGTGTGGGCCTCCGATCTCTCGATGCTGACAGCGACGCCGCGAGTGCAGACCGCACTACGCAGCAGGATGATCTCAGGCTGGGCAGCTCCCGTGCAGGTCGGCAATCACGTGCTGGCCGTGCTCGAGTTCTATTGCCATTCGCGGATTCGAGAAGATCGGGAAACCACTGCGGCGATGGAAACAGTTGCCGGCTCGCTGGCGCAAATGCTGGCGCGGACGCGAGAGCGAGAGCGCGCCGAGGAGCTCAGCCGTCAGCAGGAGATTCTGCTCGGGTCTGTCGCGGACGGCATCTGCGGAATCGACAGGAACGGGCTTGTTCGCTTCGCGAATCCGGCCGCGGCACGCTTGCTGGGGGCGCGCCCGCAGAATCTGATCGGCAAGCCGATTCATCAGCTCGTACATGGCTCCGCGCCAGTTGACAAGAAATGTGCAGATGATTGCCCCCTGCGGCGCGCGACCGGTCAGCGGAAGGCTGTCACGGGCGAGGGCACCATTTTCCGCAGCAACGGAACCGGCTTTCCGGCAGAGTTTTTCCTGAATCCCATCCTTGACCAGGGACGCTTCTCTGGTTCCGTGTTGAGCTTCAGAGATATTAGCCAGCGGTACGCCCTCGATCGCATGAAGGACGAGTTCGTCTCAACCGTCAGCCACGAGCTGCGTACTCCTCTGACATCGATTCGCGGTGCGCTGGGATTGCTTTCGTCGGGGATGCTGGGCGTGATCAATGAGAAAGCTGCAAATCTGCTTCGGATTGCGCTGAACAACTCGGAGCGCCTGGTGCGGCTGATCAACGACATTCTCGATCTCGAGCGCACACAGAGCGGACGCGAGCCACTAGCCTTCCGCCAAATTCAGCTTGGCGAGATCGTGCGGCAGGCGATCGACGGCGTGCAGCCCATGGCTGACGAAGCCGGCGTTCTGCTGATACATGACAAGACGCAGGTGGAAGTCACGGCAGATGCGGACCGTCTGTTGCAGGTAATCACCAACCTCCTTTCCAATGCGATCAAGTTCTCTCCTCCGAACTCGGCGATCTCTGTCATGCTCCGTTCGGGTGCGAGTGGTGTAACCCTATCCGTAATCGACCAGGGGCGCGGCATTCCCGCAGACAAGCTGGAAGCTATTTTCGGTCGCTTCCAGCAGGTCGACGCCTCCGATTCCCGTCAAAAGGGCGGCAGCGGTCTCGGTCTGGCAATCTGCCGGGCGATCGTACTGCAACACAACGGCCGAATCTGGGCAGAACGGAATCCGGTTCGCGGCTCGACCTTCCGAGTCTTTTTGCCGTACCAGCCAGTGGCTGCCGGCAAGCAGCAGGAGAGCTCGACGAGCCCCGCCGCACATGGAGCGGTGTTGATTGCGGATACCAATGGAGCGACGCGTCCTTTGATTGCGGATCAACTGGCGCGCTTCGGGTATCGAATTGTGGAAGCAACCACGGTAGACCAAGCGGTGGCTGTGGCCCATGATGGTGTTTCAGCCATCGTGTTGGACACCACTCTGGACGGCATCAACGGATGGGAGATTCTGCCGCTGCTGCGGCGTGAGGAGCCGGAGGCAAACACGCCGGTCGTTTTGCTCGGTGTGGCGAATCCTCAGCATCCACCGGATCCGAATCACAAAAAGAAATCAGATCGGCTGTTTCCGCGTCCCAGCGATGACGTTCTGCTCGAAGAGTTGGTGAAGGTTTTATGCGTGCCGGGCGAACAGGCGCGCATTCTGGTTGTTGAGGACGATGCGGAGTTGGGCCAGGTCATTGGCGAGATTTTCCGGCGGGAAAACACCCTCGTCCATGTCGCGGACTCGCGACAGGCAGCTTTGGATGATTGCCTAAGCTTTCAGCCGCATATGATTGTTTTAGACATCGGCATGCCGAATGGCGATGGATTCAACGTGGTGGACTGGCTTCGGCAGCACGAAGAGTTGAGCAAGTCGCCTCTCATTGCCTACTCAGCACACGGATTGACGCAAGCTGAGCGCATGCAACTGGTGCTCGGGCTCAGCCACTTCCTTGCCAAGGCGAGCGTTGAACCGGAGCAACTGGAGGCGCTTGTGTTGACAATTTTGCGCAGCCCGCAGGAGGCCGAGGAGACGATTCCCGAAGTCTCTGCCGGGCAACAATCCTAGACGAGTTTTTCGGAGAAGTATTTCATGCACCGCATTCTTATCATTGATGACGAAGATGACATCCGCGAAGTAGCCGCCTTAAGCCTGGAGACGGTAGCCGGCTGGGAAGTGATGGTGGCAAGCTCGGGCGCACAAGGCCTCGCGAGAGCTGCGACATACCAGCCGGATGCCATTCTTCTCGACGTGATGATGCCGGGCATGGATGGCCCTGCAACATTTCGCGAGTTGCAGAAGAACCCGGCAACCGCGCACATCCCGGTGATGCTGCTGACTGCCAAGGTGCAGGCTACCGATCGATCGCGGTTCGCGGATCTGGGAGTGAAAGCAGTTCTTGTAAAGCCGTTCGATCCGATGGCGCTTTCGCAACAGGTAGCCGAGATTCTTGGCTGGAATTAAGGGCGGCAATGGGCGATTCCTCAGCATCGCAGCTCTCCGAGGCGATGAACCGCTTGTGGCAGAAGTTTTTGCCACAGATGGAGGAACGAGTCGCAACCTTGCAGGCCGCGGCTGAACAGATGGCGGCTGGTGCCGCCCTCAGCCAGGAGGAACAGCGCATGGCGAGTGCAGATGCACACAAGCTTGCCGGCGTCCTCGGAACCTTTGGTCTTAAAGAAGGGACGGAACTCGCACGCGAGGCGGAAAGCTTGTACAGCGAACCGCTCGATGCCGATCCGGCCACGACGGAGCGGCTTGCAACTATCGCGAAACGATTGAAACTGGTGATTGCGAGCCGAGCATGAATTGGAAACGAGCTTGAATCGGAGTTACAGGTAACAATTACACTTCCACATGGTGAGTCGCCCCGAGGCATCTACGCGTCAGCTTGACTTCACATTTGAGGAGCCGAAAAGTGTACGCCGCATCTGGCCGGTGCGGGACCTTGTGTCGCATGTGTGCGAGCAAGTCGAGCAGGAGTACGGCGACATCTGGGTGGAAGGCGAGATTTCGAATTGTCGCCCTGCCCCATCGGGACATTTGTATTTCACGCTCAAAGATGCGGATGCGCAATTGCCTGTGGTGCTATTCCGGCGGCAGGCCCTTCTGCTGCGCTTCAAGCCGGCCGACGGTCTGCATGTTCTGGTGCGCGGGCGCGTAAGTGTGTATGCGCAGCGGGGCCAGCTACAGTTGGTGGGCGAGACCATCGAGCCCGTCGGTGCAGGCTCGCTGCAACTCGCTTTCGAGCAGCTGAAGGAGAAGCTCAAGGCTGAGGGCCTGTTCGATTCGGCTCGGAAGCGGCCCCTGCCCGCTTTTCCGCGAACGGTTGGGATCGTGACTTCAGCGACCGGCGCGGTAATCAGAGATTTTCTGAATATCGTTGGACGCCGTCACGCGGGATTGAATGTAGTGGTGTGTCCAGCGGCGGTGCAAGGCGAGTTGGCGGTCGGCGAGGTTGAGATTGCGATCGCGAAGCTGAATGCATCGAGACTCGTTGACCTGATCGTCGTGGCACGCGGCGGCGGATCCGCAGAAGATCTGGCCGCCTTCAACAGCGAGCGTATAGCGCGAGCAATCGCAGCGTCTGAGTTGCCTGTGGTTTCGGCGGTGGGACACGAGACGGATTTCACAATTGCAGATTTCGTCGCAGATCTGCGGGCACCCACACCGTCGGCTGCTGCGGAATTGATCACAGAAGCGCAGCATCGGGTCGCGGAGCGGGTCTCGAACCAGACGAGCAGGCTGGAGCGTGCGGCACGCTTTCAGGTTCTGCACGCAAGGCAGAGCCTGGACAGCGTGCCGATGGATCGCGCAGAGCGAAGGATCTCGGGGAATCTGCGCAGGATGAACCAGCGGCTCGATGATCTAGGATTTCGGATGGAGGCGGCCGTCAGCGGATTGATTCGGTCGCGACAACGCGAGGTTAGCGGGCTTGCTGCAGACGTGCTGCATCATGAACCGCGACAGATGCTGGCACGAGCGCGCGAGCGGCTGGGTATCAGCCAGACGCGAATTGAGCGGTCAGTGGAGCGGACCATCAGGAGGGCGTCTGCCAGGGTTGATGCTACGAACGCGAGGCTTCGGTCGCTTTCGCCCCTGGCCGTTCTCGAACGCGGATATGCGCTGGTGATAAGCGATAACGGCTCAGTGATTCGATCGATTGCGCAGTTGGCGGAAGGTGATCACCTGAGAACGCGACTTGCCGACGGTGAGTTTGGTAGCAACGTTGATGAGATACGCAGAAATCTGAAGAGTACGAAGTGACGATATGAGCAAAGCCGGGACACGCAAGCTTTTTGGGACTGATGGAATCCGGGGTATCGCCGGAGAACCGCCGCTTGATGCCAAGACGATCTACGCAACGGGACTGGCGCTGGGTCATTCCCTGCGCAGCAAATCGCACCCAAAGGTGCTGCTGGGACGCGACACGCGTGAGTCAAGTCCGTGGATTGCGGCGACCATTGCGGCCGCGTTGCGCGAATCAGGCGTAACCGTGGAAAGTGCTGGCGTGCTTCCAACGCCGGCGGTGGCGTTTCTTGCGCGCACACACGGTTTCGGTGCGGGGGTGGTCATCTCGGCGTCGCACAATCCATGGCGCGACAATGGCATCAAGTTGTTCGGCCCGGATGGGTTCAAGTTGCCCGACGCGACGGAACTGGCGATGGAAGACGAGATCGTTCGTCATGCGGAAAGTGCCACCGTGCCGGACGTGAAATCCCTCCCCGCGGTGCAGGACAACGCTGCGCTGAAAGCCGACTACATTCAGTTTCTGATTAGCTGCGTTCCAGACCTGCGTCTGGACGGCCTTCGCGTTGTTGCCGACTGCGCGAATGGCGCGGCCGCAGCGGTCGCACCGGAGTTGTTCGCGAAGCTTGGTGCCCGCGATTCAGAAGCGTTCGCATTGCTCAACGTTACGCCCGATGGCAGAAACATCAACGATGACTGCGGCGCTCTGCACCCGGAGTGGGTAGCTGCAAAGGTGAAGGAACGCGGCGCTTCGATAGGGTTGACCTTCGATGGCGACGCGGACCGGTGTATGCTGGCGGGCGGCCATGGCAACGTCATCAATGGCGACGCGATCCTCCTGCTGGCCGGCCGTGATCTGAAGGGCCGCGGTCTCTTGAGCGGAGACGTCGTGGTAGCGACCACGATGTCGAATATGGGTCTTGAGGCAGCGCTGAAGCGTTCCGGTATTCGAATGCTACGTGCGCCCGTCGGTGATCGCTACGTTCTGGAACAGATGCAGCAGAACAATGCTGCGCTGGGGGGAGAGCAATCAGGACACATCCTCTTTCCTCACCTTGCAACAACAGGAGACGGGCTGCTGACAGCACTCGTAGTGCTGGACCTTGTAGCACGCAGCGGCAGGAGTATCGATGTCTTGATCTCGGATCTAAAAGTATTCCCGCAGGTAATTGTGAATGTGAAGGTGCGGGAGAAGAAACCACTTGAGAGTTTCCCGGCCGTAGCCGAGCGCATTCGTGAGGCGGAACAAGAGCTCAGCGATTCAGGTCGCGTGGTCATTCGCTACTCGGGGACGGAGGCGCTGGCGCGCGTGATGATCGAGGCCGAAAGCGAAGAAGCGATGCGCCGGCATGCCGATGCCATCGCGAGTGCCATTCGGGCGGAATTGGGAGCCTGACCCGCGGCGTGTTGGCGCACCCTCAAAGATCGCGCCAGTTAGGGCCGAAGCCGAGGTCGGCTACCAGGGGCACATTTAGTTTCACAACGCCTTCCATTTCGGCACGTACCAGATTCTCTACTTCTTCCTTCTCACTCAGGGGAACTTCAAACAAAAGTTCGTCGTGCACCTGGAGAACCATGCGCGTCTTGAGTTTGCGCTCCGCAAGTTTGCGATCGAGAGAGATCATGGCGAGCTTGATGAGATCGGCGGCAGTTCCCTGCAAGGGTGTGTTGACAGCGGTGCGCTCCGCGAATCCACGTGCGTTTGGGTTGCGGCTCGTAATGTCAGGGATGGGACGGACGCGTCCAAACATAGTGCGCACTGCCCCCTCGCGGCGAGTCTCTTCGAGCGTCTTGTTGATGAAGGACTTCACGCCCTCATATCGTTCAAAGTAGCGCTCGATGTAAGCCCGGGCTTCCGACTGCGGAATGCCAAGTTGCGCGGCAAGGCCGAAAGGAGAGATGCCATAGACAATCCCGAAGTTCACGGCCTTGGCGCGATTGCGGGTCTCTTTATCCATGGTTTCGGCAGGAACTCCGAAAACTTCGCTGGCGGTGAGAGTGTGAATGTCCTCGTTTTGCTGATAGGCGCGCATGAGGAGCGGGTCGGCACTGAAATGAGCAAGGAGACGAAGTTCGATCTGTGAGTAATCGGCTGAGAGGAGATCGGTGCCGGGCGCGGCGATAAAGGCGGCGCGGATTTCGCGGCCAAGCTCGGTCTTGATGGGGATGTTCTGCAGGTTGGGGTTAATGGACGAAAGCCGGCCGGTTGAGGTCGCTGCTGACTGGAAGGTCGTATGCACGCGAGATTCGGTATCCGCGAGCAACGGAAGCGAATCGACGTAGGTGCCTTTCAGTTTCGAAACATGGCGATACTCGAGCACGAGGCGCGGGACTTCGTGCGTCTCAGCGAGACCTTCGAGGACGTCCTGCGCGGTAGAGATGGTCTTGCCCTTGCCGTATTTGACAGGCAGGGGCAGGGCAAGATCTTTGAATAGCACTTCTCCAAGTTGCTTTGGCGAATTGACGTTAAACCTGCGACCCGCGAGTGCGTATATCTTTTCGCCGAGTTGATCGAGTTCGGCTCCGAACTTCTTTGACATGCCATCGAGCACGGCGGTGTCGATGCGTACACCGTTTTTTTCCATGCGATAGAGGACAGGGGCAAGGGGCAGGTCGATGGTCTCGTAAACGCAGATGACATTGGAACGATTGACTTCTTCACGCAGATCGGCGACAAGCGCTTCGGTGGTGGCGGCTGCCGCGGGAAGTGATTTCGGTGCGGACTTATTGTGGCGGGCGGCTAGATCGGCAAGTGTCTGGGCAGTTTGCGTCGGATTGAGAGCATACGAAAGGAGCATGGCGTCATCGACGCGGCCCTTGAGATTGACTTCGAGTCCGCAGAGGACGTGAAGGGCCAGCTTCAGGTCGTGAACGCGCTTGGGAACAGACGCCTCCTCGAAGAGAGCCTTTAGCTCCGGCGTAAGCGGAAGACAGAGACCCTTGCCAAGCTCGACGCTGACTCCGATGCTTGATTCCGTCTTCTTTTCTGCTTCTTCAACGACGTCTAGAAGAGAAAGAGTTTGCTGAGGTGCGGGTTCGCCGGATTCTGGTTCCGTTTCAGTTGGCTCTTCAGCGGCGAGTGCGAACGAGAATCCGGTCTTCCGTGCTGCCACATAAAAGGCGGAGGCCTGCTCGGCGGTAGGCTGATCGATGAGTTCGAGTGGGGGGGCGGATGCAGATGGCGCAAGTTCGCGCAGCATCGAGGTGAACTCGAGTTCGCTGAAGAGCGTGCGACAGGCTTCGAGGTCTGGCTCCTGCGTCTGCATTGCTGCCAGATCAAGCGGTAGAGGAACGCGGCAGTCGATGGTCACAAGTTCTTTCGAGAGCAGAACTGCATCGCGATTCTGCTCGAGAGATTCGCGGTAGCTCTTCCGCTTAACTTCTGACGCACGATCGAGCACGGCTTCGAGACTGCCGAACTCTACGATCAAATCGACGCTGCCCTTGTCGCCAATGCCGGGGGCGCCGGGAATGTTGTCGATACTGTCGCCTCGCAAAGCCATGACGTCCACGACCTTTTCGGGTGGTACGCCCAGGACCTCCCTCACTTTATCGGCGTCGAGGATGAGGTTGTCCTTCTGCGGGTTGAGGACCTTCACGTGCGTGGAGACCAGCTGCATCATGTCCTTATCGCCGGAAACGATGAAGACCTCGTGCCCTTGCTCGGCGGCTTCCCGTGCCAGCGTGCCGATGACGTCGTCTGCTTCGAAGCCTTGCACCTCGAGGATAGGAATGCGCAGCGCCTCGAGAGAGCGACGGATGTACGGGACCTGACGACGCAAATCGTCCGGCATGGACTCGCGCTTGGCTTTGTAGCCGTCGTACGTGACTTCTTCGAAAGCCTGCAGTTTCGAGTTCCATTTGCGCAGAGTGCCAATGTCTTTAGCGCGCTCGTCACGGAAGACAGCGCCGCTCGGATCGAAGACGGCAGCAAAGTACTTCGGAGAGAAGTCTTCGCGCAGCTTGCGAATCATGTTCACAAAAACATAGATCGCCGCTGTCGGCAGGCCCGAGCGCGTGGACATAGGCCGACTGCGCTGCATCGCATGATACGCCCGAAAGATGAACGACATCGCGTCGAGAAGGAAAACGGGCGGCTTGGCTTGATTCTCTGTCGAGGTTTCTGCAGGGGGCGAAACGGTAGCTGGCACGCTATGAGTTTATCAGCGGGGATCGAGATGCAAGATCGAAGGAACCAACGATCACCAACGCGGATCCGGCCTGAGATGCGCGATTCCAGCTGTCTACATGGGAGAACCCAATTGCTCGTACTGCGCAATCTGGGCTCGGCTTTCGGAGAGCATGTCTGTGCCATCTTTGCGGCGGCGATACCACTGAAGCGTCCAGTCGATAGCTGTCTCGAGATTGAGGCGCGGCCGCCAGCATAACTCAGTTCGCGCTTTACTTGAATCGAGCTTGAGGTAGTGCGCCTCGTGGACACTCGGAGCTTCATCGCGAACCCAACTCGCTCCCGAACCCCAGAGGCTCACCAGTTTGTTAGCGATGCGTTCGACCGGCCATGCATCGTCTTCACTGGGACCGAAGTTGAACGCGGAGGCTGCTTCGGTGCGGCCGGCGAGCAAATGCTCCGCCAACGTTATATACCCCTGAAGAGATTCAAGAACGTGCTGCCAGGGGCGGATAGACTTGGGCCGCCGTATGAGGACAGGCTTGCCGGATTCAAATCCGCGGATGAGGTCGGGAATGAGGCGATCTTCTGACCAGTCTCCGCCTCCAATCACGTTGCCGGCGCGAGCGGTCGCGATTGCAACGCGGTGATCGGAGAGGCGATTCACAGGAAAATAAGAGTCGCGGAAAGCAGCGACTACGATCTCCGCTGCCGCTTTGCTTGACGAGTAAGGATCATGGCCACCGAGTGGGTCAGTTTCGCGGTATGGCCAAGCCCACTCGCGGTTCTGATAGCACTTGTCCGTGGTGACGCAGACAACGGCGCGGACACTCGCCGACTTACGGACAGCCTCAAGCAGATTTGCAGTGCCCATCACATTGGTGCCATATGTGCCGAGCGGGTCGGCATAGGAACGCCGAAGCAGCGGCTGGGCCGCCAGGTGGAAGACTACCTCGGGTTCGAAGTCAACGAGAGAGGCTTCGAGCTTGGGGTAGTCCTGGATGTCGCCGCGATCGTCGTCGAGGAGGCCAGCCACGCGAGCATCGGTGAAGAGATTGGGCTGCGTGGACGGGTCGAGAGAGTAGCCGCGGATTTGTGCTCCCCTGGCGGCAAGCCATATGGCAAGCCAGCCACCTTTGAAGCCGGTGTGGCCAGTGAGGAAGACGCGCCGGTCTTTCCAGGTATTTACCAGGTCTTCCACGGAGCCCTCCCGGAGGCCCACAGCTCTTCTAGGCGCTGCTTGTCGCGGATAGTGTCCATGGGCTGCCAGAAGCCGTTATGGAAGAAGGCTTGCACTTCGCCTCTTGCAGTGAGGCTCTCAATGGGCTCTCGCTCAAACGAAGTGCTCTCATCTGCTATTTCGTCGATTACGGACGGTGAGAGGACGAAGAATCCGCCGTTGATCCAGCCGCCCTCGCCTTCGGGTTTCTCCTGGAAGGCGGTGATCTGGTTGCCTTCGAGGCTGAGACCGCCAAAACGGGCAGTGGGGCGAACCGCGGTAATTGACGCCTTTTTGCCGTGAGCGCGGTGGAATGCGATTTCCTCGGTGATATTCACGTCGCTGACGCCGTCGCCGTACGTCATGCAGAAGGCGTCTTCGCCGTCGAGATAGCGCGCGACGTTGCGAAGGCGCCCGCCCGTGCCGGCATTGTCGCCTGTGTCAACCAGCGTGACCCGCCACGGCTCAGCCACACTCTGGTGCACCTGCATGCGGTTTTCGCACATGTCGAACGTGATGTCGGACATGTGGAGGAAGTAGTTCGCGAAATATTCCTTGATGAGATAGCCCTTGTAGCCGCAGCAGATGATGAAGTCGTTGATCTGGTGCTGGGAGTAGATTTTGAGGATGTGCCAGAGAATCGGACGCCCCCCGATTTCGACCATCGGTTTGGGACGGACTGTGGTTTCCTCACTGAGCCGGGTGCCAAGGCCGCCGGCCAGGATAACTGCTTTCATTTCATCCCCTTGCTGCCGGTAGACCCAGGACCGCACGGCAGCCGGAATACAACTTGGTACCTTGGTTGTTTTCCTTGAGTAATACAGTACACCGCGATGATTCGATTGAGTATGCTGGGAAGTGTATCCCCCATGACTAATGGCAGTGGTCGGCTTCGGCAGCAGATTTTAGATTTAACGGCGCAATACTTCGCCGAAGCTTTTCCTGCCACAAAGTTCGAGCCGGGAGTCACGCCGGTTCCTGTATCCGGGAAGGTCATCGACGCAGCCGATATCAGTGCCGTGGTGGAATCAGCACTCGACGGCTGGTTTACAACGGGCCGATTTGCGAAGGATTTCGAGCGCAAGCTGGCTAGATTCGTGGGCGTACGCAGCGCTTCGCTGGTGAATTCGGGGTCCTCAGCGAACCTGCTGGCACTGACAGCGCTGACTTCGCCGAAGCTGGGGGATCGACGACTGAAGCCGGGTGACGAGGTCATTACGGTCGCAGCCGGATTCCCAACCACGGTCAATCCGATCATCCAGAACCGGCTTGTGCCGGTGTTTGTCGATGTTACTCAGCCGAGTTATGAGATTGATGTAACTCAGTTAGAACCGGCGCTGAGCCAGAAGACCAGGGCCATCATGATCGCGCATACCCTGGGGAACGTCTTCGATCTGGATGCAGTAACTGCCTTTGCCAGGAAGCACGACCTGTGGCTGATCGAGGACTGCTGCGACGCACTGGGTTCGACGTGGAAGGGGCGCCATGTCGGTACATTCGGCGATATTGCCACCGTCAGTTTCTACCCTGCGCATCACATCACCCTCGGCGAAGGCGGGGCGGTGCTGACGGATAAGCCGAACTTGCAGTTGTTGATCGAGTCGTTCCGCGATTGGGGCCGCGATTGCTGGTGCGAGCCCGGGAAAGACAATACGTGCGGCAAACGCTTCGAGTGGCAGCTTGGTTCCCTGCCCTGCGGATACGACCACAAGTACACCTATTCGCACATCGGCTACAACCTGAAAGCAACAGACATGCAGGCCGCGCTGGGAGCTTCGCAAATCACGAAGTTGCCGGAATTCGTCGAACGTCGGAAAGCAAACTTTCGACATCTTTTCAGAGCTTTGCAGCCGTTAGAGGATGTTCTGGTGCTGCCGGAAGCAACGCCGGGAGCCGATCCCTCGTGGTTCGGATTTCCGATTGGTGTGCGCGAAAGAGCTCCATTCAAGCGGCAGGACCTGGTGCGCGCTCTGGAAGCGAAAAAGATCGGAACACGGCTGCTGTTTGCGGGGAATCTGTTGCGCCAGCCTGCCTATGAGGAATGCGAGTACCGCGTCGTCGGTGACCTGAAGAACACAGATTTCGCCATGAATAACGTCTTCTGGCTCGGCGTCTATCCGGGATTGACGACACAGATGCTCGATTACATGGCGGACGCAGTTTGCAGTTTTGTACGTGAGCAGGATGCTGGACTGGCTGTGTTGAACGCAGCCGACTCGAAGTAAACGGGACCTGGAGACAAAGATGGGCAACATTCATCAACGGCCGCTCTTCATCTATGAAATGGCCAACAACCACATGGGAGATGTGGAGCACGGCATACGCATCGTGCGCGAGTTGAAAGCGGCTTCGGAAGGCTTCCCTTTTGCGTTCTGCGTCAAGCTGCAGTACCGCGACATCGCAAGCTGTATCCATCCCGCATACAAGGATCGTTACGATCTGAAGTACGTAAAGCGCTTCTCTGAGACACATCTCAAGTGGGAGCAGTACAAGGAACTGAAAGACGCGATTGCTGATGCTGGCTTCCTGTCGATGTGCACGCCTTGGGACGAAATCTCGGTCGATAAGATTGTCGAGCACGGATTCGATTTCATGAAGGTTCCCAGTTGCTATGTGAGTGACTGGCCTCTGCTCGAGCGAATCGCACAACACAATTTGCCCATCATCGCCTCCACTGCCGGGGAGCCGCTCGAAGAAATCGACCGCGTCGTCAGTTTCTTTAAGCATCGCGAAAAATCGATTGCAATCATGCATTGCGTAGGCGAGTATCCGGCACCGGACGACCACTTGCATCTCGGGCAAATTTCGCTGCTGAAGAAGCGCTACCCAGAGTTGGAGGTTGGCTACTCAACTCACGAGCGACCTGACAACTTCGAGTCCGTCAAGATTGCGATTGCACTTGGCGCTGTGATGTTTGAGAAGCACGTCGGGGTGCCCACAGAAAAATACGCTCTGAATGCATACAGTGCCACTCCGGCACAAGTTCGAAACTGGCTGAAGTCGGCGTGCGAGACGCTTACGATGATCGGAAATCCGGAAAGGCGCTATCCGGCGCCTCCCGGGGAACAGGCAGCATTGCGAGATCTGGCGCGCGGAGCTTTTGTGAAACAAGCCGTGCGCGCGGGCGAAGTGATTCAGCACGCGAATGTTTTCTTCGCCATGCCGAACGTGAAGGATCAGCTGGTTGCTCAGGATTTCTCGAAGTACAGCGAATATGTGACCAAGTCGGACATTCCGGCGAATGGTCCTCTGATGAGCGAGAATGTCAGCGCTCGAAATACCAGAGAGATCGTCACTAAGATTGTTTCCGACGTGAAAAATCTGATCAAGAAAAGCAAGGTTCAGGTTCCAGGGCAATGTGATCTGGAAATCTCGCATCATTACGGCCTGGAGAAGTTTCGCGAGAGCGGCCTTACTGCGATCACTGTCGTGAATCGTGAATACTGCAAGCGCTTGATGGTGGTCTTGCCGGGTCAGAAGCACCCGGAGCAATGGCACAAGCAAAAAGACGAGACTTACCACATTCTTTACGGGGATGTGACTGTCGAGTTGGACGGTAAACGAACCACGCACAAGTCGAATGACGTGATTACGATCTCGCATGGCGTGAAGCACTCATTCTGGACGACGCACGGAGCGATCATCGAAGAAGTCTCGTCAAGCTACTCGACGAATGATTCCTTCTACACCGACCCAGCGATTTCGGCGAATACGAATCGCAAGACATTCGTGACGTACTGGATCGGCTGATGCTCACCATCGTTTGGGACGTTGACGATGTGTTGAACGATTTGATGCAGCAGTGGTTCGAACATGGCTGGAAAGCAGAACACCCTGAGTGCGCATTGAAGTTTGATGATCTTCTGCAGAACCCTCCTCATGACGTTCTCGGTATTGACCGGTGCGAGTACCTGACTTCGATGGATCGGTTTCGCAATACGGATCGGGGTCTCGAGTTATCTCCCAATCCAGAAATCCTTGGCTGGTTCGTTGCACATGGGCAGCAATTTCGGCACATTGCGCTGACGGCGAGGCCGCTGCAGACAGCACCGCACGTGGCCAGTTGGGTTATGAGGCATTTTGGTTTGTGGATCCGCTGCTTCGGGGTAGTCCCTTCACGACCGGAGCAGGGCGTCCCGATCTATGATCGAAGCAAGATCGACTTCTTGAAGTGGCTGGGATGCGGCGACATACTGGTCGACGATGCCGATGAGAACATTCGAGACGCCAAATCGCTCAGCCTGACAACGTTTCAGATCGCGCAACCATGGAATAAAAGCACTTTGACCGCCTCCGCACTGGCCAGCCAGTTGTCTAAGATAGCTGTCGGAAACTGATTGTGCAGTTCGGCTGAAAGGCAAATAAGGAATTCAGGACTCACGGATGGCGCAAAAACTAGTCGCTGACGTTGTGCTCGAATTTGTGGCCGCACAGGGAGTGCGTGCGATCTTCCTGGTTCCGGGCGGAGGATCCATGTACCTGGTGGATGCGCTCGGCAGGCGATCAGATATCGAATACGTTCCCACGCACCATGAGCAGGCGGCCTCCATCGCTGCCGAGGCGTATGCAAGGACGACGGGCGGTCTGGGATGTGCTCTTGTTTCGACCGGACCAGCCGGTACGAATGCGATTACCGGAGTAGCTGGGTCATGGATTGAATCAGTCCCGCTCTTAATGATCTCAGGGCAGGTGAAACGATCTGACCTCATGGGCACTTCGGGTGTTCGGCAAATGGGGGTGCAAGAGGTTGACATCGTCTCGATCGTGAAGCCGATCACAAAGTACGCGGTTACGGTCCGTGACCCGCTGGATATCCTTTTTGAACTTGAGAAGGCGGTCTTCCTCGCGACATCCGGCCGCAAAGGTCCCGTGTGGATCGATATTCCACTGGATGTTCAGGCTTCTAGAATTCACGACGAAAAGACTCTTCGAAGATTCAATCCTCCAGCCAGGATCTCTGATTCCCACCTTCCGACAGACGTATCTGAGATTATCGCCCTCCTGAATACTGCCGAGCGGCCGACGATACTGGCGGGCCACGGTGTCCGGATTGCGGGAGCCGCGGAGGAGTTCCGCGAACTGTACGAGGCACTCAGAATTCCGGTTCTCACTACCTGGAATGCTGATGATTTGATTCCGACGGCACACCCTCTGGCCGTCGGAAAGCCCGGTGTGGTCGCACTTCGGGCTCCCAATTTTGTCGTTCAGAACAGCGATTTGATTCTCGTCATCGGAGCCCGCCTCGACAATCTCGTGACCGCCTTCAACCCGACGAAATTCGGCCGCTGTGCGAAGAAAATCCTGGTAGACGTGGACGCATGCGAACTCAAGAAGTTTTCTTCTGAAATGAACCTGGCAAAGACAGTAGTTGCGGACGCCAAAGATTTCATAGTTGCTATGCTGGCTCAAAAGCATCACATCGCGGCGGTGGACCGATCTGAATGGATTGCTCGCTGCGAGCGATGGAAGACTCGCTTTTCCATTAACGACGGAAAACCATTCCCAACCACCGGTCCGATCAGCCACTACCATCTCACCAAGGTTTTGATGGACGAGATTCCCGAGCGCATGATGATTGCGACGGGCACGGCAGGCCTCGGAATCGAAGTGCTCTATACAGCATTTGCGACCAAACCCGGCCAGCGAATGTTTCTGAACACGGGTCTCGGTGCAATGGGATATGGGCTGCCGACGATCGTGGGTTGCGGCGTTGCCATCGGGAAAGCTCCTTTTGTTGCGATTGAATCCGATGGAAGTTTGATGATGAACGTTCAGGAACTACAAACGATACGAATGCTCGATCTGCCAGTCAGATTATTCGTTATTAACAATCGAGGCTATGCCTCCATCCGCAGTACTCAGCGAAATTACTTTCAGGGCCGCTATGTTGGCACAGGGCCTGAGTCAGGACTTTGCTTTCCCGACATGCTCCAGATAGCTGCCGCCAACGGAATTGAATCGATGCAGATCAAGGATGCGTCGGAGTTGGCGAGTGGCATTCGAGCCGCGCTGAGCAGAAAAGGACCCCTGTTGATCGATGTACTCGTCGAGCCGGACGCCGACCTCTGGCCTAAAGCCGCTGCAATGCCGCAGCCGGATGGAACGATGCGTTCTATGCCCCTTGAGGATATGTCTCCTCTCTTATCGCGAGAAGAGCTGCGCGAGAACATGATTGTGCCGCTCGATCCAGCTTCTGAAGACCTTCCTGAGCATCTTCTCAATCCGAGTCGGCAGTGACTATGACAGGCGATTGCAGAGCTTAATTTCTAGTGGAGACCGCATGACCTCATTGATCGCGGAAATCGGATTGAACCATATCGGCGAAGAATCGCGAGCGTCTGAGTTGCTCACTTCAGTGCTTCGGGCGGGTGTCGATTCGGTCACTTTCCAGATTCGTGAGCCGAAGTTCTACCAGTCAGAGGAAAGCACGCATCGGTCCCTTCCCATGAGGTTCTATGCGGATGCTGCAAAGCGCTGCCATGATGCTGGATGTCGGTTCGGAATCGCAATCGCGGACCCTGATCTAGTCGAGAGCTTCAATGAGATTGGAACTGACTTTTGGAAGACCCTGAGTTGGGACTTCACCAACCAACATCTAAGGAGAGCCCTTCTCGAGACGGGACGTCCAATGTTTTTATCGACTGGACTTTCCGACATGTTGACGGTGGTAGATGGAAGCAAAGGCCTCTACAATGCCACGCTGATCCACACGCAATTGTCGCAAGATGCGAGGGATGTGAATCTGAAAGCTATTCCGGCTATGCGAGACGCGACCGGGCTTCCCGTCGCCTTTGGCTTGCACTGCGAAGATCACGACGTGCTGAAAGTCGCACTCGCGTTTGAGCCGGCCGCCATTTTCTTCTATGTCAAGCAATCGGGAGTCAAAGGACTGTTCGATGACCAGCATGCCATTGACGTCGAACACCTGAAAGGCTTGATAGAGCACTTGCGAAGCCTTCGGGCCGCGCTCGGTACCGGGAAGAAAGAGTCAATGCAAAAACCGAATTGGGTGGTTTAGAGATGCGCGAGTCGCTAATCAGAATCGGCATCATCGGCGCTGGAGCGATCGTTCGACAGCGGCATCTTCCGAACTTGAAGACGATTCCCAGCGTTGAAGTGAGTGTGGTCTGCAATCGGCGCCTAGAAACAGCTGATTCCGTTGCAAAAGAATTCCAAATCCCAGACGCCACGGATGATTGGCGGCGTGTCATCGATCGATCGGATCTCGATGTTATCTGGATAGGAACCAACCCCCACATGCATGCGGAAGTGACAATCGCGGCTCTGGATGCCGGAAAGCATGTGTTCTGCCAGGCGCGGATGGCCCGAAATTTGGAAGAAGCTTCTCGAATGCTGGAATCGGCGCGTTTGCACCCGGATCAAGTCACGATGTTGTGTCCGCCCCCAAATGGGATGAAGCATGGGGCATTCTTCTGCGAGTTGATCGACAACGGAGAGATCGGAACTCCGTACCACTTCAATATGAGGTCATTCGTGCCGACATGGGCGGACCCGAATGCAGCTGCGCACTGGCGACAGAAGATCGAAATCAGCGGCAACAACGTACTGAGCGTTGGTATCTATGCCGAGGTGCTGGGGCGATGGTTCGGCCACCCTACTAAGTTATGCGCGCAGGGGCGCGTTTGCATTGAAGATCGCGGAGGCTATAAGGTGCGCATCCCCGATGTGCTTCAACTGATAGGCGAATGGCCGAGGGGTTTCATGGGGTCAATTCAGTGGAGCGGAGTGGCGGAGTTCGGTGGCCGCGACCTCCTTGAGGTATTTGGGAGCAAAGGCACCCTGAGATACGATTTCGGGACCGATGAAGTGATGCTTGGACGAAGTGGAACGAAAGAATTGACGACTCTAGCTGTGCCGCCGGAATACGTAAAGGGATGGACGGTGGAGGAAGACTTTATAGGCGCAGTCCGCCATGGAGGTCATCCGGAGCCCAGCTTTGAGACGGGTTTTCGGTACATGAAGTTCGTTGAGGCGGTTGCACAGAGCATGCGGAACGGTGATTGGGTTTCTCTCGACGCAATCCAGCCCGATCAGCCTGGAAGTGTCGCTACCCGTAACTCTCCACAGTCCGCCTGAAGCCCTCTTCGATGCTGGTGGTTGCCTCCCACCCCAACGCTCGAATTTTCGACAAATCCAGCGCAAAACCCTGCACCTGAGATGGGATATAGCGATCCGCTGCTTCCCGTGGCTGTCTCACCACCTGGCAACCTCGCTCTGGAAATAATCTGCAAAGCGTCTCCGCCAGCTCCAGCATCGAGCATTGCTTCCCGCTACCCACGTTATAGGCCTCCCCTGGCACACCCAGGAGCAGCACCCTGAAGTAGGCCTCGGTGGCGTCTGCCAGATAGCAGAAAGGCCGGCGCGCGCTTCCGTCGCTCTTCAGAACAATGTTCCGTCTTTCGACGATGTCGGCGACAAAGTCTGCAAACACCCGACCATCATTCAGTTCCATGCCGGGGCCATAGGTATGCGACAGGCGCACAATCTTCGCCGGGACGCCATGCTGGGCGTGCCAGCAGGCGCACAGTGTCTCTCCGGCACGTTTCCCTTCCGCATAGCAGGACCTCACCTGAAGGGGATCAAGATATCCGTAGTCGCTTTCCGAAACAAGCTTCGTCGGGTCCGACGGCTGGCCGTATACTTCGCCACTACTGAAGAACAAAAAGCCTTCACTATGCGACTGGTGGGCGAGGTGCAACATGTGCTGGGTTCCCAGGACATTCGCTTCGAACGTTCCCACGGGATCGACTCCAAAGAACTTCGGGCTCGCCTGGCTTGCTGCATGAATGATGAAGTCCGCCGGTTGAGGGCCGCTGTACGGATCTCGCACGTCCTGAACGTGGATTTCAAAGTCCTGCCGGTCGAGGAGATGTGCGAACTTGCGAAGTGTCTTTTCGCGATTCCGGACCATCGCAATGATGCGAACGCCCGCGTTCCGGCTGTCGTTCAGATGGAGCAATGTCTCCAGCATGTAGGCCGGAACAAAGCCGTTGGCACCCGTGATCAGAACAGTCCTGCCGAAGAAATGCTCCCAGGGGAGTGGGGCAGAGGTGATTCTCCTGAGGTCTTCTTCAACGATCCGATGTCTCTTCATAGCGGGTTATGCACGGGGCTTGTTTTTAAAGTACTTTATTTTTTCGTAATTAATAGATTTCAGGATAGATATGGGTACCTAACAGCCAACACTGGACTTAGTAATCTTTCAAACCCGTCAATGCTTCGAGCCCGCCGCGATCACTAATTAAAAATCTTCTGCTCTTTTTTCGTACTTAATAGATTCTAAGAGAGTTATGCGCACTTAATACAAAACAATAGACTTAGATGACACCGTTCAGACCTGGTCGTTTTCAACGCCCCGCTTGGGTGTTCGAGTGCCGCTTATCTTTTTTGCTCATTTTTTCGTACTTAATAGATTCCAAACATGATAGCTGCACATAATAGAAACGAAAGCACTTAGGTATGGAGGTCTGCCGCTGGCCATTCCACCCCCGTTCTGATGATGGCATATTGAGGGCTAATTCCATGCAAACCGGCGAGCTACTTTCTGACGGACCAGCCCTCGCGGAAGGAAACGTTCTTGTGGCCGAAGAAGCCGAAGACGATGGTGATGCCCGTAACGATGGCTCCTGCGATGTAGGAAGCCAGCTCACGACGCGCAAGCAGATGCTGAAGCAGGCCCACGAGAAGAGGCATGGCAGCGAGGCCCAGCAGGGTGCTGGTTCCATACACGCCAACGCAGCGTGCCCACTCCGCCAGGTAGTTCCCGTGGGTGCGGAAGACGAACCATTTATATCCCAGAAATGCGGCCGTGATGGAGATGATGCTGGAGAGGAAGCTGGCGTACATGTAGCTATATGCGCCGAGGCGGCCGGTGAAGAGCCAGTTGAAGAGAGCGAAAAGGCCGTAGCCGAAGACGGTGTTGAATCCACCGACAAGGAGGTAGCGCAGAACTTCCGATGCTGACTTGTTGCCCTTCAGGTTCACGCGGAGGGGCGCTCGTCGAAGTTGATCCTCTCTTTTTCGGTGACGAGAGGACGCTTGAGCACCAGGGTGTGGATAGAGCCGACGTACTCGCCGATGATGCCGAGGGCGATGAGTTGGATGGAGCCGAGGAAGAAGAGGCCGAGGACGACGGGGGCGACGCCGACGCTGAAACTGCGCCAGAAGATCAGCTTGTAAACGAGGTAGAACATGCCGGTCAGAAAGCTGATCAAGGCAGAGCCGAAACCCGCGAGGACGACGAGTCGCAGGGGCACCTTGGACAGATTGGTAATGCCCAGCATGGCGAAGTCGTAGAGGAAGTAGAGGCTGTTGCCGGAGACGCCGCGCTCGCGCCGCTTCTGGTTGTAGTAGACCCTGGAGATGGGCAATCCAAGCTCGGCGATGATGCCGCGGAAGTAGGGATAGGGATCGCGATATTCGTTGCGAATCCTGTCCATGACGGACCGGTCGTAGAGGCCGAACCCGGTGAAGTGTTCAAGGACCTGAACGTTGGTGAGGCGGGCAACCAGGCGGTAGTAGAAGGTGCGGATCCGGTACATCAGTCCGTTCTCTTCGCTGGTGTTTTTGATGGCGGCGACAATGGGAAATCCTTTTTCCCATTCGCGGACCATCTCGATGAAAAGTTCGGGAGGATCCTGGAGGTCGGCGAAGAGGCTGCCGATGATGTCGCCCTGAGCGCTGAGGAGGCCATGCATGCCGGAGCGAGCGCCGCCAACGTTGCGGGCATTGACGATGACCTTGACGGAGGGATCTTCCGCGGCCATCTCGCGGAGGATCTCGACGGTGCGGTCAGTGGAGGCGTTATCGATGAAGAGCTGTTCGAAGCGGTACTCGGGGAGTTTCGCGGCGGTTTCCATGAGCCGGCGATGGCACTCGCGGACGTTGGCTTCTTCGTTGAAGCACGGCGTCATGACGGTGATCGTCTTCTGTCCCATGTCCGGCGATATTCCTATTCTTTATAGGAGCTAAAACCTCGGCAGAAAACTCCGCTGATCTGAGCCGACTGGCTAGATTTTAGCTCTCAGTATGGTGCCGCAAGTGGTGGGAACTCGGTTAAGCAGTTATCTTTCCGGTACTTCAGTTTGATACACCGTGTACTCCGGCGGCTTCAGCAAGCTTGGGTGCCTTAACGGCGAAGAGTTCCATCTCATTCTCAGTGCCGATAAGCGTCAGTTTCCAACCTTCATGAAGTAAGCGATCCTTGATCCAAACCGGACGCCAATCACTGGCACAAAAGAGAATGAACTCCTCGTGTGCTTCGGTGAAAGCTTTGTAACTTTCTATTGGCGGAGCTCCAAACGGTTGTTCCAGCGCTAGAGAGTTCTCGGGAACCGGGTCGTTCTGCGTCAGGGCGAACTTTAGGTCTGAAAGATAGTGAATTCGTTTCCGATCTGTAGCCTTGCTGTACCACCACGTCGGCACATACGAGAAGGGATCGCCAATCACGATCTGCTCTTTCAATGGAGCAGACCGAAAAAGTGGATCGCTCTGCAGGCCTCCCAACTCAGGAGATGTGTGGGGCCTGATGAAAACAAAGGTCAAAATGCCGATCGTTATGCTGTACAGAATGATGAATTCAGTAACGGGCCTTACAGCCCTTGAATTTGCAAGACAGGCGAGCAAGAGGGGCACCAACAGCGCCACACCCAGAGCCGAGCCTACCGCATACCTCTCCACGAAATAACCGGTGCCGAGCTTTGTCACAATCAGCATGATGGGAAGCAGGAGAGCCAGAAATGCAGACACGCCAATATCTTCAAGCCCGGGGCGACCTGTATGCAGTTGAGTGCCATCTTTTCGGTTGCGCCGAAGAATCACGACGATAACGGCGCACAAGATAAAAATCAAATCAACAAATGTCGGCAGGGTTCGCTCATAGATCAAAAGATGATCGAGACTTGGATGGTGCCGATAGACCGGGCACAAGCGAATTGCGGCGAGAATGGGTGCCTGCGCCCGAAGTGTCGAAGGTACAGTGAATGCAAGTGGGAACCATCCAAGCAACATTGCGGCGAGGACCGATAAATGGAATCGCCGATCCCGAAGCATCCGGATGCATTCGCCGACTGCAACGGCACCGCTGACATAAATTACACCATACTGGTGACTTAGAACCGCTACGTTCGTAGACACGGCGAGAAGTAGGTGCCCGAACCGGCGAGCCGAGCCAAACGCAGCCATTTGCCAAGCACAGATCGCCAACGCAGTGGAGCATAAGAGCAGTGCGTAGGGACGCGCGTCTAACGCCGCAGTGCCCTCCATTGTGGCTCCCAGGAAAAGGCACATTGCGATTAATGCAAAAGAATGTGTTGCAGTTCGCCTGACGAATCTATAGGCGAGTATGGACCCACACACCCAACTGATGACTGAGGGTAATCGAAGAGCCAATTCCGTTTTTATAGGTAATGCGAGAAATGCGCGTGCAAGAAGAAAATAGAGGGGCGGATTCCCATCGTAGGGGAGTGCTCGGAAAAGTGCCCGCATAGATGGTCGAGTTGCAACATTAAATGTGGCAATTTCGTCGAACCACAGTGAGCGGAGACTTGCCGCGCGAATCCCAAGTACGAGGAAGCAAATAAGCAGAGAAGAGAGTACCAGCCATTGTATTTGCTTCTCAGTGAACTTCTCTCCGCCGCCTGCATTCTCAGCCATTCTCGAAGTGTCTCCTGTAGAGGGAGAATGCCCAGGCGGTACGGCCGGGGACGAACGATGTGATCGATTCGGGATGCTGTGCGACCTCGCGCACAAGCTTCAGATTGTTTTCATAGCCGATGTACTCCTGCTGCATATCGCGGGTCAGATCGTGGACGTTGCGCTGCTGGTATACGGAAGCCTTATTCCAGACGACCTGATAGCCTTTCGCCTGCAGATAGTAGGAAGGCCAGATATCATCCATGCGACCGACATGCGGAAAAACGCAATAATCCTTCAAGCAACGCGCGTCGAGGAAAGTGTTCTGCGAGTTGAACGGGCCGAGTTTGTTCGCCGCCATCGGAAAATAACTGTCGTCAAACGTGCATTCAGGGGCATGCTCAATGCGACAGATCGCATCGATATCAGGGTCGCCATTCCAAAAGTCCGCCTGTACGTCGACAGTGACCTTACGGCGACTGCGCCGACTGTAGTCCCGACGAGGAACAAGTTGGATGGGGTAGCCACGATGCCAAAGATGCGAGTGATTGGTCGCGCCGACCGGATCGAAGGCTTCGAGGTCGGTTTCATAATAGTTAACTTCCATTTCCCGACCGACGAGTAAATTCTTGCCCCAGTTCTCGAGTGGGATATTGTCGTCATCGACAACTGCAACGATGTCGGCTTTCATATCATGAGCCCAGAGAAGGCCAAAGTTGCGTCTTTGAATCGAGTTCCATCCGATCGCATCGGAGAGCTTGGGATCGTACTTCTCCTGATCCTCAGGGCTCAGATAGGTGCCGCGATTGAGGTGATACTCGGGGGTCTTTCGATCACCGACCACGACGAGTTCCCAATCGGACATCGTTTCGAATTTTCGGATTGCTTCAGTGGGTGGATTGATCGTGGTAGTGACGATGACCTTCTTCAATCTGCTCTCCTGTGACACTCAACTCTCGACTGCGATTCCGGGCTTGAGCAGAGACTTCTTGCTGGCGAACCGAGTCTTTATGCCAGTGCGGAAATAAACGAAATTGCGGAAGAACGTGTTTTGAGATTCACCTTCGATGCGTGCTGTCCAAACTGAGGTGACTTCGATGACACGTGTACCAAGCCGAATGGGCTTGACGAGGCATTCGAGAAGAAAAGGATGCCGGAGTTCTTCCCATGCAATGCTCTGAATGATCCGAGTCGGATATATGCGATATCCGAAAGTCATGTCAGTCAGACGCACACCATACAGCGATGAAAAGAACATCTGGAATACGCGGTTCAAAACGAGTTTCAGTGGCGAGTAGCCAGTGAACGATCCGCCCTTGCGCCACCTTGAGGCTTGGATGATTGCTTCAGGATTATTCTTCGAAGAAGCGATCATTTGCGAAAGCTCATCTGGATTGGTCTCGAGATCGCTCGCCATGAGGGCAGTGTGACTTCCGCGTGCCATGTCGAACGCTTCGCGTAGCGCGCCACCGAGAAACGGAAGGTTCTGTGAGTGAACGACTACAAGATCGGGATAGCGCTCTCTCAGAGAGTTGATAACAGCAAGAGCGTCACGAGTGGTCCTTTTGCAGACAACGATTAGGATCTCAACAATCTCCTCACGAGCATCCCGAAGAATTATCTCAACCGTGCGCTCAAGTGAAATGGTTTCGTTGACGACCGGAAGGATGATCGATAGGGTTTCAAACCCGATCTGAATCCGCGAAGAGACCTCAAGTTGTTCCACGGCAGGCATGGAGATGCCCTCCTCAAAGCAAAGGGGAAAGTAGCTCTTACATGAAAGGTTTGCTTAAGAATACATACCTGCAGCGGAGAAGAAAAGGACGAGCAAGGATCTATCAGTAACCAACGTGATCATGGGGCACTTTCATTCAAGTCGCCGGGCTCCGTTGAACCTTCTGGGGAAGGCGCAAGTCTGTCTTGAGCCGGAGAAAAGGGACTCGGATTTTCATCGGCACTCCAGGGCTCGGAACTCGGGTTTCGCGAGGACGGGGTTGAGGGTCCAGACCCAGCTTTTAGGATCGTGCCAGACGGGGTCGTAGACGGTGGCGACAAGGTAGTCGATGTGGTAGGCGCGGCAGGCGGAGAGGGCTTGCTGGGCGGTTGCGCGGTTGAAGGCCGGGATGATGGAGGCGATCATACCGGGACAGCCGGCTGGATCTCCTCCAAGGCTTGAGCCGCAACTGTAGAGGTTGCCGCTCGCCATGGCCGCCTGTCGGTTGATGTTTGCAAGGTCGACATTCTTCCAGAAAAGCCAGTTGTCTTCGGGATTGAATTGAACGATGGCATTGGAGGGGATGCGGCGGTTGAGTTCGGGATAGCCGAGGTATGCGATGTAGGCCTTGTGGGGCAGAGCGGCCACGTGGGGGTTGGCGGCGTTGGCAGCGCCCATGTCGGCGATGGGAAGGATGAAACGGAGAACGGCGGCGTGCCAGCAGGACCCGAGGACTCCGATGAAGATGGCAAGGGTGATGACCTGTCGGAGGATGGGGGACGGCAGGATGGGGACGGGGCTGGAGGTGGATGGGGTGTCCGGGGGCGCGGTGGGGCCGGCGGCGGCCGGGGTCAGTCTGACGGCAATGAGGAGTTCGCTGGCGAGGAGAAGGAGCGGGTACTCGAGGAAGAGAGCAGAGTGAATGCCGAAGTCGTTGACGTCGAGGACGGCGGAGCGAATCAACGAGGTGATGGGCAGGGTGACAAGCACGATGAAAAGGAGGGTTCGGTGGGCGTCTGAGAGCTTGCTGCCGGAGCGCTGGGGCCAGCGTCTGTCGGCGCGCCAGGCGGGAATGAGGAAGATGAGCAGGACGATGGCATAGAGGCCGAGTTCGAGGGCGAGGCCGGCGGGCAGGAGGATGAGTTTGGCGATGGCTCGGGCAGCGGCGGGGTGCGCGGCGGAGATGAGGTGGGCGAGGCGGTCGGGCGGGATGGTTTCGCGAATGCTGAAGGCGAAGGGGCGGTCGCCGTACATTTTGGAGTCGGAGTGGGTGATCTCGCGCAGGTAAGGGAGAAGCAGGATGAGCGAGAGGGCTCCGCCAGCGAGAAGGAGAAGGGGCGATCGCCACGAGCGATGGAAGACGACTTGCCAGATGGTCCAGCAAAGAACGATGAGGAAGAAGGCGAAGGTGGTGTAGACGGAGATTCCGAAAGCGCTGGCGAGGGCGAGCGCGATGAAGATAACGGTGGTGATGCGGGTGCTTGGGGCGGTCGGCTGCGGACCGGAGCTTGACTGGAGCCACGCCAGCAGGAACGCGAACATGCAGAGGACCATCCCTGCGAGGTGATGGGGATAGAAGAGGGGGAAGCTGACGAGGTCGGAGATCTGGCCGGAGGACCATACATCTCCTGGCGGAGGGATGTGGAGGACCAGCATGTTCCAGAAGAAGATGAGGAGAGAAAAGCCGCTGACGGCGGGGAGGAGCGCGGCGATGTGGAACTGGCGGCGTAGACGGTCGCCGACTGCGAGGAAGTGTTTGAGGTAAAGGCCGGTGAGGGCGGTGAGCGCGAATCCTGACCAAATGCAGCCGGCGTTGACGATGGAACGCATGGGCAGGCGGGAGATCTTGGCGACTACGGCGCAGTTGACGAGCCAGAAGTAGTAGTAGCGCAGGTTGGCGGGGTGCAGGTAGAAGTAGTGGGGGTTTGCGGGCGGGATACCGGTGCGGAGGACGCTGTTGGCCCAGTTGGTGCGCGGAGCGACGTCGTAGAAGGTGAGGCTCAGGTAGAGGCGTTGTCCACTCTGGAAGTCGACGAGCGTGAAGACCTCAAATGCAATGAAGCAGAGGGCGAGAAGAAGGACGACTGTCCCGACAGGTCGGATGCCGATGCGCCACTTCTGGGCGGCGCGGCGAAGGCGGATGTGCTCGAGTGCGAGAAGTGCGATGCAACCGGCGGCACACACCAGGACGAGGACTGATGCAGCCGTGAGGGAGAGGAAGCGTCCGACGAGGACCGATGTGATTGTGGAGACCGCGATGGAAAGGGGGATGCTCCAGAAGAGGCGCTCGACGAGGGAACGGCGGCGAAAGCCGTGGAGGTCCGCGAGCCACGCGGAGAAGTATCCGGTGCAGACGGTAACCGGAATAAACGCCACCGTAGCGGCGACAGTGGCGAGGATTTGTTCCCCTGTGATGTTTGTGATCAGGCTTAGCCTCCGATGGGCATGGAGATCGCAGATTGAGAAAGAGACTCGACGAGCGAAGCTACCCGGATGTCCTGCATCATTTTCGAATGACGGGAGAGCGATTTCTACATGGATGGTGCGCGGTAATCTGCCGAGGTAACGGGCCGTTCGATCCGTGCTGAGGGCTCCTCCCGACGCAGGTAGACCCATAAATAGAAGACAGCCATCAACAGAAGGACGATGGGCCCGGGGCGAGTGAAGACGAGGGTCGTCAGGCGGCTGATAAAGGTTGGGTGCGGAACGACGAGGCCGCGGGTAAGCAAAATGCGAATCCCGGAGAAGATATCTCCGTTGATGAAAATCGCTCCGATCGTTACGGCAAATGCGAGTTTGCCGATTCGATCGAGTTGCTCCCAGAGGAGCGCACAACCGGGGATGGCGATCAGGAGCAGCTTGGCATCGTGCTGGAAGTGGTATGTGGGCAGCACGGTGAGCGGCGCAGCAGCGGCGAGCCCCAGCCATACGGCTGTGCCGGTGGGACGCGATCGGAATGTTCGGAACGCCCAGATCAACGCGAGTGGAGCGCAGATGCACCAGGTGATCAAGCTCCATGTTCGCGGATCGCTGAAGAACACACTTACCGCAGTCTGTAACTGCACGATGCAGTCCATGTTTTTCCCGGCCATACCCGTAAGGCCGGGATCGACGATGCCTCCTGCGCCGGAGAATGAGGCCATGTTGGTTCGAAGCTCGGTGAGCCAGTGCGGAGAGACACGCGATACCCAGATGAAAAACGGGAGACTGATCACGATGAGCACGGCGACGGACTGGAGCGCGCGTTTGCGGAGCGTAGAGCCAGCGAGCAGGAAGAAAAGCCAGACAAGCCCGGAGTCATTGGGCTTGAGGGCGAGGCTAAGGGCGAGGCAGAGGACGCCGACCCATCCCAATCGATCTCGACAAAAGCACCACGTTGCGATGATGCAGAGGCTCACAGCGATGGCGGCAGAGTTGCCGATCATCAGGAGCCAGAAACTGTTCGCAAGAAGCAAACCGACGAGAAGCCCGGATAATCGAGGAGCGTAGTCCGCAGCGACTTCCCAGATAAGAAAGCCCGACAGGATAAACGTCCCAGAGCAGATGACCATCCAGACGATCTTGCCAAGACCGAAACCGAGCAGTGCGATCGGGACCGTCATGATGAGTGCGGTGGGCGGGTAGAAGAAGCGTGTCTTCACTTCCCTGTCGAGAGCGGGTTCTGAACCAAGCTCTCGACCTTCCTTTTCGTAGATTTTCAGCACGTCTCCCTGGTTGTAAGGATCGCCGCCCTCAAGGAGACTGCGGGAGCTGTAGTAGACAACTTTGAAGTCACCCGAACTAATGCGAGATACGCGGCTCCAGGCCAGTCCGACGACCGAATAAAAAATAGCGCCCAGCAGCAGCATGATCAGTCCGTCGCGACGACATTTCGTTCTGTGCTTCGTAATTTCCATAGATGCCGGAGCGCTCAGCGACCAATGCGCTTACTCGAGTCACTCACCAGGTAGACCCTCCCGCTCTTTCTGTAACTCTCGAGAAATCACGGGTTGCGTGCTGAGACTTGTGGTGCGGCTGTATTGCCACAAGAAAAAGACCGTCATCATGACCAGTGCGAGCGGGGCAGGCCTGGTGAACACCGCCATCTGAAGTTTGCCTGAGAAGTTCGCATTACTGAAAATGTGACCTTCTTCAAGATGCTCGAGTATGGCTCTCGGAATGTCGCCGGTTGCGGCGATCGCGAGAAGCGCCAGCAAAGAGGCAATGCGGCCCTGCAGCCGGCCTTTGGCCCAGAGGACTGCGCAACCCGGCACTGCCAACAGCAGTAACCGCGCGTCGTGGTGACGGTGGTAGACAGGCAGCATCGCGAACGCAGAGATGGCCGCTATACCGAGCCATCCATATGTTCCCAGATTGCGATTCCGAACCGCTGCCCGCACAAAGAATAGAAGCACCAGTAAAGCGAAGATGTATGTCGCCGAATTGTAGAAAGCAGGTTTGTTCAAGAACACAGCAAACAGAGTTTGAAGATTGATGGCGGATGTCGTGATCTGATTTGTGAACGACGTGGGTCCCGGATCATTCACTCCCCCCGGCAAGGAGATCGTGGCGATGTTTGTACTCATTTCCTGCCGCCAATCTGGAGCCACATGATTCACCCAGAGGATCGCAGGCAGGCTGATCACGGCGACCACAAGCAGGGTCTGCAGCGCGCGAGTGCGCAGGATACCTCCAGAGAGCAAGAGGAAAAGCCAGACGAATCCCGCGTCATGTGGTTTGAGGCACAAGCTGATTGCGAGGCAACATACGCCTACGGCCTCGAACCGTCGCCGGAGAAATAGTGAAAACGCGATGATGGATAGTCCCACCGCGAGGCCAGCCGCGTTCGCCTCAAACAGCAAAGTGAAACTGTTGATCAATGTGAAAGCGATCAGAAACCCGGCAAGAAGAGGTGCATCCTTTGCTGCAGCACACCACATCAAGAACGCAGCTAAAACGATGCTCGCCGCGAGGAGAGCCATCCAAATGAAATCGGCAGAGCGCCATTTGAGAAGCGCCAGAGGAGCAGCCAGCAGCAGAGCCGTAGGCGGATACACACAAGGTATGGAAATCTCACTTGCAGGAGTGGGGGTGTTCCATCTCAGGTAGCCGCCAGCTTTGAGTTGCACATACCTGGCATGCTCTTCAATGTAGGGGTCCTGATGTTGAATAAGAAAACGAGCATGATAGTAGACCGGCTCAAAATCACACGAACCATTGGGAGACCTGCCCTCGAGTGAAAACCCCCAAAGCACAAACAACAGGGCTCCGGTCACGACGAGAGCAAGCCCAGCCAACTGTCTGGCTTTGCTCACGCCATTCCCAGCTACTCCAGAACTCATCTCGTTCGGCAATTCTTCCAATGTTGTCTCTCAGAAACTGCTTAGCTGTGGACGGTTATGTGGGCAGGCGCCATGTTGATCGGGGATCGTCCTCTAACAGTCTTGATGTAAGCAAATCCGTAGAACGCTGTTAGCGTGAGAAGGACAAGCGGCACAGGACGAACTAAAGGAAGCACGGCAAGCCTGGAGAAGAGGTCCATCCCGCTGAGGTCAATACTTCTCGTGATCAAGCTGAGGATTGCGAGGGGAATATCGGACGTCAGAACAACGGCCGCCCCTGTGACGATCGGGATTGTCTTCCTTCCCTCCTTCCAGAGCATCGAGGCGCCCGGAACAGCCAGAAGCAGGAGTCTGGCATCGTAAGGTCGGTGGTAGCTGGGAAGCATGGAGAGTGCGGCGATTGATGCGATCGCGAACCAGATTTCCGGTTCTCCGGGCCGGTGGCGAATTGTGGCGAACAATATGATCGCAAGGATTCCGGCGCAGATGAGAATTGAGATCGGATCGTAGAAGCCTTGATCATCGTGCAGCACGCTGAGGACAGTCTGCAGGCTGATAATCACGTCGGCACTCCCCTGGCGGCTTATGGAACTCGGCCCGGGATCACTGATATCGCCGCGTTGCGATGTCGCTAACAAGTTTGCCTTGAGTTCCTGGTTCCATTGAGGCGCGACAGTCGAGATCCAGATTATCGATGGGACGGCGATCACAACGACAATCAGCAGAGTCCAGATGGCGCGCTTCCGGAGCTCTCCGCCTGCTACCAGCAGAAAAGCCCAAAGAAGGCCCGAGTCGTGTGGCTTGAGAGCGAGACTCACGGCGAGCAGAAAAGTACCAATCCAGATTCCCTTCCTTTGGGTGAAGCACCAAACTGCAATCACGCACAGGCTCACCGCGATGCCTGCCGTATTTCCAACTGTGAAGAGGACCTGGCTATTGGCCAGCATGAAGCAGATGAAAAACAGAGAGAGTCCTGGAGCATATTTCTTCGAGAGATCATTCGACAGGAATGCCGCAGTTGTGAAGCTTGATGCGATCAGAGCGAGCCACGCGACATGCGAAATGCTCCAGGACAGGGTAGCGAGAGGAGCAATAAGAAAGAGAGTCGTTGGAAGATTGACACAGATGGGAACTGCTCTAAGAAAAAGCTTCCTCTTCGGCGGTGAGGATGGGAATTCTCCACTCTCCCGTTCGTAAACCCGGAGGAAGTCAGCGGGCCGGTAGGGATCGCTGTGATTGATTACACAGCGTGCCCCGTAATAGATCGCTCGATAGTTCGCCGTGGTTGCCCCAGAACCGCGATCCAGAAGAATGCCTGCGAGAATCGAAATTCCGCTGCTCAACAAAATGAGGATTACCGCGACTGGCCGTGATTTTGACATCGCAGCATGACTCACAATGTGTTACGAGTGGTTGGGCGCTTCAGAGTAGATCGGCTGATTGACTTTGCGGCCTTTTGAATCGAAACGCGGCAGGTGAATGATGCCGAGTTTGTGAGCCACGAAAGAGAGTGTTGTTCCTACAACGCCGAGCCCATACTCGATGCTGCGCTTCAAATTGATCGACGAAGCCTCTTCGAAGTATTTCGTCGGGCAGGAAATCTCGCCGATCTTGAATCCGAACATCACCGCCTGGGCAATCATCTGGTTGTCGAAGACGAAGTCGTCGGAGTTCTCGAGAATAGGAAGGGACTCCAGCAATTGACGCGAGAATGCGCGAAAGCCTGTGTGGTACTCAGAGAGTTTCACGCCCAGAAAAATGTTCTGGAAGGCGGTGAGCAGTCGATTCGAGATGTATTTGTACACCGGCATGCCGCCTCTCAATGCGCCTCCGCCGAGAATACGAGAGGCAAGCACCATGTCGTAAACGCCGCTGGCAATCATGCCGGCCATGGCTGGAACCAGGAGAGGGGTGTACTGATAGTCGGGATGCACCATGACGACAATGTCGGCGCCCGCAGCGAGGGCTTCGCGATAGCAGGTCTGCTGGTTGCGTCCGTAGCCGTAGTTCTGTTCGTGAACGAAGGTCGTGATGCCCAGATCGCGCGATAGCTGGGCGGTCTGGTCTCTGCTGGAGTCGTCGACGAGAATCTTGATGTCGACCACATCCGAAAGTTCGCGGACGGTCATCTCGAGGGTCTTCTCGGCGTTATACGCCGGCATGACCACCGCGACCCTTTTCCCGTTGATCATCTCTTTGCGACCCCCGTTGAGTCTATTTTCCCATCTTTTAACGTCCGTCCAATCAATGGAGTGACACCCCGGTAACCTGCTGCGCCAATGGATACGGAGCTACTTCTTCCGATGGCGAATCGGGCTGGATGAGCCATGCCCGTCTCTGACCGTAGTGGCGGATCAGGTCAGCATCGCTTGCGGGATCCATAGCACGGGCCCAGATGATCTTCGATCCATCGATGTCAGCGGAGTTGTACACCCACTCATCGAGAGGGTCGTGGTCGGGAGCATAGCGGACGATGGCAAGCTGGGTCCCGGGGATCTGCTCGAGTTTCTCCTCAACAACGGATCGCTGGGTCACGAAGTGATCAGGCCCGAACCAACTGACGATCCACGTTGACACTGGTTTCTCCGGGATGGCGCATCCCAACTGCTTATTGAACGGGCGCAGCACAGCCATCAGGACGCAAATAGCGACAAGCCATTGGACCATTGCACGGCCGACGGGCTGACCTCCAGGCTGACATACGTAGAGATGGCGCAGAGCCAGCAATCCGACCGCATAGAAGGCGGCGGTGAATGGAGCCAGGTAGTGCGGGATGAGGTAGATTTCGATCGCCATGCCCGCGGCCAGCACGAAGAGCGAGATAACAAGGAACCGAATACGGCGGTCACGCCAGGCCCAAGGAAGCAAAAAGAGAGGAGGAATCAAGGCGATTCCGGTAAAGAAGTAGACACCACGGATCGCCTTTACGGTGGTCATGATGAAGAAGCCGGAGACGGAGTGATTGCGGTTGTAGTCGTCAAGCTCGTCGACCTTGTAAAAGCGGCGCATCTCGTCGTGACGGTAGTGCGGCTCAGGCCTTGGGCCCTGCCAGACGTAGTAAGGCGCCATGGCGTAGGTTGCCCGATTGATTGTGTAGGGCAGAGTGAGAGGGTTGCCGAACGCCTTGTAATCGTAATAGCCAAGCCAGCCGATTCCGGCGACGAGCAGAACAACGGCTGGGGTAGCTCGCAAGAGGAACGTCGAGGTGGAGATCCCCTTTGGCTTGATCAGCCAAAGGATGAGGGCAACGAGAACCGGTAGGCACAGCAGAAGGCCCTCGTAGGGGCGAGAGACGGCAAGGATCACGGCTCCCGCGGCCATGGTTACTAAATAATGCGCCCGAGGTGACTTTTTAAAGCGCGGCAGGGCTCCCAGAACCAGCGCTCCCCCGATAACGCAAATTGGGCCGGCTGTGTGGTAGGTGCTGGTCCAGTAGCTGAACAGGGCAATACGCATGATGGCCAGAAAACCGCCCAGGAGGGCCCAGGAAGGCGGCAGCCAGCCCTGCAGCATCCAGAGCAGTGCCGAACACATCAGGGCTCCGCTGACCAGCACGCCGAACCAGGGCTGCCCGAAAAGCAGCTTACCTGCCGCCATGACAATACCCTGCGCCGGGAAGTACATGGAGGCGTAGGTCGGGAGCATGTCGACGTGGATGGTCTCGAAGTGGATCCACATGGCCGGGGTGGGGTTGGCGAGGCGTCCATGAGCAAAGGTGTCGGCCGCGAGCAGATTGCTGAAGTCGTCGGGCGCAAACGGCATGGGCACGGGGTGAATAGGCAACAACGCCAGGCGAATAAGAAGGGGCGCGAGGCCGACGACGAACATTGCCAGGACCGGCCTCCGGGCTAGCCGGGCAAATTGCTTCTCGATATAGGTGAAGAGACGCGCTCCGAGGCGCGGCCACGCAAAGGACGCGGCGACGGCTACGACCGTTAATGCGCCCTCAATCTCCATCAGAGAGAACGTAGCCGGCGCCGCAGCTCGAGGGGGGAGGAACATGACTATTGCTGTCCCCTGGTTGGGCGCTTTACGAGGCGCATTTGCCAGCCGTCGGGATTAAGCGGGATCCAGAGCGTCGTTCCAGGGGGAGCGGCTTCAATGCGGTGCACTTCTGCTGCGTAGTTCAGGTCTGTAAACGCCGGGCGCCTCCATTGAATCGCGATGCCAAAACAGACGAAACACAGGAGGGCGCCGGCAACGATCTTGAGCAGCTTGACCTCACCGAAAACGCCATAGAGGAGGAGCCAGATGAAAGTGAGAGTGGGCAGGAACCAATAGCGCACGGCACCGGCTTTCGCGATCATCTCCCATTGACCAGTTCCCGGCGGAGCATACGAGGAAGGCAGCATCAGGGCAGCAGAGAGCAGCAGGCCGGAATAGAACGCCATGAGTCGCATGGAAACCGGGGCGCTCCTCAACGCGAAGGCCGCAAACACGAGACCTGAGATTGCCGCAATGGCCAGGACGGCAAAGGCGCCTGCGCCGGGGATCACCGCGATGTTATTTGCGCCGATCAATGCTCCAAGAAAGACGTTTCCCCCAATGATGCGCACCAGCAGATCGAACCTGGCGCCCAGAACTCCCCAGGCGGTCCGTGCTGAGGGGCTCACGACGGTCAATCCGATCGCCTGGACCACTCCGCAGACGGAGAGAATTGCCACGGGCACCCATCGCCACCGGTCCCTACCCCGCAAGGCCGCAATGACCGAAACGGGGAGCAGGAAGATGCAGAAGGGGCCGGTAAGACCACTCAATGCAATGAAGAAGACGTCAACCGAGCGGCGAACCTGGGAGACCGGGGGTGATGCAACCAGTAGCAGAAAAACGAAAAAAGCCAGAATCCATTGCTCATTCGTGATGTTGGCGCAGATTTCCGGGCTGCTGGGAATCGCGATATATGATGCCGCGAGCAATGCCCGGAACCGAATGGCGCCCCACTCCCGCGAGCGATGCGACATCAGCAGATTGACCGGAAGCACGTGGACGGCAATGGCAATGACGTTGAGGACGAGGGGAGCGTAGAGAAGCGGAGCGAGCAGGGACAAATCGGCCGCAAGACGCGGGAGGGTTTGAAAATAGCCTGTCTCAGTCCGGAAGAATGGCCGCAAGAACCCAGAATTGTATGCGTCGGCAAACCACACTCTGCCGTCCTCTGCCCAGAACTGCGCATGGAAGATGGCATCGGGTTTTCGTGAAATCACGAGCGCATAGCAAATGACGAACAGGATCAGGTGCTGCCAGATACGTACCCTGTAGCGCTGATCGCCGGCATCCCCAGTCGGCGCGCCGTCTACAACAGCTGGTTGGGAAGTGAGCAGCATGGAAGGGCAACTTCATGATAACGGCGGCGCGGACTCGATAAGAACGGCGTTGAATCGATTTATCGAGCCGGAGTAACTCGAGAGTCAGCTGAGTTACAAGAAAGAGAAACTCGAACCAAGACAAGGATGGCTTGCACGGGATTGTGCTCGCACCGAGATTCAAAATGAAACGCGGAAACAGACTGGCTGTTTCCGCGTTCCATAGCCGAGAGTTTCAGGCAGGCACATAGCGCTGCCTGAACAAACTACACGTTGGAGGTGAGGGTGCTGGCGATGCTCGAGAAGGCGTGATTCAGGCCTGTCGCGAGGTAGCCCATGCCGGTGATCGCGCCGAACGCGATCAGAGCAACAACGAGGGCGTACTCAACGAGGTCCTGACCTTCTTCGCGCTCAATCAGCGACTTCGCTACGAGGTAAAGTTTCATCAGATTCATTTGCAAATTCTCCATTTCCTGGGTTGGGGTTCCAGTCTGAGACTGGTGTAGTGCATGGCTTGAAGCAAGTGTTGTGCTTTTGGTTTTAGCACTTGGCTTAATTTAAAGTCAATCGTCGTCAAAAGGGGATAGCACTTCCGAGGTAACCATAGTTATCTAATGCGGTATTTGGTGACGAGGAAAGGATATGCGGAGTCATATAACACTAAAGTGTTATTCCCAGGCACTGACCTTTGCAGCCCTCGATGTCGTGGCGATTTCGCCGTCATTGTGGCCCTCTTCCCCTCCCGAACGATTTCCTGAGTTCTGCCCTAAGCTATGCGGATTAAGGGCTTTCAAAGGCGAAATGCCCTTCTGGTCGCAGGCGATGGAGTTCCTCAGCGTGCAGAGAGATGCTGAACCGATCGAATGACGGAGATCTGAGGGCGCGCCCTCACTTGCTCTCCTGGACACTCCGGTAATGGCACACGTACACGTAGAGGAAGAAAACGCTCTCTGCGAAGAGAATCAGCGGAGCGGGCCGGGCCGTGAACAGGTATAAGCCTTCGGCCTTGATTCCAGAGGCGGGCGCCACCGAAAGCATTTGCTGAAGGATGGCCATCAGCTCGGACGTGAGCAGGATGCTAGAGCCGGTAAAGCAAAGAGCCAGCCAGCCGAAGAGGCCTCCCTCAGCCCAAAGCAACGCGCATGCCGGAAGAGTGAGGAGAAGAATCTTGGCATCGTAGGAACGGTGATAGATGGGCAGAATCGAGACAACAGTGATTGTCGCCAATCCCAACCACATGCCCCGGCGAGAACGCGGCATGCGGACGGTAACGAACATCCAGATCGTAATGAGAGCTCCGCAGACCGCAAACGTCGCGATGTTGTAAAAAGAGGCGTGATTGCGAAACAGCGCAAACACCGTTTGAAGATTGAACATGGAAATTGCGGCCGGACCGGCCGGATCGGCGCACTCGCCATTTGCCGAAAGCAAGGCAAGGTTGGATCGCAGTTCGGTGATCCAATGCGGAGACATCCTTGAGATCCAGACTGTGGCTCCCGCTGCCACGACTGCAAACACCAGAAGGGATTGGAACGCTCGTTTGCGTTGCGATGCGCCAAGCAGAACGAGGTATAGCCAGATCAATCCAGAGTCATGGGGCTTGATGGCGAGGCTGATCGCGAGGCACATAATCCCGACGGCGATGAACCGGTCTTCAAGAATGCACCATACGGCGATGACGCACAGGGTGACGGCAATTCCTGCCGGATTTCCTCCCGCAATAAGAAGTCCGCTGTTCACCAATAGGAGCCAGGCTAGATAGAAGGGAGGGTCTGGCGCGTAACTCTGGGCCATGGACCACGCCAGAAAGCCTGCAATCGTTATCAGCACTAGAATCAAGGCGGTCCAAAGCGCATAGGCGACATGCCACGGCAAGAGCGCGAAAACCGAAAAGAGGGGTTCGGCCGACGGGAGGTAGACGTGGAATGCAGCCAGATAGTGAGGGGTGCCGCCTTCCGAAGATGCGCTGACACGTTCACCACCCTCAGCAACATAAACGCGGGTCATCGCGGTTTCGCTGTACGGATCGCAATGCTGGATCAGACACCGGCCGGCGAGATATGCCATGCGGCAATCGAGAATGATCCCGGTTTTGCCATACGTCAAGGCAATGCCCCAAAGCGAGGCAATAATGCTGGCGACCGATAACATGGTCAGGATCGCGAGATTCCGACGGCGTGTCCCCAATCCGCGCGATCCCGGCAAAGCAGGGCGAATGTCGAGGGGTGCTCCTTCAATGGGCGATGGTGCTGTGCCGGCCTGCTCGCTGAACAGAGCCATACCGATAACTTTCGAGGTGCCAGGTTCACCCATAGTCATAACTTCGCACCGTGTGGCTTTGCGGCAGACAGCACCGTGCCATGAATCACTACCCGAGATAGCAACGTGCAAATGACCACCATCAGCACTCCTGCGATCACATCGACCCCATAGTGCCAACCAGTAGTCAGAGTGGATACGGTGATCAGGCTTGCGATTGCGATCGCCGGATATCGAAGGTATCGGAATGTGTAGAGGGCCTGCGCCGAGACAATTGCCCAGAACGCATGAAATGAGGGCAGACAGACGATGCCCCCGAAATTGTCATGGATATCAAGCGAACCCTGACGCAAGGCGTGAATTGTGGCTTCGCAGGCGATTTGAAGCTTGTCAGGCGGGAACGCCCAGCCAACCCAGGGGCCAATCGCCGGCAGGAAGATCATAAGCGGCAATGCCAGCACAAAACTGAATGCATTCGAAAGGACGAACTGTTGCGCTGCTTCCCTCTTGCCGAGCAGTGCGGGCAGCAAGATTGCGCAGAGCACGAGGGGATGCAACGTGAATGCGTATGACCGCGAAAGCAGAACATCGATCGCCGGGTGCCAGTGAACAAAAGCGATAATCGCAGGCAGATTGATCCCGAGATGCTGATCCAGGTTGCGCCATAAGGCATCCTTCAGCGGGAAAGCCAATGTTGCGGTGATTGGCGCTGCCTGAACGATGAGCGCAGCAATCAGCAGCGTCCACGGAAGCATGAGCGCAGCATCCCGATGAACATACTTCTTTCGATCGTGAAAGAGGGCCGCGGGTATCACCAGGGGTGCCGTCAGCACAAGAACCGTGATGATGAGAGGCTGAGCCGATTTACTGATGCCTGGAGGCGCGGCCAAAATGCAGAAAGTCAGCATCGCCACGCTGCATGCGGCAAGGGCCCAATGCACTCGCAAGTTAGACTGCCGCACGCGCTTTTCAGCCGGCAAATCGATCGCCGATTCCGTGACGGCGTCTGGAAGCATCATCCTCATGATGGCACTTTCAAGCGAGCCTGAGGAGCACTCATTTGAGTCGTCTTCAGAGCCGCGTTTCTTGCCAGTATCAAGAGCAAGAAGCTGGCTATGCCGACAACAGGCATCCCTATGTACAAACCCCCGATGAACGGCATGATGTAGACGCAGGAGGCGCAAACTAGAACTGCGATTCTAAAAGGCCGTTCGGTTGCGCGCTGCAGAGCCAGATCGACGAGGATCAACAGGGGGAGAACGAGAACGGCGCCATCGTGCGGGAAGAAGTGGTAGCTGACGATGCAGGCCAGAAGCACCTGAACCGCGAAGGTGAGTTTCAACGCGCCGTATTGCTTCAGCCGCCAATCGACCCAGATCACAAGCGCGAGTGAACAAGCCAATGTCAGGATCGTGAGCCAGACCTCGGGCACGACTCCTGAAGCAAGGGCGTGGAACAAGCCCCGCATGTTTGGCATGATTGCCTCGGCCCCGGGCTCTTCCGGCGCTTTGTGTCCGAATCCAGCGAGAAGGCGGACGTAGGCAACGATCCCGCTTCTTCCTACAAGCCAGACTGAGATCAGGAAGAGCCAGACACATCCGCAAACGAACCCACCGAGGCTCCGCCAGCGCTTTTCCAAGATCAGCCAAAAAGCCATGGGAATAACGATGACGAATTTGAACATGCCCATCGCGAGCGCAAACCCCGCCCGGAAATCTTTGCCTTTGTCGAGTGCTGCATAACAGAGGGCAAGAACGGCGAGAAGCATGATGGAATTCTGGCCTTGAACCATGGCCACAAGGACAGGAAAGAATGTTGCAATGAGGATGAGCAGATATGGAGAGCCAGCGTGCAGCTCAGGGCAGCGAGGCCACAATACGAACAAGCTTAGATACAGAAACCAGAGGTTGCATGCCCACCATACAACATACGCAACTCGGAACTTGAGTAATGCAAGCACAGCATACAGAAGTGTCTCGTATGGCGGATGCATCGTATCCGGCTCGAAATCGCGACCATCCACTTGCACGGAATATTCCGGTGAGCTCATGGACGGGAAGCGATCGATCAGCGAGGAGAATCGCTCATGATCGAGTTTCCGGCCTGCTTGGTACAAGTGCGCGAAATCCGGCTTCCGAGCCTGGAATCGCTGCATCGCATGGAAAAGCCCGAACTGAAACCCGAGGATCACGAGAGAGCTGAACAGAATGAGCCAGCGCTGCTTGGACGATGGCACGACAATACCTCTCCCGGACAGGATTCAGAATCGCAGTTCTATTTGTGTCTACAAACCATGACTTACGATGAATACGGTACCGACTCAGTAACTCGTGACGGCCGGTGTACCGCGGGGTCACTCGGCGAGTTAATCCGAGCTACCACATGCGACGAATGATTACCATTTGGGACAGACTCAGTCAGAGCTCGGCTGTTTAGGTCGGTCTTTTCAGTTATATTAAGCGAACAATCCTGAATTCGGCCGCGCCGAACGACATTCAACATGCCAGAAGTAAGGTGCAATGACGACGTATCACCCTGCGTATCCGTCGTCATGCCGGTTTTCAACGAAGTTTCGACACTGGAGAGCATCATTGGCGTGGTGCTTGCCCAGAAGCCTGTTCAACAGCTGGTGGTCGTGGATGACGCCTCGCACGATGGATCGGGGGAACTTCTGGAGAGCCTGGCGAAAAGCGACAATCGCATTCTGCTTTGCCGGCACGCTATCAATCAAGGAAAAGGGGCTGCACTGCGCACCGGGATGTCGCGTGCGACGGGGAGCATTGTCATTATCCAGGATGCGGATCTGGAGTACGATCCAGCCGAATACTTCCTCTTGCTGGGGCCGATCCTTGCCGGGAAAGCAGACGTGGTCTACGGATCGAGATTTCTTGGCGGATTGGGGGCCCACCGCGTTCTGTATTTCTGGCATTACGTCGGGAACAAGTTCCTGACGCTTTGCTCGAATATGGCTAGCGATCTGAACCTCACCGACATGGAGACATGCTACAAGGCATTCCGTCGCGAAGTGATCGGGAAGGTTCGGATCCAGGAAAACAGATTCGGATTCGAACCGGAGATCACCGCAAAGCTGGCGAAGGAGAATCTTCGCATCTACGAAGTTGGAATTTCATACAGCGGCCGAACCTACGCGGAAGGAAAGAAGATAGGCTGGCGCGACGGCGTTCGAGCGCTGTGGTGCATCATGAAGTACAACTTCTGACGCGATTGTCTGCCCTTCTACGCTGCCCGATGCAGGGATCTGTTTTGAGAACGAGCAAGAATGCAGGCGATGAGCCACCCACTTGCGGTCCAGCACAGAAACATGTATCCGTAGCCGAGCCGACCCGCTACGTCCGTGATGTACAGCGCATATCCGAGCTCTGTGACTAGGAAGACAGCCAAGAAGGCTCGGCGCTTAGGCTGGGCAGCCGCTAACAAAAGGGCCGGCAATGCAAGAATCTCATCGTACGGATAGCTGTAATAGCTGCACACGATTGAGCACAGCAGAACGAGTGTTCCATGTTCCCACCAGGTCCAGCGATTACGGTGCTGCTTCCAGTACCAGGCTAACCAAATCAGTCCTGCAATTTGCGGAATCAGTGCCAGGGAGTGAATTCCAGTGGTGGCGAAGAGCGCACCGCCGAGGTTCGGGTAAGCCTCCGCCTCATGAACTACCAATGCAGTACGCGCGAGGAACTGTGCCCAGATACTGGGATTGAGCAGTTCAACGATGAGGCTCGCGGCAAGCAGCGCGAGAGTTCCGCTGATCCATACACGCCACCGTTTGTGATGAACTGTCCAGAGCGCTACAGCGAGGAGGAAGAGCAGGGCTACATGCGGCTTACCCAGCACCAGCACCAGAGCGGCGCCGGCTATCCAGTCTTGTCCCCGCTCTGCGGCAATCAGAAAGATTGCAACCCCGAGGAAGACCAGGATCGTCCACTGACCGAGCATCAGTTGAACGATGGCGGGACCGAACAGAATGGGCATCAGAAGGGGAATAAACGACGATGAGTTCGGACTCAGATTGCGCCAGATCGCATGCGTGCATCCCATCAAAACGATGAGGCTGACAACGGTCCAAAACGCAAATGCCGCTCGGTAACCGAACCAGCGAAGCGGCAAAATGAACGGAATCGCCCAGGGTGGGTTCTTGAGGACAAGAGGGGGATCTACGTAGATTCCCTGAGAATGTTGGAACTCGGCCACCAGTTCAGGCGAGTACGGATTGTGTCGGACGAGATGAGCTGCGGACCAGTACTGAGCCAGGTCTTGAACCGGAAGCGCGCCCGCCGCCATGTAGGCAGCAATGAAGATCAAACTGCCAACGAAGATGATCAGAACGACAGTTGATAGTCTTCGGATCCACATTTACGTTTCTTTGCGCCTGCTGGCCATCGTCAGGAGGGACGCACAATTTCCAGGAGATCGCCCCGCTCGGTCCGAGTCTCCCGGATTGTGCCAGCCGGAAGCTCAAGAACTGAATGTGCCGACAGACATGCGGAGACTCGCCAGGCGGGAACAGCAATCTTCGTTTTTCTCACACGGTGTTTCCGGTCGAGATAGATCAGGTCAATCGGGAAGCGCATGAAGAAGGTGTGTACGGCTTCGCAAGGTATGATCCACATTCCTTCTCCCGGAAGCAGCTCATTCCTTCCGAGTAATCCTTTCGACCGCTTGACGTTGCTGCCAGCCACCTCAACCCGTGCAGCGATCTGCGTATCCCGGGTAAGGTTTCGAACCGTTGCAAAAGGCTCAACGGCCGGTTCACTTCGCCGGGTTGGTGGCGCTTTCTGCGAACCATTCCGCTTGATCGATTCCATTCTGCCCTTCAGAGCTTGCGCTGCATTTCCTGGCTGCCGATGAACGAGCCCCAGTGAAGGAATTCACTGGGGCTCAGTTTGTTCTCGCATGCAATGCTGCGGTTATTGCGGGGCTGGTTGTGAGCTTCCGCCGCCGGCGCTGCCGCCACCGACCGACATACCACCGTCCATCACGAGCGGCTGCTCAGGCTTCATGCTTTCGATCAGCTTCTCAACCGGAATGGTTGCCGGCGGAGGAGCTGGAGCGGAGCCAGCAGGTTTCTGGTCGGGCGTGTGCATTGCGATAGAGGAATTTGGAGGCAGGAAGCCGGTTGGGAACTTCAGCTCCGGCACTGGCGCTCCAGCTTCAATCGGATTAACAATTTCCGGCGTGACGGTGACGATAAGCTCCGTGTTGGTGCGCGTTCTCTGCATGGACTGGAAGAACTTGCCCAAAATCGGAATGTCGCCGATGAACGGAATCTTCTGGAAGTTCTCTGTCTCTCGATTATCCAGAAGGCCGCCGATGATGAACGTCTGGTTTTCCGCCAGTTCAACTTCGGTTTTCACACGGCGTATGGTGAGGGCTGGGACCACGGCGCCGCCAACGTCTACGGCATTGCCATAATCAAGAGCGCTGACTTCCGGCGCGACCTGAAGGCGAATCGTACCGCGATTCGTAATTGTCGGAATGAAGGCGAGTAGAACGCCGTATTGCTTGTACTGAATTGTGATGGGAGCAGCGCCGCCGCCCGCGACGCCAGATTGCGCGACCGGATACGGATATTCACCACCAGCAAGGAAGCTGGCCTGGTGACCATTTTTCGCGAGCACATTGGGTTCTGCAAGAACCTCGGCCAGACCTCTCGTCTCCAGCGCCTGGATACTGGCTCCCAAACCGATGCCCGGATAGATTCCGAAGATATTGTTTCCGCCAGCGTTAAAGCCTCCGCTAGACCCAACGTTGATTCCACTGTACTGGCCAGTGGAGATCGATCCGATGGTATTGCCAAGGCCACTGACGGCGAAGCTGATGCCCAGCTGCTTCAACCGATTGCGATCGACACTGGCAAACTTCACCTTCAGCAGAATCTGCGGCTCTGGCGCGGGCACATTCACATTGAGCAGGTTGATGACTTTCCCCGCAGTCGATGCGATCATGAACGCGCGATCGGAACTGTTGAGGTTCGTCACTGTGCCACGCAGAAAGATGATGCCGTTATCCTGGGAGACTCTGACGTTCTGACCGGGAAGTTCAGCTCGCAGCTCTCGGCGAAGACCCTCGAGTGTGTCGTTCGATGCGAACGAACTCTGCCGCACCGTTACGTTAAAGAACTGACGCCCACCGGTCTGATCCCAGATGATGAGGCTGGTTTCTCCCGGGGCTTTTCCGTTGAGCAGAATCTGCGTCGGGCTGATAGCCTGTGCCTCTGCGAAGCCTCCGGCGCCTACTACGATGCGCGTTACCGGACGAGCAAGATCGAGAACAACTGATTTTCCTACGGCCAGCGATAAGTCGTTAGTGGAATCCTGACTTGTAGCTGCTGCAGGCTGCGCACCCGCCGGGGGCGCCTGGGCCAAAACGGCCCCACTCGCAAAGAAGACCAGCGTCAATGCACTGACACAGGTGGTGGCGATCCCACTCTTAACGTTCACTGTTTACCCCCGGGTGCTGCAAATTTCTCATCTTTTACTGTGCTGCCGTTGATGACGGTGACATGGAATTCTTCCGCTGCCTTTTTAGGCGCCCGAACCGGTCCTGAGAGCTTGGGTTTGGATGGAGGCGGAGCCTGTTCATTGAACAGGTTCGTCATAGCCGTTCCCTGAACCTTGGTCTCTTTGGTATCGAGCGGGTTGCGAAGGACGAGCTGAATACGCGTCTCGTTACTGGCTAGCGCGAGCACCTGCGCCTGCTCGGGAGTCACAAGGAGATTGACGACCTGCACCTGCTGCGGTTTGCCCTCTGCATCCTTCTGGATGTCGGTACCGGCGGACAGAACCTCCATATTCTGAAGTACAGTTCTAACCTGGGTGTTGTTCCCTCCGCCGCCCTGCGCGTTTGGCGGAACACCCGAAATCAGGACGTCGACGTGCATACCAGGCGTCACGAATCCGGCGACGCCAACAACCTGGTCAACGCGAACAGCGATGGCACGATATCCGTCCTTGATGGTTGCGGCGAGTCCGCCGCCCGAGCCAACAGGCGCCAGGCGATTGTCTAGAATCGGCTCACCGGCGAAGATCGGTTGAATAACGCCGCGGCCGATGGCGTTCTTCGCGTCGAGGATTGCGGTCTTGGGAACTGTGCCTTGAATCTGAACCGTGGTCAAATCCGGAGCACTCAGCACTTGTCCGATTTTGATATCGGCAGCGGCGGCAACCACGCGAGTTGCCGGTTGCGGTTTAGCCGCAGCAATGCGCATGCCGACCAACCGGTATACGAGCACGGAGCACAGTGCTGCTACGACGAATGCAGCAAGTAGGATGGTTACCAGTCTTCGGTTCATCAGAATCCTGTCTTCGTGAGGTGAAGCACCCTGGTTCTATTTCCCCTCGCCGTTGAAGCAGCGTTACACAGGGGAATAGCGGCCTCTTCACACAGAGTTAGTGGTCGAAATGGTTAACTACCTGCACGGGTGAATGCCGCTAGAGTATAGCACTATGCGGCTTTACGTATGCAGCGAATTTAACCCCGCTAAACCGAAGTACCTAGAACGCCAATTAACGGAAACTCGGCTCGTATTACGACCTGGTGATGCGGGATAATTCACAAGCTTTGCTCCAACAATGACGGCGGGATTGTAGCTCTGTCAACGGTACGAAAGCGTGAAATTCGAGGGGGTTAAGATCGTTCATGGGGAAGCGGCAAATGCCCTCTGATGTGACTCAAGTGATAATTCCCTCGATGAAGGCTCTTGTCGAGTTATCGAGCTACGAGCATACTTAAATGAACGTTTGCCATAGCAGACTCTGGATCACGCGATTTTACAGCGATGACCATGCCTGGGTGTAACTCGGTAACCCCGGAGTTAGGGAGTGACCGGGAGAGTAACACCTCACCAGAAACAACAACTGTTCCCCGCGTACAGTGAGTAGCAGGTAAGCCGAACAGAGAGGGGTTCACCCGGCGAATGAGGTCTTCGCGCACCATCACTCTTTTCTCGCTGCAGCCGGAGCCACGCCGGGGGCCCTCAGCCCTTGTTGCTTCCGTGGTGTTCCACTCTGCGGCGATCGCGTTCATACTTTCGACATTCCTGTACGCGCCGCGCTTCAGGCTTCCAACACCCGATGTCTACATGATGCAGCACGTCAGCCTCAACATGCCGTATCCGCCTATTCCGAAGTCGGGCGGGAGCGGAAGCACCCCGTATCCGAAGGCTTCTACAGGACAAGAGAGTTCCGCAGAGGAGAAGATCGCCGCGCCGGCGTCGAGCCGTATCCATTTCCAGCGGCGCAAACTCGCGCAACAGACATTGATCCAGCCGGATGTTGACCCGGACAAGATGCTCCCAAAAGAGACTCCGCTTCCCTCGATGCTGCTCTGGTCGGGACACAGGCCGAAGGTGCAGATGCTGACGCCGCCCAAGCCCCAGCCGCCATCCATCACGCTGGACAAGCCGAAGCTCAATTTCCCGAACAAAGAGACGCATATCGCCGCGCTCGATATTTCCCCAACCCCGTTCACATCGAAGATGCCGATGCCGGTGACCAGCAAGTCTTCGCCGGTGATTCTGAACCGGCAGCTCGAAGTGGAGCGCATACCGGAGACCGGATCGATATCGAGCATCGAATCAACTCCCGCTGCTGTACTCTCCGCATCGGATTTGCATATGAACCAGGGTGTGGTCAGTATGCCGGCGGCAAACCAGACAGCCGAGGGTTCAGACAAAGGGGGCCTTGGAACGGGAAAGGCTCCAAACTCAATCCAGAACGGAACCGGCGACTCCGGGACCACAGGCTCTGACAAGGCAACGGGTAAAGGCCAAACGGGGACGGGCGGCAAGGCAGCCGGCACCGGTATTGGCACCGCGCAGAAGGGTACCGGAGCCGGAAATGGCGGTGCAGGAACTCAAGCGGGATCTGGCGCCGGCCAGGGTACGGGGCACAACCCTGGAGCAGGTTCCGGCGCGGGACCGGCAAATGGCCATGGTTCCGGCGACGGCGATAACGGTACGGTAACGCGGATAAACCTGCCGAAGAACGGACAATTCAATGTCGTTGTGGTGGGATCGACCCTGGATGAACAGTATCCAGAGACAACAGAAGTCTGGAAGGGTCGGCTGGCATACTCGGTATATCTGAAGGTCGGGCTCGAGAAGAACTGGATTCTGCAGTATTCCCTCCCCCGCGCCGCGGATTCAGCAAACGCAGGCAGCGCACACCTCGATGCGCCCTGGCCTTACTACATCGTCCGTCCGAATCTGAATCCAGATGATGCCACGTCCGATTCGGTGATGGTCCACGGTTTTGTCAACGAAGCTGGGCACTTTGAGAAGCTCTCGGTAGTCTTTCCCACCGACATAGGCTACGCGCGCGAACAGCTCGTATTGAATGCGCTACAGCAGTGGCAATTCAGAGCGGGCAGCCACGACGGGCAAGTCGCGAAACTCGAAGTGCTGCTGATCATCCCGGAGATCATGAACTAGATCTCTCACACTGGATCTTCGATTAATTGGTTCTCGAGAGGAATTTTGGGAGTCCGTCGACGAGCGATCAGCCGGGCTGCTGTACGCGCTGAATGAAGCGATGGAGCGCCTTCTTGCCCACGCCAGTATCGGGCAGGGGCTCTCCGCTATTGAGGTCGACGGTGTTTGATGGCACAAATGTGAGCCCAACTCCGTCGGCGCCCCAGCGAATCACCCTTGTCAGAACCGAGATGAAATCATCGGGATCATCGCCATCAGTGTTGGTTCGCTGCAAGGTCATCAGGATCATGGTCCCCGGAAACCAGCGTTCGTCGGTGAGCAGGTAGATACCGACATTACTGATATCGGCGATGTGGAATGCCTGAGGCGCGCCGCCGGTCCAATAGTAGGCTACGAGTCCCGGCAACGGATGGCGTTTGGATGCACGGCGGTCGGTCGAAAGCCAACGCAGAAATCGGATGAACCACGAGACATTGGTTGAGCTGGCGGTTTCGGCTTCCGTTGTCTCCTTCTCGATCAAGCGCTGGTGAGCAGCGAACAACTCGGTAGGGCGATCGACTTCAGGTGGAGCTTCGGCCACCAGGGTTTGAGAAGATCCGGATCGTCCCGAATTTGTTGCCCGCAAAGAGGCGCGTCCTCCTCCACGCGACGAGCCAAGACGCTCTTCCATTTCCTCCGCGTAGCAGATCAACAGGCTGTCGCCAGGCTGGGTCTGGCTCGAAACGACGGTGCGGCCTGCGAGGATAAGAGCACTTGCGGGCTGCTCACGAGTCGGCTCAATTGCGTAGTTGGGAAAAGATTCGATGGCCTGAATGACTCGATTGTCTTCGTCCAGGTAGATGAGGTCCACGGGGGTCAGGCCCTTGGTGGCGGGAATGCCCCGGAAGGGCGAGAGCCAGAGGCCAGCATCCGGTTCGACGGAGAGATCATCGAGAAGGGCCTTCAACTGTTTCGCAGCTGAATCAGCCATCACCACGCCGAGGCTAAGAAAGCTTTCTCGGGTCTGGTTGTAAACACAGTATTTACGGGACTCCGTCATTCTGCGCCTCATCAGAAAGCAGTGTGGAGGGAGACTGGCCGAGTGATCCCCATCTCGACGAGCTCGACTCCACCAGATTCGCAGAGGACACCTCTGCGCCTGTGTCACCCGAATAAGCTTCGGTCAATCGACAGCAGGGCTCGATCGCACGAAGAGATAGACTTTACCGAATCTGACACTAGAATACAACGAGGCCGACGGGACAATACGACCTTCACCATCGATAGATGGTGGTCAGCTAGCTAGACAAAGGTGCGCCGGATGAAGTCCAGGGTGAAGCGATCCCCGGCACTCCCCCGGCCCCTTTGAAGCAAGATCAGCTACTTCACGCGCGTGCGACGCCGCTGAATCAGGATAACCAGCACGATGACAAAAAGCACACCGGACACAATCCGGACAATCGTGGTTTGATCCATTTTGATTCTCTCCCTTCGTTTGAATGGTTGCGGACCTTAGTGTCCGAAAAACGTTTTGAATGAATCCGCCATCACCAGCACAGCGGGGCCAAGCACGACCAGAAAGAGCGAGGGGAAAATGAAGAGCACCAGTGGGAACAGCAGCTTGACTGATAGTTTTGCCGCCTTCTCTTCGATCTCCTGAACACGTTTTGTGCGCAGGGTGTCGGAGTGAACGCGGAGCGTTTTGCCGATACTGGTTCCGAACTGCTCAGCCTGCACCAGCATCGAAACTAGATTCCGCACGACATCGACATCCGTGCGCTCTGCGAAATGCTTCCATGCATCGGCGCGAGCTCTTCCGGCGCGCTGTTCGAGAGCAACGATTCCGAGTTCGTCACTCAGAGCCGGCTGGGCCTTCTCGAGCTCTTGCGCGGTACGCGCGGTCGCCTGGTCGAGGCTGAGACCGGCCTCGACGCAGATGACGAGGAGATCGAGCACGTCGGGAAGGCCTTTTCTGATCTCCGCCTGGCGGTTGGCTATCTTCCTGCCCAGCCAGAAGTCGGGAGCGAGAAAGCCGCCGCCCGCGGCGACTGCGAAGACGAACATCGGCCCGAAATGATAGGCACCTGATACCCATGCGAGCACGACTAGCACGCACGGTGTCATAACCTTTGCGCCGTAAAACATCTTTACCGCGTTTTCAGACCGGAGACCGGCGCGAACCAGCCGTTGCTGAGCGACGGAGATCTCCTGCTGACTCTTCGGCAGAACCTTCTCGAAATGCTCAACAACTCCGCCGATGACATGACGCGTCTCTTCGAGCGTCGTCGATATCGACTTCTTTGCCGAGGCGCGCGGGTACAACGCGGACGAAATTCGATCCTGAATCTTATCCCGGTAGAAAATCAACAGGCCGCCGCTACCGATCAGGAGAAATGCGACGAGGAAGGCGATGATTGCAAATGCCATTTTTCCCTCTCTAAACGTCCATGTTGACGATCTTGCGAATGATCATGCCGCCGATGAAGATCATGACGCCGGCTGTGTAGAGCAATTTGACTCCCATTGGCTTCTTCCAGAGGAGGCTCATGAGATCCGGATTTACCAGGTACAGGAGCACGCCCAGAACGACGGGGAGGAGGGTGAGAATCCATCCCGTTAAACGTCCTTGAGCTGTGTGAGTCATGACCTGCCGTTTGAGGCGGAACCGCTCACGAATGACCTGGGCTGTCTTTTCAAGAACTTCCGCGAGGTTACCGCCGCTTTCACGCTGGATTAGAATGGCCGTGGAAACGATTTTTACGTCCTGGATCGGTACCCGGGTGACGAGATTGTCGAGTGCGGATTTCAGTTCGAGACCGTAGTTCATTTCGTCGAAAGTGAGCCGGAACTCTCCGCCAACGGGGTCGGCGCATTCGCGCGAAACAAGGCCCATGGCGGCATTAAGGCTATGACCCACGCGGAGGGCACTAACGATCAGTTCGAGCGCTTCCGGAATGCCCTGTTCGAACTTGCCTAGACGTCTCTTGCGTTTTTGAAAGACGAAGATGATGGGCCCGGAGCCTGTTACGAGCCCGATCAGGAACCCGAATAGCATTGCGTCGGTCCGAAGGTAGATCAGGTATCCGGGCACAATGAAACAGACGCCACAGAAGAGTGCCAACTGCCCGACGGTCCACTTGACGTTCGCCTGATACAGGAACCTGCGAATACGAGGCGCAAGTTCCATCTTGGTAAGGGCACGATCAAGCCATGGAATGCTGCTCATCACGTCGTTCTTGCGGACGTCAACGATGAGATCAGCCATCTCCGGCTTGCCTACGGCGATCGCAGATTCAAGCCTGGTCATGATCGCACGGGTCTGGTCAGTCGCGCCGGATCCACTCGCAGCGGCGACCAGTACTACGATCAGGAAGACCCCCAGGAACACTGCAACAATGATGTACAGCATGTGCTACCTCCGCGCGGCTCCGGCTCAGTTCACTTCCGTTACTTTCTCAAACAAGCTGGGCGGCAGGAAGATACCGGCAGTACGTAGCTGTTCGAGGAATTTGGGACGGATGCGACTGGGAACGAAGGCGCCTTGCACTCTTCCGTTAGGCCCGATGCCTTTCTTCTGAAATGCAAAAATCTCCTGCATACTGATCACGTTCTCTTCCATACCCGTGATCTCGTGAATACTTACGCATTTACGCGAACCATCGCTCAGACGGGACGCCTGTACAACGATGGTCAACGCCGATGCGATCTGTTGCCGCACGGTCTTTTCCGGCAGATTGAGATTGGTCATCGCCACCATGGATTCAAGACGGGTCAAGGCGTCGCGCGCCGTGTTGGCGTGGATCGTAGTCATCGACCCTTCGTGACCCGTGTTCATGGCCTGAAGCATGTCGAACGCTTCTTCGCCGCGGCACTCACCGATGATGATGCGGTCGGGACGCATACGAAGACAGTTGATGAGCAGTTGCCGTTGTCGAATTGCGCCCTGGCCTTCCACGTTCGGCGGACGAGTTTCGAGCCTCACGATGTTTTCCTGTGCCAGCTGAAGTTCGGCCGCGTCTTCGATCGTGATGACGCGCTCGTTCGGTGGAATGTATTGAGACAGAATATTCAGGAACGTCGTTTTACCGGCGCCTGTACCACCCGAGATCAGGATGCTGAGGCGGGCGCGAACAGCGGCTGAGAGCAACTCCATCATCTCTGCCGAGATACTCTTCAACTGCACAAGCTGATTCGCCGCAAGAGGACCGGTGCCGAAACGGCGAATCGACATCGAAGGTCCATCGAGTGCGAGAGGCGGAATAATGGCGTTCACACGGGAGCCATCGGGGAGGCGGGCGTCCACCATCGGAGAGGATTCGTCCACGCGCCGTCCGACGCGCGAGACGATGCGATCGATGATCTGCAGCAGGTGACGATCGTCGCGGAAGGAGCAGTCGGCGCGCTGAATCAGGCCGCCTTTTTCAATGAACACATGGTCCTTGTCATTGACCATGATGTCGGAGATCTTCGGATCCTTCAGGAGCGGTTCCAGAGGGCCAAGTCCGAAGACTTCGTCCAGCAGATCCGTCTGGATCTTCTCCTGTTCATCGAAGCTAAGCGGAACCCGGCGATCGCTGATGATCTCATTGATGATGCTCGAGACCGCCTGCCGAGCCTGGCTGGAGTTGATGCGGGATAGCTTTTCCAGGTCGAGCTTCGACAGCAGCGTACGGTGTACTTCTGCTTTGAAGTTTTCCAGATTCATTGATTCCACGATGCGCCGTCCTTCACTTCAGAATCCGTCAAATAACGGGGGATTATTTGAAAAGGCTAAAGCCTTTTCGCTTTTCAGGCTTGGGAGGCATTCCGCAAGCCGCTCGTGCCATATCCTGGAGAACTCTTGCAATGCTTGAATCGTCCAACGCCAGGGGAACTGCTTCATTCTGCATTCTGCGGACGTTGAAGTAGTCACTTGGAATTTTCCACGAGATGGGTTTTGTGAGTGCTTTTTCGATATGCTCTTCATCCACTCCCATGGAACTCTTCACATAGCGATTAAGCACGATTTCCAGTTTAGGAGTTCCGGACTTAAAGAACTCGGAGATCAGCCGATGCGAGTTACGGAGCTCGGGGATACCGGCCTGCATAACGAGATATGCGGTATCGGCCTGTTCGAACCAGCCGGCGTCAGTAAGATCGAAGCGCGAACCGGCGTCGATGACGACGTAGGAGAAGTCTTGCCGCGCGACGTTCAGCATCTTCTCGATAGCATCATTGCTTGCCTGCACGTGCGGAAATCTTCCCGGCGCTGCGAGCACCGGAAGGCCCGAACTATGCTTTGTGAGCAGTTTCGTGAAGAAGTTTGTATCGATGCGGTCTGCATTCTGCAACGCGTCCGCGGTAGAAAACTGAGTCGTGAGACCGAGACTGAGTGCAGCATCGCCAAGCGGCAGGTCAAGATCGACCAGCACCGCGCTCTGCTGGCACTCCTGCACAAGAGCTACGGCGAAGTTACAGGCTACGGTTGTAACTCCCGATCCACCTTTGCCGCCGAGAAAGACAAGGAGTTTGCCGCCGGCTTTCTTGGCTGTGCCTTTTCCACCCGTCCGACGCGAACCCGCGCGCATCAGCGCGTCGGACAGCGCGTTGGCATCGATCGGATCTGAGAGGAATTCACGGGCCCCGGCACGCATCGAGCGCACCATGACGTTGGGGTCGAGGCGCGAGGTGTAGACCATCACCGTGGTGCTGGTGGTCGAAGCCACAAACTCCACAAGTTCCAAGGCGTATTCGACGTCTGACTCCAGATCGATGATGACGGCGTCAAATGCCTTTTCACCCAGCATCCTGGGCATTTCTTTCAGAGTCGGGGGATAAGAAGAGTACTCCCGCACAATCGCGGCGTGCGAGCTGTTCAAAGCGCTCACAATCGTCCTGCGGCGCTGCTCACTGGGACAGATCAGCGCGATGGACAGGACATTTCCGCCTAGGGAATCAGAGTCGTGCGTGTTATCGGTCACAAATTCAAAGCTCCCAGGTTCTTGCACCAGACTGCGGTGTTACCGAGTTCAGGGCGTTTGTCAGCATACTTTAGTCGTTCTTCAATCACCTTCTCAACGAGAAAAGAAGGAAATGAGAGTACCAATTGCTATTGCGGGCGCATACGGCATCTTACGTGCCTTTGGGTTTGAAAGGTTGAGGTCTGGAGGCGTATGTAATCCGCGCTTTCCCCAGCCAAGCAACAAATCCCCTGCTCCCGAAAACATCTCTCCTAGAAATCCCCCGAAAGTGGCCCAGGCGAGTGCCATAATTCCACCCGCGACGGCAATCATCACCAGCGCGAAAACGAGTTGCTGCCACCAAATCCAGGCTCCGATTGCGGCGCACAGTTTTACGTCGCCCATGCCCATTCCGCCCATCATCGCCAATATTCCGTAGACCACGCCGCCCAGCAGCATGCCGATCAGGCTTTGACCGAGGCCGTGCCAACCTTCGACCCACGTGGAAACAACCAATCCCCCCAGCAGAAACGGAAAACTCAGCCAGTTTGGGATACGTCGGCTACGAATGTCAGTTACAGTCGCCACAATCAACACAGCTAATGTGGGCCACCAGGCATACGGGTGCTGCATGTGCTGCAAAGCAAGTCCTCCTGAGCTTCCCCATCCCGAATGGCTTCAGTTAGAGCAAATCGGCCCCAAATGGACGCATCTTAACTCCCGCACAATTCAATGCGTTACATTGGGGGTGTCGAGCCAAGTGTACACGGAAGTCCATCTGTGGAGTACCCCCGGCCAATCAGGGGTATACACCGGAGTAATGCCCATCGATCGCATCAAAAAAGTAGCTAAGAACCCGTGTTTTTCCATCCTCTCATCCAGGAGGTATTGTCGCCACTAAAGTGGGAGGAAGTTTTCTCGAGTTCCCGAGTTTCACCCAAGCAGGGATACGCTTGACGGCTGAGCCAGGCATGGGAATCCAAGGGTGTAACTCGAGTTATGGACCTTTGATAGCTCGAATGGTTCCCTGAAGAGGACCGAGTTATCGACATGTCCTCTGTGCCATCCATCTCCCGTTGTATCCTTCTCTTAATGTTCAGGCGACACGGCTTACTTCTTCTGCTCCTTACGGTGGCTTTGTGGCCTGCGGCAGCAATTGCCCAGCTGGATGGCCAGCCATCCGCAAGATCTACACCCGCTTCTGCAAAAACCAGCCCGCAGACATCGACTACGCCCGACGTTTCATCGCAGCCAGCACCACAGATCGTGGTCACCGCCCCGCCGGCGCAGGCCGCCCCCTGGTCATGGCACGATAAGGTCCTCTGGGGCGCCGAGATCGTTCTGGTCATCCTGGGATACGCCGGGGTGATTCTTGCACTCAAGACGCTCAAAAACATTCAGCGGCAGACCGAGTTTGGCGTCTCCGCGGCCCAGGCGGCACTGCAGTGTGCCAATGCAGCCCTCGAGAGTTCGCAGGCTATTGTCGATTCCGGCCGCCCCTGGATCGTCATCACGGTAGAGCCCTTCCTCAGCGTCGAGCATGGTTTCAAGGTGATGGCTACCAATCGAGGCCGGACCCCGGCACGCATCCTGGCCAAGGCAGATTGCGTAAAGATCGCGAAAGATGAGACCGAACTCCCTACGCCGCCGGACTACGAGAGCGGCAAATCAGCTACCCCCTTTGAGCCGATCATTCTGCTGCCGGGAGAAACGGCGGGCATCAGGCCATTGCGGCGATTCGACGTGCGCTCGTACTGTTCGTCCGACGATCAGCTGAAGCGCCTCGAACGCTGGGAAGAGAAGCTCTTTGTGTACGGCCGGGTGATCTACCGCGACTTGATCTCGCCGATGGATCAGCCAAGCCACGAGACAGACTGGTGCTGCTGGTATGTCTACGGGGACAAGGATGCACTGGTGCTGGCCGGACCACCCGAGTACAACAAGCACAGCTGATACCTATCCAGGAACCGCGCAAGCCGCGACAACGTATCATTTCGCTAGAACGACCCAATCCTGTTCGAAAATCCAACCTTCGAGAACACCCAGGGGAACACATGCCAGTTGTCGAACTCGCAGGAGTCACAAAGGCCTACGAGAGCAAGGTCGCCGTGCGCGACCTCAGTCTGTCCATTGAATCGGGCCAGATGTTTGGTTTGCTCGGGCCGAATGGAGCGGGGAAAACGAGCTCGATCCGAATGATGATGGGCATCACGATGCCGGACTCCGGGACGGTTAAGCTCTTCGAGAAACCCTTCGACCGCGAGAGCCTTGAACGGGTCGGCTACTTGCCCGAGGAACGCGGTCTTTACAAGAAGATGAAAGTGCTGGAGCAGCTGATCTTTTTCGGGCAGTTGCACGGGCTCACGGCCTCTGATGCCGAGAACCGGGCGACGAAGTGGGCTAAGCGACTCGAAATCGACGAAGCCCTCCCCAAAAAGACCGAGGAACTATCGAAGGGCATGCAGCAGAAGATTCAGTTCATCGGCTCCCTGCTCCACGATCCGGGGCTGATCGTCATGGATGAGCCCTTCAGCGGCCTCGATCCAGTGAACGCCAAGCTGCTGGAGCAGACCTTGCTCGAGCTGAAGGACGAGGGGAGAGCCATCGTCTTCTCGACCCATCGTATGGATCAGGTTGAAAAGCTGTGCGATTCGATCTGCCTCATTAACAAAGGGGAGGCAGTGCTCGCCGGACGCGTGCGGGAGATTAAGTCTCGCTACGAGCGGAATCACATCATTGTCGAGTTCGAGGGCCGCGATGACTTTTTGTCGAGCCCGGAGATCGCAGACGCTCAAAACTTCTCGGGCCATGCCGAGATCAAGCTGAAGCCTCACGGAGACGCGCAGAAGCTTCTTCGCGAGGCATCCGGCATGGCAAAGATTTACCGGTTCGAAATGGTCGAGCCTTCGCTCGAAGAGATATTCATCCAGACCGTCGGAGGCAGTGTCGATGCGTAATGTGCTGCTGGTTGCGAAGCGCGAGTACCTGGAGCAGGTGCGCGGCCGCGCTTTCAAGATGACGACATTCGGCGTGCCTGCGATCTTCGCCGCTATCCTCGGCATCGCTTTCCTCTCGAGCAGGGGGCTCGGGGCCGGCAAGCACCTTGCCATAGCATCCAGCGATGCGTTGCTGGCAACGGAAATTAGAGGGCAGCTCGTCGGAAATAAGGACACCAAAACCAAGGTTGACGTAATCTCGCCGGCAACGAAAGCCGATCGCGATGCGCTGATCGACCAGGTCAAAACCAAAAAGATCGAGGGATTTCTCTGGATCGAAACTCCATCAGGGCAAGCGCCCACGGCGAACTACACTTCGCAATCCTCCGCTGACTTCATAACCGGCAGTCGAATGGAAGAGGCCGTCAATCATGCGCTGCTCGATGCAAGATTGCAGAGCGGCGGCTTGCAGCATGACGCAGCCGAAAAACTCGTAAAAGGAATCCCTGTGGAGACCTTCCAGGTGAGGAAAGACGGCTCCGTAGTCAAAAGCAGCGCCACCGCATCGTTCTGGAAAGGCTATGTGATGGCCATCCTGCTTTCCATGACCACCATGGTTTACGGGATGAACGTGGCGCGGTCTGTGATTCAGGAGAAGACATCGCGCATCTTCGAAGTAATGCTGTCGATCGCGCGACCCACCGACATGCTGGCGGGCAAGCTGATTGGCGTCGGTGCAGTTGGCCTCACTCAGATCGGAATCTGGCTCATCGCAGGCGCAATCATTCTCGGAACTCCGCTTGCATCCACCATGATGAGCGGGAACTTCGCTGTGCACATTTCCCTTTTGGAGACAGTGCTCTTCCCGGTTTACTTCCTGCTTGGCTATCTACTCTACAGTTCCCTCTTCGCCGGGCTGGCGGCCACTTGCGAGACGGAGCAGGAACTGCAAATGTACATGCCTCTGGCTGCTGTACCGATATGGCTTAGCTTTTCGCTCATCATGGTGGTGATGAACGATTCGAATTCATTGTGGGCACTTGCTGGATCGTTTTTCCCGCCGACTGCTCCGATCATCATGTTCCTGCGCATGGCTTCCCAGATTCCACCGGTATGGCAGTTTGTGGTTTCCATCGGGCTGCTGGTGCTGAGCATCGTGGTGGTGCTTTGGATTGCAGCCAAGCTCTACCGGGTGGGCATCCTCATGTATGGCAAGCGGGCGACCCTGCCGGAGCTTCTGCGCTGGCTGCGATACAGCTGAGAGTGAACGAGAGAACCAGGGCGAAAAAATGCCCGGACCCTGGAGGAACAGCGGACCGGTCCGGGCTTAGAGTTGTCGAGAGTGCCTGAGCAAGAGGACCTGCTCCGGCACTCTTCTGTTTAGAAGTCGAGGCGTAGACCAAACTGCATTCTGCGGAAGGTGTGTGTTCCCAGCGTGCTTGCATAGAATCCAAAGCCGCCGTAAGTCAGCGCGTTTCCAAATGTGCCGTTGTAATACGAACCGGCATCGAACCGCACGCTGTTGGTCACGTTATAGACCTCCCACGCGAATTTCATGCGCGCCCGTTCGCCGAGCTGCCAGTTTTTCGCGAGCGAAGAGTCGATGTTGAAGATTCCATCCGAGCGGAACTTGTTGCGCTCTCCGGCTTCTCCGGGATAGGGCAGCCGCATCGGCGACCCCGTGTAGACGCCGTTCTGGATCTCCTGATCATTGGCAAAGATTTGAGGCGATCCGTTTTCCATATGCTTGTGGATTTTCACTTTTCCCGTCACCACCGCAAAGGCCTGAGTTTCCCAATTTGTCGTCCAGCCAGGCTCGATGACCCCGAACGGAAGACCACTGGACCAGCGGCCGAGACCTGCCCAATCCCATCCGCCCCAGATCGCGTTTCCGATCCGGCCCGAATTGGAGAGAAGAGCCTTGCCTTTTCCGAAGGGGAGAGAGTACACCCAGTCAGCCGAGATCAGATGGCGGGTATCGAAATCTGAGGTGCCGCGGCTGAGCCTGGGATTCCAGGTGTTCTGAATTCCGCCGTAGGAGGTCGAAGCACGCTCCGCATCCGATCCCATGTCGATTGAATGCGACAAGGTGTAACTGAAGTCGAGCGTGAGTCCATGCTGTGCCGGATGACGCAGCGTGAACTGCCCGGCGTTGTAGTAGCTGTTGCCAATCGTCGAGAGCGCAATCAGGGACGAGAACTGAGGACTCCAGAAGACACCGCAAGGAGGACCATATCCACACCCGAAGTCTACGTCGGCAATTGCTCCAGTTTCACCGTAGCTATACCGCTGCGGCGCCCACTCGTTGTTGTACATACCATCGGTGGCGCTTTCACCGTCGTAATCGAGGTTTGCCATCTGGGGGAAGACGTGTTCGAAGTAGTCGATGGTCGGAATGTGCTGCAGGACATTGTCGCAGTAGAGGCAGGAGCCGCCGAGAGCATCCGTCGCCTTCGACATCTCCGTTCCAGCGGTGAAGTAGTCGCCTGCGCCCTGAGGATCGTTGTAGTTCACAGGCTCAGCAAGATCGAGCTGCTGGAAGAGATGCCGTCCGATGCGCCCAACGAAAGCGGAATCCAGGAGGAATCCACCAGGAAGCTCGCGTTGAACGGACAGATTGTAGGCATACACATACGGCGTCTTGACGTGGTTATCGATACCCCAGTTGATACCGAACGTTCCATCCGGCACTGCGTATGGGTACGTCAGAGTGGGGGAAGCTTCCGGCAGCGGAATGTCCGGCAGGTCATGCGGTCCGGTAAAACGTGGAGCCGTGTTGAAGTTGTAAGTGCTGGGCGCGCTGTTGTACTGCGACGACAGGCCGAACGAACCCAGAGTGCTGAAACGGTTCGAAAGTGCTTCGCCGTAGTGGTCGTAATAAACGCCGAACCCGGAACGGATCGAGGTCTTGGTATCCGGTGAGTAGACGATAGCCAGGCGCGGAGCGACGTTGAACTTCTGCTTGGGCCAGTAGCCGGGCCGATTGTTCGCTTTACCGACCGGCTCAAAGAAAAGGGCGTCCTCGAATACTCGACCCTGTGCCGCGGCTTCGCCACGCTTCCTCGCCCATTCGCGCGTGTCCACTGTTGGAGCGGACTGCTGGCCTTTGGTCTCCCAGGGAGTTTGCAGCAGCGTATGACGCAGACCAAATGTCACCGTAAGATTCGGACGCATGCGCCATGAGTCCTGGAGAAAGTACTCGAACTCGTTGGCCCTGTAATGCCGGGGAATCATCGAGCCGTCCGGCAGGAGTGTGCCGCTGGTCGGGCTCGTGGCGAGATAGTTGAGGCTCGCGTCGCGCTCCGCGACCGCACCAATGATGGTTGCGTACATCTGCTCGAAGGCAGTGCCGTTCTCACCGATGTCGGGTAAACCAAGTGAGGTTGGATCGGGCGCGCCCTTGCCGCTCAGATACGAGGGGTTCGTGTCGGCTGCGTTGAACGACGCGCTGTCAGTCAGCGAATTGTTCTGCACCCTGCGCCAGTTGCCGCCAAACGAGAGTGAGTGGCTTCCTTTGCTCCAGCTCAATGTATCGTCGATCGAGTTGACCGGAACGTTCACGATCAAGCTGCGGGTCTGAGCAGTTGGCTGGCTAAGGAATCGAACGTTGACGTAGTCTCCCTCGCCGATACCGATCGTGGAATAGCCCTGGCGAATAAACCCGTAGCGAAGATCGTTGACGATCGTCGAAGTGGGAGTCCAGGTGTGCCCTAGCGCCAGACCTTTTGTATTGTCCTCTAGGAAGCTGGATGCAGGTTGCCCCGGGAAGTTCTGCGGACCCACAGCAGTGTCTTTCTGAAGGTTCCCGCGAATGAAAATGTGATTCGACTTGTTCGGCGTGAAATCGATCTTGCCGATGTTGGTATTCAGCGAGCTTGGCGAAGGCGAGCTGAAGTTATATGAACCGAAGTTGACGTTGTCACCAGCCGAGAGAAGGGTCGCCGGCGGTTCTGTCGAGAGATAATCCAGCATGGCCTGATTCACGCCAGGCTGAGTGCACTGCGTGCAATTCGCATCGAGCTGTGCGATCTGCGCGGGCGACAGATATTGAATATTTCCGTCTACATCGGTGTATCCCAGCTGGCCTTGAAGGAAGGTCGCCGAGGGCGTTAGGGCCGCTACTGTGGTGTTTGTCGCCAGCCTCTGCCCTTCATAGTTGTAGAAGAAGAACAACTTGTCCTTCGCGATTGGGCCACCTACGGTGCCACCGAAGGTGTTGACGATGTACTTGGTCGGCCGGTTTTCGCTGCCGTCCGCGGCCTGCTGATTCTTGATGAACCAGTCATTGGCAACCATATTCGAAGGGCGATGGTATTCATACAGTGAGCCGTGAAGCTGGTTGGTGCCGCTCTTGGTCACAAGCGAAACCTGTGCTCCGGAAGTGCGGCCTGCGTCGGCATTTCCGTTGGAAGTTGTAACGCGGAACTCCTCCGTGGAGTCCAGTGTTGAGCGGAGTACACCATTGAAGGCGAATCCATTGATCTGATCGTTGTCGTCAACGCCATCGAGCGTTACGTTGCCTTGATCGGAGCGAGCGCCCGAAACTGCGCCTTGACGGCTGTCGAGATAGCTGGGAGTTGTTTTATCAATAAGGTTGGTAGTCTCGCCGAGATACAGCGCACCAGGCTGCAGGCTGAGCAGCGATATCGGGTCCCGGCCGTCCATAGGCATCGCCTCAATTGTGGCGTTGCCGACAGAATTCCCTATCGTGGCGTCAGTCGTGTTGAGTGTCTGAGCCGACGCGCTCACGTCGACCGTCTCGGCGGTGGCTTGAACCGTCACGTCGAAGTTAATGGTGGCTGGTTGGTTGACCAGAAGTTCAGCGGTCTTGGACTGGTCGCCGAAACCGGCCGCCGTCACCGTGATGGTGTAGCGTGCCGGAGGAATCTGGGGGAAGGTGTAATTGCCCGTGTTGTCCGCGACGGCGCTGAACGTGGTGCCGTTTGTCTTGTCGGTGATTGTGACTTTCGCGCCGGGAACAAGGGCACCCGATGGGTCCTTGATGGTGCCGCGGAGTGATGTGGTTGCGGTTTGGCCGAGGGAAAGAGAAACTGTGGACAGGATGCAGAGAAGCACCCAGCCCCATCTTTTTAGTTTCACGGCTTTTGCCTCCAAAAAGTACTGCTTCGTGAATCGATCGTGAATATGATGTTAGTGATTTCGTCACGCGTCGATTCGCGCCATTACCCGCGAAAACCGCAGTCCCCGCCGTCAAAAGTGGCATTCATCCCCGCATCACCGCTGTTCGTGGCAAAAACAGCATTCGCGATGGGACGGATCGGTTGCCGTGGATGATGAAACGGAGTGTTGCCTCGATTGCAACGCCACTTGGCCTCAGATCTGGCCGGACGCATCCATATTCATTCCACAAATGAGATCGGAATGATCGGCGCTACAGACGAATAACGCGACAGTAGTAGTCACGCGATCGCCGCGCTTCGACAGAGCGATGCATTGGAAGAACTTCGCCGCCGCCGACGGAAGTGCTACTTCAATTGATAGTTTTTGTATTCGATGGTGAAGAGCGTTGCCCGTGTCGAGAATTTACCCGCAGCCTGGGAATCCCCGTTTGGGACGACTTCCGTGGCGATCACGGTTTTCATCGGGAGAACGAGTTCCTTATCGCCAACTTTGACTGGCCCATAGTCAATGCGAGTGTCCTGCTGGTGAACCACGTCAGTCTGCTTCAATTCAAGCTGCGTGATCATGCGGACAACGATGCCGGTGTCAGGGTCAATGAAAAATTCGCCGTGATACGGAACTCCGTTCGACTTGAAATTGTGCCAGTCCGTCGCGGTCTGAAAATTTCCGCCGGCATCAGGCGAGCCGCCCGCAATCCCTGCAATGGATGAGGTACTGATACGCGACATTCCCGTCTGATCGACATTCGGAAAACAACACACGTTCGCGTTGATGTGCGATTTCTTTTTGGGCACTTGAAATGCAAACACCGCAGCCGTCTTTCCGTTCAGGTTCTCCCAGCGGAGCCAGGTGATGGTTCCACCTGTTTGTGCATCCTGAAAGACATTCGCCGGGCTGGGATCCGGTTCTCGAATGGCAATCATTTTGTTTGCTCCCCATCGCGTCTTGTCATCCGGGAGCCTCTCCACACCGTGATCGCTGGAGTACGTACTCTCAGTCGAATTGATGTAGTGGACAAATTGCAGCGGACTGACAAAAGAACCAACCGTAACTTCTCTTCCGCTTCCGGCTATGCCTGAGCTGGGAGCCGCGGCTTCCACGTTGTCCTGGAAACGCAACGTCGTCTTTGTCGCGGAAATCGCAGGCAGCTGCGCCCACGTCTTGCTGGCGTAAGCGGCGGCCTTATCGAGGATCGCTTTCTGCCCGGCCGCATCCGGAGCTGGTGTAGAGGGCAATTCCCCTGCAGGTGGTGGCAGGGTCGCACTGCGGGCCTCAAGCACATAGATCTGTTCCGTGGTCAGCGGTCCCGGTGCGAAGGCGCCAAACTCGTTCATCTTCGAGCGCGACAAGAGTTCACTCAATTGCACCTGCTTGAGAGCGGCGGCCACGTCTGTGTCAGACTTCTTCTGCTCGTGCATCGCCTTCAGCATGTCTGAAAGCTCGGCGACTGTGATCTTCTTGGCGCACCAGGCCGGAAGCGCGGCAACCACCAACATCAGAATGCAAACAAATCTTTTCATCTGCATGCCCTTCTCATTCGGAACCAGGGTTGTGTGCTGCGACTATTGACGAATCGAACCGCTTGCCGACCTGAGCCTCTGGTACTGCTCCTCAGTCAGCTGGAGCCACACTCCTCCGCGCCCGATTGCCAGCCCATAATCAAGCGCCTGCCGATCCTGCAGATTCGCGAAGTTTCCTACCTTTTCTACTATAGTGCGGATCTTCTCCGCATCCTTGAAGTGCAAACGCCGCGGCAGAGACGTCTTCAGATCCTCTTCCAGGAACTGACACATCCAGTTCTCCCGGAACATGTAGTACATATAAACGCGATGCGTACCCGGTGATTTGCATCTGGCGCAGACCCGTTCGCCGGAAGTCGGCGGCGGATCGAGGAGCCTGTTGCCGCACTGCGCACAGATCTTTCCCGCTATTCGCAATCTTGCCGTCGAAGCTCGCTCCCCGCCCATGAGCAGCAGTATAGGCGAACAAAAGGCGAAAATTTGCACAACTTCTCAACAGCTTCGCGCTCTCGTGCGCAGCGCTGATCCCCGCTTTAGCAGCAACAACTTACGATGTGGTCCGCCGAAATCTGCCGAGCTCGTTTAAGATCGTCCGCCCCGCGTCCGTTGCCTTCATCTCGAGCAGTTGAGAAAACGTGAAGACGCACATCCCGTCTACGACGCTCTTCTCCAAATGGTCGACCTCCTGCGCAAACTCCTGCGCGGAGATTTCCGAACTTCTCCCCCGCCCGGCGTGCATACCTTCGAGATAGAGTGCTTTCGCCTGCAACGTGCAAATCACGTTTCTGTTCGTTCGCCTTTTGATATCGCTGCCCACCGCCGCCGGCCATGCCGCATCCCGCCCCAGAATCTGGTGATACGTCATCACCTCAAATACATCCACAGCCTCCGAGAGCCGCGCGATGTCCTGCCCAAAAACTTCCTCCACGGCGTTGTCGAAATCAGATTGGAAGAACGGCAGCGTGTTGATGGCGATCGCAGTGCCGGGCCGCTTGACGTGAACGGCATTCCGGATCTGCCGGATCGCCTCTGCTGTCACTCCGCATTTCCAATCCCGCCATTCGCGACGATGGTGTTTCGCAACTATCTGTGCAGCCGCGACTGCATTTTGCAACGGCAGATCCAGATTCGCCGCTTCGCAGAACCGCCGAAGCGTCTGTGGCGAGTAGCAGTAATCCGGCATCTTCGCGCGATCAACATCCGGCAGCCATGTTTCCCAAAAGCCAGGCCACCGCACGAACCCCAGATGAATTCCATCCGGATCAAGAGCGGGCACTGCACGCTCCAGAATCGCAATCTTGTGATCCAGATTCTGCTGCCGGTCGGGCGGCAGCCCGATATACCAGTCCTGCTTCTCTTCGATCCTGCCGAATTGATCGATGGGAAGAAGCTCAGGATGTGCTGCCGCAAGCGCAGGATCGAAACAGGTATTCAGGCATCCGAAGTAGGCAATGCCGCGTTCGCGAAGTGCGTTGCGGAACGCAATATCGTCCAGGCTTTGATAGCGGCCATCAATCTCCCGGACCTCGCTCTCCACAGCGGAGTCCTGCATGGGCAACAGCCGGCTCTGCGCGATCACGAAAGTCGTTCCCATTTCCGCGAGCAAATCGGCGGCTTGCTCCGGCGCCAGGCCATGCTTCAGGAACCAGTCGTTGTCGTAGATCTTGAATCCCAGTCGCAGATCGATCATGAATCTCCCCGCAAGATCGGCGTAACCCTTGCGTACTAAGGTATATCCAGCCGTCTTCCTGGGTGCTTGCATTGTTAAAGCCGTGTTAAAATCATGGAAAAGGAAGTGGCAATCAGGCTGGAATTTCCCTTCGCCTTCGCAAGACTATCCTGCCCGTAAAAAGCCCATCCCCCCATGAACCTCTACCTGATGCGTCATGCGAACGCCGGAATCCCTCGTGAGAGCGCGAAGCTCGATGCCAAACGCGGCCTCATCGCCGAGGGCAAAGAGCAATGCATGCTCATGGGCCGGCTTCTGGGTGCCCTTAAGGTCCAGCCGGACATCATCGTTTCCAGCCCCCTTAAGCGTGCGCTGCAGACGGCCCAGTTTGTCGGCAATGAACTCGGCTACGAAGGCAAAGTCGAAATAAGCTCAGCCCTCGATCTGGCCGCCAGCTATGCAGACTTCCAGAAACTGATCAACAAATACGCCGACCGCCAGGACGTTATGTTCGTCGGCCACAATCCGAACCTGTTCCAGTTCCTCGGCCGCCTCATCACCGGAAACGGCGGGGCAGGCGTCCGCATGCGCAAGGCTTCTGTCGCCCGCATTGATATGGATAAACATCCGCCTCTTCTTCAGTGGCTCATCGATCCGCGCATGGCGCGCTGGATTTATGCCAGCGTTGCGAAGAGTTCGCGATCGAAAACTTCGCGAAAATAATCCGCTTCTTTCCTCAGCGACCACAACTCGAGTTCCGCTCCCGTCCGCCCGGGCTCAACTTCCAGGTAGACCCGCTTCGGATAGACCTTCGCCGCCACCTTGAGCACATCGCTGGCGCGATCCTGGTTCAGCGCAACTGCAAGCCGAAGCAACACCACCGCCCGCTGCACGTTCTTGTGCTCTTCAGGCGGAATGTTTCGCAGCGCGCGGTCGTTCGGCTGCGGGCGGCTCTTGCCGAGGTAGCGCGCGATCGCCGACACAACCGTGCGCTGCACTTGTGTGTATCCGTACATCTCCGACATCGAAATGATGTACTGGGTGTGGCGATGGTGCCCCTGGTGATTGATGAATTTGCCCGTGTCTCTCAACACAGCTGCGGTTGCCAGGTAGACCTCGTACTCTTCGGGCAGCCGATGTAGTGAGCTCAGGTCCCGATACAGTTGCACCACGTGGCCCCGCACCGGTTCCGCCTGGCGCATGTCAACCCCATAGCGCTCCGCGGTCGCTACCACGGATTCCCAACGTTCAATCTCAAACTGCCGGTGCACGGCCGCGCGCTGATCCTGCGCCGCCAGCATTTGCGCCAGAATCCCATCACGCAGTCCAAGCGGTGAATATCGAAATCCAGCCAGATTGTAGCTTTCCAGCAGCTCCGCAAACACCTGCGCTCCTGCTGTAATGATCTCTGCGCGGCGCGGCCCAATTCCCTGAACTGCCTCCCTCTCGGGCAAGCTCATGCGCGAGAGCTTCGCCGCAAGTTTCCGCACGAGCGGCGTCGGCGCGAACCCCGCACCGCCATCCCGCAAGGACTTGCGTAACGACTTCATCTCCTTGCCGGATTTCGCCAGCACTGCCCCGCACGCTTCCGCCAGCGCTGCCGCCGTGCCTGATGTCGCAATCACCAACTGCACTTTGCCGGGCTGAATTCTCCGATGTGCTCTGCGCAGTTCCCGCGCGATCAGCCGCCGCATTCGCGCAAGATCCTCAGGCGAGGCCGGATCGACTTGGAGAAACTCCTCTGTCAGCCGCACCGCTCCAAGGGGCAAGCTGATCGTGTCCTTGATCCGCTTGTGTTCGGAGAGCGTGATCTCGCAGCTTCCGCCTCCAAGATCGATCAGCAGGACCTTTCCGCCCGTGCCCGGCTCGCTCATCAACCCGTGGTGGATCAACCGGCCTTCCTCGAGCCCCGAGATTGTCTCCATATTCCAGCCCGTTTCGGCTTTCACCCAGGCTTGAAATGCGGCTCCGTTACGCGCATCCCGCATGGCTGATGTCGCAACAACTCGAATCTGGTCGGCTCCGTGCTGCTGTACCGCTCGCTGGAACCGCTTCAAGGCACGCAATGTTGCAGCCATTGCCTCGGGCGACACCAGTCCCGATGCGAACACACTAGCGCCAAGCCGCGTGACCTCCCGGTCTTCATGTACGGTCCGCAACTGGTGCGAAACGACTTTGGCAATTTTGAGACGGCAGGAATTGGAACCGATATCGATGGCGGCAAACGTAGGCATTCGAGACGAAGCTCACTCCGAAAGGTTCGAATTCAGGTTCTGCCGTCAAGATACACGACGACACCTGCGAATCCGACTAACGCGTAGACCTGGCGACTGATTGCTGGTCATGGCCCTCGAACCACCCGGCAACGCGCCTTTCGTACTCCACCGGTTCCACCGTTGAGGCCTCGCAGTGATCGGCGCGTTCCGGTTCCCAGAGTTCGACTCGCGGGCTTGCAGCCTTGATCGCCTCTGAATGCCGCGCTGGAAGATTCCGATCCGCGAGCCCATGGATCAGCATCACCGGCACGGCCGAGGCAGCAACTGCTCGCGCCGGGTCCGCCTTCTCGAGATCGACGCCGTAACGTATCCGTGTGTAGACGACGCCCGCGTAGAGTGCGGGCCGCAGAATCGTCCTTCCCAACCGCGGGCCTCGTCCGAACTCCTGCCCCAACCGGTCGTAAGCAGCTTCGCGAAACGTTGCAAAGGGGCTCTCCGCAACCACCGCACAAAACCCGCGCTCCACATCGAGCGAGCGAAGCAATTCCGCTCCACCCATTGAATCTCCAAGTCCATCGATGCAGTGTGGCGAATCGTTCTTTTGTATCCACTCAAACCAGCGCCGAATATCGTCTGCTTCCAAAACTCCATACGTGGTAATCGCGCCGCCGCTCTCTCCATGCCCCCGGGCATCGGGCAGCAGAACTGAAAAACCGTGCCGAAGCAGCATCTCTGCGGGCCCCAGCATCGCCGCACGATTATCTCCCTGCCCATGCAGCAGTATGCCGACGCTTCCGTTTCCGTCATGCGCGCGGATGCTCCACGCACGCAGAATGGCGCCGTCGGCTGCCGTGAGTGACTCATCCGTGATCTCCGCCCCATTGCTCTTCGCCACGATGGCGGCGTGAGTGCGGTCCTGTTCCGTCAACGCGAGGTGCGGGAGGTGCAACGCACCTTCAACCGCGAAAACTCCAATCGCCGCGCAGCCTGCGAGCCATGCAACTGTCCCCGCTATGAACAAAATCAGAACCGATCGAAGGCGTCTCACAGGAGCGTTTACGTGCACCGCGCTTATCGTGTTCCCCATTTGGTGCCCGCCTTAGGCTAGTTTCCTCGTCGTTACAGCCGTCCCGATTTCACTGCTCCGGACTGGCGGCTTGCGCGCTTGCCTGGATGCAGCATTGGCAGCTTGTGTTTTTAGGTCAGACATCTTCTCTAATACGCCCCGGCTCACCGCGATTGCCGCTTCATACGATTCCGCCGCGAGGCTGTCGAGCAGTTCCACTGCCTCTGCGTTTTTGGCGTGCTT
>Ga0207639_10000061_pt1 | contig 107734 bp, 81 predicted proteins | sample KBSCornC32_FD_184299 | JGI IMG/M metagenome (GOLD analysis project Ga0207639, IMG submission 184299) | Corn rhizosphere microbial communities from Kellogg Biological Station, Michigan, USA - KBS Corn C3-2 (SPAdes) (version 2) | ecosystem: Host-associated > Plants > Roots > Rhizosphere > Soil ... | reverse complement strand
TACCATTTTGCCAAGCGCCTCAAAACTTTGTCCGGCCTCACTCCCTTCCAATTCATCTGTTCTTCTTGGCAAAATCACCCAGATCTCTTCTCTTCTAATCCTCTCCACCACTTCCCGGGACTGAACATCTAACGCGCAGGGCGAGTCTCCAAAATCGGGAGGGGCTGGGCATAGTGGTGGCGATTTGGTCGTCTATTGGAACGACCAACCCGGGCAAATGTTCATGCCAATGCTGTTATTCCACGAGAAGCGGGGGGACGGAGCCGAAGGCGATCGTCAGGCCACAGATTATTCGTGAAGCGTGGGCGCGGACGTTTTGCCGGTAAGCAATTGTACGGCGGCCGCCAGTTTCTCGGGCGTGCCGAGGAGCAGGACGCGGTCGCCTTTTCGCAGATCTTCCTCCGGGCCGGGGTTCACGATGTTTTCGCCCTCGCGCTCGATGCCCACGATGCTTGCGCCCGTGGCGGTGCGGAGTTGCAGCTCCACGATGAGCTGGCCGGCGGCGGGAGCGCCATCCGCGAGCGTGACGACCTGCAGTTTGGCGTCGCGCAGCATGGTGGGGAGGACGACGGTCGAGGCCGCCGGGGCGTGGGCCTCGGGTGTCTGCGCGAATGTTTCCACCAGCGCGGCTTGCGCCTTGGAATACAGGCGCGTGAAGGAGCGCCGCAGCCGCACGACGGCAAAGGCGATGAGTAGCGCCACGCCGATGAGCACTTTCCACGAGGGCAGGATGGTGGAGCTGAGCACGAGAACCACGAGCAGCAGGATGGCGCAGCCGATCGCGAGGACCGTGTGCCGGATGATGGTGCGGAAGGCATCGGTCGCCTCCTTGGCCACGGCGCGGCTTACGGCGACTTCGGAGATGAGCATGCCCATGGCCTCCAGCTTGCGGAAGCACGCGATGAGCATGGGCAGGCTGAGAAAGGTGGCTGCCAGCCAGAGCATCGCTTTCACGCCGTCGTCCCCACCGGGGACGCCCGGCCACCAGCCCAGCACCCGCGCGCGCAGGGCGCCGGCGGTGATGAAGAGCGCGGCGATGAGCAGAAGATTGATGAGAATCTGCCACGTCCATTTGCGCAGGAGCGAGGCGGCCAAGCCGCTGCGACGGTTCCGGCCCAACTCGCCGAGCCAGCGGGTGTAGGCGTCGAGTGTCTTGCCGAGACGGCGCGGCGCGTGCGCGTCGAACCACGCCACGATCTTGTCCGAGCTGCGGACGAGGTAGGGCGTTGTGAGGGTGGTGAGCGCGGAGACGGCCACGGCAATGGGATAGAGGAAATCGCTCGTGACGCGGAGCGAAAGCCCGAGCCCCGCGATGATGAAGGAGAACTCGCCAATCTGCGCCAGGCCCATGCCTACGCGCACGGAGTCGCGCCGCTCATTGCCGCACAGGAAGGCGCCGAGCGTGCAGGCGAGCACCTTGCCCACGATGACAACCACAGTGATGATGAGAATCGGCACCGCGTGCTGCAGCATGAGACGTGGATCGATGAGCAGGCCGATGGAAACGAAGAAGACGGCGCTGAACAAATCGCGCACGGGGTGGGTGAGGGCTTCGATTTTCGCAATCGCGCGCGCTTCCGCGATGATAGCCCCGATGAGGAAAGCCCCGAGCGCCACGCTGTAGCCCAGCTCCACCGCGAGGAGCGAGACGCCGAAGCACAGCCCGACCACACAGACGAGCAGGGTCTCATTGCTCTTGAACCCCGCCACCCAATTTAAAAAGCGCGGCACGAGGATGAGCCCGCCCACGAGCAGCGTGCCGAGAAAGGCGGCGAGCTGCAGGAAGGTCCAGCCGATGTTCGTCACCGACATGGTGCCCGTGACCGCGTAGCCGGAGAGCAGCGCGAGCATCACGATGGCGAGCATGTCCTCCACGATCAAAATGCCGAAAATCACCTTGGCAAAACTCTCCTTCGTTTTGCCGAGTTCCTCGAGCGCCTTGATGATGATCGTGGTGGAGGAGATGGAGAGGATGGCGCCGAGGAACACGCTGTCCATCGGCTTCCAGCCAAAGGCCTGCCCCAGCGAGTAGCCGGCCCAGACCATGACCAGGATCTCCAGTGTCGCCGCAATGAGCGCGGTGGCGCCCACGGAGCGCAGTTTGCGCAGGCTGAATTCCAGCCCGAGCGAGAACATGAGAAAGATCATCCCCAGTTCCGAAAGCGTCTCAATCGTGTGTTGATCATGAATGAGCGCAAACGGAGGGGTATGCTTGCCGATGATAATCCCCGCGACGATATACCCGAGCACCACCGGTTGCTTCAACCGCCGGAACAGCACGGTAACGAGCGCCGCGACAATCATCACCACCGCCAGATCCTGCAGGAAGATGATGTGATGCATGTCGCCGTAGGCCACCCTCGCGGGCGCGCAGAGTGCATATCACGCGAACGCGCCGGTGCCAAGTTTACGGGAGAGGTTTGGAAAATTTGTGCCGCGTATCTGTGAAATCCGTGGTCTTTTGTATCCGTTGAGCCGCTGAACGGGTCCGTCAGGCGTTTGATGATCGAACGGCGAGCGGCGTGCCCATCTTGGTAAGCGAGCCGAGCGAGCAGCGCTCGCTTAGAAGGAGGGGCACGCGGCGCGCTACTTTGTCACCAAACGCCTGACGGTCCCGCTCAGCGGCGAAACAGAGACTGGCGTCGGGCCACAAATGCCGCGGTACTATTTCGCCGCTGCCTTGTTCCCTGCCTTTTCCGGATGCGCGGTCTGAAACTCCGCCGCCCGTTTCACCGCCAGCAATACCTGCCACGCTTCGACCCGCGGAGAGAGCTGCTGCAATGCAGCCTCGGCGCCGGGCTCCTTGGACCACGTCGCCAGCCACAGCCACTCGTACGCCTCGGCGAGGTCCATCCCTTCGCCTTTGGATTTGAGCACGCCGTAGTCGAGTTGTGCGCCAGTGTGCCCGGTGAGGGCGGCCTTGAGCAGCCATTCTCCAGCGCGGGCGGCATCTCCGCGCACATAAAAGAGCCGGCCCAGCGTGGCCATCGCCTTCGCCTCGCCCTCGGTCGCACCATTGAGCAGGCGCGCGGCAAATTCATCCACCGTCTCCTTGCGCATATCAGGTGCGATCCAGTGTCCGCTCTCCGCGGGAAAGAGTCCCGTCTTGCGATACGGCTCCCATTCATCGTTCGCCGCGCACAGGTCCCAAACCATGGCGGACAGAAGAAAAAGGGCGGTGAGAAAGCGGCGCAACATGAGCCCGCCACAATAAACATGCAGATCACACTTGCCAAGTGCACCGAATCGACACAATTTCCGCGCCCGCTGTGTCCGGGCCGTAGTTCAGCTTGGTAGAACGCTTGAATGGGGTTCAAGAGGTCGTGGGTTCGAATCCCGCCGGCCCGACCACAGGGGATCGCTGGAAAATAGAGGGCTTCCAGCGGTTTTTGGGAAAGGCTTGGGGCACTCTGTTAATCCCGGCATCGCCGTGAAAAACGCGCCGTCCGCGCTTTCTCTCCTGCGACACATCCACTTTCACGGTGGTTCCGATTCTTTCGGTGCACCATCGAACGAACTGACTCCTGAACTGAAAAGCGGGAACCAAATCGGGCGATGGTGTCTTTCTTTTGTGGCGCAGGAGAGGCTCAAGCCGGCGCTGGCAGCCGATATCTGGTGGCATGAAGACGCTTTTACAGCCGATTACCAAGGACCTGTGGATGATGAGTTACCCGCTCAAGATGCTCGGCGCGGATTTCCGGAGGAATGTGACGCTGATTCGGCTCCGTTCGGGCCAGTTGGTGATTCACTCGACCGCTCCTTTTTCCGGGGAGGATGTCGCCACCATTCGTTCTCTAGGCGAGCCCGCCTGGATTTTGGACGGCGTCCTGCGGCACGACACCTTTGCGCAGGAGGGGCGGGCCGCCTTTCCCGAACTCGCCTATCTCGCGCCCGAAGGTTTTTCCGCAGTGGTGGGATTCCCCACTTTCCCACTCGTGCCTCCACCGGAGGCGTGGGGCGATGAATTGCAGGTGCTGGAAATCCAGGGTGCACCCGAGGCCCGCGATACGGCGATGCTCCACACCGCTTCCAGCACGCTCATTCTCACGGAACTGGTCTTCAACTTTGGAACCGACGAGCCGGCGTGGACCGAGATTCTTTTGAATCTCGCTGTCGGCGGCGAGCATCAGCCGGGCATGTCGCGCCCTTTCAAGTGGGGCGTGAAAGATGTTCCGGCCTTCGAGGAATCGATGCGGATTCTGCTCCGTTGGGATTTTGACCGTATAATCGTCGGCCATGGCGATGTGATCGAGACGGATGGAAAAGAGAAACTCCGCGCCGCCCTGCGCCGGGCCGGTTTTCTGAATGACGACCCCACCGCGTCCACGCCGGTGATGGTGGAAGGATTCGGTGCCATGGCGCCTGAGGGATAGGAGCAGTATTCATCGAGTGCCAGTGCTCTGATGCATGGCGCGGCTGTAGCCGCAGCCGGATTCGAGAGGCGGGGCGGTGAACGTGGGACCGGTTTCCAACCGGTCGTGGGCGAGCAGAGCGAGGCGGCGCAGAGAGCGGACGTCCTTTTGATTACGCGTCATCGTGCATGGCAAAACTACCAGTGCTCTATCAGTCGAGAAATGATGGATGATCAAGGGAGAGGCGCGCTCCGCACCACCTCGCTACGCTCGCCCATGACGGGTTACGCTCGTGCCTCGCTAAAAACCCGTCCCACTTTCCACGCTCCGCCTTTCGGGCCCATCGTTTGAAATGGGACGAACTACCAGTCGCTCAGGCTGCTCACCAAATTTCCGCCAGCAACTCGTACGAGCGCAGCCGCGCCTCGTGATGGTAGATCGCCGCCGCCACGATGAGTTCATCGACCTCCGTCTCCTCCAGAAATTGCCCGAGCTCTTTCCGCACGGTCTTGGGCGAGCCGGCGAAGGAGCAGGCGAGCATGTTCGAGGCCTGCCTCTTCTCGGCGGGTGACCAGTAGTCCTCGATGTCTTCCATGGGCGGCTGCAGCTGGCCTCTGACTCCGCGCACCAGATTGGTAAATTGCTGCTGCGCCGAGGTGAAAAGTCTTCTCGCCTCCGCATCGGTTTCCGCGATGAAGACATTCACTCCCGCCGCGGCATAGGGCCGGTCCAATTGCGGCGACGGTTTGAATCCTTCACGATAGGCCGCCAGGGCGGGGAGGAGAGCCGCGGGCGCGAAATGGGAGGCGAAGGCATAGGGGAGACCCAGCGTGGCGGCGAGCTGGGCGCCGAAGAGGCTGGAGCCCAGAATCCACAGCGGCACCCCCAGCCCGGCTCCCGGCACCGCTTGCACGATTTGGCCGCTTTGCCGCGGGGCAAAGTAACGCTGTAATTCCATCACATCCCGCGGAAAGCTTTCGCCGTTCGAAGGACGTCTCAGCGCTTGCAGCGTTTGTTGGTCAGTGCCCGGCGCGCGCCCGAGCCCGAGATCAATTCGGCCCGGATAGAGCGACTCCAGCGTTCCAAATTGCTCGGCGATGATGAGCGGCGCGTGATTGGGCAGCATGATGCCGCCGGCCCCGACGCGAATGGTTTTGGTGCCCCCGGCGACATACCCGATGACGACCGACGTGGCGGCGCTCGCGATGCCCGCCATGTTGTGATGCTCCGCCAGCCAAAAGCGGTGATAGCCCCATTCTTCGGCGTGTTGCGCCAGATCGAGCGAGTGGTGGAGGGCCTCCGCGGGTGTCGAGCCCGCGGGAATAAAAGCGAGATCCAGGATGGAAAGACGTGGCTTGCTCACACTTCCTATACGCATCTGCCGGAGAGGCGGGCGCCGGTGAGGTTTGTGTCTGAAACACTTCGTCCGAATCGGCTCCAGCGGCATGCCGGTCTGGCATCCATTTGCGCGAGATGCGCTGGGAGGGGACGGAGCGTTGCTCTCGTTACTTCTTTCCGGCTTTGAATTCGCGGAGGGTCCAAATCTCTTTGCGCCCGCTTTGGTAGGCGATCTCTGATTTCACCGTGCCCACGGTGGGGGCTTCCCAGTAGTCTTCGGTGCGACTTCCGTTTTTCCACGTGACGTGGATGTGAAAGCAGTTTTCGTAAGTCGTGCCCGCGATCGCCAGGCTTTCCGTCCCCACCACGGTCGATTTGACATGGATGGGCACGTCCAGGTGAGTCCAGGAGCTTCCCACCACCAACGGCAGGACCACGATCTTCTGTTGGCCTTCGTCGGTGAAATTAGGATTGTAGGTAAATACTCCGCTCTCGTCTTTCCGGATGTACCGCTGCACTCCATCACCTCCGCCACCCCGGTCAGTCCACGATTGTTCGATGAAGTAATCCTTTCCACCCCACGACTCTTTTTGAACGAGTCTTCGGTGTCCCGTCGTTGTCTCCACGTTGCCGTTTGGAGATATAAATTTCACCTCCATGACCCATTCCATCTTCTCGCCGAGAGGACAGTATTCCGGAGCGGGCTCCGTGGCGTGAGTGAGGGATGCAAAACCAACGAAAGCGGCGACGGGAAACGTAAAGCGCATCCTCTTTCGTTAGCCGATTGCCGCCGCTCGCCAACTTGGAAAGAGTTTCCTCACCCCCGCGCCAGTTCCTCGACAAACCACGCCGGAATTTCCTCCGGGCGGGCGCGCATGCAGACGGTCACCAGATCGTCGCTGCCGATGATCAGTTTCCCATGTTGCAGCACCACGCTGCAGGTCCAGCCGGCGTCGCCGGGGCGGTTGCGAAAGCGGATTTTTCCCGGTTCCTCCAGCGCATACTCCAGCCGCAGGATCTGGTGGGAGTCGCCATCCTGCAGATAATCAAACGCCCGCGTGTAGGTGAAATGCAGAAAGGCTTGCGCGCCGTCGCGCTGGAAAGTCCAGGTGCCAATAAGATCCGTCGGCTCAATCATGAAAGCCCGCAGCATCGCCGAGGAAGGCGCTGGGTGCAATCGGTTCTCGCGGGGAAGCGTGAAAGAAACGCTCGCTCGCGGGGTCGGTGGCTACTTCACTTTTAGCGTGTCCCGCATCTTGAGCAGATCCTTGCGCGCCTCACGGAAGGCGTCGGCATTCACCGGATCCATGGCCGTAGGCAGGAGCTGCTCGATGAGTTGGAGCCGGTTCTCGATGACGGGCAAATCACGTGGAGCCGGATGGGCCGGGTCGGAAAGGCCGTCTTCATTGAGATCTTCGATCAGATCCTTGCGCTCTTTGGCGGGAGTCTGGGGATCGTTGATGGCCGCTACCCAGCGCAGCTCCGCCGTGTGGTCGGAGCCAACGCCGCTCAGCGCCATGCGCGCCTGCGGATCGGCGGCGTTTTTAAATTTCGAAAGGCCGGGCTGGTAGTCTTTCTTCGATGCCATCGGCGCGGTGGCGGGTGAAGAGCCGGCCGGGGCTTGAGCGATGGAAGTCGGAGTTTCCGTCCTCAGCAGCGGTGAGCCCGGCGGCGCGCTGGGCGCGAGAGGTTGAGCGGGGCTGGAGTCCGGCGATGCGCTGGAACTATTCACCGCGACGGGCTTCGCCGCCGGTGTGGGCTCGCTCGCTGATTTCCTGGGCGGCGCGGGCGGATTCCAAAAAAGGAATGCCGCGGCCAGGGCGCAGACGATGAAGAGGGAACCGAGAACCAGAAGGTGGATGCGTTTCATACGGCCTCTGGCGCGGAAGGATGAGCCCTGCCGGCGCACCGTCAATGGCCGTTTCACCCCAAGAAGAGAGCTGGCGCGCGAGTCGTCGGTAAGCTCGGGACGAGCTCCTTACCTGCTTCTCCGCGCCAGCCCTACCCTAGAATCGTGGGGGCACAGGTGTTGGATGGGTGACAGTGTTTTGATTTCGGACTTCCGCTTCGGGCGCCTTGCCGTCACCCGCGATACATCCACTTTTCGCTGCCGGCCGATTCCTTTGTTGCACCATCGGAAGAATAGACGTCTGCACAGGCAGAGATCCAATCGACCGATGGTGTCTCTTTTTCTCCGAAGCCGGTTATTTGCTGCGCTGGTAGAGAATATGGAAGAGGGGACTGCCCTCGGTGGTCGACATCGCGGTGGGAAAATTCATCCCGGTGACGTCGTAGCACACCTCCAGCGTGTCTCCTTGGAGGTCGTAGATGGCGAGGATCGTCTTGCCTTGGTTAGCGCCCTCCACGCCCTTGATGGTCAGCTTTTTGGGCTTGGCCGTGGGGTCAAGAGTGTAGGTGCCTTTGTCCGGACGGGGATCGGTCGAGACGGTGACCACGTAATTTCCGCCGTCGATTTTCAGCGTGATACCCTTCAGCGCCTCTGCCGGAAATGGATGGCCGCCGAGTTCGCCCTTCTGGGCCTTCCACGTTCCTTGAAGCGCTTTAGCATCGTCATCGGCAAAAACCGGAGTGCACAGCAAAACGGCGAATAGAGCAAAGAGGAGGTGTTTCATGGCGGAACGACGTTGATGGCTGCCACAGGAGCAAGTGGCGTGCAATCCACCAGAGCTCGCGTTCGAGGGTTGCTCGCGGGCGCTCTTTGATTGGACGGAGAGGACCGATGGGACGCAGAGGAGATATCGGTCCTATCAGGCCCATCCGTCCTATCGAACGTCAGTTCCCTCCGCTGCCCGGTGCTGGCTCCGGAGGTGTCCCGCTTCCCGGGGTCGCGCCCGGCGTCTGATCCACGGAGCCTGCCGGTGCTCCGAGTGGATCCAATATTGGTAGGTTCACCGGAGAAAACCGCCGCCGGGGCAGCGTGGCGTTTTCCGCCAACTCCGACTCAATGGACCCGCGTGCTTCCGTTGCGGCCGCCTTCACCTCATTCGTTTTCGCCTGGGCCACCACAGCTTCCAGCATGGCGAGCCGGGCCTTGGCATTGGCCGCGTCCTTGTCGGGATCCGTGGGCTGCAGCGATGGCCGCTCGGGCTCGGCGAGCGGTTTGGGCACGAAGTGCAGGCCGGTCTCCTGGCCGAGTGAGTTGATGAACACTTCCTGGTGCGTCGTGCCCATGCCGGCAAACATCCGGGCGGCTTGCTGGCGAAACGTGGGCGAGAGCCATACATCGGCGGAGCGCGTCCCTGTGGCGTTCACCAGCTCCTGCGCGATGGCCGGTTGCGCAAAAAGATCGTTGTACGCCGCGATTTGCTGCGCCTCGGGGAAGGCCTCCACCGCCTGCGTGTAGCGCCCCGCCATCGTGGGATTCGCCTTCAGCATTTCCATCACCTGCGGATGCAAGTCCGTCAGCGCATACTGGGCGATGGGCTCGGCAAAGCGATCATACTGGCCGATATACGACTCGATCTCCCGTCCCCCGCGGACCGGCTTGGCCGCGGCCGCCAGCGTGCGCTGCATGGTGGCGGCGGCATCGTCGCGATTCGCCCCCGGCTGAAATTGCTCCAGTGCCCGCAGGCACAGGTACGATTCGCGGAAATCTGAAGCCTTCGCCAGCACCGCCTTGGCCAGCGGGATGCCCTCGGCAGGCGGAAATTTTTCCAGCAGTTCGAGCAGATAGCGCCGCAGCGTGGTGGTGTCGCCGATGGAAATGCGCGACGGCATCCGGCTGGGGCGCTCGATTTCCACATTCGCTCCGCTCAGCAGGCAGACGCGGATCTTCTCGCGGTCGGCTGGTTTCGCGGGATCCAGCGGCGCCACTTTTTCGCGGACGAATTGCGCACGTTCCTCGAGCTTCAGCTGGCTCAGAAAAGCGGCGAGTCCCGGAAGATCGTCCGGCACAGGCTCGGCGACACGCCGGGCGCGCTCGGTGGACGAACTGCCGGACCTCATCCCCGGCGATGGTGCGCCGACCTTGAATGGCATGGCGCCAAAGTACCAGACCGCCCCGGTGGTGGCGAAAAGAGCAACGATGGAAACGGCTACGCTGGCTCGCATGGCTGCGAAGTTGGCAGAATTGATCCGCGCGCGCAATGGGCGGCGCCTTTTGTATAACCCGGACGAGTTCATTTTGTCGCTGCGGTCGCAGTTGTGATTTGCCGGACGCGAGCAAGCGTCGACCGGCGCAGGTAGAGGCGGCATTCCTGCCACCTGGAGCCTGTATGGAATTTTGGTGGTCACGGATTCTAAGGGCCTTGGGCCCTCAATCGCACTGCACGCAAAAGTGCCGTTCAGCATCCAGGTGCTTATCGCGCAAGCGGCCGGAATGCCGCCTCTACTTGCGCGCCTCATAGGCCCGGCGCCCCGCTTCTAGTGCACCTTCAGCGCGCTTCGAGAATGCTACTCGTCCCCGCGCAGCCCGAAGAGCACCTGATCTGCGCCCAGTGCGTCAAACCGTGCCCGCTGGTCCGGCGTGAGCAGATCCAGGATTTGCCCCACCATCTTTTCGTTCAGCTCCTCGAGCTTTTTGTCGAAGGCCTCATCCTGCTCCGGAGTGAGCTGCTTGCCGACGAGCTCGGGCGGGAGGGCCTCGGCGTAGGTTTTGGTGATGATGTCCTGCACCTTCGCCATCGTTGCGTCGTCGAGCCCCAGCGCGCCGGCGGCGAGGTTGGCCTGCGAGCGCGCCAGCTCGGCCGGCGTGCTCTCATCCAGCTTCGCGAGTAGCGCGTCATCGCTCAGTAGATTGGCCAGTTCATCGAGCAGTTGGTCCATCTCCTTCTGCGCGGTGGCTTCCTGCGGCGAGCCATCCGGCGGCGGCGTGGCATAGCGCACGGAGTAGTCGTGAATGCGGAAATTCAGCGCCCCGAGCGCGCGGGCAAATTGATCGGGCGTGGTGGCGAGTGGCTTCAGCGAGCCATTGGCGCGGGCGGCGCGGGCGCGGGAGAGGGCGGCTTCAAACATCCCGTCGTCGAGCACGTCGTTCTGCTGGAGCAATTGCGACTCCAGTTTCCCCGGCGGCGGCGTAATGCGCGACACCGCTTCCGTGGGCGCCTGCGGCACGGGCGTCGGTCCCGGGGTGGGCGGACTTTGCCGCAGGGCGAAAAACGTAAGCACCCCGCCAATCACCATGGCGGCCATCACGATACCAGCGGTCTGGAGTTGCTCCGATTTCATCGCGTCAGAGCGTTTCCGGGGTTTGCAGCAGCGCCACGATGCGCTGCAGGAGCCGGCCGGCGGCGCCGCCGTCGAGCACACGGTGGTCAAAGCTGAGCGTCAGCTCCGCCTCGGTCACGGGCACAAATTGGCTCTTCTCCTTGTCCCAGTGCGGCACGGCGCGCCCGGCGCCGAGACCGAGGAGCAGCGTTTGCTCTGGCAGCGGAATGGGCGTGGCCCAGCGGAGGCCGAAGGTGCCAAAGTTGGTCACGGTCGCGATGCTGCCACCTTGCGCGCTGGCGGGCAGGCGGCGCTGGCGGGCGAGTTCCACGAGTTCGTCATACTGCGGTACGAGCTGGGCGAGCGGTTTTTCGTCCGCATTGCGCAGCACGGGCACGAGCACGCCATCCTCGGCTTCCACGGCAAAGCCGATGTCGATGGACTTGGGATGCACAATTTTTCCGCCGACGAGCCGGCCGGCCGGCGCGCTGTTTTCGCCGAGCGCGATGGCCAGCGCGCGAGAGGCGTAGAGTGCCGGACCCGCTTTGCCCGCCTTTTGCTTGCGGCGGTGGTCGAGCAGCGCGTCCAGCGCCACGGGCAGGCCCACGGTCGCGAGCGGCCGCGTCCACGAGCGGCGCATGGCATCCGCCACGGCGATGCGCATGGGCGAAGCCTTGCTCTGTTTGTGCGCGTCGAGCCGGTAGAGAAAATCTTCGAGGTCTTCGATGGTCACGCGTCCGGCCGCGCCGCTGCCTGCCACGCCGGCGAGGTCCGCGGAGTGCAGGCCGAGTTCGTTCATGCGCGCCTTCATGCGGGGCGACATATACGCCAGGCCACCTGCGTGCGCCGGCACCGGCAGGCCGTGCACGGTCGGCGTGATGTTCGCCGGCGCCGTCATCATGCCCTTTTTGGTGGGCGTATCCGTCGGCATTTGTTCCGAGACGCCCGCACGGCGCGCCTCTTCTTCCGTGACCTCGATGTAGCCCAGGATCGCGCCCACGGGATAGCTCTGGCCGCGCTCCACGCAGATCTCGATGATCTTGCCGCCGCACAGCGCGGTCACGTTGAGCGTGGCTTTCTGCGTCTCGACTTCGAAGACGTCCTGATCGGCCTGGATGCTGTCGCCCACGCAAACGGGCAGGTGCACGATGGTCGCCTCGGCGATACTTTCGCCGAGTTGCGGCATGAGAATTGGGACTCGTGGCATGGTGGAAAAATGGTGGAACTAGGCGCGCAGGAGTTCGCGCATGGCCACGGCAATGGCCTCGGCGCGGGGCCGGTGCGTGCCCCAGAGATTCGGGTGATAGGGGATGGGGGTGTCCTTCGCGTTGAGTCGCATCGGCGGCGCATCGAGCAGGCCAAAGCCCTCGGTGGCCACGCGCGTGATGACTTCCGCCGTCACGCCGCCCCACGGAAACGCCTCCCCCACGGCGAGCAGCCGGCCGGTGCGCGACACGCTCGCGAGCACGGTGTCGGTATCCAGCGGCTTCACGCTGCGCAAATCGATGACCTCCACGTCCCAGCCCTCCGTCGCCAATTTGCCCGCGCACTCCAGCGCCTCGTGCACCATGGCGCTGTAGGCCACAATGGTGGCGTCGCGCCCCGGCCGGGCTACGCGTGCTTTGCCCGTGGGCTGGGCGGTCGCGAGACTTTCGGCCAGAATGCCGCGGATGGCCTCATCGCGCTCCTTGTCCTTCACCACCTTGCGTGCTTTTTCCTGCTCCTTGTTGCGCGGCTTGCCGTGGTAGCCGCCGCCATCGGCCTCGCCCTCCGGGAGGTCCGCATCGGGGAACGCTTTCAGCGTGTGGTAAAGAAACTTGTGTTCGAAAAAGAGCACTGGGTCGTCGATGTTTACCGCTTCGATGAGCATCGAGTAGGCGTCTTCCACTGTCGCCGGCGTCATCACCACGAGGCCCGGGTAGTGCGCGTAGATGGCCTCCAGGCTTTGCGAGTGAAACGGGCCCGCGCCCGGCGTGCCGCCCGTGGGCAGCCGCAGCACGATGGGGCAGGGGGTATTCGTCCGCCAATACATTGTGGCCGCGTGCTGAACGATCTGCGTGTAGCCGCACGTAGAAAAATCCGCGAACTGCATTTCCACAATCGGCCGCATCCCCTCCAGCGCCGCACCGATAGCGAGGCCCACCTGCGCATCCTCGGCGATGGGCGAGTCCAGCACCCGCCCGGGGAATTCCTCCGCGAGCCGCTTCGTGGCTTTAAACGCGCCACCGAAATCGGCGATATCCTGCCCATAGATGAACACGCGCGGGTCATCGGCCAGCAGCTTGTGCTGCGCGGCGCGGATTGCTTCGAGGTAGGTAATGGGCATCGGTGGACTATAGTGCTCCGGTGGCCGAATGGAAACTCCGCCACCGCGAGAGAGGACTGCATAGACGCACCCGCAAAACGGGAAAGGACAAAGTTTTTTCCAGGGGAGAATCGGACCGGGGAGACCAGTGGCTGGAAAGGGGCTTTATACCTACAGGCCAAGTCCCCATTTCAGCAGTCCCAGCCCCGCTGCCCCCGCGACCACGGCTCCGATGTTCCACGTCCACCGCTGCATCCCCACGAAGGCCACCAGCGCCACGGCCGCGCCCCACCAATTCACCGCCTGTCCCGCCGGCACCAGCACGTGCAGGGCAAACCACACCGCCAGATTCAAGATGACGCCGACCACCGCCGCCGTGATTGCCGAGAGGGCCGCATTCAGCCGGGCATGTTCCCGGAGCCGCTCGATGTACGGCGCTCCGAGGAAAATCCACAGGAAGCACGGCACGAACGTCGCCCACGTGGTGATGGCCGCTCCCAGCGTCGCCGCGACCAACGGGGGAAACGGCGCCGGCTGCTGCCAGGCCCCGACAAACCCGACAAACTGCAGCACCATGATCAGCGGCCCGGGCGTGGTCTCGGCGAGCGCCAGTCCATCCATCATCTGTCCGGCGCCGAGCCAATGGGACTGCGCTACCGCCTGCTGGGAAACGTACGGCAGCACCGCATACGCGCCGCCAAAGGTGACCATTGCTGCCTTGCCGAAAAACAGCCCCTGACGCCACAGCGTGTGCTGCCAGCCGAGCAGCCAGCCGGTGGCCAGGATGGGCCCCCACCACGCCACCAGGCACACCGCCACGATCCGCAGCGCCCGCCCCCACGACGGCGCCACCAAATTCCCCGCCGCCTCATCCATCACGCCGCCCGCCAGCCCTTCCGGTTGCCCCTTGAGCACCTGGAATTTTTCCGGCCACACCACGCCGCCTACGAAGCCCACCAGCGCCGCCGCGGCAATGATCAGCGGGAAGGGCGCGCCGAGAAAATAGATCGCCGCAAAGGCCAGCGCTGCCAGCGTCCACATCACCGCATTCTTCAAAGCCCGGCTCCCAATTCTCAGGACCGCGGCCGCGACGATCGCGATCACCGCCGGTTTGAGCCCGTCGAAAATGGCGATGACGACGGGCAGCTTTCCATACGTCACATACACGAGGCTGAGCAGCCAGAGGATCAGCGCCGAGGGCAGCACAAAGAACGCGCCCGCCACGATGCCGCCCCACGTGCGATGTAGCAGCCAGCCGAGGTAGATGGACAATTGCTGCGCCTCCGGCCCAGGCAGCAGCATGCAGTAATTCAGCGCGTGGAGAAATCGCCCCTCACTAATCCACTGCTTCTTCTCCACCAACTCCGCGTGCATGATGGCGATCTGTCCCGACGGACCGCCAAAGCTGATGAAGCCGAGCTTCAGCCAAAAACGAAACGCCTCGGCAAAGGTGGGGCGGAGCGTTGGGGCCGGCGCGTGGATCGTTGGTGGAGTGGTATCGTTCACCTTGCTCTCTCCTGCCTGCCGGGCCGCGCTTTGGCGAGGCAAGGCTGGCGTGATTGGAAGTTGGCCACGCCTCGCAGTTCAAAAGGTTGAGCGCCTTGGGTGACTCCTCAGCCGCGAAAAACATCCGCGAAACGTTTCGCGCGATACATCCGAATTTCCGCAGTTCCGCGATATCACCGGCGAGTCTCCGAAAAACCATACCCCGTGAAAAATCCTCACAAACCCACGAAAAATCAGCGTGGAGCCGGCGTGGTCTACTCCGTGGTGGTCATTGGGGTTCTGCTCTACGCGGTCATCCACTGCGTCACCGTCCTCATGCACGAGCAGGTGTGGCCGCCGAAATTCTAAAAATTTCAGACGCGCCGGGGCTGGAATGTGCCGACAGGGACGGCACAGGAAAGCTCCGGCGCGTTATCCGTTCGACTTTTTCAGTGACGGGTTCATCTCCGTCAGCCGGTTTGACAATTCCTTCATCTGCGACTCCAAGGCCTGCATGTCGCCAAGCTGCAGCAGCGAGCGCTTTACCAGCTCGGCCATTTGCCAGCGCAACTCCTCCGCGGCTTGCATCGGCGGCGGTGGATCAAATTCCTCGGACATACGGTATTGAGTTTTTGGGATGCGCGTGGGGTGCGCTTTGAAGCATATACGCATGGCTCTCGTGAGGTGCGTGTAACTAATCAGGGAAGGGCTTATGATTTGTGAGTCAGGGTGGCAGGGTGGCTATCTCTTCTGCGGAGGATCGAACTCGTCGAGTTCCTCGAGAATCTTACGAATCCGGGCCAGGGCGGCTTCCTCGGTCTCAATCGTATTTTTGACCTGGCGCACCAGTTGGCTCAGCTCCTCGCGCAACTTGCGCACCGCCTCATTGTCTGGAGGCTGCTTTTTCATACTGAGGAATCGTCCGCCGTCCTCTGGGCGCGCCCCCGAAGACGCGTTTTTCCAGATACATCCTAAGACTTAGACTTCGGCGAAGTCGACTCGACGTCATGCCTGCCAAAGCACTGCAAAGCGAATTGGAGAGATTGCAGGAGGAGCGTCGCGTGCTGTTGCAGCGGGAGCAGGAATTGCAACGGCGCTGCGCGGAATTGGCCGCACAGATCCAGGCGATCCGTGAACGGGCGGCGATGCCGCTGGGATCGATTGCGGAGCGCTGAAGCCGTTGTCGCCGCGGATGGTTGACCGAAATTAAGGAAGTGCTCGCCTCATCGCAGGCTTTGTGTTGCTTTGCCCTCGCCATGTTCCCCTGGCGCCACCTCGGCTACCCCATGAAGTCATACGTCCTCACTTGTTGCCTCCTGCTTTTCACGAGTCTTTCGAACTACGCCGCGAAAGCCTCGGCGGCAAAAGTGCCCGCTGCGCCGACTGCCGCTCCAGCTGCGAAGCCCGCTCCACCTGCGGCCCCGGCGGCCCGCACGATCACGCTCTATCTCATCGGCGACTCGACCATGGCCAACAAACAGGTGATTCCCGCCGGCGCCGAGCGCGGCTGGGGGCAAATGCTGTCCGCGTATTTTCGCGACCGAGTGCGTGTGGATAACCGCGCGCTCGACGGCCGCAGTTCCAAGAGTTTTTACGACGAAGGACGCTGGGCCGACATCTTGAAACACCTCGCGCCGGGCGATTGGGTGATCATCCAATTCGGCCACAACGATGAAAAGAAGGCCGACCCCACGCGGTTCACCGAGCCCTTCGGCGAATTCCAGCGCAACCTGACCCGCTACGTGCGCGACACGCAAGCCCGGGGCGCGCATCCCATCCTCGCCACGCCTGTGGTGCGCCGTGCGTTCGACGCGCAGGGCCAGCTGCAGGAGTCCCATGGCGATTACCCGCGCGCCATGCGCGAACTCGCCCGCGAACTCAACGTGCCGCTGCTCGACCTGAATGCGCGGAGTGCCGAACTGGTGCAAGCGCTGGGCGACGAGCGCTCCCGCCGCCTTTACATGTGGGTGGAAAAAGGCGAGTTTCCCGGCGTCGCTGAGGACAAACAGGACAACACGCACTTCAACGCCTTCGGTGCCTCCCGCATGTGCGACCTCGCCGTCACGGAGATCATCCAAGCCGCGCCCGAGTTGGCGAAGCATTTGCATATGAAAGACCCCGCGCCGGCGGCGGAGGCGCCCGTTCCGGAGACCAAGGCGCCGCCTGCGCTGCCGGTGATCCCCGAGGCGCCGAAGAATGGAAGCGGCAAGGCGGGGAAGAAGAAGGGGAGTTGAGCGAGTTTGCCGAATGGTAACTTGCGGCAGACGCGCTTGCGCGTTGGGCGCCATCCCTACCTTGTTGGGCCGCCGCTCCGTGGCCGTTTTATTCAACCCCAACTTTATTACTACATCTGGACACGCGGAAGGTGAATGCGCAGAAGATCCTTTCGAAAAGTCAGCGCGGTGGGGGAGCAAAGTCTGGCCATGCAGTGTGGGCTGAAGCCCGGCCTTGGACCAAAGGACAATAGGCGGGGACGCTGGTGCGCGGGCAAGGTGTCCCGCCATGGAAACGATCCTCCATTCAAAAATCCTGAGCCTTGTCTGGGTGCTGGCCACACTGCCCCTCGCCGCGTGGGCGGAGGAAGGTGGGCGCGTGACCGCGGATAACTTTACGCGGGCGGAGACCGATCATTACTTCGCCAAGTTCGTCAAGGAAGGCGGATTCGGAAAGCTCCAGCACGAGCGCGCGATGGCGCCGATCGACAAGCAGACGGTCATTCGCATGAATCGCGACACGATCTATTCGTTTGGGGTCTTCGATCTCGACGCCGGTCCCGTCGTCCTCACGCTGCCGGATTCCGGCAAGCGGTATATGTCGGTGCTGCTGATCAATGAAGACCACTACAACCCCGACATGCTGTATGCGCCCGGGAAGTTCACGATCACCAAGGAGCAAGTTGGCACGCGCTACGTCGCTCTCGCGGTGCGCACCTTCGCCAATCCCAACGACCCCGCGGACCTCCAAGCCGTCCATGCGCTGCAGGACGCGGTGAAGACGGAGCAGAAGGCTGCCGGGAAGTTTGAGGTGCCGGAGTGGGATCCGGCGTCGCTGAAAAAAGTGCGCGACGCGCTCCTCGGACTGGCGGAAGCCAGTGGCGGGATCGACTCGGCAAAGATGTTTGGCCGCAAGGATCAGGTTGATCCGGTGGCGCACCTGGTTGGCACGGCCGCCGGGTGGGGCGGCAATCCGAAAACCGCGGCGATCTACACGGGCCTCGCGCCGAATGAAAATGACGGGAAGACGGCCTATGTGCTCCATTTCAAAGACGTGCCCGTGGACGCTTTTTGGTCGATCAGCGTCTACAACAAGGCGGGATTTTTCGAGAAGAACGCGAAGGACGCCTACGTCTTCAACAGCGTGACCGCCAAGCCCAACGCCGATGGCTCCTACACGATTCATTTTGGCGGCGATGAAAGCGGGATCAACTACCTGCCGATTACCCCGGGGTGGAATTACCTCGTGCGGATGTATCGCCCGCAAAAGGCGATCCTCGATGGAACGTGGAAGTTTCCCGAGGCGCAGCCGGTGAAGTGAATGGTTAATCCGTTTGCAGAGCCCGGAGCGATCCGGCCCGAAGGGCAGATGGCCACCAGCCTGGGACTAAGTGTATATTTAGCCGCTAACCGGGTCCGTTAGGCGGTGGGTGATGGAACGGCAGGCAGTGTGCCCCTCTTGGGAAGCGAGTGGAGCGAGGAGCGAGGTAGGGATGGCGCCAGCGCGAAGCGCGTTTGCCACAAGTTACTATTGGCCGCCGCCGTCCTTGATCTCGCTCGGGGGGGCAGGCGAATTTCGCGGCCTGTGTCCGCTTTGAAAGCAGACTGCTCCCATTCGCCGACGAGGCGTGAAATATGTTGGCGCTCTGAGCGAAATTGGGGGCGGCGGCCGATGGTAACTTGTGGCAAACGCGCTTCGCGCTGGGCGCCATCCCTACGTTGCTCCTCGCTCCACTCGCTTCCCAAGAGGGGGCGCGCGCCGCCGTTCCATCACCAAACGCCTGATGGAGCGGTTTCGCGGCCAAATAGATCCCAGCACGCTGGTCCTCTCCGGCGTCCCCCACAAAAGTGCCGGAAAGGCTTTAGTAGTTAGGCCCAAGGTCCTATTTCCCCGGCTCGTTTTTTCCGCCAAAAAGACTCGCCTTACCGCGTATTAGAAATTCTGCTTTTGTCGGCATTGGGCGGCAAAATTCCTCATCAAGTATAAGTCCGTTGCATACTTACGCGGTTTTCGCTTCTTATGCTCCGGTCGCGTCCGCGAGGGCGTGGCGGTCGAAACATTCCTTACCTACAGCCGTGAGTAACACCTTATCGTTCTATCGCTCATCCATCGGGAAGAAGTGGGTGGTCGCCCTCACCGGGGTGGCGCTCATCGGGTTCGTCATCGCGCACCTCATTGGGAACCTGCAGTTCTTTTGGGGGCCGAAGGTCATCAATGAGTACGGCACGCATTTGCGGGAGCTGCCGTTTGGCATGCTGTGGGCGATGCGGGCCGGACTGCTGGTCATCGTGCTGGCGCACATCATCACCACGATCATCCTGGTGAAGCAGAACCGCGAGGCGCGGGGAACGCCGTATGAATTCAAGGCGAACGTGCAGGCGAAGCTGGCGACGAAGCTGATGGCGGTGAGCGGCATCATTGTACTGAGCTACATCGTGTTTCACATCATGCATTTCACGACGCACAACGTGAACACGGACTTCGCGAAGTGGAACTACATCGACCCGCATGATGCGAACAAGTTCGAGCACCACGACGTGTATCGGATGCTGGTCTCGGGCTTCAGCAATATCGGCATCTCGCTCTTTTACATCGTGGCGATGGTGCTCCTCGCGAGCCATCTAAGCCATGGGGCGGCGAGTCTCTTTCAAACCCTTGGGCTGCGGACGAAGAAGATGGCTTGCTGCCTCGGGCTCTGCGCGCAGATTTTTGCGTGGGCGCTGTGCCTCGGCTACATCAGCATTCCCGTAGCGGTGATGGTGGGGGCGTACGACAAGGCCTACATCGCGCAGGTGAACGGCAAGGTGGCGGCGGCGGACACGAGCTGTTGCGACCCGGAGCCGGCGACGGCCACACCTGCGAAGGCGACAGCCTCGGCCGCGGCCGCGAAGGCGGAAGGAAAGGGGGGCAATTAATATGATCGGCTCGCTGAACTCGAACATCCCTTCCGGTCCGCTCGCGGAGAAGTGGGAGAAACACAAATTTGAATCGCGGCTGATCAACCCGGCCAACAAGCGCAAATACAGCGTGATTGTGGTGGGCAGCGGCCTGGCGGGCGCGGCGGCGGCGGCTTCGCTGGCCGACCTCGGCTACGCGGTGAGTTGCTTTTGCTACCAGGATTCACCGCGGCGCGCGCACAGCATCGCGGCGCAGGGCGGCATCAACGCGGCGAAAAACTACCAGGGCGACGGCGACTCCATCCACCGGCTGTTTTACGACACGGTGAAGGGCGGCGACTTCCGCTCGCGCGAGGCGAACGTGCACCGGCTTGCGGAGGTGAGCGTCAACATCATCGACCAAAGCGTGGCGCTCGGCGTGCCGTTTGCGCGCGAGTACGGCGGCCTGCTGGCCAACCGCAGCTTTGGCGGCGCGCAGGTGTCGCGCACATTTTACGCGCGCGGGCAGACGGGGCAGCAACTGCTGCTTGGGGCGTATTCGTCGCTCTGCCGCACCATCGCGACCGGGGGCGTGAAAATGTTCCCGCGCACGGAGATGCTGGATCTGGTGGTGGTGGACGGCCACGCCAAGGGCATCGTTGTGCGCGACATGGTGACGGGGGCGATTTCGTCGCACTCGGCGGATGCGGTGATTCTGGCAACGGGCGGCTACGGCAACGTGTTTTATCTCTCCACGAATGCCAAGGGCTGCAACGTCACGGCGGCGTATCGCGCGCACAAGCGGGGCGCGCTCTTTGCGAATCCGTGCTACACGCAAATCCACCCCACGTGCATTCCCGTGGCGGGCAGCTACCAAAGCAAGCTGACGCTGATGAGCGAGAGCCTGCGCAATGACGGCCGCTGCTGGGTGCCGCTGAAGAAGGGCGACACGCGCGCGCCGCACGAGATTCCCGAGGCGGAGCGCGATTACTATTTGGAGCGGATGTATCCCGCCTTCGGCAACCTCGCGCCGCGCGATATCGCGTCGCGCGCGGCGAAGATGCAGTGCGACGAAGGCCGCGGCGTGGGCCCGGGCGGTTTCGGTGTGTATCTCGATTTCCGCGACGCCATCCTGCGCTACGGCAAGGCCGCGGCGAGTGCGGCGGGCACGGAAGTTTCCGAGAAGGAAGTGCACGCGCTGGGCGCCGAGAAAGTGAAGGCGCTCTATGGCAACCTGTTCGACATGTATCACCAGATCACGTCGGAAAGCGGCTACGAGCAGCCGATGCGCGTGTATCCCGCGGTGCACTACACGATGGGCGGGCTGTGGGTGGACTACAACTTGATGAGCAACATCCCGGGCCTGTTTGTGCTCGGCGAGGCGAACTTCAGCGACCACGGCGCGAACCGCCTCGGCGCAAGCGCACTCATGCAGGGCCTGGCGGACGGGTTTTTCGTCATCCCGACGACCATCGCGACGTATCTCGCCGGCGTGGCGCCGGACAAACGGCCGAAGACGGACCACGCGGATTTCCGCGCGGCGGAGGAGGCCACGAAGGCACGCACGCAAAAGCTGCTGTCCATCAAGGGCAAGAAGACGGTGGACGATTTCCACCGCGAGCTGGGCCTCTTGATGTGGGACCTGTGCGGCATGGCGCGCACGGAGAAATCGCTGAGCCGCGCACTCTCGCGCATCCCCACGCTGCGCGGGGAATTCTGGGAAAATGTGAACGTGCCCGGCAGCGGGGAGGAGCTGAATGTCTCGCTGGAAAAGGCGGGGCGCGTGGCGGACTTCCTGGAGTTTGGCGAGCTGATGTGTCTCGACGCGCTGGAGCGCCGCGAGAGCTGCGGCGGTCACTTCCGCGAGGAGTTCCAATACACCGCGAAGGACCCGGAGGTGCAGTCCGGCAAGGTCTGCGCCGGCGATGTGAAACGCGACGACGCTAATTTCTGCCACGTGGCCGCGTGGGAATACACTGGCGACAACACCAAGCCGATCCGCCACACGGAACCGCTCATCTATGAGGTCGTGCATCCCGCCGTCCGCAGCTACCGCTAAATATTTTTAACCACGAAAGATACGAAATGCACGAAAGGACACCATTGATGCGAAAGGCTTCCGAGATCTCGGAGAGCCATTTTCGTGTCATTCGTGTTTTTCGTGGACCAACTCTTTTCCCATGAACCTGAAACTGAAAGTCTGGCGTCAGAAGGACCGCAAGAGCCCCGGCAAGCTGGTGGACGTGGCGGCAAACAACATTCCCGCCGAGGCATCGTTTTTGGAGATGCTCGACATCGTGAACGACGAGCTCACGCGCAAGGGCGAGGAGCCGATCGCGTTTGATCACGATTGCCGCGAGGGCATTTGCGGCACGTGCTCGCTGACGATCAACGGCATCCCGCACGGGCCGAGCGAGACGACGACCTGCCAGCTCTACATGCGGAAATTCAAGGACGGCGAGACGATCTACATCGAGCCGTTCCGCTCCCGGGCGTTCCCGGTGGTGCGCGATTTGTGCGTGGACCGCGCGGCGTTTGAGCGCATCCAGCAGGCGGGTGGTTACATCACTGCCCGCGCTGGCAGTGCGGTGGACGGCAATGCGATTCCGATTCCGAAGGTGAAGGCGGACGCCTCGATGGAGGCCGCCGCGTGCATTGGTTGTGGGGCCTGCGTGGCGGCGTGCCCGAATAGCAGCGCGATGCTGTTTGTCGGCGCGAAGGTGACGCATTTCGCCGAGCTCCCGCAGGGCCAGGCCGAACGCACCAAGCGCGCCCTCGCCATGGTGCAGCAAATGGACAAGGAAGGCTTCGGCAATTGCTCGAACTACTATGAGTGCGAGGCTGTGTGTCCGGCAGAGATCCCCGCGACGGTGATTGCGCGCTTGAATAGCGAATACGCGCTCGCCGCCGCGAAAGACATCGTCGGGGCGGAATAGCACGAGTACCTGCAAGCGAGAGTTTGTGGTCCGCAGCCTCCGGCCGCGGCTACAGCAATGCATGTGCGTGCGGGAGCGGCGCTATATTTGTGGCCTGACGCTCTGCGTCGGGGCTCGAAAAAGGATCGAACTGTTAGCGCGAGTGCCAGGGGTTGTCCGGCCCGAAGGGCCGACGGATACTAGCCGGGGCTTCAGTCCCCGGGATCCAGTCGGGAGCCACATGCGCCGCGAAGTCGGCGCTGGAAACTTCCCGAAATCATTTCGGCTATCGCTCCGTCTTCGGCGCCGACTTCGCGGCGCATTTCCAACCCGCCTAACCCGGGGGCTGAAGCCCCCGGCTAGTGTCCGTCGGCCCTTCGGGCCGGAAACTACTTTGGGCATTCGCCCTAACGAGCCCCGACGCAGAGCGTCGGGCCACAAATGGGCCGGCTCCCGTTCGAAGGTGCGCCTTTTGTCGCTGCGGCCGGGCGGCCGCGATCTGCGACCTTCCGGTCGCAGCTACATTGCTTTGGGCTACACCAGCCGGAAGCGCGCGAGGTCTTGCGTATCCACGAGGCCCACGGGTTTGTTCGCGGCGTCGACGACGACGAGGTCGTCGATGCGGTGCTGCTCGAGAACGCGCAGGACTTCGAAGGCCAGCGCGGCAGAGCGGACGGTGATCGGCTTCGCGGTGAGAAAGGGTGTCACCGCGAGTTCGAGCAGATTCGGGTTTTTGGCCAGATGGCGGGCAAAGTCGCCCTGCGTGAAGATGCCGGCGAGGGTGCCATCCTCGTTGACGGCCACGGCGCTGCCGGCGCGGCGTCTCGCCATTTCGAGCAGCACGTCGCGGATGATGGCGCCCGGCGCGATGAGCGCCATCTGGGCCGGGCCGCGCATGATTTGCTCGGCGGTGAGCAGCAGGGTCCGGCCGAGTTTGCCGCCGGGATGAAAGCGGGCGAAGTCCTCCCGGGTGAAGCCGCGGGCCTCGAGCAGCACCATCGCGAGCGCATCGCCGAGGATGAGCATGGCCGTGGTACTGGCGGTCGGCGCGAGCTCCAGCGGGCACGCTTCGCGCTCGACGGAGGCATCCAGATGAACATGCGCATTCTTCGCGAGGAAAGAGCCGGGCCGGCCCGTCATGGCAATGATCTGCACATTCAGCCGGGCCAGGGCGGGGAAGACGTTGAGCAGTTCGTCGGTCTCGCCGCTGTTGCTGAGGATGAGGATGGCGTCGCCATCGGCCACGATGCCGAGGTCGCCGTGCAGGGCGTTGAGCGCATTGAGCACCACGGCCGGCGCGCCTGTGCTGGTGAGGGTTGCGGCGATTTTCTCACCGATGTGCCCGCTTTTGCCCACGCCACCCACGACAATCTTGCGTCCGTTGTCCACCGCGGTGCGAAGGATTTCCACGGCGCGCGCGAAGGACTCATCCAGCCGGTCCGCCACGCGGCGGGCCTCGGCGAGCTCGAGTTCGAATACCCGCCGGGCTTTTGCTAAATGATCCGTCTCAGACATGACACGAAGTTTCGAGTGACGAACGCAGCGTGACGAGAGAAAAACAGGATTGTCCGTGCCCACTACATCCGAGAGTCCCAACCCTGCATCACCCACCTCATCCGCGGGCCAGTCGATGGTGGCGAGTTACATCGTCACCTTCCTGAAGCCCGAGATGCAACACGTGTACCGACAGCTCACGAGCCTGCGTCGCTGGCGCACGGAGGTGTGGTGCCAGAAGGTGGAGAACGCGGAGCGGTTCCCCTTCCAGTCGGTGCATGTGCTGCGCAAGCCGCTCACGCACCAAGTGCGGCGGTGGTGGCAGAAGTCCGTGCAGGGCGGGCCGATCATCATGTATCGGGGCGAAGCGCGGCGCTTGCTCGGACAAATCGAGAAAGCCGGGGCGCGCGTGCTGCACGTCTATTTCGGGCACATGGGCGTGCATCTACTGCCGGTGCTGGAGATGGCGAAGATCCCGGTGGTGGTGAGCTTTCACGGCGCCGACGCGCAGGTGGATTTGGATAAACCAAAATTTCTCGAGGCCACGCGCAAGGTCTTCACGCTGGCAAAGCTGCTCGTCGTCCGCAGCCACAGCCTGAAGGCGAAGCTCGTGGGTGCGGGCTGCGACGAAGCGAAGATTCGTATCCAGCGCGCGGGGGTGCCGCTGAAGGACATTCCATTTCGCCAGCGCGAGGTGCCGGCCGACGGCGCATGGCGTTGTGTGCAGGCGGGGCGGCTGATTGAGAAGAAGGGGCTGGGCACGTCGCTGCGGGCCTTTGCGGAGTTTTCGAAGACGTATCCGAAGTCGACGCTAACCCTCGCTGGGGACGGGGAGTTGCGCGCGGATTTGTGGAGCCTGGCGCAAAAGCTGGGTGTGGCGGAGCGAGTGAAATTTACCGGCTTCCTTGGGCAGTCGGAGCTGCGCGCACTCTATGCGGGAGCGCATGTCTTTATGCATCCCAGCCAGATCGGGAAAGACGGCAACCAGGAAGGCGTGCCCAATTCCATGCTGGAGGCGATGGCCAGCGGACTGCCGATTTTGGCGACGACCCATGGCGGCATCCCCGAGGCGGTGGTGCATGGCGAGAGCGGCTTGCTCGTGGCGGAGCGGGATCATGCGGCACTGGCGGCGGAAATGCTGGCCCTCGCGGGAGACCCGGCGCGGTTCACTACGATGAGCAAGGTGGCGGCGGAGCATGTCGCGCGGACGTTTGAGATTGGGGCGAGCGCGGCGGTGCTGGAGGGGATTTATGATGAGGCAGTGGGCAGAGAATAATAAATGTCGAATGACGAATGAACGGGCGCGTGATGAGGCCGGCCAAATCCCGTTGAAAGCGAGAGGGGGTCAGCCTCCGTGCGGGGCGTGGCCATTTGTGGCTAAACAGGTGCTCGCAGCGATTGTCCTCAGTGCGAGACCACCACGCGCAGGAAGCGGGCGGGGGAATTGCCGGGGGGGACGTCTTTGATTTCCACGGTCTTGAGGCCGGAATTGGTGTTGTCGCCGCCGACGTAGCCGTCGCCGCTGAAGGGGGCGCCGTTGACGCTGCTGGCCACCGTCGTCCACGGGCCGGACATGCTGGAGGCACCCTGCACTTCGATGGTCACGTCACTGCGGGAAGGGTCACGGGTGACGAAGATGGCGAGGCGGGCGCCTTCGGGATATGTTTTTACAATCGGTGAGGGCGAGGCCGTTGGATTGGGGACGGTGGGATCTTTTAGCAGGCCGTATTCGGTGAGGTTTTTCGCGCCGTCGTTGTCGGCGTCGTCGAGGTCGGGCGTGTTCGCGTTACCGAAGAACTGGGTCTTCCATTCCTGCAACGGAAGGAGAGCATTGGAATTGCGGATGATGCCCAGGGCGGTGCCGGAGGAGTTCTGTGCGAACGCACGGACGTTGATCAGCTGGCCGAGCAGGCCTGTCGGCACCTGCACGGAGAACTGGATGATGCCGTTGTTTTCCGTCGTTTGGGACGGGGTGAAATTCCAGATGGCCAGATCCAGCAAGTTGGGGAGGAGGGCGATTTGGAGTTTCACCGTAGTGGACTCGCCGCCCGTTTGCGCGCGGCCATTGGCAATGGCGGCGAGCCCATTGTAGCTGATGGGGTCGGTCACGGCCATGGGGCCGAGATTCTTGATCCGGTAGATGACGCCGCCGCCGCGCGGGCCGCCTTCCTCGGTCGCGCCGTAAAGGAAACCATCGTTGCCAAAGACGAGACCGCCACGCGGCGCACCGCCCTGCGCCGCGCCGCTGACATTCGTGAAGTCGAAGAGCGTCTCGACCGTGTTGTCGGCCTTGTAGCGGAAGATGGTGCCCGCCCCTCCGCTGCCGGATTCGGCCGCGACACCGTAGAGCGCGCCATCGAACGCATAAAGCAATTCGCCCACGGGATAAGCGCCGCGGAGCGTGCCGGAGGCGCCGCCGAATTCCGCGAGGACCGTGAAGGTGCCGGTACTGGTGATTTTGAACAGCGTACCCACATTGGCCGCGCCGCCCAGCGCGGTCGTGCCGTAGAATTCTCCCGTGGCGCCGGCGGTGAGACCGGCGAGCGGGAGACGAACGCCCGACTGTTTGGGGAACGTTTTCAGCAGCACGTAGACGCCGCCTGGGGTGTATTTGAAGATACCGCCGAGATCGCCGTTCAGTTGGTCGTCTCCCTCCAGCGTGCCGTAGATATTGCCATCCGCGCCAAAGGCGAGCTGCGCATGCGGCCACGCACCAGGGGCGTTGCCGCTGGCGCCGGTGAAGGAAAGCAGCGTGGTGCGGACGCCATTGCCATCGATCCGGATGATGGCGCCTTTTTGGAAAGCACCGCCTTCGTGGGCGGCGGTGTAGAAAGCGCCATCGGGGCCCTGCACGAGCGGTCCCTCGGGGGCGCGGCCGGTGTTGTTGGTCAGCGAGGCAAAGAGCGTGGTGCCGCCGCCGGGCTGGTATTGGTAAATCGTGCCGGCCTGCGAGGCGCCACCGCGTTTGGCGGCGCCGTAGAGATTTCCGCCGACGAACTTCAAGCCGCCATTGGGTTCTTCGCCAATACCTCCGCCGAAGTTGGTGAGGACGGAGGGCGTGGAGCCGTTGACCTGCAGCAGCGTGCCAAAGCCATTCACGCCGCCCAGGGCGATGGGCTGGTAAATGGTATTGCCGGTGGCGGCAAAGGCGGGTGAGCCGGCCGGGCGCCAGCCGGTGTTGTTCGAGAACGTGGTAAGGAGCTGGAAATTAAACGGCGCGAAGGGGTCGCTTTGCAAAAAGATGGTGCCAGTGCCCCCGATGCCACCACCCGCGACCGCGCCGAGCAGATCCCCGGTGGGTGATTTGCACAGGGCGCCATGCGGACCGTCGCCATCGTCGCCGGAAAAAGTATGCAGCGTGGAAATCAGCCCCGGCAGGCTGGACGTAACGAAAAAAACGGTGCCGAAGCCGTCGCCGCCGCCAGCGGTGGTGCCGACGAGAGAATCATTATCGCCTGCGAGAACCAGCTCGCCGTCGGGCGAAGCGCCGTTGGTTTCGTTGAAAGCGGCGATTTGGGTGTAGCCAGTGCTTTGCGTCGCGTTCGTGGCGACTTTGAAAACGGTTCCGTCGCCGGTGGGGCCGCCCATTTGCGTGGTGCCGTAGAGAGCGCCATTGGGGTGCAACACCAGCCCGGCGCTCGGGTAGGAGCCCTGCCAGATAGTTCCCGAGCCCTTGAAGTTTCCGAGTGTCGTAAAGACCGCCGGGTCCAGCAGCGGAACAAGTCCAGCCGGATGATATTTAAAGGCCGTGCCGACGCCGGAGGTCCCTCCTTCCTGCGTAACGCCATACACGTCCGAGCCAATGACAACCAGCGGTCCTACTGGCACCGCCCCTTTCCATGTGGAACCGTTGTCGGAGAAGTCTCCCAGCGTCGTCGGGAGGACCGTCAGGGTGTCCAGCGCGATGGTGAAGCAGTAGAGCGTGCCGACATCGTTCGTACCGCCCGCCTGCGTGGTGCCGTAGAAGGTGGCCACGAGGCCCAGCAAGCCGCCATATTGCACCAGGCCATTGGGACTCGAGCCCCGCGTGGACCCACTGATCCCGCCAGTAAATTGGATCAAGTTGAGGAAAGCGCCGCCCGTCGTGATTCGGAAAACCGTGCCGTTGTCGCTCGCACCGCCTTTCGTGGTCGTGCCGTAGAGGACGCTGTTCAGCAGCACCAAGCCGTCATTGGGATTGGCTCCCCGCACGGCACCACCGGTGCCGGTAAAGGAAACGAGCGTGGTTTTCACGCCCGCCGGGGTCATCGAGAAGACGGTGCCCAAGTCATAGGCGCCGCCGGTGGAGGTGGTGCCGTAGTAGAGACCGGTGGCGGCGACGTAGGTCAGCTTGCCGGTAGGGTTGGTGGGCGGGCGCTCAAATTCCGTGACCACTTCGTACGCGGGCGCTGCTCCGGACCGGGCGGTCCAGATGAGCAGGAACAACAGCGAAATGAGGAAGTGGCGCGAGTGGCTCAAGTGCAGATTAGCTGGTCAGAGTAACCAGAACCGTGCCGTGGTGCCAAATGGGATGCGTAACCATGTGGTTATCGGGAAAACGCGGAATTTCAGGGGGAACAGACGTGTCTTCAAGCTAGGGAAGGCCCTGAAAATCCGTGCCAGCCACCCTGAATAAAAAGTGAACTGCTGAAATTTTAGCATTGCCGTTCTCCGCAGAATAATCTAAGGGGACCCTGCACTATGAAGCCACTCATTCTCTTGGGAACAGTTTTGACGGCCACGATTTTCCTGGCTGGTTGCGATCCGCACCACAATCCGCGGAAGGAACAGGCGGCTCCCGGCCCGAAGAAAACCGAGCCGGCGGAGAAGCTCAACAAGCCCGGCAACGCGACGCTGCCGCCCGATGGCCCAGCCGAAGAAGCGGGCCCGGCGGAAAAGCATGACGTCGTGGATACGAATCCGCATCCGACCGTTCCGCCGCCGCCGAAGCCGGAAAAGGACGAGTATGCGAAGAAGATTCAGGGCAAGCCCGGCTTTGTGACGGATCCAAACGATCCGCAGGGCCGCCCGCTCGACGTGCGCAATATGCCGCCGGGGACGAAGATTCAGTCGCCCTTTAGCGGCAGCGTGCTGCTCGTGCCGCCACAGTAAGCTGCGGTTCTGGATAGTCGCTTTTCACCCCGGCCCGCTGGTTTTGCCAGTGGGCCGGGGTTCTGCTTTTTGGCTGCACCGCATCTGTGGCCTGAAGCTCCAGCGTCGGGCCACAGATGCGGCGCCGCTCCCGTTCGGTGAAACTTTCGAGGTTGAATGAAGGGCGGTCTGCATTGGATGGTGGTCTTTTCGATCCGCTGCATGAAACGAATCGCCATTCTGGGACCGGGGTTGCTGGGGGGGAGCATTGCGCTCTGCCTGCGCAGCGTGGGGGGCTTTCATGTCTCGCTCTGGGCGCGGCGCGCGGAGGCGGTGGCGGAGATTGAGGCGCGCGGCTGTGCGGATGTGGCGTCGACGGATGCGCAGGCGATGGTACGGGAGGCGGACATCGTGGTGCTGTGTGTGCCGATTGAGGTGATGGGGGATTTGGCCCGGGAGATTGCGGGGACGGTGCGGCCGACGACGATCGTGACGGATGTGGGCAGTGTGAAGGCGGGTGTGGTGGCGGAACTGAGCGGCATTTTTGCGGGGAAAGCGCGGTTTGTGGGGAGTCATCCGATGGCGGGCTCGCAGTTCACTGGGCTGGCGGGCGCGCGAGCGGATTTGTTTGCGGGCGCCGCCTGCATCGTGACGCCGGATGCCACGGGGGACGATGCGGCCATCGAGGCGGTGTCCGCTTTTTGGTGCACGCTGGGTTGCCGCGTGGTGCAACTGGCGCCGCAGGAGCACGACGAGTGCGTGGCGCTGGTGAGCCACCTGCCGCACGTGCTGGCGGGCACGCTGGTCCGCACCGTGGCGGCGCAGAATCCGCGGGCTTTTGCCGTGGTGGGGCCCGGCTTTCGCGACACCACGCGGGTGTCCAGTGGTCCGCCGGAGCTGTGGGTAGGCATCTTGCGGCAAAATGCGGAGGCGGTGTGCGCGGCGCTGGATGCGATGATTGCCAAGCTCCAGGATTTGCGGCAAACCCTCGCCCCTTTTTCCGAGAGTGGCATCCGTGCCGCCCTCACCGAAGCCAAACAAACCCGCGACCAAATCACCTTTCCTCAATGACCAACTGGACCATTCGCCGAGCGCCAACCATCTCCGCCGAGATCACCGTGCCGGGCGACAAGAGTATCTCGCACCGTTCCATCATGCTCGCCGCGCTGGCGTCGGGCCCGGGCAAAGTGACGGGCTTTCTGCCGAGCGAAGACTGCCTGAGCACGATGAAGGCGTTTCAGCAGATGGGGGTGAAGATCGAGCGGCTCAATGAGACTACGCTGATCGTGCACGGCACGGGCGGGAAATTCACGGCGCCGGAAGGAGACATCGATTGCGGAAACTCGGGCACCACGATGCGGTTGCTGAGCGGCATCCTGGCGGCGCAGCCTTTTCGCAGCCGGCTCTTTGGCGATCACTCGCTGAGCAAGCGGCCGATGAAGCGCATCATCGAGCCGCTCTCGCGCATGGGCGGAAAATTTACGGCCGAGGGGAAGACGGCGAAGGGTGACCCGAGCGCGCCGTTGGTGATCGACGGCGGAGCGCTGAGCGGGATTGCCTATACGTCGCCGGTGGCGAGCGCACAGGTCAAGAGCGCGATTTTGCTGGCGGGTCTGTTTGCCAGCGGCACGACGATTGTCACCGAGCCGGAGCAGAGCCGCGACCACACGGAGCGGATGCTCACGTGGCACCGGGCGCGGCCTACGCGCAGCGGGTTGACGGTGAGCGTGCAAGGCGGGACAAAATTGGAGGCGCGCGATTTTGACGTACCGGGAGATATTTCCAGCGCGGCATTCTGGCTCGTGGCGGCGGCGGCACAGCCGGGGGCGCATCTGGTCATCAAAAACGTGGGGCTGAACCCGACGCGCAACGGCATCGTGGCGGTGCTGAAGCGTATGGGCGCGGACATCCGCGAGACCATTGAAAGCCAGGACGGCGAGCCGCGCGGCACCGTGGAAGTGCGCGGCGGGGCACTGAAGGCGACGACGATTGCGGGCAAGGAAATCCCGAATGTGATCGACGAGATTCCGATTCTTGCCGTGGCCGCGGCATTGGCCGAGGGGCAGACCGTGGTGGCGGACGCGAAGGAATTGCGCGTGAAAGAGACGGACCGAATCGCCGCGGTGGCGGGGAATCTGCGCGAGTTTGGCGTGACGGTGGAGGAGAAGGAAGACGGCATGGTGATCACCGGGAAATGCCCGCTGCGCGCGGCAAACGTGGAGAGCTTTGGCGATCATCGCATCGCGATGAGCGGCGCGATTCTCGGGCTCTTCGCGGAGGGCGAGACGACGATTCGCGACACGGACTGCGTGGCGACGAGCTACCCGGGCTTCCTGCAAACCCTCCAACGCATCGCCTCCTAATGCGTACCGTTGTTGCCATCGATGGGACCGCGGCGAGCGGCAAGAGCAGCGTCGCCTACAACCTGGCCCGCCGGCTGGGCTGGCTCTATGTCAATACGGGTGCGATGTACCGCGCCGTCACGTGGCTGGCGCTCCACAAGGGCGCGGACAGCAAGGATGCCGCCGCGGTGCTGGCGGCGATGCAGAGCGCGAAGATTGAATTTGGCCGCAACGGCAAAGTGTCCACGATTTTAATCGATGGAGTGGATCCCTCGGCGCATCTGGGCGACGCGGAGGTGAATGCGAATGTCTCCGCGGTCTCGAGCATCGCGGAGGTGCGGCGCATCCTCGTGGAGCGGCAGAAGGCCTACGGCGAAGAGGACGACCTGGTGATGGAAGGGCGCGACATCGGGAGCGTCGTTTTTCCAGAGACACCGTATAAATTCTACATCGATGCCAACCCCGAGGTGCGGGCGTTGCGGCGCTCCAAGCAGGGGCTGGCGGATAACCCCGTGGCGCGCGACCAGCAGGACAGCACGCGCCGCGCGGGGCCGCTGGTGCTCGCCGCGGACGCGCATCCGGTGGATAGCTCGTATCTCACCATCGATGGCGTGGTGGGCGAAATCATCGGGCGGCTGAAGCTCAAGGGGCTGAAACTGCCGGACGGCATCTAGCGCGCGATGGGGCTGCTCTACGAGTGGTGCGTGAATATGTCGCGGTTTGCGGCGGAGTCGCTTTTCCGCCTGCAAATCTATGGGCAGGAAAACATCATTGAGGAAGGGCCGGCGCTGCTGGCGATGAATCACCAGAGCTATCTGGATCCGCCGCTGGCGGCCATTTGTTGCCATCGCCAGATTTCGTTTCTCGCCCGCAAGACGCTGCTGGAGATCCCGCTGCTCGGCCCGCTGATCAAGCGGCTGAACGTCATTCCGCTGGACCGCGACGGCGGCGATGCGAGCGCGCTGAAGACGGTGATTCGGCTGCTCAAGTCCGGCGGGAGCACCATTGTTTTTCCCGAAGGAACGCGCACCCGCGATGGGCAGATGGGTCCCGGGCAGGCAGGCGTGGGCTACATCATCGCGAAGACGCTGGCGCCGGTAGTGCCGATGCGGGTATTCGGGGCGTTTGAGGCGTTTCCGCGGACGGCGAAGTTGCCGAAGCCGGGGAAGATCACGATCGTGATTGGGGCGCCCATGTATTTCACCAAGGAAGAGACGGGCGGGCGCTCCAGCGCGGTGTTCCAGCAGATCACCGACCGGCTCATGGCGCGGATCGCGGGGATGGAGAATCCGCGGAGGGATTGAAGGGGTGTCCTAATTTCAGGGAGCCGTCGGCCTCACGGTGGCGCGTCAGCGCCACGTGGATTCGATGCGTTTGTCGAAATAGGACGCTATTGGGCGTGGGGGCTCGTTTGACACCATCGGCTTCGGCTGGCATTCTTCTGCCGTGACCGCCGTTGAGATCCGCGACGAGTTGCTTTCGGCCGAAGAATACATCGCGGGCGAATTGAAGAGCGAGATTCGCCACGAGTATTTGGCGGGGCGCGTGTACGCGATGGCTGGGGCGAGCGTGATCCACAATACGACTGCGGCAAACTTTCATGGAGAACTGTGGAGCCGTCTGCGTGGCAAGCCCAGCCAAGCTTTCATCGCAGATATGAAGGTCCATCTTCAGGACCGGGGAGACGAGTGGTTTTATTATCCGGACGTCATGGTGAACTGCGATCCGGCGGGGCTGAAGCAGTACTATTGTGATACGCCGAGCCTCATCGTGGAGGTGCTGTCGCCGGATACGCAGCGCACGGATCGCCGGGAGAAATGGTTTGCGTATCAGCGGTTGCCCAGCCTTCACACCTACATCCTCGTAGATCAGGAAAAACGAGAACTGACTGTATATCGCCGGGTGGGGAGTGAGTGGTAGAAGAGTATTTTGGTGGGAGCTTCCACACTCACGGTGCCCGAATTGGAGTTTTCGGTTTCGCTCGATGCCCTCTACGAGCGGACGGGGCTGTGAGGAGAGGGAAGGTATTTTCCTGGAGAGAATCATGGTTTGGGGTCGGGTGGTTTTGAGGGAACCCGACGCGGTGCGTCAGGCCACAGATGGCCACAAATGAATTCCCTCCGGAGTTGGCACGGGCCATGCATGAGGAGGGTGGCATGAAAGCCCTGACCAGTCTCATCGTCACCGCTTCGCTTGTCGTGGGCGGGACCATCGTTTGGAAAACGTGTGGGCATGCAGTGGCCCAGCCGGCGCCGGCCGCCCCGGTAGCTCTTACCGCGCCCGCACTGCCGCCGATTGCGGACGGTGGTGATTCGGCCAAGGCGGTCGAAGCCCAGGTAACCTTTGAAGATATCGACCTCATCACCGGCGCCCGTCAGGGGGTGGTGCAGTCCACCATGCACGGCGATGGCCGGGCTCGCCTGAGCGCGCAGCTGCGCAATAACTCGGCGACGCCCCTTCGCGTGAAGGTGTCCGTCGGCCAGGTGCTGGAGAGCGGTCGCAATTCGGTGGTCGTCCTCCGGGCCGCCGATGTGGAATTGATGCCGGCCCAGAGCGTGGATCTCTCGCTCGCCACGGCGGCGCTGCACTCGAGCAACAAGGTGGGCGAGACGCCCTACAAGCTTTCCTACCAAGGCGCGCCGAAAGTGGACCATTTCCTGAAGTGGCTGGCGGGGCATCCGGAAGTCGCGGCGCCCGCGGCCCAGACCGCTGTGCTCGCGCTGGTGGAGAATCTGCCGCTGAATGCGGTAGCCAAATTTGCGCCGGTGAACGGCGTGCCGAGCAAGCTGAATACGGACGCCTTCCGCGTGGAGACGGGCGATATCATTTCCGCGCTGACCGCGCTGCGCGACAGCGGCGTGCGCTTGGAGACGGTGGCGATGACGGTGGACCCGCAGCTTCGCATCGAGGCCATGATTGAGCCGCTCAGCCGCGAGGCCGCGAAGCGCTACTACGGCATCAGCGAAGAGCGCGAATGGGATTTCTGGAAGGGCGAATTGCTGAATGGCGACCCGAGCACGCGGCACTACGCGCTCTTTGGCATTGCTCGCTTTTACCCTGATATCGCCGTGGAGATGCTGCCCAAGTGGGCACGTGGTGCGACGACGCATCCCGTGTTTCGCATGAGCGCCATCCAGGCCCTGGCCGATACGCAGCGTCCCGAAGCCCTTCTGGTTCTGCGCCAGCTCGTGGATGAGCTCGGCCCGGATACCGAATTCGGCCGCGCCGCCGCGCAGGCCGCCGGCTATCTCGACACGCGCCTGACGCAACTCGCCAGCGCCTCGCCGGTGGTCGCGTTTCGCGGCGCGGGTTCCAGCACTTTCTAAGGACCACACGCTTTCATAGCATAGCCGCCGCCCGGCCCGCGCGATCAATCCGCGCGTTGGCCGGGCGCGCGGCTTTTCTGTGGGACCGACTTTATCACAGAGGACACAGAGAGGGAGGAGGCGCTCGCGAGGCGGTGTGCGGCTGTAGCCGTGGCCGGGAGGCCGCGGATTTCGGCCGCGTTTCTCCGCAGACTCCCGGCAGCGGCTACAGCCGCGCCACGCATCGCGAGCGGCCTCGACTCATTGAAATCGCCCCCCACCATGCCCGCCCCATTTCGATGTCTGTGCGTTTTGTGGTAACCGAGAGGGAAGTAGCCGCAGAGGCCACTGAAGCTTGCACTTCGCGTGGGGGTTTCGTTCTTTGACACGCGTGATTCGTACCGCATTTGTTCTCGGCGCCGGGCTTGGCACGCGGCTTCGTCCGCTCACGGCACGCCGGCCCAAGCCGCTGATTCCCTTGGAGGGGAGGCCACTCATCACGCACGCCTTCGATCATCTGCGTTCCCTGGGGGTGGAGAATTTCGTGGTGAATACGCACTGGTGCGCGGAGCGCTATGCGGAGTTTTTCCCGGGCGGCCATTGGGGGGGACGGCCGATCACTTTTGTCCACGAAGGGCCGGAGGTGTTGGAAACGGCGGGGGGCATCTGGAATGCGCGGGAGCATCTGCGCCACGGGCCCTTCGCGGTCTACAATGGGGACATCCTGTCCACGGTGGATCTGCAGCAGGCCTGGGAGCAGCATCGCGCGGCGGGAAATGAAGTGACGCTGGTGCTGCGCTCGCAGGGGGGAAATCGCAACGTGCTCTTTGCCGATGGGCGCGTGCTGGACCTGCGCCAGGAACTGCAGCCGCAGACGAAGCCGGGGCATCTGTTCACCGGCATCTATTTGGTGGAGCCGGCGTTCATCGACCGCATCCCACCGGGGAAGAAGCTCTCCGTGGTGCCAATCTTTCACGAGATGATCCGGGCGGGCGCGGGGCTTGGCGGCGTGGTGCTCGATGAGGGAGATTGGCGGGATTTGGGCACTCGGGACGAGTATCTGGCTGCCTGCGCCGCGCTGGGCTCTGGGCTGTGGATTTCGCCCTCGGCGAAGGTGGGGGAGGGGGCGATGATCCGCGATAGCATCATCTGGGAGCGGGCGGAGATCGCTCCCGGGGCGAAGCTCACGGGATGCGTGGTGACGGATGGTGCGCGGGTGGAGGGAGAGCACGTGGACGCGGACTTTTAGAGCATCGGTGGCCTGACGCTCCGCCTCGGGGCTCATCGATGATCGGTTTGCTCGACCGAGGCAGGTCTCTGTCTAGCCATAGAAGAGTCAGCCGAGACGCCGGGCGTTTGGACGGCGGGGCGTGTGCCCCTCTCTCTGAGGCGAGCGGAGCGAACAGCAAAGGTAGGGATGGCACGCCCGCCGCCGTCCCTAATTTGGCTTCGGGGGCCGGACGATTTCCGCGGCTACTTTTCGTATGGAAAAGAGAAGTATTCCCATTCGCTGGTTAGTAGTGAAATTCGCCGGCGCCCTCAGCGAGATCAGGGACGGCGACGGCGCGCCATCCCGACCTTCACTTCAAGAGGGGGTAAGCGGCTCGCAGTCCACAGGCCCATCGCCTTGGTTTGCTTTTCAGACCCGACGCAGAGCGGCGGGCATAAGTGGCCTCGGCGGCTCTCCGGAGCCGTGTTCTCTCATTCCTGCTAGGGTGGTGGCTCTCAGGGTTGCGAGTTTTTGGTCGGCGCCTCCGGTTTCGCCCGATCAATAGTTTCAAAACAGAGACCAAATAGGGCTTTTGCTTATGTCTTGAATTTGCCACAAGACGCGCGCAAACATGCCCGAGTTGGCATCCCTCCTGCGGACATCTCCTATGAACCGATCTGTTTAAATGACCCTCTTGTACGTAATTCTCGCTCTGGGCGTGGGCGCCGCTGTTGGCTGGTGGTGGCGCGACCGGCAGTCGGGCGACCCGATTCGCAAGCACCCCCGTGGGATGGAAGAGACGGATCCGTATCGGCTCTGCGAGCGGGTGTTGACTACGCCAGAGGCCATCTTTTTGGAGTCCCTGCAGGCGGTGCTGCCGGAGGGGCATCACGTGCTGGCGAAGGTGCGGCTGGCCGAGGTGCTCAATGTGAGCTATGGCGCGGCGGACCGGAGTGAGGCGCATGCGCGAATGGGGAATAAACGGCTGGATTTTGTGGTGTGTGATGCGGCACATGTGCCGATTCTGGCCATTGCCTTTGGGGAGGATGAGGATCGGCGGCATCGCGAGTTCATCGAGCGCGTGTGCGCGAAGGTGGGGCTGGCGTTGGAGCGCGTGCCCGCGCAGCCGGCGTATCCGGCGGCGCAGGTGCGGGGATTGGTGGAGCGGATGGATCAGCAGAGGCTGGCGGCGTAGTTGAGCAGGCAGTGTGTGGTTGGGGTTGGATGTTCCGGCAAGCCGTGCTTTGATGCGCGCGTTCATGAGAAATACGCACGTCTGGAAACACACCACCGAAGAAGGCGAGAAGCGCGAGGTGCGCGCGGAGAAATTTGGTGGAAACTGGCGCATCCAGGCCAAGCTGAAGCACGATGAGCGCTGGACTTACTATGACACGCCGGAGCTGGCAGACCTCGTGGAATTGCGGCGGATCCTCTTTAATAAATACCAGCGGAAGCATCTCGCATGGGAGGATGTGGCGGCGGTGGAAAAATTGATCCTCGACCGCGGCGGTTCCTGGGAAGGCGCCGAGGAAGAAGGGGACGGCGAAGGGGCGCAATAAGAGCAGGCGCGGGCAAAATCATCGGCAAAGTGTAAAACACGCTTGCCAGATACGCGGCGCCCGGTATTTTCCGCGGCCCCAATTCAAATGCCAGGGTAGCTCAGAGGTAGAGCAGGGGACTCATAAGCCCTTGGTCGGGAGTTCAATTCTCCCCCCTGGCACTTTTTCTCTCAGCGCCGCCCGTCATGCGACTCTTTGCCCTGCCTTCCTTGGTTGCCGCGTTCGCGGCGCTCACTGCCTCCGCCCACGCTGATTTGGTCGATGTGCCCGCCTTGGGGCTGCGGCTGGAGCGAGGTTTCCGCATCACACAGATTTCCGACGAGCAACTCGCCAACGATATCTGGTGCATGACGCTGAATCCGCGCGGGGAAGTGGTGGTCTCGGGGGCGGGCTACATTGCGACGCTGCTGGATACCGATGGGGACGGGAAGCTGGATAAGGCGGTGAAGTTTGCCGACACGAAGGGCGCGATGGGGTTGTGCTTTGACGAGACGGGGAAGCAACTGCTGGTGATGGGCGATGGGTGGCTCTCGGAGTATCGCGATGACAATCTCGACCGAGTGGCGGATGGTGGGCCGCGGCACATCCTGCCCTTCAGCAGCGGGGAACATGGCGGGCATGCGATTCGGAGAGGGCCGGATGGCTGGTGGTGGGTGATTGGGGGGAATGATTCGGGGATGGCGGAGCGGCATGCGGAATTTGACGAGATTCGCGTGGACGAACTGAAACCTGATGCGCCGAGAAGAGGGGTTGATGTTTTGATTCCACCAACGTGGAGGGCGATGAGGGCGGGCGGGATTGTGCGGCTTTCGCCGGATTTGAAAACGGAGGCGCGCTGGGCGGATGGCTTTCGGAATCCGTATGATTTCGACTTCAACGAGCGGGGCGACGTGTTCCTGTTCGATAGCGACTGTGAGCGGGATTATTTCCTGCCGTGGTACTCGGGGTGCCGCGTGTATCACGCGAAAGCGCATGCGTTCCATGGGTGGAGGCTGACGGGGTACCAGCGCAGTTTTCGCGTGCCCGATTACATGCCGGAGACGGTGCCGGCACTGGCGGACATGGGGCGCGGCTCGCCGACGGGCGTGCTGGTGTATCGGGGTGGCGCTTTTCCCAAGCACTATCGCGGTGGGGTGTTTATTGAGGATTGGACGTTTGGGAAGATTCACTATGTACCGCTCATTCCGGAGGGGAGCGGTTACATCACGAAGACGGAGGTTTTTCTGGAGCCGATCGGAACGGCTGGGTTTGCGCCGACGGACATCGTGGAGACGGCGGATGGCGCATTGTTGGTCAGCATCGGTGGGCGCAAGACGCGTGGGGCGATTTATCGCATCGAAGCGGAAAAGAGCTTCGCTTTTCCTGAAATACCTGTGCTCGCGCACGCAGCGCCGCCCGCGCCGCCGGAGCTGGCGGCCCTGGCCGCGGCGCAGGACAAGCTTGGAGGCTGGAAGCTGACGGGTGCGAGTTCCGATGCGTTCGTGCCGTACGAGCCGGTGCGGCCGCAGGGGCTGGCGGGGCGTGACCGCCAGGCGGCGGCGCAGCTGGCGGAGGACGGGCTGCTTTCGCTGGATGATCGCGTGGTGACGGAGTCGGCGCGGCTGCTGGCGATGCTCTCCGAGGATTCATCGCGCGCGGCGGAGAACGTCATGGGGGCGATCACCGAGAAGTCGTCGCCGACCTCCGATTTTCATTTCCTGGCCTGCCTCGCCTGCCTGAGCGCGAAGCCGGAGGCGGAGCGGACGGGGAAGATCGCGCGGGCGGTGCTCGATTTGGATCGCAAGCTGGCGGGCGGGGATCGGCGGCCGAAGCAAATGTGGCCGGTACGGCTGAATGACGTCGTGGAGCGGCTGGAGAAGAATAATCCGGGGCTCGCCGAGGCGCTGCTGGCGCAGTCGGGCTTTGCCACGGGAGGGCATCTGCCGCTGGTGGATGTGTTGCCGGTGGCGCTGCGGCCGGAGGCGGCGAAGAAGTATCTCGCGGCGGTGGTGCATCCGGCTCCCGGGGCGTCGGCGCTCGAATGGACGCCGGAGCTGATCAAATTGCTCGCCGGCGAGCCGGAGGCTCGTCCGCTGCTGCGCGGGGAGTGGAAGAACCTCGGCTTGCGCACGGCGCTGCGTGAGGCGCTGAGCCGTGGGGCCACAGCGGAGGACGAGGTGCTCCTCGCCGAGCCGGATCATCCAGTGGTGGCGCAGGACTTGGCGGCGATCGAAGCCTTCGCCAATTCGCTCAAACCGGTGGCCTGGGAGAAAGGCGACGCGGCGCGGGGCGACAAACTTTTCCACGAGCGCGCGTGCGCCACGTGTCATGCGGGGACATCGCCGATTGGGCCCGATCTCTCGGGGCCGGTGGCGCGGCTGTCGCCGTCGGATCTCTATTTGGACGTCCAATTTCCCAGCCGCTCCATCGCCGAGGCTTTTCGCGCGACGCTCTTCACCCTGAAGGACGGCACGCAGCGAAACGGTTTCGTGGCGTTCGTAAGTGCGGATGGGGTGATCGTGCAGACCGGCCCCGGCCAAACAGAGCGCATCCCCGAGACGGACATCGTGCGCCGCGAGCAGAGCGACGTGTCGCTCATGCCGCCGGGTTTGCTCACCGGAATGGAGGCGGGGCAATTGGCGGACCTGTATGCGTATTTGCAGACGCTGAAGAAGTAGAAGAGTTTATCAACCCAAGGCGGCGGCGGAGACCGAAATCGAAAACCGCTTTCGGTGTATGATAACCCAAAGATCTCGGCTAGAATCTTGGAAGCTTTTGCGATTTGTCGCCCGCTCTTAAAAAGAACGGGCTTTAACTCTAGCTTACCGCATTTATCGTTTAAGAATGTTTCCGCTCCCGTACCCACGTCGTTTTCTCGTGATGGTCGCGTCACTCGTCCTCACCGCTTCCTCACCGGCCGATGTGGTCACTTTTGATCAATACGTTAACGGCAATAATAACGATTTCGCGAATTTCTTCTATACCAGCGGTACTGTGAACCAATCCCCCACGGGAGGGATTTCGGGCGGCATGGTTCCAAATTTCGGGCTTGGCACCACCGGGGCATACCTTCTGAATTTTACGATGCCGGTCGGTGGCATCACCGACACCATCTATTTCAAATACGATTCGACGTCGGTGCCGCCCATTGCGTCTTCTGGAGCCACCGCGCGCATCGGCTTTTTCAATGACTCCACCACCAGTTTTGAAAATTCTTCGCTGAGCGCTAACTATTTCCACGCCGAGTTCTACAACGACACACACATCGGCCTGTTCACCGGTGTCAGCCCGGTGCACACCGTGACGCTCGCTCAACCCACCTTCGGCGACTGGTTGGCTCTCAGCTTTACCGCAGTTTCCACTGGCGGATCCCAATTTCAAATCTCCGCGCTCCTGCAGGATTTTGGTCCGTCCGGAGTCGCGATGCCGGTCGTCCTGGCCTCCGATTCGACCTCCGTCTCAAGTGCGGCGGCTGCCGCTGACTCCTCTCTTTATGCGGGCTTCGGTGGCTGGTACCATTTTTCGGCTGCCGATAACTTCTCAGTTTCTGCTACTTCAAATATTCCGGAACCCGCAACGATCACTCTCTTCGGCGTCTCCGTTCTGGCTCTCGCCGTTTGCCGGCCACGCCGCCAGTTATTCCCAGGCAATTAACCTCTTGCCAGTTCGTCGAGCAGCGCCTGGTTGAGTCGGATGCCCGCTTCGAAGTTTTCGAGCGGGAAGTTTTCATTAGGCGCGTGGGCGCGGCAGTCGGGGAGGGCGAGGCCGAGGAGGATGGTTTCCACGCCGAGGATGCGCTGGAACGTGTTCACGATGGGGATGCTGCCGCCTTCGCGGATGAGCGCGGCTTCCTTGCCGGGGAAGGCGGTGGCGAGGGCGCGCTGGGCGGCTTGGCCAAACTTCGAGTGCGGATCGGTGGCGTAGGGCTCGCCGCTGTGGCCTTCGGTGATTTCGAGGCGGACGCCAGGCGGGCAGTGCTTTTCCAAATGCGCACGGACTTTGCCGAGGATGTCGGCGGGGCGTTGATTCGGTACGAGGCGGAAGGTGAGTTTGACGAAGGCTTCTCGCGGGATGACGGTCTTGCTACCGGCACCCTGGAAGCCGCCGCCGATACCGTTCACCTCGGCGGTGGGCCGGGCCCAGGTGCGCTCGACGCTGCTGTAGCCGGCCTCGCCGAAGAGGGCGGAGACGCCGGTATTCGCGATGGTCTCGGCGTCGCCGTAGGGCAGCTTCGCCCAGGCGTCGCGTTCCCACTGCTCGAGTGGCGCCACGTCATCGTAGAGGCCGGCGACGGCGATGTGTCCGTCGGCATCATGCAACGTGGCGATGAGGCGGGCGAGGGCGGTGGCAGGATTCATCACTGCGCCGCCAAAGATGCCGCTGTGCAAATCGGTCGACGGTCCATGCACGCGGACTTCCATCGCCGCGATGCCGCGCAGGCCATAGGTGAAGGTGGGCGTTTGCCGCGCGACCATGCCGGTATCCGAGATGGCGATGAGATCGCAGCGGAGTTCCTCACGGTGCGCGGTGAGAAAGGCTTCGAGGTGTTTGCTGCCGATCTCCTCCTCGCCTTCGACGAGGAAGATGAGGTTCACGGGCAGTTCGCCTTTTTCCTTCAGTGTTTCACCGACGCCGAGGATGTGGGCGAGGATCTGGCCTTTGTTGTCCGTGGAGCCGCGCGCGTAGAGCACGCCGTCGCGCACCGTGGGCTCGAAGGGCGGGGTAGTCCATTCCTCAACGGGATCCACGGGCTGCACGTCGTAGTGGCCGTAGATCATCACGGTGCGGCGGCCGGAGACGTGCTGATTTTTGGCGACGACGATCGGGTGTCCGGCGGTGGGGTGCACTTTGCTTTCCAAACCGAGGGAGCGGAGTTTTTTGTCCACCCACGCAGCGCAGGCGGCGACGTTTTCCTTCCGCTCCGGGAGCGTGGAGATGCTGGGAAAGCTGATGAAAGCGAAGAGATCTTCGAGATGCGCTTGGGTCATGGGACCGTGGTAGCGGAGGGGGGAGGGGAGGACAAGCTGCGGCTGGAGGCGCGAAGCATGTAGGGCAAAAGGGCGTAGCTGTGTTCTGCTAACTCGAATGTGTTGAGCCGCTGAAGAGGCCGCCCGGAGGGCTATACAGGCCGACCTTCCGGTCGCAGCTGCATGGCTCCTCGTATTTTCGAATGGCCGCTCTAAAAGATTAGCCCGCAGCCTCCCGGCTGCAGCTACCTTATTTGCGCAGGCGCCAGAATTCCTTGGCTTGGGCGGGGGTGATGATGAGGGGGCTGGCGTCGGGGGGGAGCGGGGTCCAGTTGAGCAGATCGGTGGAGTGCTCCAGCGTGGCGGTGGAGTCGTACCACCAGAGCAGGGGATGGCCGGCGGAGTGGTTGAAGCTGAGGGCCAGCGGGATGGCTGGGGTGCCGATGAGCTCGCAATCGAGCAGGAGATCGCTGGAGGTGAGCGAGGTTTGGCCGACTTGAATGGCGAGGATGTTTGGCCCGGCGACGAGTTTTGAGGCGGGGATCGTGTATTCGAGGTAGTTCCCCGTGTTCGTGGAATTGGGTGGCGGATTGCTGGCGTAGGGGAAGGGCGGCGTCCACGTGCTGTCGGCGCTGATCACGGAAGGCGTGGCCTCGCCATTGAGCCAGACGGCGACCCCGTCGTCGCGGCGCACGCGGAATTTCAGGGAGGCATAGGCGGAGGGATCGGCCACGGTGAATTTGTGGCGGAAATAGTAAGCGCGCGTTTTATCGCTGGTGTTGCCGCCAAAGCCGACGGTGGTGCCATACGTCACGCCCGCCACGCCAAAGCCGGCGGGCAGCGTGGCGGCTGCCCACTCCGCGCCGGAGTCGTCGAACGAGAGGTCGCGCCAATTGGTGGGCGGCTCGCTGCGCGTTTCGCGGTAGCGCCAGCCCGTGCTCGCGCTGCTCAGGAGCGTTTGTGGCTGCGGCACCACGGGCGGCGTGACGTACAGATAGTCGCCGGTGGGTTCGGCGTTCACGGCGTTCGTCAACGCCACGTGCATGTATTGGTAATTCACCGCCGAGGCGACGGGCGAACTCACCGTCTTGAGCGTCTCGCCCGGCGCAAAGGTGAGCGTGCCGCTGCCGAGCCCAACTTCGTCGGAGGTCGGGCTGAGGCGGCCGCGAATGGCGTAATCCACGGTCACCGTCTTGGAGCTGAACGTGCTGAGCCGCACGACGAATTGCCCCGAGTACGCGGTGGTGAGCTGCTGCGGATCATAGCTCGTCACGGCAACGCCGACATTCGAGCCAGGCACCGGCATGAAGGGAGCGATCAACGCGCCCTGCGTGGCCGGGTTCCATGTCGTGTTGGTTGGATGATGCGCGGCGTCCGGCTGCGAGATCCAGTTGTCGTGCACGTTGAACCGGGCGCGCCCGAAGGAGTTCGTTTGCGTGGTGTAGTAGGTCCAGTCGTTCCAATCGTAGCTCCACGCGTCGTGAAAGAGGCTGTTGAGGAGGAAGGAATTCTTCACCTCCATGGCGCCGTTGTAGGTGTAGCCGGAGCCGTAATTATCGCCCCAGCGTACGCCCACCATGTTGCTGGAAAAAAGACAGCCATCCACCACCGCATTTGGCCCGTCGCCTGTCGCGGAGGCGCTGTAGCCGTCCTCCACGCCCTGGCCGCAATTGAAAAACACACAGCCGGTGAACGTCACATTGCGCGTGCCGGAGAGCGAGTTGCCCTCGTGATACGTGCCCTCGTACCAATTGTTCGCCGAGATGTAGGGCGTCACATCTGCCGCGGCGGTGAACGGATTGTCGCCGCCGTCGCCGCCGGAATCCACGCCGTCGTCTTTCGTGAAACCGATCACGTTATTCGTCAGCGAGAGATCGCCGCTGGTGAGGTAGATCGCGTCGTTGTCGCCGTCGACGAACGTGGCGTCTTCGCTGGGAAATTCGAGCAGCGCGCTGCGGTCGATGGTCACCTTGTCGCCGTTCAGTTCACCGCACGTGATGGCGCGCTGCATGAGCGTGCGCTTCAAATCGATCCACGTGCGGATTTTGCCGTTCATCATCTGCCCGGCGAGGCTGAAGCAGTAGCAATCCGTGAGATGCAGCTGCGCGCCCACGCTGTTGCCGGCGCCGCTGCCGGAGAGGAGGAAGAGGGCCTGCTGCGGCTTGTGCGAGGAGTAGCCGCTGTGCGACGTAAACCACGTCTGGTCCTCGCCGGAGCCGCTGAAGATCGCGAAGGTTGCATTCAGCGTGGACGTCGCGGCGGGCAGCTCGATGCCGCCCCAGTAGCCGCCCGCGGTGGCTGGCGCAAAGGCCACGGGCGCGGCCTCCGTGCCGTTGACTTGCAGCGTTCCATTCACCACTAGCTCGGCGGCGGAACCGCCGGTGCCATTGCCGGTATCGACGAGAATGATGGAGCCGGCACCAATGGTCAGCGTGGCGCCCGCGGCGATGGTGAGGGGGCTGGTCACGCGGATGCGGGAATTCGCTGGCCAGGTGGTGTCCGCGGAGACGGTGCCGCTTATGTCCGTGAACGTCGACGCAGCCTCGATCGAAATGGAGCGATTGCTCGTGAGCCCGTTCACGCTCGCGCCAATGGCGCGCGCACCGGGAGTGCTGACGGCCGCGCCGACCGCCGAGCCCCAGCCGCGTCGGAGCTGGATCGTGCTGGTGGGAAAGCCCGTCAGGTGCACGACGCCATTGAGCCACAGGCTCTCGCCATCGCTGCGGCGGAGGCTGGCGGCAATCGGCACGGGCAAACCCGCCGGCCACGCAGCCGGGGCGATGATTTTTAGCGTACCTCCCGCAAAAGCCGAGGGCGCATCATTCACCGTGCGATAGGGCGTGTGCGGCGGGATGCCGTCCTCGGTATTTCCGCGCACCGCGAAATCGCGAACGATGAAGCGGATCGTCTTGGAATCGACGAGCGCGCCGCCCGCCGCGCGGCTTTCCGCCTTGAGTTCGTGGTATTGGATGCTGGTCACCGTGACGGCGCTGCCGACCGCGACCGGGACACCGTCCAGCGTCGCCGTGGTGGTGGCCGCATTCGGATCCGCGATAACGGTGAAGGTGGCGGTATTATCGAGCTTGGCCTTATCCGCAAAACCGGCCGAGCCCGTAAAAGTAATCGCCGCCGGCAAGGGCAGCGTTGCCAGGAGGAACAGGCCCAGGGCGAAACGAAACATACCCGGAATGGTGGCGTGAATCGGGCCCATTTGGCAAATGAACTGGCGTCCACGCGGGGCGTGGGGGATTTGTTAAGGAGCGCGGGAGAGCGTCGAAGCAAAGGTAGGGACGGCGGCGGCCAATGGTAACGTGTGGCAAACGCGCTTCCCCGCTGGGCGCCACCCTACCTTTGCTTCACCGCTTCGCGGGCCTCCGCGAGGGTTTCAGAGAGGATTCGGTGCATTCACCGCGCCCTTTTGCATTGCCAATCCGCCTGGTGATGCTTATTCACCGCGCTCCGTTTTTCCGGCGCGGACGCCGGGACTGCTTTCAGTTTTAACCAACCTCGTCATCGTTATGTCTCTTACTACCATTACCAACGTCATCGGCCGCCAGATCATCGATTCCCGCGGGAATCCTACGGTGGAAGCGGAAGTGCATCTCGCGGGCGGCGCGATTGGCCGCGCGGCGGTGCCCAGCGGCGCCAGCACCGGCGAGCATGAAGCGTGGGAACTGCGCGACGGCGTGAAGGATCGCTTCCTCGGCAAGGGCGTGACCAAGGCCGTGGCGAACATCAACAAATCCATCGTGGAAGAGCTCGAAGGCCTCGACGCCACGGAGCAGGTGACGGTGGACAAGGCGATGCTCGAACTCGACGGCACGCCAAACAAGGCGAAGCTCGGCGCGAACGCCATTCTTGCGGTGTCCATGGCCAACGCGCACGCGGCGGCGAATCAGCTCGGCCAGCCGCTCTACAAATACCTCGGTGGCCCCAACGCGAAGGTGCTGCCCGTGCCGATGATGAACATCATCAACGGCGGCGCGCATTCGGACGCCCCGATCGACTTCCAGGAATTCATGGTGATCCCCAAGGGCGTGAAGACCTTCAGCGAGGCTGTTCGCGCCGGCGCCGAGATTTTCCACGCCCTCAAGAGCGTGCTCAAGGGCCGCAACCTCAGCACCGCCGTGGGTGACGAAGGCGGCTTCGCGCCAAACCTCAGCAGCGCCGACGACGCGCTGGAAACCATCGCCGAGGCCGTGAAGAAAGCCGGCTACAAGTTTGGCAAGGACATCTTCATCGCGCTCGACGTGGCCAGCTCGGAATTCTACGACAAGGCCAAGAAGCAGTACGTCTTCAAGAAGAGCTCGGGCGACAAATTCAGCGCCGACGAGTTGGTGGAATACTACAAGAAGCTCGTGGCGAAGTTCCCGATCGTGAGCATCGAGGACGGCTGCGCCGAGAACGACTGGGCCGGCTGGAAGAAGCTGACCGACGCGCTGGGCGACAAGGTGCAACTCGTGGGCGATGATCTCTTCGTGACCAACGTGGAGTTCCTCCGCAAGGGTATCGAGACCGGCACGGCCAACTCGATCCTCGTGAAGGTGAACCAAATTGGCTCGCTGACGGAGACCTTCGACGCCGTGGAACTCGCCAAGGAAAACCGCTACACGGCGGTGATTTCCCATCGCTCGGGTGAAACGGAAGACTCCACCATCGCCGACATCGCGGTGGCCACGAATGCCGGGCAGATCAAAACGGGATCGATGTCCCGCACGGATCGCGTCGCAAAATACAACCAATTGCTGCGCATCGAAGAGAATTTGGGTGACAACGCCGTGTACGGTGGCAAGATGCGCAGCTAGTGAAGGACGTCGCCTCCGAACTTGGCCGCCGCCCGCGGACTTCCATTTGGTCACGGTTCAACGTGATCCTTGGCTTGGCTCTCGCCGCGGGTTTGGTCGTCGTGATGACGTACCGGAGCCTGCCATGGGTGAAGGAAAAGGACGCGCAGGATGCGCGCGCCGCCCAGTTGCAGGATAAGCTGGATCAAGCGCAGATGCTGAACCAACGGCTGAACCGCGAGATCACGCGCCTGCAAAACGACCCGGACTTTCTCGCCGTGTATGCCCGCGACCGCGTGGTCCCAGGCTACATGAAGCAAGGCGAGGTTATCTACCGGGTGGATAAAGGCGAGGCGCCGACGGCGCGGCCGTAGAGCCGCGGCGGAGTGGATCTGTGGTCTGACGCTCGGCGTCGGGGCTGAGCAAAAGCGAACCAAGGCGCTGGGCCTTTGGACTGCGGGCAGTGTGCCGCAAAGGTAGGGATGGCGCGCTGCCGCCGCCCCTGATCTCGCTCAGGGGGCCAAAGAGTTTCACTATTCGTCTACGATTGAGATTACGTCTATTTCCGATGCGGGAACTAGCTGCGGAAGTCGCCTGACCTCCGAACGAAATTGGGGACGGCGGCGGAGCGCCATCGCTACCTTTGCGGCAAGAGGGCACGGGGCCCGCCGTTTCATCATCAAACGCCTGACGGACCCTTCCGCGGCTAAAACAGAGACCCGGATCACTTTCCGCCGCGTTCGCTCTTGTCATTCCGGCCCATCGGCGCTTCAAAACTCTCTCAATTTTTTCTGTTTATGGCAAAACTCACGCTTCGCGATCTGGACCTGGCTGGAAAACGCACCTTTGTGCGTGTCGATTTCAACGTGCCGCTCGACGAGCGCGACGGCGCGATGGTCATCACGGATGACACCCGCATCAAGGAAACGGTGCCCACGCTGAAGGCGCTCATCGCCGCTGGGGCGCGCGTCATTCTTGCCAGCCACCTCGGCCGGCCGAAGGGCAAGCCGGATCCGAAGCAGAGCCTGAAGCCCGTGGCGGCGCGCCTGAGCGAGATGCTCGGCCAGTCCGTGGCCTTTGCGGACGACTGCATTGGTGAGGCGGCGAAGGCCAAGGCGATGGCGCTGAAGAATGGCGAGGTGCTCTTGCTGGAAAACGTGCGTTTTCACGAGGGCGAGGAAAAGAATGACCCGGCGCTGGCGAAAGCCATGGCGGATCTCGCCGAGGTTTTTGTGAACGACGCCTTTGGCAGCGCCCACCGCGCCCATGCGAGCACCGCGGGCATCGCCGCGTATCTCCCGGCCGTGAGCGGTCTGCTCATGGAGAAGGAACTCGCCTATCTCCACGATGAACTGGAGAGCCCGGAGCGGCCGTTCGTGGTCATCCTCGGCGGCGCCAAGGTGAACGACAAAATCGAGGTCATCAATCGCCTCCTCGAAAAGGCCGATACGATCATCATCGGCGGCGGCATGGCCTACACGTTCCGCAAGCTCGTGCAGGGCATCACCCTCGGTCGCAGCCTCTACAAGGCCGAGTGGGAGCCGATCGCGCAGGCCGCGCTCGACAAGGCCAAGGCTCGCGGCGTGAAACTGCTCATCCCCGTGGATGCGCTCATCACCGACGCTTTCGATTTCGACGCCAAGAAGCTGGGCACCACGAAGCTCACCGCCGTGAACGAAAACATTCCCGATGGCTGGGAAGGCGTGGACATCGGCCCCGAGAGCGTGAAGCTGTTCGCCGCGGAGATCGCGAAGGCCAAGACGGTGGTATGGAACGGGCCGATGGGCGTGTTTGAAATCAAGGAATCCGCCAAGGGCACATTCGACATCGCCCACGTCATCGCTGAAAACCAAAGCGCCAAGACGATCATCGGCGGCGGCGACAGCGTGAAGGCCGTGAAGAAAGCCGGCGTGGCCGACAAGGTGACCTTCATCAGCACTGGCGGTGGCGCCAGCCTCGAACTCCTCGAAGGCAAAGTGCTCCCCGGCGTGGCGGCGCTGAAGGATAAGTAGGCGCCAATACCGGGAGCCAGGGCCTCGCCCCGAGCCTAGTTAAGGTAGCTGCGACCGGCAGGTCGCGGGCTGATCGGTTGAGGTCCTTTGGACGTATGTGAAAGCATACTGTCTAGACGCGTATCCTTGCATGTCTCCGGACGAATTGACGGGGCGGTGAACGTGAGGACCAGTTTCCAACCGGTCAAGGCGAGAGTGCCGGTGAGGGCCGAAGGCCCGACTCATATCAGCCTAGGGCGCAAGCCCTGGGAGCCATATTCTCGTAGCGAATGAGTCTTGAAGGGGCGATTCATCGGTAATCTCGGACGTCGGTATGAGTCGCCCCTTCAGGGCTCGGCTACCTACGATGATCGTGATCCCAGGGCTGGTATGAATCGGACCTTCGGTCCTCAACGCTCCTTCGTCCCGAAGTATTAGCGACGTGCCGTAGAGGCTCTACACCCACCAAGCGCTGGTCGGACTTTTCCCGGTGATGCTCATCACGAGGCCGGCGAGGATGAAGAAGACAGTCATGCCGACGCCGCTCCATCCCATTTGAGGATCGCTCCAGACGGCGGGCAGGAGAGCGCATCCCAACAGGACCGCGATCACCCCCAAGGCACGCGTAAATCCGGGGGAACTCTGCCGCTGCGTGGGCGGATTTTCAGGAACTGGACGATGGTCGGGTGTGCTCATGAATGGCCTTCTCTTTGCGATTCATGCACCAATAGCCTCGATCCGGAGGACGGCTACTTCGGCCCGAGCTTATCCAGGCCCTCGATGCCATATTTGTCCGAGGCCGCCTTGAGCTTCTCGAGGATCGGCTTCGTCTCCGTTTCGATCGCCTGCATCTTGTTGCCGAAGTCGTCCATGAACTTGGGGTCCTCACTCGACTTCTTGGCCATAAATTTTTCGATTTCCGCCGGGTCCTTCGGGAACACGGCAACAAGCGCCACCATTTTATCCACGGCGGCGATAAGGCCGGTCCAGGGTTCCTTGAGGTCCGCGGGGAGTTCGTCCGTTTTCACGGCCTTCATTTTCGCGGCCATGTCGCCGATGGCGGTGAAGCCGGCGAGCGGGTTCTCGGCGATCTTTTTGTCCATCTCATCCGTCCAGGTTTTCAGGGCGGCGACGTCTTTCTTGAAGCCTTCGAGCGCGGATTTTTCGTCCGCGAAGCCGGTGACGGTGAGGAGCGCGAGGGCGGCGAGCAGCGTGAGTCGTTTCATGGCGGGTCGTTCGTTGGGTTGAGCGATATCTCTTGGTGTAGCGGAGTCTTACAATTCGGGGCAATGCTATTTCAGGGCGCTGCTTTCTGGATGGTAACGGGCCGTCCCTTGACTTCAGAGGTTTTCGGCGTACCGCACGGAACGCGCCTCCTTTCGTGAAAACCGTTTCCATATTGCTCTCCACCATCGCCTTAGCGGCGGGGACGGCCTGTGGGCAGGTGGTCTTCAGCGAAGTGCATTACCATCCGGTGGAGCGGGCGGACTTTCAGGAGGACGGGACGCCGGCCTTGGACCTCACGGACGACGTCCACGAATTTGTCGAAGTGCAGAATGCAGGGGGCTCGCTGGTCAACCTTTCCGGATGGAGCATCTCAGGGGGCGTGGAGTTTACTTTTCCGTCGGCGACCACGCTGGCTCCAGGCGGTTTTACGGTGGTAGCCAAGAATCCGGCGCGGTTGGCGGCGGTGTATGGTCTCGCCCCAGCCACGGTGCTTGGGCCGTATGCGGGCCAGTTGAGCAATCATGGCGACCAGCTTCGGCTGCGGGATGCGGGCGGAGCGACGCGCGACCAGATGCGGTATGAGCCGGGGTTTCCGTGGCCGAATGCCGCGGATGCCCTCGGGGCGCAGGCGCGGTTCCTCGGGATCGATATGGCAGCGTATCAGTATAAAGGGCGCTCGTTGCAGCGGGTCTCGGCCACGTGGCCGGGGAATGACCCGGCGAATTGGGTGGCGTCGCCCCTCGCCACCGGTCCGACTCCGGGTGGGCCGCAAGCGGTTACGCGGGTTGTCCCCAAACCGGTGGTCATCGGGCTGAGTGTCGTGTCCACGAACGGGGGCGCGGCCATCGTTCGGGCCAATGAAGCGGCGAAAATCACCGCTTCCTTTTCCGCGGGGGGAGCGCCCTTTGGCGTCTCCCTCGAATATTTCGTGGACGATCCCGACAACGATTTTGAGACGAGGCGGTGGGTGGCGATGGCGAATGTCGGCGGTGATGCCTTCACCGCCACGCTGCCTGGCCTGCCGGATCGTTCCGTCGTGCGCTACCGTATCTGGGCGAATCGCGGGAGTGGGGAGGAACTCATTTCCCCGCGGGATGACGATGCAAACCAGGCCGCGGCGTGGCACGGCTATTTCGTCACCCCGGTGCGAGCGGAGCCCGCGTACGACCTTTTTATTTCCTCATCGGCGCTGGGGGCGCTGAGTGTCGACATCACCCAGACGCCGCGGCGCGTGACGAAGGCCGATGCGACGGGGCAGCCGCGCGAGGTGCCCTATGTTCCGGCTCAGGCGCCGCAGTGGAACGGGACGAGGCCCGCCGTTTTTTGTGCCGAGGGGCAGGTGTGGGATGTGCAGCTCCGGTATCATGGCGGCTTCACGCAGCGCAGTGTCGCGCGCGGTTCGTATAAGATCCATTTTCCCCGCTGGCATCCGTTCCATGGAGTGACTTCGCTTTTCGAGACGGACAAGGACTGGCGGGGGGCGGAGGGCGAAGCGATCGTCGCGGCCGCGGGGTTGCCGGCGCCGGGCACGCGCACGGTGAACTTGTATATCAATGACCGCGCACCCATCGCGCGGCTGGAGATGGGCGAATACAACGGGGAACTGCTGGATGCATTTCACCGCCGGCAGCAGCGGCTGGCCCCGCAGCACGTGCGGGAGGCCACGGGCGAGCTCTACAAGGCGATCGGCAACATCGGCAACACGGGCAACAATTCCGAGGGGCCGTATACTCGCGCGGATTTTGCACCGATTGCCGACAATGTGGGCTGGAGCTCGCTGGGCCGCTTCTCGTGGACGTACTCGCAGCAAAACCATGCGTGGACTGGGCCGGCGCCGTTGAAGGCCTTGGTGGATGCGATGTGGGCGGCGCGGGGCGACAGTTTTTTGGCCCCGAGTATCAACACCGCGGCGGCGCGCGCCTGGTGCCAGCAGAACCTCGATCTGGACAGCACGCTCACCAGCCTGGCGGTGATCAACTGGATGGGCGCGTGGGATGACGTGGCGCAGAACCAGTATTTCTGGCGCCGTGCGGATGGACGCTGGACGCGCTTGCCGTGGGACTTCGATGAGTTGATGGACAACACGCGCGTGGCGCAGTCGGTCTTCGTCGGCGCGACGGGTGAGCAGGATCCGTTTTTCGGCACGAATTGGTTCAAGGACACCGTGCTGAAGTGCTTTCGCGATGAGTTCCGCCAGCGGCTCTGGGAGCTGAATAACTCGCTGCTCTCGCCGGAAAATCTCAGCGTGCTCGGTCTTACGCATGCCGCCGCCTTTGCCGCGCAGCGCCAGGCGAATGTGAATGCGCAGCTCGGGCTTGGGGAATATTTCAAACCGGTGCGGCCGGTGAATGTTGGTCCGGCGGATGGCGCAGCGGTGGCTGCGGGAGCAAGCCTTACGACCTCGCCTTTCTCGCACCCGAATGGCACGCATGCCGCGACGAAGTGGGAGATTCGCCACGACGATGGGAACTACGCCGAGCCGGTGTTTGTGGTCACGAGCACGACGGCGAAAACATCGCTGGCGATTCCGTTTGAGCAGCTGGTCTATGGTCAAACGTATTATTGGCGGACGACGTATCTCGATGGCCAGGGGCATCCCTCCACGGTCTCGGCGGAAACCAGTTTTGTGTGGGGTGGGACCGTTGCTTTGGGCTCTGGCGGCCTGGTGCTCTCGGAGATTCTCGCGGCGAATCACGGGGCGGTGGAACATGGTGGCGCGACGCCGGACTACATTGAGCTGCACAATGCCGGCGCCGGGACGGCGGTGCTGGACGGGATGACGCTCACGGACGATCCGCGCGCGACGGCGAAGTTTGTTTTTCCCGCGGGGACGTCTCTCCCGCCCGGCGGCTATCTGGTGATCTGGTGCGACCACGCCACCGTCGCGCCCGGCCTGCACAGCGGTTTCCAGCTGAACGCCGGCGGGCAGACGGTGCTGCTGATGAACGGGGCGGCGATCGTGGACTGCGTGACCTTTGGCCCGCAGGCACCCGACTACGCCATTGGGCGCGCTGGGGGCAATGCTGGGTGGACACTCGTGCAGCCTTCGCCGGGTGCGGACAATGTGATGGTGCCGCTCACGGGTACGGCCGCTCTGCGCATCAACGAATGGATGACCGAACCGGCGCGCGGGACCGATTGGTTTGAACTCTACAATGGCGCAGCGCAGCCGGTGTCGCTCGGTGGGCTCTGCCTCACGGACAAACTTTCCACACCGGCGAAGACGCGCCTGCCCGCGCTTTCCTTTATTTCACCGGGCGGCTTCACCAAATTTCTGGCCGACGATTCCTCCGGCGCAAATCACTGCCATTTCAAATTGAGCAGCGGCGGCGACAGTATTTTCCTGCTCGCGGCAGATGCGTTGACGGTGCTCGACCGCGTCACCTTCGGGCGACAGGAAGCGAATGTTTCGCAAGGGCGGCTGCCGGACGGGGGCGCGGCGATCGTGTCTTTCCCGCTGACCAACTCGCCGGAGCACAGCAACTGGCGGCGCGCGCCGGTGGTGGTGAATGAAGTGCTGGCGCATTCCACTCCGCCGCTGGAGGACACGGTTGAGCTCTACAATCCCACGTCGGCGCCGGTGGACATCAGCGGATGGTGGTTGAGCGATGACGTCCGCACGCCCCGCAAATATCAGATTCCGGCCGGCACCATCGTTCCGGCTAACGGCTACCGGGTGTTTTACGGGGGGCAATTTGGCGGCGACTTTTCGTTGAGCTCACTGGGCGACGAAGTGGTGCTCTCAGCGGCGGCGAATGGCGCGCTCACTGGTTACCGGTCGCAGGTGCATTTTGGCGCCTCGACGGATGGTGTTTCTTTTGGTCGGGTGCCGCTGGTCGGCGTGGCCGATGAATTTTGGCTGATGTCCGCGCGCACTTTTGGCGTGGACCAACCCGGAACGGTGGAGGAGTTTCGGACCGGCACTGGCACGGCCAATGCGTCCGCGCTCGCGGGCCCCGTCATCATTAATGAACTACGGCCCGCCGCGACCGGGGCCGGGGATGCGTTGCAGTACGCGGAGATTCAGAACATCACGGGTGGTGCCGTGGATCTTTCGGGGTGGGTGGTGCGCGGGGGAGTGCAACTCACCTTTGCGCCGGGCACCGGCCTCGCGCCCGGTGGATATGCGCTGCTGGTGGCGTTTGACCCGGCGGATGCCAATGCACTGGCGGCCTTCCGCACCGCGTATCAAGTACCTCCGGTCGTGCCGATTTTTGGGCCGATCACCTCGTACCTGCACCCGCACGGTACGCGCGTGGAACTGGTCCGTCCGGAGGTGAATCCAAGCGGCCGTTCCTTCATCATGGTGGATCGCGTTGATTATCGCGACTACGTCCCTTGGCCGCACGCCGCGGCCGGGCAGTCGCTGCAGCGGCTGGGGCGATTCCAGATCGGCAACGATCCCGCCAACTGGACCGCGGCCGCGCCGTCTCCGGCGCTCGACAACGCCGGGCAGGGACCGGTCGTGCCCGGCGCACCGCCCGCGGCCATCAGCCTCGCCGCCGCGACCGCGAGCGTCGCCGAAAACGCGGGAAGCGTTGAAATCACCGTACAGCGCGCCGGCGAGACGGCGGGAGCCGTGAGTGTGAGCTATGGCACGCTGAGCGGCACGGCCACCGCGGACGCTGATTTTACGGCCGCCACGGGCGTCGTCACCTTGGCAAGCGGCGAGACGACCAAGACCATTTCCATCCCGATCCTGAACGACAACGCTGCGGAGGCCGATGAGACCTTTACCGTCTTTCTCTTCGCGCCGACGGGTGGCGCCACGCTCGGCGCGCGGACGGCGGAGACGGTCACCATCCTCGATAACGACCTCGCGGGCGGAGGCGCGGTCGCTGGGGAATTCCAGTTCGTGGCTCCTTCGAGTGCGGCGAGCGAAGCTTCCGCCGGATCACACTTGGTCACCATTCAGCGGACTGGCGGCAGCACGGGCACCGTGAGCGTGCAAGTTATCCAAGTGCTTCCCAATGTGCAGTGGCCGGATGCCACGCCCGGCCAGGATTTCGCACCGGTGCTCCCGCTCACCGTCACGTTTGGCCCGGGTGAAACGGCGAAGAATATCGCCATCCCGCTCCTCGATGACAGCGAAGTGGAGCTCAACGAACGGTTGCGCCTGAGCTTGGTGAATGCCGATGGCGGCGCGGTGATTGGCGCGGCTTCCACGCATGACATCATTCTCTCGAGCGACGACGTGCCGCCGATCATGACGCCGATCAAAGCGGCCTACACCGGCCTCATCAACGAGCCCTTCATCGCGGGTGGCTCCGGTTGGATCACGCTCGAGACCAGCAGCACCGGCGCGGTGACCGGGCGGCTCAACGCCAATGGCCTCGCCTACGCGATCGCCGGGACTTTCGATGCGCATGGCGAGTTCCGCCGCAACCTGCTCCCGCGCACGGGCGGCAAGGCGACCTATCGCACGCTCTATCTCCGTCTCGCCGCCGATGGCTCGCGCGTCGACGGAATGCTCGACGATGAGCCCATCTCCGCCGAGCGGAATGCCACCGGCACGGCGGCGGCGCCGGTGCCCGCGCGCGGCCGCTACACCGCGCTCCTCCGCGAGGCAGATCGCACTGTGGGAACACTGACGTTGAATATTGCGGCGAATGGCAGCGTGCGCGTCACCGGCACACTCGGCGATGGCACCCCGTTCACCGCGGCCTCCGCCCTTTCGATCACCGACCGCATGCCGTTGTGCTCCGCGCTTTATGTCCGGCGCGCCGGTTTCCTCGTGGGGGCCGCGCAGCTCAGCGCCGCCAGCCCGCGCGTCCTTTCCGGCAATTTCGCTTGGGGCCACCCGGCCGCCGGTGGCGGCACCTTGGTGCGGACGATGCTTGCGCTCGATGGAGCGCTCTTCGTGCCCCCGGCTCCCGGCCAGCGAGTCCTGTCCGGCATGACGAGCGCGAGCGCTGCGCTCGCCCACGGCCATCTTGCACCCGAGCCGCCGGCGATTCCTGTCACCATCTCCGCGCGGGATCAATTCGTCGTGCCCACCAATCCCCAGCGACTCTCGCTCCAGCTCAATCCGCGTTTCGGCACGTTGAGCGGGCGTTTTCTCCACACGGACGGCCGGGCACGGACCATTCGCGGTGTGCTCGTGCAGCGGCCAGCCGCGGAGCATCCCACGATGGAGGGAAGTTTCCCGGACGCGGTGGAACCGGGCACGGTGCGGATTACGCCGTGAGGTGGACGGGGCGTGGCATTTGTGGCCCGACGCTCTGCGTCGGGGCGATCAGAAGAATTTGAGCGAATGCCGAAAGTCGTTTCCGGCCCGAAGGGCCGACGGACATTAGCCGGGGGCTTCAGCCCCCGGATCAGGGCGTTACAGGATGCGCCGCGAAGTCGGCGCCGGAAACCGCGATCGGAGACGGATGACTTCCGGCGCCCTGTCGGGGCGCGGGCCCGTTGGGCTTGGCTCCGGGGGCTGAAGCCCCCGGCTAGTATCCATCGGCCCTTCGGGCCGGAGGCCAGATTGGACAACCGCTCACATCGAGAACCCTTTTGATTGCCCCGACGCGGAGCGTCGGGCCACAAATCGCGCGTCCGCTTGATTATGCCGCCGTCGATTCGCTTGGCGGCGTTTCTACTTCGGCGATGATGTCGGGTTCGGGTGCCGTGGGTGGCGGCTCCTCGCTGGCCTTGGGCGATTCCTCATGCCGGAAAATGTCCGTGCTCCCGCGGCTGCGCTCGCGCCAGAGCCAGATGCCGCCGCACAGTCCCATTTCATTCGACACGATGCTTACGCCCCTCGGGAGCTTGAAGAGGATTTCCTTCGCGTTGCCGCCGCCAAAATACAGGTGATCGAAATTGGTGAGGACGGCGATGGTCTCGATGGCCTTGGCCACGCGCTTGTTCCACTTGGTCTTGCCCGCTTTTTTCAGCGCGGCATTGCCGAGTTGTTCTTCATACGTCTCACCGTGGCGGAAGGGATGGTGCGCCAGTTCCAGATGCACGGAAAGCCGTCCATCCTCAAAAATGCTGGAGCCCAGGCCCGTGCCGAGCGTGAGCACCACTTCCACGCCCTTGCCCTTGATGGCGCCAAGTCCCTGGATATCCGCGTCGTTGAGTACCCGCACCGGCGCTTTCAGCGCTTTGGTCAGCGCCAGGTCGAGGTCAAAGCCATGCCACGCTTTCGTTCCTAGATTGTGCGCGGTGTAAATTTTGCCCCGGCGCACCACCCCGGGAAAGCCTACGGATACTTGGGTGTAGGGCTCCAGCGGTTTCACGAGCGCGGCGAGCGTCTGTACCATCTTGCGCGGCGGACACTTTGGCGGCGTCTTCACCCGCAGCCGCTCGGTCATCATCTTGCCGTGCTCATCCAGGATGCACGCCTTTAGGCCGGTGCCGCCGATATCGATGGCGAGCGTTCGCGTGGTGGGGGAACTCGGGGTTTCCTCGGCGGCGGATTCTGCCGGCGAACTTTGGTCCTCGGGAGCGGCGATGGTCTTCATCGTGTGCGCGAGGGTAGGGGAGGCGGAGGGCATTGGAAAGGAGGAATGGAGCGGCAGGGCGGAGTGCTGGGGGCGGAAGGCGGCTCCCGACTCCGTTCGGGAGGAAAAACCTAGCGCGGAGCGCCTATTTTTTGAACCGCTTGCCTCTCACGAGCGCCGCAAAAGAATGGCGCTGCGCGTTGGGTTCAAACTCCCGAACGGAGTTGGGAGCCACCTTCCGGCCCGGTGCTCCGCCCCTCCGTGGCCTCTCGGCCACGGCTACCGACGCACGTGGGAGCGCGAGCGGTTATTTCGGCTCCGTCACCCGCCCGAGGAAGAGACACGCTCCCGATTCCGCATGCTGGATCGCAAACAGAAATGGCCGGTCCACTTTCACCTCGATGGGCTTCGGTGGATCCTTGGGCGCCGCGGAGCCCGCCCGCATGATCACCGCGGTGGCCGCCGCCGCCTCGGTGCCTTTTTCATCCACCGCGATGAATGTCTTGTGCAGCACCTCCGAGATGAAGAGGTAGTCCGACGGCGTGCGTGGCGCCATGCGGCTGAAATCCGCGCTGCCCGCCGGCACGTCAAACGCCGTCTTCATCCCCAGTGCGGACAGCTCCTTGGTGAGCGACACCGTCGAACCCGCGATTTTGAATTTCGGCAGGTGCAAAATCACATCCTGCGAGCCCATCCGCGCGCAGTCGGCCAGCGCCTCAGCCGTCAGCTTTTTCTCCACGTCCGCGAGCCCGTGCACTTCATCCGGCAGGATGACCAAAAACTGCAGCTTGCGCCCAAAATAGGGAATCGTCACCGCTGTGTAGCCATCGCGCTTCGCATAGCCGAAATGGCGCTGCTGCCGCATGGTCGGCACGTCCTGCGCGCCGCCGCCGTTGATGTGAAAGGGCTCGGGTTGGGTCGCTGCTTCCCGAAATGCGTCGGCCCACGGCGCCTTGAGATACACCGCATTCACCAGCACCAGCCGCGTGCCGCCATTGAGCATGCCATTGGGGATCAGGTCCTTGATCCGGTCGCGCGTTTGCTCTTCCACCCAGCCGTTGATGCGCTTGGTTGCTTCCACCGACTGCGAAAAGTCCGTTTCCTCCAGCGGCGCGTGGTAGGTGTTTTTAAGCTGCGCGAGGAACTTCTCGTGAAACGCGTAGCCCTTTCGGCCAAAGAGCCGGTTGGCCATGGTGAGCACGATGGGTTCCGCGGAGCCGCCATACTTTTTGCTGCTGTCCGCCTCCGCCTTGGTCTCGTCCGCGATGTCGGCCAGCGCCTTGTTCAGTGCCGGCAGCGCATCGTGAATGGCGTCGCCGGCGGGATAATGCAGCACCTTCGCCATCTCTGTGCGGGTTTTTCCATCGGCGCCGGCATAGGTCATCGCGAGCGCGCATTGGATGGAGTAGGGCGAGACGCACAGATTGGCGTCGGCGCTCTCCGCGGCGAGTCGGCGATGCAAGTCGAGCCCCAGTTCATTGATGGCCACGGCGGCGGAATCGGCCGCGAAAGCAGGGGTGCTGAAGAGGAAAGAGAGAAGAGCGGCGGCTTTCACCTCACCAGTCTGTCCCAGGCGCGGCGAAAAGCGATAGTGCTTTCGGACGAGTCTGATTTCCTTTGCGCACGCTGATGGTTGCCCGGCCCAAAGCAAATCTGGCCTGAAAACCGCACCGCCGTGCGCCTTACGACCGCGTAAGAATTCACGCACCGGACTAGCAAAATCGCGGCAAGCTGGTTTTCTACCCGCCCTTCATGCCTGAAAAACGTAAATTGCTCGTCGTCGATACCGCTGCCCTCGGGTGGAATCTTGTGTCGCATCTGCCCGCGTTCAAGCCGGCCCAGGCGATCTTTCCCGCGGTCACCTGCCCGGTGCAGGCCAGCTTTCGCACCGGCCAGCCCACCGGCACGCACGGCCTCGTGGCGAATGGCCTGTTTTTTTCCGATCTCCGCAAAGTGCTCTTTTGGGAGCAGAGCTCCACGCTGGTGGAGGGCCCGCGTATTTGGGAGAGCTTCCGCGCGAAGGGCGGCACCGTGGGCATGATGTTCTGGCAGCAGTCGCTCGGCGAAAACGTGGATTTCCTCGTCTCGCCCTGGCCCGTGCACAAGCACAGCGGTGGCATGATTCAGAGCTGCCACACGCAACCCGCGTGGCTGGAGGATCGGCTGGAGGAGCGCATTGGGCGCAAGTTCAGCCTGTTCAACTATTGGGGGCCGTTTGCGAATCACAAATCGAGCGACTGGATCGTGGACGCCATTTGCGCCGCGATGGAGATGCCCGATGTCTCCCCCGATCTGCTGCTCACCTACATCCCGCACCTCGACTACGATCTGCAACGCTACGGCCCCGATGGCGCCAAGGCGGACAAATCGCTGGAGATTGTGCTCGGCTACTTCAATCGCCTGCAAGCGAAGGCCGCCGAGTGCGGCTATGACTGGTTGTTCTTCGGCGACTACGCCATCGAGACGGCGAACGAGGCCGTCTTCCCAAATCGCGCCTTGCGCGAGGCTGGGCTGTTCGCCACGCGTGAGCTAAAGGGCATGGCATATCCGGACTTCTACAGCTCCCGTGCCTTTGCGGTGAGCGATCATGGCGTGGCCCACGTGTATTGCCGCGATGCTGCCGCCGTGGAGGCCGCGCGCGCCGTCCTTTCCAAAATGCACGGCGTGGCCGAGGTGCTGGACAAGGAACAGCAGGCCGCGCGCGGGCTCGCGCATCGGCGCAGCGGCGATCTCATCATCGTCGCCGCCGAGGGCATTTGGTTCGCCTACCCGTGGTTCACTGACCGGAAGGAAGCGCCCGATTTTGCCACGCACGTGGACATCCACAACAAGCCTGGCTACGACCCGTGCGAGCTCTTCCTCGGCTGGCCGCCGGGCGCGGTGAGCATGGATACGCGCCGCATCCACGGCACCCACGCGAGCAACCGCCCCGGCATGGAAATCGCCTGGTCCAGCTCGCTCCTGTTCCCCGATCCGCCCGTCACGCAGCTCGATCTCTCGAAGCGCGTGCAGCAATGGATGGAGGCGGCGCGATGAGCGGCGGACAACGACTTTTGTGCGGCCACCCCAAACCATTGGAAAACACAGCTCCCGTGTTCCATTTTACCGTCTGACCTTAAGAATGACCGATCACACGCGCAGTATTCAGCAGAGCATCTCCGTCACGTGGGACTTTCCGGTGACCTTTACTCATGGCCTCTTTCGTCCCGCCAACCGCGTGCTGGTGGAAACCCTCGGCCGCCTCGGCGAGCAGCGCCGGCACAAAGCGATGGTCTTTATCGATGGCCATGTGGCCAAGGCTCTGCCCAAGCTCACGGGGGAAGTGGCGCAGTATTTTCAAGCCCATGCCGGTTCGTTGGAACTGGCGATTGAGCCGCAGATCGTTCCGGGTGGAGAGGCGGTGAAAAATCAATTCGGCCTCGTGGAGGAGTTCATGAGGCTGATGCTCGATCGGCACATGGACCGCCAGTCCTTCATCATCATCGTGGGCGGCGGCGCCGTGATGGATGCCGTGGGTCTCGCCGCGGCGCTGGTGCATCGCGGCCTGCGGCAAGTGCGCGTGCCCACCACGGTGCTCGGGCAGAATGACGCGGGCGTGGGAGTAAAGAATGGCGTGAATTTCCAGGGCGGCAAAAATGCGCTCGGCACCTTTGCGCCGCCCTTCGCGGTGCTGAACGATTTCGAATTCCTGCTCACCCTCCCGCCGCGCGACTGGCTTTGCGGCGTGGCCGAGGCGTGGAAAGTGGCGATCATCCGCGACTCCGCGTTCTTCGACTGGCTCTGCGACAACGCCGCCAAGTTCCCCGCGCGTGATGCCGCCGCGATGGAGCAGCTCGTGTATCGCTGCGCCGATGAGCATCTCGCCCACATTCGCACGAACGGCGATCCCTTCGAATACGGCCGCGCGCGCCCGCTCGATTTCGGCCACTGGAGCGCCCACAAGCTGGAGCTGATGTCCGGTTTCCGCATCAGCCACGGCGAGGCCGTCGCCTTCGGGGTGCTGCTGGATTCCTGCTACGCCCGCGAGAAGGGCTGGATCTCCGCCGACGAATTCGGCGCCATCGACCGCGGCCTGCGCGCCAGCGGCTTCCCGCTCTGGCACGAGGAAGCCCTGCGCCGCGACGCCGCCGGCCAGCTCGAAGTCTTCGCTGGCATCCGCGAATTCCAGGAGCACCTCGGCGGTGAACTCTGCGTCACCTACCCGCATGGCATCGGCGCCCGCTTCGAAGTGCACGAGATCGACCTGCCGCTCATGGAGCGCTGCCTGGAAGAGCTGCGGCCGAAGAAGTAGAAGGAGCTTTCGGTTGTGCCGCCAGGCTCTGGCGTGCGGCGGCTTGACGCCGCTTTCGGATGGGATTGCCGGTAGGTAAATCCGTCCGCTTTCCGGTAAATTCACGGCATGGCAAGCGCTGAGCCCGTATTCTCGCCCTACGCTCCTCCCCAAAGCGGCGTCGAGCCGCCGCACTCCAAAGCCTGGCGGCACGTTCGGGCGTCAAACAACTTCTCGCCACACGCCCGGTTCCATCCCTCCACATCCCATGAACGCGCTCCGGCTTCTCCTCATCCCGTTGCTTTCCCTTTCCGCTTTCGCGCAGGAGCCGCGTCCGGCGGTCACGGGGGCGCAGCCGGGGCCTCCGCCCGTTCCTGCCGGCGTGAAGGCGCACCGCGATCTCGCCTACGTGGAAAACGGCCACGAGCGCCAAAAGCTCGATCTGTACCTGCCGGAAAAAGCCGAGGGACCGCTGCCGGTCATCATCTGGATCCACGGCGGCGGCTGGGCGGCGGGCAGCAAGGACCAATGCCCACCGCTGCGCCAGGGCTTCATTTCCAAGGGATACGCCGTCGCGAGCCTCGGCTATCGGCTCAGCAGCCACGCCATTTTTCCGGCGCAGATTGAGGACTGCAAAGCCGGCATCCGCTGGCTCCGCGCGCATGCCAAAGACTACGGCCTCGATCCGGATCGGTTTGGCGTGTGGGGCAGCTCGGCGGGCGGCCACCTGGTCGCGCTGGTCGGCACGAGTGGCGGGGTGAAGGACTTCGATGTGGGCGGGAACCTCGATGTTTCCAGCGGCGTGCAGGCCGTGTGCGATTTTTATGGTCCCACCGATCTCATCCGTTTCGTCAGCACGCCCGGCTTCGAATCCCACGCCACGGAGCGCTCTCCCGAAAGCCATTTGCTGGGCGGTCTAGCCACGGAGCGAAAGGAACTGGCCGCGAAGGCCAACCCCATCACCTACGTCGACAAGAACGATCCGCCTTTCCTCATCGTGCATGGGGACAAGGACACGACGGTCCCGATCAACCAAAGCGAATCGCTTTTTGAGTCGCTCAAAAAGGTCGGGGTGAGCGCGCATTTTCACACCATCAAAGGCGCCGGACACGGCGTCGGCTTCGGCGGCAAAAATATCGAAGACATGGTCCACGGTTTCTTCGACGCGCGGCTCAAGCAACAGAGCGCCGAAGTGGAAGCGCTCACGTCCGACAGTGAGGCCAGCCCCGACGGCCCGCAGCGGGCGATCGCCGGCGGAGCGGGGCGCCGCACCATCCCGTGGCAGGCCGTGCTCGACCGCGACGATCAAAATAAGGACGGCAAAATTTCACGCGAGGAATTCAAAGCGCCTCCGCAAATCTTCGACCGCCTCGACACGAACCACGACGGCTTCCTGACCAAGGAAGAACACGAAGCCGCGCAATCGCCAGCGCCGGCTGCTCGCTGAAGCCACCGTGGACTGCGACAGCTTGCTGCGTTCGGGGTGGGAAAGACGCTCTCTTTCGCGGAAACATCCAAAATTCCGAGGTGCTGAATGCTGTGGTTTGATCGCCGCCCCCGCCGCACGCAGCAAGCTGCGCCCTCCACACAGCGGCAGCAAGCTGCCGCACTCCGCGGCATCTTGCGGCTACTTCACCGCTCCTGCCGCGATCTCACAAAACTTGTCCCGTAACTCGCCGCCTTTCGGCACAAGCGCATTGGACACCATGAAGACCACCGTCATGTTCTTCTCCGGATCGATCCAGCCGAGCGTGCCAAAGGCTCCGCCGTGGCCGAATGATTTCACCCCGAAGGCGGGCGTCTTTTTCTTCTCACCCCCATTGGTGAAAAAGCCGAGCCCATACTCAATCGTCTTTCCCCCAGCGGTCTGCGACTTTGCCATCTCCGCCACCGATTTCTCGCTCACGATCCGCTTTCCATCGAGCTGCCCGCCATTGCGGATCATCTCGTAAAAGCGGGCCATATCGAGCGCCGTGGAAAAGAGGCCGCCGCTCGGCTCCGCCTCACGCTTGATGTCCGGTTCGGACGTCAGGAACGCATTGTGGGCCGCCACGAGCGCGTCGCCCTTCAGCTTGTAAGTCCGCGCCACGCGCGGCCGCTGGGCCGCATCGGGTGAGAAGGTGGTGTCTGTCATCTTTAGCGGCTCCAGGATACGCTCGCGGACAAACTCGGCGAATGGCTTGCCGCTGGCCACTTCCACGCAGCGCCCCGCCACCGTGGGGCCGAAGCTGTATTCAAACTTTTCGCCCGGCTGAAACTCGAAGGGCTCCACCAGGAGGTCGCGTGCATACTGTTCCAGCGGCACATTGCCATCCGTCGGCTTGCGCGCGGGATCGGGGATGCCGCTGGTGTGCGAGAGCAAATCGCGCAGCGTGATCGGTCGCGCGGGCGGCTGCCCGTTTGCGAGCTTCACCTTCGCCAGCTCCGGTACCCATTTGCTTGCCGGTTCATCGAGCGAGAGTTTGCCTTCATCCACCAAAATCATCACCGCCGTCGCCGTGAGGCTCTTGGTCATCGAGGCGACCCAAAAAATCGCGTCGGGCGTCATCACGCGGCCGGTTTCCTGGTTGGCCAGGCCCGCCGCCTCGAGATGCACGAGCCGCCCGTCTTTCACGATGAGCGTCACCACACCCGCGCCCCGCTTTTGCGCGATGAGCGCCTCCATCGCCGCGTGAACGGTGGCCAGCTTCGCCGGGTCCAGGCCCACTTCCTCGGGCTTCGCGGGCGTCAGACTTTTTCCAACGCTCAGGGGTTGGTACTGAAGCGTGGCGGGCGGCTTGGTGGGGATGGGCGCCGCCGGCTTATCCGGAGCCGCGGGCGGAGTCGCGGGTTTCGGCGGAGCCGGGGGAGTCGGAGTCGTGGCCGGTTTCGGAGCTTCCTTCGGGGTCTCTTTCGGCGGAGCCGCCGGGGCCGCCGCGGGCGCGCTCGCCACGGCTGCCACCGGTGCGGCCTTGTCCCAGCCGCGCTCGATTTTCACTCCCGGTAGGGCCTTCTGCAGCGCATCGGCACCGGCATCGGTCACCTTCGTTTCGAAGAGATAGACCCGTTTGAGATTCTTCAGTCCCTTGAGTTGCGCGAGGCCGGCGTCGGTCACCTCGGTGTGGAAAAGATTGAGCGACTCCAGCTTCTCGAGCGCCTTCACGTGTCCCAGCGCCGCATCATTCGCCGCAGTGTTGGAGAGGTTTAGCTTCACCAAAAATTTGAGCCCCTCGATCTTCGCCAGATCATCAGGCGAAAACTTTTCGCCGGCCAAATCCAGCTCGATGGTCCCCGTCAATTTCGCCACCAGCGCCAGCGTCTCCGCATCCACTTTCTCGACCCCGCGGAAATTCACGTAGCGCCAGTTCAGCCCCGCGGCGATCGGCTGCACGAGCGCCCCGCGCTTCGCGAGTTCCGCGGCCGCTTGGTCCTGCTCCGGCGTGGCGGCGGGTCCGGGATCCGGCTTATCCTCGGCAAAAAGGCACGCGGCAGCCAGGAGCGCAGGAAGGAAGCGGAGTAGTTTCATGACGGAGAAGGAAATCCCCGCGTAGCAGTGCGGGTTAGGGGATTGAAGCGGAAAAGTTTTAGAAAATCCCGCGGAACCCCTTCTGGGGCCTGACGCTCTGCGTCGGGGCGAGAGCGGTTTCCGAAAAACTGCAGTCGTTCGTAATACTGGATGCGTCTGTAGCCGCAGCCGGGAGGCTGCGGAGAGCGGCTCCGAACCTTCTGTGCTCTTTGTGGCTTCTGTGGCAACTCGCCTGCTCGGGTGCTGGAAGGGCCTCGAAAAATTTCCACTCCCATGGCCAATAAATCCTCTACCATTCCAACATACCGGAAGTTATTCCCTGCGCATGAACACCCAATCCCGCCGGCATTTTCTTTCCACCATCCTCGCGGCCTCCGTGGCGCCCTCCTTTCTCCGGGCGCAGGGCGCGAACAATAAACTCAACGTGGTCATCATCGGCTGCGGAGGCCGAGGTGCGTCCAATCTCGGCGAGATCGCTGGGGCAGGGGAGAACATCGTGGCGCTCTGCGACGTCAACCAGCACAACCTCGACGCCGCAGCGAAGCGATTCCCGGGCGCCAAGACCTTCAATGATTTCCGCAAGCTCTACGATTCGCTGAAAGACTTCGACGCCGTCGCCGTAAGTACCGCCGAGCACACGCACGCGTTCGCCACGCTGCCCGCGCTCCTCATGAAAAAGCACGTCTACTGCGAAAAGCCGCTCACCCATAATATCTGGGAGACGCGCCGCATCCGCGAAGCCGCCAAGGCCGCCGGCGTGGCCACGCAGATGGGCACGCAGATTCATGCGACGAACAATTACCGCCGCGTGGTGGAACTCGTGCAGAGCGGTGCCATCGGCCCGGTGCGCGAGTGCCACGTGTGGGTCTCGCGTGCGTGGGGCTTGCAGAGCAAGGAAGCCTCGGAGCGCAACAAGGATATCGTCTACGTTACTGAACGCCCCGGCCCGGGCGCGCCGCCGCCGGACTTCTTTAATTGGGACCTCTTCCTCGGCCCCGCCGCGGAGCGCCCGTTTAACGACTGCTATTTCCCCGGCCCGAAATGGTACCGATGGTGGGATTTCGGCAGCGGCACGATGAGCGATCTCGGCTCGCACATGAACGATCTGCCGTTCTGGGCGCTGAAACTCGACGCTCCAAAAACCATCGAGGCCAGCGCCGGCCCGGCGCACCCTGAGCTCGCGCCCGCGACCATGACGGCGACCTACGAATACGGTCCGCGCGGCGACATGCCCGCGTGCAAGCTCACGTGGCACCAGGGCGAAGCGAAGCCCGCGCTGTTCACGGAAAACAAAATCCCGCAGTGGGCGAATGGCGTCCTCTTCGTCGGCGACAAAGGTATGCTCCTCGCCGACTACAGCAAACTCGCGCTGCTGCCGGAGGATAAATTCAAGGATTTCCAGGCGCCGCCGCCGACGATCCCCGCGAGCCTCGGCCACCACAAAGAGTGGATTGCCGCGTGCAAGACCGGCTCCCCGACCACCTGCAATTTCGACTACAGCGGCGGCCTCACCGAGGCGAATCACCTCGGCAACGTGGCCTACCGCGTGGGCAAAAAGATCGCCTGGGATCCGGCGAAGCTGGAGTGCCCCGGCACGCCGGAAGCCGCTAAATTCATCAAGCGGCAGTATCGCAAGGGATGGGAGTTTCCGGGGGCATAAAGCGCCGCCGCCGGCTGCGCGTGCTGGGCTGGACCTTGCTCGCGCTCGTCGGGTGGTCGCTCGCCTTCATCGGCCGGCTCATCTATTTCGGGGCTCAGGATCGCGCGCAAAAGTGCGACGTGATCATCGTGCTCGGCGCCGCCGTGCACAACGGCGAGCCCTCGCCCGCTTTTGCCGCGCGCATCCGCCATGGTATCGAGCTCTGGCAGCGCGGCCTCGCGCCCAAGCTCCTGTTCACCGGCGGCCTCGGCCACGACGGCATCATCTGCGAATCCGAAATCGCCCGCCGCAAAGCGCTGGAAGCCGGTGTGCCGGAGGACGCCATCCTCATCGAGAAAGCCTCGCACGTGACGTGGGAGAACTTAATCGAAGCCCGCCGTCTCATGCGCGCGCATGCGTTGCAAACGGCGGTGATCGTGAGCGACCCCGAGCATCTCCTCCGCGCCAGCATGATGGCCGACGACCTCGGCCTCGCGCCTCGCCCACGCCTTACACCGTCTTCCAAAGCTTCCGCGCCTGCGCCCCTTTCGTGCTCGACGAATTCTGGCACTGCCACACCCACCGCTTGCAAATGTGGCTCGGCCTGCGCCAAGCCCCCGCCGAGTAAAGACGAGCTCCGAATGGGAGCGCGTGGAAAGGGAGACGGTTTTTTCAACCCGGCACAGCGTCCTGCCAGCTGGAGCGGTTTCGATGCGAATGAACGCGCCGCATTTGTGGCCTGACGCTTTGCGCCGGGGCTAATCGCTCCTCCTTTTGCTCGACCCAACGCATCCTGAAGCCAACGTTCCTCCCCATGCGCCTCCCGAGCCTTCTTTTCTTCCTCCTCCTCGTCTCACTCTTTGCCGAGGACCCCGCGCCTCTCGCTGGCACCCAGTCCCTCACCGTGCCTGGCGATCTTTCCGCGCAGATGGTGGCGGGCATCGATCGCTGGCTCATGCGGGAGACGGAGCGCGTGGCTAAAGCGCGCCACCTCGACGTCAGCACCCCGGAAGCGCGGGAAAAGGCGCGGGCTCTCCTGCGCCAGCGCCTCGGCATCGCCACAGAAGAACCGCGGTGCCTTTGGGAGCGTTTGGACGTCATCGGCTCTGGCGGTCCACCGAAGTACACGGTTCGCCGCGTTCAGTGGCCCGTGGTGGAAGGGGTATTCGCGCAGGGTTTGCTCTATGAGCCGGAGAAGGAATCGAAGGTCACGGTGATCGTCCTTCCGGATCCCGGTCTGCAACCACCGGAGATTGCCCCATCCTTGCGGGTCGCGCGGTTCGCCGAGCAAGGATGCACGGTGCTCGAATTGCTGCTGGTGGGACGGGAGAGTGAACTTTCGGGGAGCGAGCGGCTCGGACGGCAAACCGTGCAGCCGCATCGGGAATGGCTCTACCGGCCTGCGTTCGAAGTCGGCCGGACCCTCATGGGCTACGAGGTGCAGAGTGTGCTGGCCGCGCTGCCCTGGATCAAAGAAGGGCAACGCGTGGGCATCTGCGGGTACGGTGAAGGCGGCCTCATCGCACTGCACGCCGCGGCGCTGGAGCCTCGTTTTGTATCGGTGCTGATCAGCGGACATTTCGCCCCGCGCGAGCGTCTGTGGGAGGAGCCCATCTATCGCAATGTGTGGGGGCTACTGCGCGATTTCGGCGACGCGGAATTGGCGGCGGTGTCGGAGGCGAAGACATTTGTCGTGGAATACAGCGAATCTCCCAAAGTGGTGCCGCCCGCGTCCCTTGTGGGGAAAGGTCCCGCTGCGCCGGGAAAAGTGACTACTCCGGATTTCTCTTCGGTGCAGGCCGAGGCAAAACGCGCCACGGAAATGCGGACAGAGCGGGCCGCCTCGGAAGTCGTCATCGTGAGTGACGGGGAGAAAGCGGTAGGACCGGGCTCGGACGCGGCGCTCAAAGCCTTCTTTCGCGGACTGGGTGTGGAACAGCTCCATCCGGCGGAGGTGTTCGGCCCTCTTTTTGCCGACAACACGCCCAGGCCGGATGAGCACCGCCTCGTGCGCGAACTCGAGGCCCGCATCCAGCGCGTGTTGCGCGAGTGTGAGCGCGTCCGCTACCAGCTCCCGCTGTGGACCAAACTCAAGCCCGGCCCTGAGTGGGAGGCCGTGCAGAAGGCGGCGCGCGCCGACTTTTGGGAAAACGTGATCGGGAAACTTCCCACCGATTATCTCCCGCCGAATCCGCGCACACGGCAAATCTACGACCGCGAAAAATGGCGTGGCTACGACGTGATGCTCGACGTGCATCCGGACATCTTTGCCTGGGGCATTTTGCTCGTCCCGAAAGATCTCAAGCCCGGCGAGCGGCGTCCCGTGGTGGTGTGCCAGCACGGGCTGGAGGGCCTGCCGGAGGACACCATCAATGAAGATCCGAAGTCCCGTGCGTTCGCCCCGTATCAGGGCTTTGCGGCGCGGCTCGCGGACCGCGGCTTCATCGTCTACGCGCCGCACAACCCCTACCGCGGCGGCGACAAATTCCGCGTTCTCCAGCGCAAGGCGAATCCGCTCGGGCTCACGCTCTTTTCCTTTATCATCGCGCAGCACGATGTGACCACACGCTGGCTTGCCTCGCTCCCGTTTGTCGATCCTGAGCGCATCGCGTTCTACGGGCTCAGCTATGGTGGGAAGACCGCGATGCGCGTGCCTGCCGTGCTCGAGCGCTATTGCCTCTCCATCTGCAGCGGCGATTTCAATGAATGGGTGCTGAAGTGCGCCACCACGGAGCATTCCTTCGGCTACGTCTTCAGCAACGAGTACGAGATCTTCGAATGGGACCTTGGCCATCGTTTCAACTACGCCGAGATGGCGCTGCTCATCGCCCCGCGCCCGTTCATGGTGGAGCGCGGGCATAATGACGGCGTGGCCGTGGATGAATGGGTGGGCTACGAATACGCGAAAGTGAAGCGCGCGTACGACCAACTTGGTATTGGTGACCGCACGGAGATCGAGTGGTTCAATGGCCCACACACCATCCACGGCGTGGGCACGTTTCAATTCCTCCATCACTGGCTGCGCTGGCCAGAGTAGTTCTGTGGCCCGACGCTCTGCGTCGGGTCTGAATGGATTGTTTGATCCCATAGAAATCAGCCCCGACGCGGAACGTCAGGCCATAGAGGGGCTTTAATACTTTTTTAACACCTTTCGGGCTCCGCTTAATTCACGCTCGGGCGCGGGAGGGCGCAGAGTGCGGGGGTCATGCAAGCACGCGATCTTCTGCAACTTCTGCTCTTCCTCGGCGCGCTCGTCGCGCTCACTCCGCTGCTCGGGGGATGGATGGCCCGCATCTTTTCCGGTGAAGCCCATCGGCTGCAAAAGCCGCTGGGCTGGCTGGAGCGCCTGCTTTATCGTACCACGGGGATCCGCCCGGACGCCGAGATGTCCTGGCCGCAGTACGCGGGCGCGCTGCTGCTGTTCAACGTCGCCGGCTGTGCGCTCCTTGTCGTCCAGCAAATGACACAGGCCTGGCTGCCGCTCAACCCGGCGCAGTTGCCCAATGTCCCATTTCCGCTCGCGCTGAACACCGCAGTCTCGTTCATGACGAACACCAATTGGCAGGCCTACTCCGGCGAGTCGACGATGAGCTATCTCACGCAAATGAGCGGCCTGGCGGTGCACAATTTCACCAGTGCCGCGACGGGCATCGCCGTGGCGCTCGCGCTCACCCGCGGCCTCGCGCGCCGCACCAGCCAGACCATCGGCAACTTCTGGGTGGATCTCACGCGCTCCACGCTCTACGTGCTGCTGCCGCTCTCGCTGCTCCTCGCCGTGGTGCTCGTGCAGCAGGGCACGCCGCAGACGTTCGCGCCGTATGCGAAAGCGACCACGCTGGAGGGCGCGGAGCAGATCATCCCGCTGGGCCCCGTGGCGTCGCAGATCGCCATCAAGCAGCTCGGCACCAATGGCGGCGGCTTCTACGGCGTGAATGCGGCGCATCCGTTTGAAAATCCGACGCCGCTCACCAACTTCCTGCAAATCCTCGCCATCTTCGTCATCCCCAGCGCGCTGGTAAATATGTACGGCCGGATGGTCGGCGACCGCCGCCAGGGCTGGAGCATCTGGGCCACCATGATGGCGCTCTTCCTCGTCGGCCTGGTCGTGATGTGGTGGGCCGAGCTGCAGCCCAATCCCACCACTGGCCTCACCGCCGGGATGGAAGGGAAGGAAGCCCGCTTCGGCACTTTCGACTCCGTCCTCTTCGCCACCTGCACCACCGATGCCTCCTGTGGCGCGGTAAATAACATGCACGATTCCCTGTCGCCCCTCGCCGGCCTCGTCACGCTGGTGAATATGATGCTCGGCGAAGTCGTCTTCGGCGGCGTCGGCGCGGGGCTCTACGGCATCCTCATGTTCGTCCTGCTCACCGTCTTTATCGCCGGGCTCATGGTGGGCCGTACGCCCGAATATCTCGGCAAAAAGATCGAGGCGCGCGAGATCCGCTGGGCGGTGGTGGCCGTGCTCGCGCCGTGCGTCACGGTGCTGGTCGGCGCGGCCATCTCGGTGGCCTGCGCGTGGGGCAATTCCACCGTGAACAACACCGGTCCGCATGGGCTGAGCGAAATCCTCTACGCGTGGATGTCCGCCGCCGCGAATAACGGCAGCGCTTTCGCCGGCATCGGCGTAAACAACGACTACTACAACTACGGCCTCGCCATTGCGATGTTCGTCGGCCGCTTTGCGATCATCGTGCCGGTGCTCGCCATCGCGGGCAGCCTCGCGGGAAAAAAGGTGTCGCCGCCCTCCAGCGGCACGTTCCCGACTACCGGCCCCACCTTCAGCCTGCTGTTGCTCGGCGTGATCATCATCGTCGGCTCCCTCACCTTCCTGCCTGCCCTCACCCTCGGCCCCATCGTGGAGCACCTCCTCATGCTCAGCGGCCGCAGCTTCTAACTCCACCCCGCCCTGCTCACCATGAAATCCAAATCCTCGATCCTGGATCCGGCCCTCCTTAAACCCGCGCTGCTGGACTCGCTCCGCAAACTTGACCCGCGCGTGCAATGGCGAAATCCCGTGATGTTCGTCGTCTATCTCGGCAGCATCGCGACCACCGCCGTCGTGCTCGCGCATCCATTCAGCTTCCTCGTGCAGCTCACGCTTTGGCTGTGGTTCACCGTGCTCTTCGCCAATTTCGCCGAGGCCCTGGCCGAGGGCCGCGGCAAGGCCCAGGCCGCTTCGCTCCGTCGCATGCGCACGCAGACCACGGGCCGCCGGCTCGTGAATGGCCGCGAGGAGAAAGTGAATGCCGGCGACTTGCGCAAGGGTGACACCGTCGTCTGCGAGCCCGGCGACGTCATTCCGGCCGATGGCGAAGTCATCGAAGGCATCGCCAGCGTGGATGAATCCGCCATCACCGGCGAGAGCGCCCCGGTCATCCGCGAGAGCGGCGGCGACCGCAGCGCCGTCACCGGCGGCACGCGCGTGCTCAGCGATCGCATCCTCATCCGCGTCACCAGCGAGCCGGGCCACACGTTTCTCGATCGCATGATCGCCATGGTGGAAGGCGCCCGCCGCCAAAAGACGCCGAATGAAATCGCGCTCGGCATCCTGCTCGTCAGCCTCACCGCCGTGTTCCTGCTCGCGGTCTTCACGCTCCCGGCCTTCGCGCACTACAGCGAGGCCGGGGCCGGCCAGAGCGGCGTGGTGAATGTGACGCTGCCCGTGCTCGTCGCGCTCATCGTCTGCCTCATCCCCACGACCATCGGCGGCCTGCTCAGCGCCATCGGCATCAGCGGCATCGACCGCCTCGTGCGCCGCAACGTGCTCGCCACCTCCGGCCGTGCGGTGGAAGCCGCGGGCGACATCGATGTGCTGCTGCTCGATAAAACGGGCACCATCACCATGGGCAATCGCCAGGCCGTCGCCTTCCACCCCGCGCCCGGCATTGGCGAAAAGGACCTTGCCGGCGCGGCGCAGCTCGCCTCCCTGGCCGACGAAACGCCCGAGGGCCGCAGCATCGTGGTGCTCGCCAAAGAGCGGTTCAATCTGCGCGAGCGCGAGCTGCACAACATGCATGCCACCTTTATTCCTTTCACCGCGCAGACGCGCATGAGCGGCGTGGAAATCCCCGCGCAGGGCGGGCAGACCGGCCTCAGCATCCGCAAAGGCGCCGCGCAGGCCGTGCAGCAGTATGTGGAATCCCTCGGCGGCACTTATCCCGCGGCCGTCACCAAGACTGTGGAGGAGATCTCCCGCCGCGGCGGCACGCCGCTGGTCGTCGCGGGCGACGGACACGCCCTCGGCGCCATCGAGCTAAAGGACGTGGTGAAAGGCGGCATCAAGGAGCGTTTCGCGCAGCTTCGCAAAATGGGCATCCGTACCGTGATGATTACCGGCGACAACGCCCTCACCGCCGCCGCCATCGCCGCGGAGGCGGGCGTGGATGACTTCATGGCGCAGGCCACCCCCGAAGATAAGCTGCGCCGCATCCGCGAGGAGCAGGCGGCCGGCCGCCTCGTGGCCATGACGGGCGATGGCACCAACGACGCGCCCGCGCTGGCGCAGGCCGATGTGGGTGTCGCGATGAACACTGGCACCCAGGCCGCGCGCGAAGCTGGCAACATGGTCGACCTGGACAGCAATCCCACCAAGCTTATCGAGATCGTTGAAATCGGGAAGCAGCTGCTGATGACCCGTGGCGCGCTCACCACGTTCAGCATCGCGAATGACGTGGCCAAATACTTCGCCATCCTGCCCGCGATGTTTGGCGCCCTCTACCTCACCGCCGGCGCGAAGGCGGGACCGCTCGCGGCGCTCAATGTGATGCGCTTGCACTCGCCGGAGAGCGCCATCCTGAGCGCGGTGATTTTCAATGCGCTGATCATTATTGCGCTCATTCCGTTCGCGCTGGCGGGTGTGAAATATCGAGCCCAGGGCGCCGTCGCGGTGCTGCGCCGCAATGTATTGCTCTACGGCGTGGGCGGGATCATCGCCCCCTTCGTCGGCATCAAGCTCATTGATGTCCTCATGGTCGCCCTGCACCTCGCCTAGAAAGGTTTCAAATGAATTGTCGCCGAACGAAATGGCCGCGAAGCGGCGCCAAAGCAAAGGTAGGGATGGCGCGCCGCCGCCGTCTCCAATTTCGCTCGGGGGGCGGACAAGTTCCGCGGCTACTTCCAGCTTTGAAACCGATGCGCTCCCATTCGTTGACAAGTAGTGAAATTCGTCGGCGCTCTGAGCGAGATCAGGGACGGCGGCGGCGCGCCATCCCTACCTTTGCATCCGCGCCGCCTGGCGGCCATTCCGCTCGGGTCCGACTTTTCTTACGCCGCTCCAGACGGGAAAGATCTACAGTCACCATGCAAAAATTCCATTGAGTCCTATGAAAATCATCATCCAATCCATTCGGGCCGTCCTGGTGCTCACCGTGCTCACCGGCCTTGTCTATCCGTTGTTGGTCACCGCGGTGAGCCTCGGGGTGTTTCCCTCCGCCGCCGGGGGCTCGTTGGTGCGCGACGGCGAGACGCTGCGCGGCTCCGACCTCCTGGCGCAAAAGACGGAAAATCCCGCGTATTTCTGGCCGCGCCCGTCGTCGGCGGATTTCGCCACGGTGGCCAGCGGCGCGAGCAACCTCGGCCCGACCAGCGCCACGCTCGCCAAGGCGGTCGCCGATCGCCGGGAAAAGCTCGGCGCAGGCGCGCCCGGCGATTTGCTCACCACGAGTGGCAGCGGACTCGATCCCCACATCTCGCCCGAGGCCGCTCGTTTCCAGGCCGCCCGGGTCGCCGCGGCCCGCAAGCTGCCCGCGGAGAAAGTCGGGGCGCTCATCCAGCAATTCACCGAGCCGCCGCAGTGGGGCCTCTTCGGTGAGCCGCGCGTGAATGTTTTCGCTCTCAATCGCGCCCTTGGTGCGCCACAGTAGCCCTGTGACCGACGACCGTCCCGATCCCGACGCGCTGCTGGCGTCGATGCAGAAGGAGCGCGCGCAAGCGCGACGCGGAAAGCTGAAGATCTTCTTCGGCATGTGCCCAGGCGTGGGAAAAACCTACGCGATGCTACAAGCTGCCCGGCAGCGTTTGACGGAGGGGAGGGAAGTGGTCATCGGGATCGTGGAAACGCATGGCCGGCGCGACACCATCGCGCTCACGGAGGGCCTGCCCATCGTCCCCCGCGCGCAGGTGGAGTATCGCGAGACCACGCTGGAAGAGATGGATCTCGACGCCATCCTCCTCTGGCATCCCGCGCTTGCGGTGGTGGACGAACTCGCACACACGAATTCCCCCGGCTCGCGCCACCCGAAGCGCTACCAGGACGTGCTCGAGCTGCTCGATGCGGGCATCGATGTCTTCACCACGCTGAACGTCCAGCACGTCGAGAGCCGTGCCGACACCGTCCGCCAAATCACCAGCGCCACCGTGCGCGAGACGGTGCCGGATTCCGTGCTCGATACCGCGGATGAGATCGTCCTCGTCGACCTCACGCCCGAGCAGCTCCGCTCCCGTCTTGCGGATGGCCAGGTCTATCTCGGGGACCGCGCCGCTGCCGCCGCGGAGAATTTCTTCCGCGAGAGCAACCTTACCGCCCTCCGCGAAATGTCGCTCCGGGTGGTCGCTGAGCATGTGGACCGCGACCTGCGCGAAATCATGCAGACGCAGCGCATCGCCGGTCCGTGGAAAAGCGGCGATCGCCTCCTCGTCGCCGTGAGCGCTTCGCCCTTTTCCGAAAAGCTCGTGCGCTACACGCGCCGCCTCGCGGCCACTATGGAGGCGCCGTGGCTGGCGGTGCACGTGGAGACCTGCCAGCCGCTGGGCGAGCAGGACCAGGCGCGCGTGAACCGCAACCTCGCGCTCGCCCGCCGCCTCGGCGCGGAGGTCATTAGCACCACCGCCACCAGCGTGGGCGAGGCCTTGTTGCGCGTGGCGCGGCAGCACAACGTCACCCAAATCGTCGCGGGTAAGCCCGAGCTGCACGCGTGGTGGAAGTTCTGGCACCGTTCCCCGACCGACTGGCTGCTGCGCCATAGCGGCGAGATCGATCTGCACATGGTCCGCTCCGAGGCGATTGTGGAAACGGCGGCGCCGGGCGCCGCGCGAGCCGCGATCGCATGGCTGGAGTACGGGGTGGCGCTGGGCATCGGCGCCGCCGTCACGCTCGCCGGCTGCCTGCTCCTCAATTTCAGCGGCTACTGGACGGTGGCGCTGCTGTATCTGCTCGCCATCGTGCTTGCCGCAACCCGGCTGCGGCGCGGCCCCATCCTCTTCCTCGCCACGCTTTCCGCCGTGCTGTGGGATTTTCTCTTCATCCCTCCGCGCTTCACATTTTACATCAGCCAGGTGCACGACTTCGTGATGTTCGGCACCTTCTTCGTCGTGGCGCTGGTGGTGGGTCATTTCACCACCCGCCTGCGCGAGCGCGAGCGTGCCGAGCGGCTGGGCGAGCAAAGGGCCACCGCGCTCTACCGAGTGGCCCGGGCGCTTGCCACCTGCGCGGATTTGGCGAGCGCGCTGCAGTTGGTCTTTGAGGAATTGCGCGTCTTATTCGGCGCGCGGGCGGCCGTGCTGCTCCGGGGCGAGGGCGACCTCACCGTGCAGCCCGGCGGCACACTCGCCCTGTCGGACAAAGAGGACAGCGTGGCGCGCTGGGCGTTTCAAAAGAAACAGCCGGCAGGGCGGGGGACTGATACGTTGCCCGACGCGGCGGCCCTGCATCTCCCGCTGCTCGCGGGGGAGCAGGCGGAGGGCGTGCTCGCCGTGGCCACGCCCGCCGAGCTTGCGCACGACCAGCGCGAATTGCTCGAGGCCATCGGCGCCCAGCTCGCCGTCTACTTGGAAAAGGAGCGCGCGGTTTCGCGGGGCCGCGCCGCCGAGTTGCGCGCGCAGTCCGAGCGCTTGCAAAAGACGTTGTTCGACAGCGTGTCGCATGAATTGAAAACACCCATCGCCGCGCTCACCGCCGCGCTCGAGCAGCCGGAGCCCGATCGCGCTGAACTCCGCCAGGCCGCCCGCCGGCTCACGCGCACCGTGGAGCATTTGCTGGATGCCACCCGGCTGGAGAGCGGGTCGCTTCGTCTCACCCGGGAATGGTGCGACCCGGCCGAGCTGGCGCGCGAGGCGTGGGAGCGCAGCGAGGCCGAGGGGCATCCCGTGCAGCTCGATGCCGCGCCGAATCTTCCGCCCATCTTTGTGGATGCCGGCCTTTTTTCGCAGGCGCTCGCGCTGCTCATTTCCAATGCCGTGCAGCACAGCCCGCTCCACGAGGCCGTGGATGTGAAAGTCCAGGCCGCGGAGGCGGCGTGCATCTTCGAAGTCACCGATCGCGGTCCCGGCCTCGCGGCGGGCGAGGCGGAGCGGGTGTTTGAAAAATTCTACCGTGGCGCGGGCCGTCCGGCCGGCGGGCTGGGGCTCGGCCTCGCCATTGCGCGGCAGCTCGTGGAACTCCACGGCGGCACCATCACGGTGGAAAATCGTCCCGCGGGCGGCGCGCGCTTTTCCATTCGCCTTCCCCGCACCGGCGAAATGAAACTCCCCGCCGAATGACCGCGCTGATCATCGATGACGAGATACAAATCCGCCGGCTTCTGCGCGTGGCGCTGGAGAGCGCCGGCTACACCGTGCACGACGCCGAGACCGGCCAGCAGGGCCTCGCCGACGTGGCCTTCCGGCGCCCCGATGTCGTCCTCCTCGATCTCGGCCTGCCCGATCTCGACGGCCTCGAGGTCCTTCGCCGTTTGCGCGAGTGGAGCGAGGTGCCGGTCGTCATCCTCAGCGTGCGCGATTCCGAGGCCGAGAAAGTCGCCGCGCTCGATGCCGGCGCCGACGATTACGTCACCAAGCCTTTCGCCACCGGTGAACTGCTCGCCCGCTTGCGGGCCGCCCAGCGCCGCCGCCGCCCGGCGGAGGAAAGCGCCCTCTTCACGCATGGGGCGCTCGTGGTCGATCTCGCCGCGCGCCGCGTCACCCGCCAGGGCCAGGAGGTGAAGCTCAGCGCCACGGAGTACGCGCTCCTGCGGCTGTTCGTCCGCCACGCCGGCCGGGTGCTCACGCATCGCCAAATCCTGCGCGAAGTGTGGGGACCCAAGAGCGAAGAACATCGCCAGTATCTGCGCGTCTACATCACCCATCTCCGCCAAAAAATTGAGCGCGATCCCCATTCCCCGGAACTCATCCGGACGGAGACGGGGATTGGATACCGGTTTATGGAGTGAGCCGGGGCTGAAGAGTGGACCAACGCGCTGGGCGCCATCCTACCTGCGTTGCTCGCTCCACTCGCCTGGAAGGATGGGCACACGCTCCGCCGTTCACAGGTTTTGCGCCTTTGGTCGCTTTTTTAGGCCCGGCGCTGGAGCGTCAGGCCACAAATGGGCGGGCCACAAATGCGTCAGTCCTTTTTGATCTTCCCGCCCCAGCTCAAAATCCGCGCCTTCCCGCCGGCGGACTCGGCTTCCTTGATCTGGCCGTTCTTCACGTAGCAGATGCTCAGCGTGCTCCACGCAAGCTGCTCATTTGGCTGCAGCTCCGTGTATTTTAGGGCGGCCTCGATGGCCTCGGGATGGCGCCCCAGCTTCATCAGCGCCATGGCCAGCGCGTGCCAACCGTCGGCGAAAGTGGGGTCCTGCTCCACGCACTGCCGGTATTTTCCGGCGGCGGTTTCGAGCTCGCCCAGCGCGAGGTCGCCGTTCGCATCATCGAATAGCTCCTCGATGCTCATGGTCTGCTCAAGCGAACTGCGCTTATTGGTCGCGGAAGCGATCCGGCGTCGCGCCGGCTTCGTTGCACTTGGCTTCCAGCCAGGCCGCGAAGGCGATGCGCTGCAGTTGCTGGGTGCGCTCTTCCTGCGCGGCCTTGACCGCTTCCGGTGCGGGCTCTTTGTTTTCGCCGGCGATGCGGCGATCGAGATACACCAGCAGCGTGGACGAGCCCACCGGCGTGGGATCGCTCAATTGACCGGGCGCCAGCTTCCGCGTCGCTTCCAGAGCCGCACTGGCAAAGGGATACCCTTGGGGCTCCGCGCCCGGCCCAAACACCGGCAGCGCCACCGGTTTCTGCCCGAGCTCTTCCAGCGTCTTGTAGAAATTTTTTCCGCCCTTGAGCGCCTCGTCGATTTTCGTTTTCAGCTCCTTGGCCTTGGTCGCCAGCGCGTCGCTGCTCTTGGCCTGCTTCAGTGTCGTTTCAATCTGCGCCTTCACGGCGTCGAAGGGTTTCTGTTCCGGCGCTTTTTCCTCCGCGAGGTAAAGCACATACGCGCCTTTCCGCAGCCCGTCGCCCTTGGTCAGTTGCGCGCTGTAGGGCGCATCTTTCGTCAGTTTAAAGGCGGCCTGCGCCACCACGGGCGAGCCTTCCAGCTCCGGCGGGGCATGTTGGATATCAAAGAACTCCGTCGTTCCCACCTGCGCGCCCATGGCCTTGGCCGTTTCCTCAAAATTCGTTCCCGGTTGGTCGAGTGCCGCGCGCAGGGAGTAGGCCTTGTTGCCGTATTCCTGCAGCAGCCGGTTGCGCTCTGTCTTTTCCTCGTCCTGGGGAGCGCCCGCGGGCGCCGGCGGGAGGGAAAAAGCCGCATACTTTACCCGGCGCTGGGGCAGCGTCTTGTAGTGCTCCTTGCCCTCGTCATAGGTCTTCTTCAGATCTTCCTCCGTCACCTTGATGTCCTTTTCAAAATCCGCCTGCTTCAGTTCGACGTAGGTCGACTCAATCGTCATCTGCTCCTTGCGGAGGCCTTCCTTGGCCTCATCGGGGGTGCTCTGGACCGCGGAGCCCACCAGCTTCATCACCGCATCAAAACGAATCTGGCCCTCCAGGAAGTCATCCACTTGGGGAGCGCTGTAGCCGTTCGGATTCATGATTTGCCGGACCGACAGCGAGAAATACTTGTCGGAGTATTCGCGGGTCTCCGGATCGCGAAACGAGGGCACCTGCTCGAACATGTCGTGGAGCTGCGACACCGTGGCGCTCACGCCCAGGGCGTCGGCTTCATGTTCGAACACGATGGCGCGGGCGGCGCCCACGGCGGACACCTTCTGGCCAGAGAGATACATCCCATAAGGCAGGCCCAAGCCATGATACACGGAAAGTTTCCGGAAGGAATCCTGCAACTGATCCGCCATCAGGTCCTTGCCGCCCAGGGTATTCACGACCTGCCGGTTCCCATTGCGCATGATGTTGGGGGCCCACACGGTAAAGCTCACGATCACGATCACCGTGATGACGAGCATGATAGGCTTACTGAACTTGCGTAGGGAGTTGACCATGATTTTGTCGTGAAATTGTGGATTCTGAGTTGCGTTTTAAAAACAGTGTTGCGTAGCTTGGCACTCCGCTCGACGTAAAAAGCGCATGAACCTACGTGCCATGTTCCAGCCCCGGCAACTCCTTTCTGCCACCGCCTCGCTGCTTCTCGCAGTAACCGCCTTCGCGCCTGCATCCGTGCAGGCGCAGCAGGCTCCCGGCAATGACCTCGTCCAAATGAAGCCGGCCGTCGCCGGGCAGCCCGGGCGCAGTCTACAAAATGTCCTCGTGACCGGGGTGAATGGAAGTAAAGTATCCGTTCGCGACGCCAGCGGTGAGGTCGCCTACGACCTCGCGCAGATCCAGGCCGTCACCAAAGCCGCGCCGCCGGAACTCGCCAAAGCGCAGCAGGCGATTGAGGCCGGCAATATCGATGCCGCTCTTCCCGCAGTGAAAGCCATTGCGGAACGTTTCAAGGGTTTGCCGGTTTCGTGGGAGCAGGAAGCCATGGCCTTGCTCGGCAGCCTTTACGTGACCCAGGGGAAACTCTCCGAGGCCGAGACCGCCTTTAACGACGTGGAGAAATTTTACGGTGGCGCCAATTCAACGGCGGCCAAAATCGGCAAAGCGCGCCTCGCGGCCGCCAAGAAGCGCTTCAGTGAAGCCCGCACCATCGCCACGGAACTCGTGGGCGGTGCCTTGACCCAGAAAAATATTTCCCGTGCGGACAGCCAGGTCTTCGGTCAGGCCTACTACGTTCTCGGCCAGTGCGCCGAGAGCGAGGGCAAGCTCCCTGAGGCCATGGAGAACTATTGCCGCACCGTCGCCATCTTCTATCAGGAGCCCGCCATCGTCAAAGAAGCGCAATTGCGTATTGACGAACTGCGCCAAAAGAAGGTTACGACACCCTGACGCTTTTATAGCTGCTATAGCCCCAGAGCCCACCCACCACCTTTTAACCACCTCATTCCATCTACCCAATGACCAAACACCTCGTCCGCCGTCTTCTTCCAGCTTGCTGGATTGCCCTCATCTCCGCCCTGGCAACGGGCGGCGCCTTCGCCGAGACCAAGCCGGAAAACATGACGCTCATCCAGACCATCGCGCACGGCGGTGCAATGGTCATCTTCATCTGGGTTTGTATTTTGGCGACCTCCATCACGATGGTCACCTTGGTCATCCAGCTGGCCCTCTCCCTCAAGCGGGACAAGCTGGCCCCGCCGCCGCTCGTGGATAGTCTCCGCCAGCTCATCGGCTCCGGCAACTATCAGGAAGCTTGGGAAACCTGCAACGCGAACCGCAATTACCTCGCCAACGTGCTGAAGAGCGGTCTGAACCGCGTGGGCCGCGGCAAAGATGCCGTCGAATCCAGCCTCGCCGAACACGGCCTGCGCGAAGCGACCCTCCTCCGCACCAAGAACAGCTACCTCTCCGTTATCGGCGTCGTCAGCCCGATGATCGGTCTGCTCGGCACCGTCATCGGCATGATGGGCGCCTTCCAGGCCCTCGGCCAGGCGGGCATGGGCGACCCGAAGACCCTCGCGGCGAAAATCTCCGAGGTGCTCCTCGCCACGGCGTCCGGTCTGTTCATCGCCATTCCGGCCTTCGTCTGCTACTACATCTTCCGCAACGTCTCGCAGGCCTCCATCGTGCATGCCGACGACATCGTGAACCAGCTCGTCTCGGACATCCCGTACGACGAACTCGCCGGCATGCAGATCGGTGAAAACTTCGCCGCCGCCGGTGTCCCGCAGATGGCTCCGCGTCCCGCCATGGGCGCTCCCGCCGGCATGCCCATGATGGGGGCTCCCGCCGCTGGCGCCGCTTCGAGCTGCCCGGTTTGCGCCGGTGCCGTCACCGTGGGCCAGTCGCCCTGCCCGCACTGCGGTTCTGTGCTGAGCTGGTAATCCACCGCCGATGAGCGAATCCCATTCCAAAGCGGCGAAAGCCGCCACGCGGGTTCTGCCCGAGGAAGATCCGGAGTTTCAGATCGCTCCGATGATCGACATTCTCCTCGTGCTCCTCGTCTTCTTCATGACCATCGCCACCGATCAGGTGCTGCAGGTCAACAAGGACGTCGTCCTCCCGGTGGCCACCGCTGGCCTGGACCCGGAAACTGGCAAAGATAGCGGTGAAGTAATCGTCAACGTGCTCTGGGGTGAAAAAGACCCCAACAAAGTGGTCGAGGGCGACATGGGTCACCTGGACGTCGAAGGCAAGGGACCGATGGGTCTCAAAGAGCTGACCGACTATATCATCTCCAAGAAGACCGCGGTGGAGAGCAAAGGGCAGACGAACTTTCGCGTCGTCATTCGCGCGGATCGCAATGCCAAGTATCAATATGTGCGCACGGTGATGGTCGCCGTGGGCGCTGCTTCTGTTCCCACGGTCGTCTTCAGCGCCGTGGACAAAGCTTCTGTCCCCAAAGAATAACCTTTAACCTAGAAAGAAACACGAATTATGGGCGGAGGAGGAGGAGGAGAAAGCGGAGATTTCGGATTCCAGATCGCACCGATGGTCGATGTGGTCTTCGTGCTCCTATTGTTTTTCATGGCCTGCGCAGGCCAGACCCAAAAAGAAAAATCACTGCCCATTGATCTGCCCTCGCAGACGAAGGGCGGCGACAAGCCACCCGTCGTGCCCATTCTCGTCGATATCGACGTGCAGGGCCGCGTTTTTATCGGCGGCGACGCCAAGGGCGGAGGTGGCACCGATCACGATCTCGAGGTCCTCGTCCAGGCGCTCTCGGGCGCCGTGGAGCAGAGTAAACTGGCGAACCCGGATAATCCGGATCCTGTCATCATTCGCCCCAACCCCGAAACCCCGCACGAGCGCGTCATCGACGTTCTCAACGCTTGCAAGAAAGCCAAGGTCGTCAAACTCAGCTTTAGCTAACGCCTCTGTGGCCTGACGCGGGGCGTCAGGCCACAGACGTGGCGGGCGCGCTCGCTCGATTATGCGCGCCTGGAGCCGCGGCCGGGGAGGCCGCAGAGAGCGGCTGCGGAATTTCGGAAAGCGCTCTACCTCGGGAGCCAGGGCAGGGGAGCCCGCATGAAGTTCCTGTTCCCGTCCTCACTTGCCCTTTCACCCCGCCCCGTTTCGCGGTAACCTCGTGCCTGTTCCGCCAAACCACCTCCACCCCATGCACACCGCCCTTGACTCCCGTCACTCCGACGCTCCCGACTTCGGCTTTCAAATCGCCCCGATGGTCGACGTTGTCTTCGTTCTGCTCCTCTTTTTCATGGCCCTCTCCGGCCAGTTGCAAATCGAGCGCCACCTCCGGGCCGATCTCCCCGGCCCTGGCATTGGCACCAAAGTTCCCATCATCATCGATATCGATTCTGCCGGGCGCGTCTACCTCGGCGGTCGCCTCCGCGACGAAGGCCATGCCGATGCCGCGCTCCCCGTCCTCACGGACGACCTGCACAACGCCATGCGCACGAGCAACGATCCTGTCGTCATCCGCCCCGCCCCCGATGTCGAGCAAGCCGACGTCATCCACGTCCTCAGTTGCTGCAAAAAAGCCGGCGTTCCTTCCATTTCGTTTCGGTAGGGTGGTGAGTTATTCCAAATCCCGTTGAAAGCGGGACGATTTCCGCCACTGGTTCCGCAAGTCTGAGCGAGATTTTATGATGCGCGCGGTCGAGCGGGAACGTCGCTGCCGGGACCTCCAAACGGCGGTGAACCCTGAAAGGGTTCCCTGGGCCGCGCTCGTCCAACCCGAAATTACTTTTGGCAATCGCTTTAAAAAGGGAAACCACGGTTTGCGCGGATGGGCACGGATTGGACTGATTTACATTGGGTTGGAGCCACTTCCGGTACTTGGCGCGTTTGTAGCCGTAGCCGGGAGGCTGCGGGTCTCAGCTACAATTTTTTTGCAAACCGCCATGGTGAGTTCCGAGACCTCTGAGTATTCGAAGACTGAGATGGCAATTCGTCGGGCTGGGCGCTTCGCGCATGAAAAGGCCGACTGAGGACGTCGGCGCTCCCAGCCGCAGCGCCCCCACTCGACCGCTCGCCTCCAAGACTCTCGGACCCCGGCTCGACGCATTTCATCGGGCAGGACGGCTCCGTTCTCGCGTCCAAGCGGCCGGAGCAGAAACCCTCACTCTCCCATCACAAACCGCGCCACGTCCCGGGCGGCGTTCGGTTTCGAAATCCGGCTGATACTTTCGTGCCACCGTTTCCAGAGCGCGCCATCGTATTCGTGCAATCCCTCCAGCATCTCCAGGATCGCCCCGCGCGTGAAGCCCATCGCGCCGGAGCCGCTCTCCACAATGAGCCGCGCATTGCCTTCTTCCTGCCCCGGTACCACTTTTGTCACGAGCATCGGCGTCTTGGCCGCAATCGCCTCCTGCGTCGCCGCGCCGCCGGCTTTGCCCACCAGCACGTGCGAGCGCATGAGCAATTCCGGCATCCGGTTCGTCCACCCGTGCAACTCAATGGGCCGCGTCGCCGCCTTTTCGATTGCCCGCAGCACCGCCGGCTTTTTTCCGCCGGCCACGATCAATTCCACGAATGGCAGGTCCAGCATCGCCCGCACCAGCCCCGGCGCCTGCTCGGGGCTGTGGTTCACCATGTAGAGCACGCGCAACGGTTCGCCGTCCCCCGGCGGCCGCCGTGTTCCCGGCGCGTTGCCAAACGTCAGCGGCACCGGAAATCCCAGCGGATGGATCTTTTCCGCCGGCACCTTCGCTTTTTGCATCACCGCCGCCGTCGCCTCATTCGGCACGACCCACGCGTCCGCGCCGCAGCGGTGCCAGATCGAATTAATCGTCAGGCTATCCGTCACCAGCATGTAGCGCCGGAAGGGCGCACCGCCTTTGGGGAAAATCCGATCCAGCGTGTAGCCGTACGACGGATACACCGCTACCACCGCATCCGGCTTCCACGACTCCAACTCCGCCGCAAGGTTGCGCCGCAGGACAAAGAGCGAGGGCTCGATGCACATCTTCATCACCGGCAGCCGATCCATCAGCGCGTAAAACATGCTCCACGCCCGTGGCACTTGGTTGATGCAATCCACATACAGCCGCTGCGCCAGCTCCTGCGTGCGTCCGTACGTTTCGAGGAAAAAATCCCGCACGCTGGCCTCGCCACCCGCTTCCGTCACGGCTGCCGCCAAGGCACGCGCCGCCGCGTTATGGCCTTCGCCAAAACCGGCTGTGAGGATCAGGATGCGTTTCATTCAGCGCTCGCTGCGGATAGCGTCCTCCTTCGCAATCGCCAACTCGTTTTTCCACTCGGTGGTCAGTATTCAGTGGGCATCCGAGCGTCGAGCGATCCGAAGATGGCCCCATGGGACCTATAAAGACACATGGGATCTATAGGGCGGAAGCGGGCGACCGATTGGGGGCAATGACGAATGACGAGGAAAGCGGCGAGACGAAACATTTCACAGCCGTGGCTCCGTTTATCGACGGAACTCCCAGGGCCGGCGCCGGCCATCGAGGCCGCGCTCGTGAAGCGCCCACGCTGGCCGCCTAAAGGCGGAACTCCGAACTGATGGCGCTCCCATTCGGCACCGCGCTCTCGAAATCACGCCGCCACCCACTGAATACTGGATATCGAACACTGAATACTGAAGCCAGTCCTCCCTTCCTTCTCCTTTCAAGCGCCCAGATAACGTTTTTTTCCCGAAAAACTCGCGTGCAATTGACTCCGAGTCACTTACCCTCCACATAGTTCCACCCGCCGCTTTTCATGAAAAAGAGATCTGCGTTCACCCTATGAAATGGTCGAAAGATACCGACCCTGCCTGCGCCACGGGTCAATCCCGCTGAAGTCCCAATTAGTTTTCAATCCGCTCTGCCAACCTTTATGAAAAAGAAATCCGCGTTCACCCTCATTGAACTACTGGTCGTCGTCGCGATTATCGCGATTCTGGCGGCGCTTCTTTTCCCAAACCTCTCCGCCATTTTGGAACGCGGCAAGGCCACGGATGATGCGAACAACCTCCGCACGCTCGGCAGTGACCTCCAGCACTACCTCACCGATACCAGCGGCACCTTCTTTACCGAGGATGACGATACGCCGTGGCCCAAGACCCTCTATAACTACAGCAAGGACTGGAAACATTTCCGCTCGCCCTTCGATCGCCAGACGACCACGCGCCCGAAGAATTTCGAGCATGAGCCCGTGCCGATCAGCTATGGCCTGAGCAAGACGCTCTTCGGCACCTTCAACGGCAAGTGGAAGGTCTCCGAATCCATCCTCATTGCTGCGGCCCCGGCCGTCGAAACCAGCGGCAGCCCGAAGGAAGTCAAATTCAAGTCCAACGCCATGTCCAACCAGATGCTTCAAATTGATGCTCCCGGTGGCAATGGCAGCGCCACGGATAACGGCTACGGTACGCACCAGCAGCGCCAGAAGATCAACGTGCTCTTCGCCGACTACCATGTCGACGCGATGGAGTGGGCGAAGTTCGCCGATAATTCGACGACCACCGGCAAATCCCACTGGGACCCGCTCTACGAAGCCACCACCTCCCCGTAGCCCGTTCGGGGTTACTTGGGTAATCCAAATTCATTCGTCCGAGCCTGGTCTTGGACACCACAACTGCGACCGAAAGGTCGCAGTTGTTGTTTTTGGGGAGGGCGCCCAGCCGTGATCCCGCGTTTGGTATGGCCCGTCTCCGTCTGGAAGAATGTCCCGCTTGTCCCGAAGGGTACCTCATCGGACGGATAGGACCGATGGGCGGAGAGCTCATCTCGGACTTATCTGTCGTAGGTGTCCTATCTGGGGCCCACCGATTTTTCCCCCCACGCCTTGCCCGGGTCGCACGCTCCTTGCTACCTACCCGTGTGGCTCGTCCCGACTGCTTTGCCTCCGCCGGCGTTTGGATGTTGTGCCGCCTACGCCAAACATCCGAAGTTCCCGCGCTGTGCTCGCCCTTTATCATTTCTTTGTCCTGCTGATTCTCCTGCTCGTTCTCGGCAACGTCCTGGCCAACGTCTTCCATTTTGACGGCCTGCGCCCCGTGATGCCGCCGGAGGACGGACCGCTCGTCTCCATCCTCGTCCCCGCCCGCAACGAAGGACGCAACATCGAGGCCTGTATCCGCTCGCTACTGCTGCAGGATTATCCGCGGTACGAGCTCATCGTTCTCGACGACCACTCCACCGACACCACCGGCGAAATCGCCAGGCGACTCATGGAGCAAATGCGCAACCCGCGCTGTGTCTCCGCCCGCCTCGTCCGCGGCGAAGCGCTGCCCGATGGATGGGTCGGGAAAAACTGGGCCTGCCACCAGCTCTCCGAACTCGCCACTGGCGAATACCTGCTCTTCACGGATGCCGACACCATTCACGCGCCCGGCACCGTCTCTGCCGCCGTCGACTACGCGCGCCGCAACCAGGCGAGTCTCGTCTCGGCCTGGCCGCAGATGATCACCAAGACGCTCGGCGAACTGCTCATCATCCCCGTCATCCTGCTTGTCGGCGCCGGCTTCTGCCCTATCTGGCTCCAGCGCCTCTGGCAGCGGAATCCCCGGATGATTGATCAGCGTTTCGCCCGCATGCTCGGCGCCGCCAACGGCCAGTTCATGCTCTTCACCACCGAGGCCTACGCGCACATTGGCGGCCATGCCGCCATCCGCGACAACCTCGTGGACGACGTCGCCCTCGGCCGGGCGGTGGCCGAGCGGATGGGGGAGGGCCTGCGCCTCTTCAACTGTGATTCCCTCCGCTTCGCCACCGTGCGCATGTATCGGTCTTTCGGGGAAACGTGGGAGGGCTTCACCAAAAACATGCGCTCCGTCTTCGAAGACCGGCCGCTCATGTTTTGGCTCTTCGCCGTCATTCAGGCCTGCTGCCTCCTGCTGCCGTGTGTCTTCGTTTTCTTCCCCGCCTACCCCGCGTGGAAGCTCGTGGTCCTGCAAGTCGGCATCCTCTACTTTATCCGCTTCCTGCTCGCCTGGCGTTTTCAAACCAGCTTCCTCGGCGCGCTGCTGCACCCCTTCGGCATCCTCTGCATGATGCTCATCGGCCTGAATAGCTGGCGCCGCTCCATCGGCCCCGGCGTCACGTGGAAAGGCCGCACCTACCGCCCGCGGCTGTAAATCGGTGACCTGACGCCCCGTTCAGCAGCAATATTTCAGACCCGGCGCGGAGCGTTGGGCCACCGATGCGTTGCTTGCCACCCCTACCTCCGCTGCTATAACCTTCTCCCCATGCCGGAAACCACGATTTGGAAAGGGACCTCGTCCCAGTGGAAGAACTACAAGACCAATGCCCTCTTCCTGTTGCTGGTGGGCGTTTGCTGCTGGCTCTATTGGGCCAAACACACCGGCTCCTGGGTTTTCTGGCTCCTCCTGCCCGCTGGCCTGTGGGTTTTCTGGTGCTGGCTCCAGGTTAAATCCCGCGTCTTCTCCCTCACCTCGGAGCGCCTCCTCACTACTTACGGCCTCCTCACCCGCGTCACCGATTCGCTCGAGCTTTACCGCGTGCGCGACCTCCAGGTCGTCCGTCCGCTGCTGCACCGCATGGTCGGCCTGAAAAACGTCCACATCGTTTCGTCCGACGCCACCACGCCCGACGTGATCCTCGACTACATCCCGATTTCCGAGGACATGGGCGAAGTCATCCGCAAATCCGTCGAGGCCTGCCGCGCCAACAAAGGCGTGCGCACCATGGACGTCGTCAACGAGTCCAACAATCCGCCCCCGCAAGACCTCGCCCACGACGGCGGCCTCGGCCACACCCCGCCGCCGCCCACGGTATAAAGTCTTTTCAGCGCGCGTCAGAACGATAAACGCCGGAGGCTTTCGGACTGCGGCGATTTTTCGCCGCTTTCGGTTCGGGCTTCCAAAAAAGCAATCTGCTACGCGGAAATAATTGTGTCCTCTCGAGTATGGGGCGCTCCGTTTGGAGTTCCGCCTTTGGTGCGGTTTAATGTTGCGGCAAGATTTGGCGAGGCGCCTCCACTGGGCCCGGCTTTTAGGGAAGGCAACTACCGCCTCCTCCTCCGCCCCATCACCGCTGCGGCGCCGAGCACGCCCAGCATCGCGCTCGTCGGTTCCGGCGTGGGCGTGCCGATCACGTCGAACTCCCCATAGCCGTCGTATCCATTTTCCTGCCCGGGCTGAAACTCGATGCGGATCGCATCCACACCGGTAAGATTCGTCGCGAATGATGCCTGCACCGCGGTCGGCGTGCCCCCGGCGGCGGCGTTGTTGAAATCCAGTCCGCCGATTTCCGTGAACGCGGAGCTGCCCACTTTGGAATACAGGATGCGGTAGAGTTGCCGGTCGCGGCCGCTGTCATTCCATCCGCCGAGCGAGACGATGCTGGAAATATCGTACCCCTGCGGGCTGAAGCCGAGGTCCAGCGAGTATTCCACGAAGCTGTTGTCATGCCCCACCATCAACTCCGAGTTGTTGACTTGGTTGCCGCCGTAAATCGTGAAGGCGCCATTGGTCAGCGCGCTTGGGGTGGCCGTCCCTTCCACGCCAAAGTCGTTGCTGGAGTTGGTCAGCGTCGCGTGCGTTTGCAGCAGGTCCGTGCTGCTCGGCGAAAACGGTGTGAAGGGCGCGGTCCCCGTCGCCGCGGTGATCACCGGTGTCGCCAGCAGCGACGTATTTTCCACGGCATTCGAGAAGGCATAATGGTGAAACGAATCGCCATCACTCACCGCATCGAAATGGTAGGTGATGGTGGATGCCGTCGCCGTGAACGCGTAGCGCAGGATATTCCCGTTTTTGTCCCCCGCATAATTCTCGTCGAATCGGAAGACGGAGCCCGTATCGCTCGGTGTGATATCGATGACCCGGCCACCGGCACCGGAAAACCCCACATTGTACCATGAGGTCACGTACCGCACCCCCGGCGTCAGGCCCGTCAACATCAGGTCCGCATTGCCTGCGGTGCTGCCGCTGTAAAAGAAATCCGAATCGAGCCCGTTCACGCTTCCCGTGAGATTGTTGGTCCAGCCGGTGAACGAATCATTTGCCCCGGTCAGCGAGTAGCCCGTCCCCGAGGCGCCGCTCGACGAAAACGACACGCCATTCACCGTGCGGCCGCCGCCGTTGAAATCCGCCAGCGCGGTGTAGTTAAAGCTTGGGCTGATGAACGAGTCCGCATCGCCGCTGTAGGAGCGATAGCTGAAGTCGCCGGCGCGGGCGGAAAAACCGGTGAGCACGACGGCCGCGAGAAGGATCGATCCAGGACGGGAGAGTTTGATGTTCATGATGGGGTCCGAACGATTTTGGTGACAATTGCGAGGCTTTTACGTGAATGGCAAGCACCGATCCTCATCCTTGGCGCTATTAGGTTTTTGAATGCTCAAATTCCTCTCGCCGTGCTGCTTAGTGCTTGCGTGTGACCTCAACGGAATGTGACAGTCCCGAGACTCCCATGAGCATCGTCCCTCGCGCTGTTTTCCTCGTCACCGCCGCGCTCCTCACCGGCCTCCCCACGTCCAGTCGCGCCGATCTTCTCGGGTACTGGCCGCTCGACGATGCCACTGGCGGGACCACCGCGAACCTCGCGTCCGGCGGGACGGCGGCGAATGTTTTTGGCGGCGTCACGGCGGTGTTCGATGCCGCGCGCAACGGCAACGTTTTCGAATTCAACGGCGCCAGCGGATCGTATGTCGATGCTGGCAGCATCCCGGTCATCGGCACGAATACGTCGTTCACGTGGGGCTTTTGGGAAAACTCGATCAGCAATGCCAATCTCGACGCCGTCGTGGTGGGCAATCGCTACAACCCCAGCGGCGGAGAATTCAACCCGCGCGAGTTCATCAAATTTACGCCATCGAAATTTGAATTTCACCGCAACGCTGCCGGCGAAAATTTCGACTACCCGGATTTCGCCGTCGGCGCGTGGCACTACCAGACGGTCGTGAAAGACGGCAACGCGCTCGTTTATATGCTCGATGGCGTGGTCTCCGGTGTGAGCCGCGTCACCGCCGGCTTGAACAATCCCCAGCCGTTTTATTTCGGCGGCAATGTGGGCGGGGAAAATTGGAATGGCCGCCTTGACGCCGTCGCCACCTGGAACAACGCGGTGCCCCTCAGCAGCATCAGCAGAATCGCCAAGGGCACCGCCACGCCGCTCACCGCGCCCGCGACGTTTACCAGCCAGACCGTGCTCAGCGATAATTTCGATGCGCCGACGGTGGACTCCTCGAAGTGGAACATTACCAACCGCGGCCTCGAAAACAATAACCCTTCCGGCTACGACGCGCCCGTCATCGTCAGCGGCGGGGTCAGCGGCAGCAATGCCGTGCGCCTGGGCGGCACCACCACCACTTCGTATTGGTACGGCAGCAGCCTGGAGAGCAAACTGGCCCTCGACGGCAGCAAGGAAGCGCTCATCAGCGTGCAGCGCATGTCGATCACCGCCACGGGGACCGCTGATCGTTCCAGCCTCTGGGTGCTCGGTGATGATGGCCACTACCTCCACTTTTCCCAAAACGTCGGCGAAGGAGGCTGGACGTTCAATGCGCGCGACGATGGTGGCAGCGGCACGCTCAACCCGGTCGGCATCGGCAATAATATCGGGATGCTCGATGCGCTCGATGGCGACACCGGTCAGCACAAGATGGGCCTCCGCGTGGCCCCCACCGGCGACCCCGGCGACTACAACATCCTCATGTATCTCGACGATCAGGTCGTCGCCTCCCAATTCGTCTCCAACTGGCCCGACACCTACCACGTCATCCTCACTGGTCAGGCCCGCCAAGGCGGCGATTCCGTTGCCGCCGTTTTCGATGAGCTGCAAGTCCTCCAGCAAGTGCCGGAGCCGGGCGTCGCGGTGCTGCTGATGGGCGGGTTGGCGCTGATCCGGCGCCGGCGGCGGGGATAATGTAGCTGCGACCGGAAGCGCGCGGGCTGATTATTTGTGGCCCGATGCTCTGCGTCGGGGCTGATGAGCGAAACAAGGCGCTGGGCTTTTGGATGTCGGGCTGCGTGCCCTTCTTGGGAAGCGAGCGGAGCGAGCAGCAAAGGAAGGGACGGCGGCGCGCCATCCCCACCTCGCGGGCTCGCTCGGGCTCGCTTGGAAAGAGGGCCCGCAGCCCGCCGTCCAAAAGCCCGGCGTCTTGGCTGCTCATCAGCCCCGTCGGAGAATCGGGCCACAAAATGCGTGTGTGGAACGCCCCGTGGAACAAATATCGCTCCTTCTCTGTAGTTCCTCTGATGGCAACCCCTCTCCCTAGGGCTTTTTTTGGCTAAAAAATCGCAGAAACCACTACTAATAGTGCTTGCGATCCTTTCACGTTGATCAACAATCGCCGCAGATGTCCGGGTAATCCGGCTCAAACCGCCCATGTATCTCAAGTCTCTGGAAATCTTTGGCTTTAAGTCCTTTGCGCCTAAAACTGTCCTGAATTTCGACCGCGGCGTCACGTGCGTCGTTGGTCCGAACGGTTGCGGCAAGTCCAACGTGCTCGACTCCATCCGCTGGGTGCTCGGCGAGCAGTCCGCCAAGGCCCTGCGCGGCGGCGACATGACCGACGTCATTTTCTCCGGCACGGATAGCCGCCCGGCCCTCGGCATGGCGGAGGTTTCCATGACGTTCAGCGAGTGCGAGGAGCAGCTGGGGCTCGATTGGCATGAGGTGAAAATCACCCGCCGCGTGTTCCGCGAGGGTGGCAGCGAATACCTCCTCAACGGCACGCCGTGCCGCCTCAAGGACATCCATAATTTGTTCATGGATACGGGCATCGGGCGATCCGCCTACTCTATCATGGAGCAGGGCAAGATCGACCTCATCCTGTCCAGCCGCCCGGAAGATCGCCGCGCCATTTTCGAAGAAGCGGCCGGCATCACGAAGTACAAGTTCCAGCGCAAGGAAGCCCTCCGCAAGCTGGAGGCCACCGAGGCTAACCTTGTCCGCCTCGCCGACATTATCAAAGAAGTGAAGCGCCAGATCGGCTCCGTGCAGCGCCAGGCCGCCAAGGCCCGCCGCTACCAGGGCATGCTGGAGGACCTCCGCACGCTGGAGACGCACCACGCGCACCGCCAGTGGAGCGAGCTCGATGGCTCCCGCGCTGCCAGCGCGCAGGAGCTCGAGTCGCTCAGCGTGCGCGCCTACGAGATGGACGTCGCCGTTTCCAACGAAGAAGAGCAGGCCATGGCCCGCCGCGCGGAAATGGAAGAGATGGAGAGCCGCCTCAATGCCGCCCGCCAGGCCGTGCAGGATCTGCGCACGCGCGTGAGCAACCACGAGAGCCGCCTGTCTTTCAACGCCGAGCGCTCCGAAGAATTTTCCAATCTCGTGGATCGCTATCGCGGGGAAATCGCGGCGTCGGAGGAAAAGTTCATGGTCGCCGAGCAGGCGCTGCGCGACAACGACGCGCAGATGTCCACGCTCACGGAGACGCTCGCCTCGGAGCTGCGCCGCATGGAGGAAGTGCAGGCCCGCGCGGCCGGCTTCACCGCCCAGCGCCAGGAGGCGGATGCGACGATCAATCGCCTCGGCAACGAGGCCTCGCGCATCGAGAGCAAGCTCAGCAGCCTGCGCGCGCAGCTCTCGAACGCCACGCAGCAGCGCGAAGGCGCCGAGGCCCGGCTCGCCATCGTCATGGGCGAAATCGGCCAGGTGGAATTCGCCTTCATCCGCGCCAATGAGCAGCTCATGGCGGCGCAGAATGATTTGAACGTCACCCTCCACACGCTGGAGGAAAAGACCGCCGCCCTCATCGCCGCCGAGGGCTCACTTCGCGAGGCGCAAGGCCGCGCCGCCGAGCTCGACCGCGAGGTGCGCGAGAAGCAGCGCGCGCTGAACGAACGCGACTCCAAACTGGAAGTGCTGCGCGGTCTCGTGACCAGCGGCGAAGGCCTCAGCGAGGGCACCCAGAGCGTGCTCAAGGGCCTCGACAACCCTGAATTTTTCAAGCCCGCCATCCACGGCGCGCTCACGCAGTGCATCGACGTCCCGCCGGAATACGTCACCGCCGTCGAGGCCGTGCTCGGTGCGAATTTGCAGGCCATCGTGATGAAAGACACGATGGTCGCCGAGTCGGTCATCCGCACGCTCACCTACAACAAAATGGGCAAGGCCTCGCTCGCGCTCCGCGACCTCGAGTCCGTGTTCATGCACGTCACGAATGAGCAGATGCAGCTGCCCGAGGGCGCCATCGACTGGCTCATCAACAAGATCAAGCCGCAGCCGGAAGTCGCGCGGCTCGTCGAGCGGCTCATCAATCACACCTGCCTCGTGCCGAATCTGGAAGTCGCGCTGCGGGTGTTCCCGCAGCTCCGCGGCTCGGCCATCGTGACCATGGACGGCGAAGTCATCAGCGGCTTCGGCATCCTGCACGGCGGCGCCAGCAATGCCGAGGGCAGCAATTCCATCCTGCAGCGGAAGAACCAAATCGCCGCGCTGGACACCGAGGCCGCCGCGCTGCGCGAGCAGCTGGCCGCGCTGACCACGCGCCACGAGGAAGCGCTCGCCGCCGTGGAAGGCGCGCAGCATGCCATCACCGAGGCGCGCGAGGAAAAGCAGAACATGACCGTGCAAGCGTCCACGCTCCGCAGCCAGCTGCAGCTCCTCGAGCGCGAGCAGGCCGAGGCGAACAAAAAGACGCAGACGCTCGACTGGGAGAAGCAGGGCGCCGAGGGCCGGCTCGCCGAGGCGACCATCCGCATCGGCGAATTTGAAGCCGAACTCCGCGCGACGATGGAGCAATTCGACTCGCTCATCGCCCAGCGCGCCGAGGCGCAGCAGGGGATCGAAGTCCTCCGCGCGCAGGAAAACGAAGTGGCCGCCGACCTCAATGAACTGAAGGTGAAGGTCGCCACCGAGCGCCAGCGCCATTCGCTCCTGCACCACCAGCGCCAGCCCATGGAGGCGCGCATCGCCGAGCTCCAGGGCCTCATGGACGATCGCCGCCGCGACATTTCCGGCTACGAGGATCGCGCCGCGTCGCTGCAGGTGGAGAACGTGGAGATTCAGCTGAATCTCGAGCGCCTCCGCGAAAACATCGGGGAAGGGGAGCAATCGCTAGCCGTGCTCAAGGAAGAGCGCGTGGCTGTCGTCGCCGCCGCCGAGGAAGCCGCCGAGCGCCTGCGCCGCCTCCGCCGCGAGCAGGCGCAAGCCGTGGAGCAGCGCGGCGCCATCGAGGTGCGCATCACGCAGCTCGAGCTCAAGGCCAACGCCATCCACGAGCACATCCTCAAGCGCTATACCCTCGACCTGCGCGAATTCACGCCCGACAGCTACGCGCTTGCTGCCTGCCTGCGCGACGTCGGCAAGCGTGTCCGCAAATTTGAAACCACGAGCGACGAATCGCCCACCGCGGAAACGCCGGCCGAAGCGCCCGCGCCCGCCGCCGAGGCCGCAAACGATGGGGAGGGCACGCCCGAGCTGCCAATGGGTGAGGAGGCCGAGGTGCCGAATCTCGCGGCCGAGGCCATCGACTGGTCCCGCGTGGAATCGCTCGTCCGCGAGTTCGATACCCGTCTCGCCGGCATGGGCCCGGTGAACCTCGACGCCATTGCCGAGTTCGAGGAACTCGAGCAGCGCCACAACTTCCTCGAAACGCAGATCGGCGACACCGAGAAAGCGAAGGCCGAGCTCATCGACGTGATCCAAAAGATCAATGTCACCACCCGCACGCTCTTCGCCGAGACGTTTGAGAAGATCCGCATCAACTTCCAGGAGATGTTCAAGGAGCTCTTCGGCGGTGGCCAGGCGAACCTCATCCTCACCGAGGGGGATGACCCGCTCGAGTGCGGGATCGAAATCATCGCCAAGCCGCCGGGCAAGCAGCTTACGAGCATCAGCCTCCTCTCCGGTGGTGAGAAGACGATGACCGCCGTGTCGCTCCTCTTCTCCATCTATATGGTGAAGCCTTCGCCCTTCTGCGTGCTGGACGAAATGGACGCACCGCTCGACGAATCGAACATCAACCGGTTCATCCGCATTCTCGACCGCTTCGTCGGCCAGAGCCAGTTCGTGGTCATCAGCCACAACAAGCGCACCATCGCCCGCGCCGACGCCATCTACGGCGTGACGATGCAGGAGCACGGCGTCAGCAAGCTGGTCGGCGTCAAGTTCCGGGCCCGCGACGAAAGCGGCGAGAAGCAGGACGTCCTCGGCACCGAGAACGCTACGCCGATCCCGAGTGTGGCGGAGAGCTTTGGGAAGTCGCCGCAGCTGCATAGTGAGCAGATGGAGAGCTCGGGCGGGGCGGCGTAACATTTGTGGCCTGACGCTCTGCGTCGGGGCGAGCACCAGTGCCCGCTAAGCGACTAAATGGTTTAGCTTCAGAAGGCGCATCCAATGTGGCTCCCAACTCCGTTCGGGAGTTTGAAGCACCGCGCGTAGCGCCTCTTTTTGTGAGCGCTTGAGTGAGGCGGGCCGTTCAAAAAATGGGCGCTGCGCGCGGTGCTTCAAACTCCCGAACGGAGTCGGGAGCCACATTGAGCACATGGCGCTCCCGCTCGGTCGCACGCCTGCGAAGAATGTCGCCAAGGGGCCCCGCGTGGAACAACGCGCTCTTTCTGTAAAACAGCCCCGACGCGTCGGCCACAGATGGGCGCTCCGCCGTTCGGCTATTGAGGGTTGGATGTTCAGCCTTGGATGTTTCCTCCCAGCGATTCCGCTTGCGCCTCCCGCCCCCCGCACGTTCTCTGACACCCCATTTTCGCCATGATTTATCCGAGTTGGATTACCTTGAAGCTGACCATGCTCCTTATCGGGGCACTGCTCATCGGCGCCCATGCGCTCGCCTTGTTTAGTCCCGCTCTCGCCCAGGGCATGCTGAAGAAGTTCCCGCGCAACTTTGAGGCCGGCGTTTATCTCACCATCCTCGCCACCGGCTGGTTTTATTTCATGGTCAACAAGATGGACCTCGGCGAGTTTGATAAATGGCGCACGCCGGTGCTCTACGTCACGCCGGTCGCGGGTATTCTTGCTATCTTCTTCATGCGCGAGTTTCTGGCGGTGCGTGCTCTCGGCACGCTGATGCTCATGCTCGCCGAGCCGCTGCTTGAGTCCGCCTTCATGCGGCCCGAGTACATCCGACTCTCGCTGGTGATTCTCGTTTACGTGTGGGTCTTCCTCGCCCTCTTCTGGGTCGGGATGCCTTACACGCTGCGCAACCAGATCACCTGGTTTACCGCCAACGAAAAGCGCTGGCGCACCGCCGCGATGGTCGGCCTCGCCTACGGCGCCATCCTCTGTGTCGGCGGCCTCCTGGTGGCGTAACCTCGGTGGATGGCGCGCTCCGCGCGGCATGAGAATCGACACGCCGCAGGCGCCATCCACCCATCATTACTACTACTTCACCGGCGTGAGAATCGGCGCGCCCTTGTCCTTCACGAGCACCACCAGGAATTTCGCCGGCACCTTGTCGCTGGCGTTGCGCCCTACGAGGTGAATGCCGCGTGGATCCTCGAAGAAGGTTTGGCCGGGATGCAGCTTCACCTTCGGGCCACCTTTCATCTGCATCACGATGGAGCCCTCCAGCACATAGACGAAGGTGCTGGCGTTGTGGCGATGGACCGGGTCCTGGCTGCCCGGCGGATATTCCACCAGCAGCATGGTCGCCTCCTTGCCCGGGAGGCCGGCGAGGTCCTTGGTCATTAATTTCGTGACCTTCGCCTGGTCGGCAGCTGGCGCGCTGCCCAGCAGGCACCCGAGCAGTAGAAAGGCGGTCAGCGGCGAGGCAATCTTCCGGCCGAGAAACGGCGCCGGGATGGAGTTTTGGAAATTCGAGTTCGTGTTCATCTGGATGTTCTTTGATCGGTTTGTTGGTGTTTGCGCCCGTTGGAGGCGGTGCGCGCGGTGATGAGCCACCTGGCTCGTGGCACTCTCCGCGCGCACCGCTCCTTGAGCTGGAGCGTTAATTCGCGTGCTGCAGCCAGTCCTCAAAGCGCGTCTGGCCCAGGCGGGGATGTTCGCCGGGGGTGAGACTCTGATCATTCACCGCGACACCGAAGTAGCGTGCATTGGCGTCCGTCATTACTGTCCGCGCATCGTGATTCGCGTGCAGGTATTTCCGCACGAGGTCGTCCATGCGGATCGGCTCCGGCCCGGCCAATTCAATCGTGCCGTTCAGCGGCTTTCCGAGCGCGACTTCGGCCACGACGGCCGCCACGTCGTCCGAAACGACGGGCTGCATCATCGCGGGTGGCAGATGCACCGTCCGGCCCACCGTCGCCGATTGGGCGATACCGCCCACGAATTCGAAGAATTGCGTGGCGCGGACAATGGAGTAGGGGACGGCAGAGCCTTTGATGAGGGTTTCCTGCGCCATCTTTGCGCGGAAGTAGCCGCTGGCGAGCAACCGTTCCGTCCCGACGACCGAGAGCGCCACGTGGTGCTTCACTCCCGCGAGGGCTTCCGCGGCGAGAAGGTTGCGGCCAGAGGTCTCGAAGAACTCCAGGACCGCTTTGTCCTCCCACGCCGGCGCATTCGCCACGTCGACGACCACCTGGGCGCCCGCAAGCGCCTCGGCCAATCCTTCGCCGGTGAGCGTGTTAACGCCCGAGGTGGGCGAAGCCGACAACACGTCGCAGTCATGCTCCCGCAGGTTCTTCACGACTTTTTTGCCGATGAGTCCGCTGCCGCCAATCACGACAATCTTTAGTTTGCTGTTCATAGGTATTTCCTTGGTTTAGTGATGATGAAGCGGGGCTTCCGTCGCTCTGCTGGCGACCGGTCAAACCATACCGCTTCATTCATTGCTTTGGGGAACCACGCTGCGGCGTGACAAAGAAACTTCCCGCTCTATTCCACGTCCTCGATGGGCCCGAGATTGATCCACCGGCCCGAACTCGGCTTCATCCAGAGATTCATCGGCTGGGAGCCCCGATTGGGCACGAACAGAACGACCGTTCCATCCGTCTTCAAAAGTTCCGTCCCATTCACGCCCTCCACGGTAATCGTCGCCGTGACGGTAAAAGTATTTTGACCGCCCGAGGGTTGCGTTTCGACCCACGTTCTATCGTTCCGGACCCATTTTCGCTTTCCGGGATCGGCGTATTTGTAGTCGAAGGAGAACTTCGCCGGGCTCTTTTCCAATGCCCGCGACAGGTCTTCGGTTCCGTCGGCATGGATGGAAAGCTCCTGGAGCAGGGCCTTGAAATCGGCCCGCTCCGCCACCGAGGGGATGTGTTGCTGGGTGCAAAACTGGGCCACCCCATCGTAGCCATGCGCCGCGGCTTGCCGCAGCATGCGCACGATCGTAGCGGAGAATTGTTCGATGACCTCACCTCGCGGACCGCCCGTCTGGCCTCCGGTCTGGATCCGCCGCAAGCAGTTCGCTCCCATGGATGCCGCGTAGACCCAGCGCTCCGATTTTTCCGGATATAACTTGGCCGCTTCCCAGGCCGCGGAAAAGGCGCCCGTGAATTCTTTGATGCGGAGATCGTTCTCGGCGATTCTCCCATATAAATCCGCAAGCGGTTCTCTTTGTCGCTCCGGATCGCGGGCGAATTCATCGTTCTGCCGATCCAGCGCCCGTTTCATGAGTTCCCGGGCTTCGGGCCAGGCATTGGACTCGATGCGGAGCCCGGCCAGTTTTTCCAGGGTGGGGACCGCCGCCAGGCGAAACTTTGGCGTCCCGGGAAACTGGGAAGCCAGTTTCTCCTGCAGGACGAGCGCTTCCTGATATTGAGTGGCAGCCTCAGGCTTCCGCTTCAAATCATCCAGCGCCTGGCCCAGGCTCACGCGGGCGGAGGCCGCGCTATAGCGCAGCTCTGGCTGGGAGGGTAAATCTTCTGCCAGCTTTTGAAAACTTTGGACCGCGCGCTCCAGGGCCGCCAATCCCTGTTCCGGGTTTCCCGTCTGACACACGAACGCGCCCCACTTTTGAGAGGCACCCCCGAAGTCATTCCGGTAGAGCGAACTCTCCGGATCGTCGCGCAGGAGCTTTTCGAGCAGGGTCAGCGTTTCCGCATAGAGCGCGTTCGCTTTGCCGGCATCGCTCCGGTTGGCGGCGAGTTCGGCCGCCGCGCTGCGCAGCGAGACGAGTTTATGCCATTGGTCCGGTTTGTTGCATTGAGCCGCGAATTTCTCCTGCAGTTGGATGGCCCGTCCAAAGGCTGCCTCGGCTTCGTCCAGGCGCTTGTCGTCCCGGAGGGCCGTGGCGGCATTGGACAGAATGTGGATGAGATCGGCCTGGGCATCAGCCTCCCGAGGCTGGGCGGCATACGCCCACTCCGCCATCTCCAGCGCGCGCTTCCGCATGGCCTCCGCCGTCCGATGATCCCCGCTGGCTTGCAAGACCACGCTGAGGTTGTTGGCATGGGAGCAAAGTCCCCGCCGGTAGTCCGCACTTTGTGGAAATTCCGCCACGAGGGACTCATCAGCCTCCATGGCTTTGCGGAAAACCGCCGCCGCTTTGGCGTCCTCGCCCATTTGGTGATAAAGCTCGCCGAGCCGGCCCAGCGTCTGGGCGTGACGGGAGCGCATCTTCGGATGCGTTCCTTCGCTGGAGCTGGCATCTTCGTAAAACTGGAGGGCCTGGCTGAGGATCTCGCGTTTGAGGTCCGCAAAATCCGCCCCTTGGATCCGCGCATGAGAGGTGAATCGACTCAGGAAGCTCTGCACCGCCTCCTCGGCCTTATCGAAATTTTTCTCCGCTTCCTCCTGGTTGTGTTTCGCCTGCCGGGCCTGCCAGAGGCTCACGATGGTGCCGGCAATCAACGCGGAGGCCACGAGGCTGGTGGCGATCAACGCCGGTGCATTGCGGCGAACGAATTTCCCCAGCCGATAGCTCCAGGTTGGAGCGGCCGCCGTGACAGTTCGGCCGTCGAGATAGGCCTGCAAATCCAGCGCGAGCGCTGTGGCGCTTTGATAGCGACGCTGGCGATCCTTCTCGAGGGCTCTCATTGTCACCCAATCCAGGTCCCCGCGGAGCGACCGCACGAGCCGGACGGTATCGGTCTGCCGCAGCGTCGCTACTTCGGTGGCGAACCCAGCCGCCGCTCTCGCCACATACAGGCCGGGGCGCGTGGCATCTTGTTCGCGGATTCCCCGGAGTACTTCGTCCCAGGCGGCGCCTGGACTCCTGGTCGCCTGTGGGGTGGTGCCGGTGAGCAATTCATAGAGAACGACGCCCAGCGAGTAGATGTCGCTGCGGGTGTCCACGTCCGGCGCGCTACCGGCCTGCTCCGGGCTCATGTAATTCGGCGTGCCGACGATCGCTCCCGTCTGTGTAACCAACAGACCGGATTTCATTGCGTCTTCGGCTTGAGTCCCGAGCGCCTTCGCGATCCCAAAATCAATCACCTTGGGCACCATCTTCCCATCGATTTCGGCGACGAGGATATTGGAGGGCTTCAGGTCCCGGTGCAGAACCGCCTTTTGGTGCGCGTGCTGGACGGCATGGCAAACGGGGATGAGGAGTTCGAGGCGCTGGCGAATGCCCAGGCGCAGCGTGTCGCAGTGCGTGGTGATGGGCTGGCCCTGGACCAGCTCGAGCACAAAGTACGGCCGCCCGGTGGTGCTGGTGCCGGCATCGAGCACCCGGGCGATGTTCGGATGATCCATCAGGGCCAGGGTCTGCCGCTCCAATTCGAAGCGTGCGATGATCTCCCGGCTGTCCATGCCGGGCTTGATGAGTTTTAGCGCCACTTTGCGCTGAATGGGCTCCGTCTGTTCCGCCAGCCACACATTGCCGAAGCCACCGCTCCCGAGCAATGCGAGCAGCCGGTACCGGCCGATCGTTTCTCCGGCTTGCTCCATGGCGCCACCGGAGGAGGACGGCAGATCATTCGCCTCTGTCTCGCGAAAGCCCAGCGCCAGCAAATCCAGCTCTCGTTTCCGCGAGAGTTGGGAACTTCCGTCGTTGGTGGATACGTCGTCGGGCATCGGTTTATCCGCGGAGGGCCACGCGGAGGGCGCTGAGTTCGGCGTCGATGCGGGCTTCGTCGGGATGGTGCAGCGTCGCCGCGATTTGTTCGCGGAGGGCTTCCCGGAATTTTTTGCGCAACCGGGAGACGGCCTGCCGCAGGGCCTCCGGAGCCAGGCCCGTGGCGCGGCCCGCTTCTTCGTAGCCGTGATCCGAGACGGCGTCGGGCGTCAGGAAAGACTGCAGAATTTCAAATTGGGACCCGCGCCCGGCGTTCTTCTCGTTGGCGGCCAGCGCTGCGAGGGCCGTGCGCAAAAGGGACTGCGCCCACGTACGATCGAAGAGCAGTTCGGGCGTTTCATCGATGGCCAGGTCGCGCGCATACAGGGCCTCGGCATCTTCCAGATCGAGCGAAACCGGGATGCGCCCGCCGCCGCGCTTTTGCGCCCGTTCTCGATCCTGCACGTCGCCGATGTAGCGCTGAAACACCCGCAGGAGAAAGGTGCGGAGCGTCCCGAGGTTGCGATCGGCCAGGCTGAAAAGATCGTGGTCCAAGGCGTAGGCAAAAAATCCCTGGGTGAGATCCTCGGCGTCTTCCTGGCTCCGCCCGAGGCGGCGGACAAAGGCATAGAGCGGGAACCAGTAGTCCCGGCACAGCTGGGCCAGCGCTTCCTTGCGCAGCGCCAAATCCTCCGTTCCCAGAAGATTCAACACTCCAGTCCAACGCGTGGTTGGAAAACGGGAATTTCCGATCGGCGCTGGCATAGAGGGGCGGGGTACCTGACTGCGGACCGGTGTCAAGTTGACGCCGAGGTAGGGGACCGGCGGAGCGATGCTCGGCGCCGGGGGATGCCACGGGCGAGCCTTGCCTGCGCCGCTCTGGGAAAGGATCTTGTTCATTGCGAAATCAGGGATGGTTGGTGTGCCGCGCAGCCCAGGAGCGCTTCGATTTCCGTGATGTCCACCGGCTTTTGCAGATGGGCGACACAGCCCGCCGCCTCCGAAAGCAGATAGTCCTCCTCGGCGCATGAGCCCGAGATACTCGCGACGCGGACCGGCACAGAATCGAGGACACCCGGCAGCAGTGCCGCAATTTCATAGCCGCTGAGATCCGGCAGCGACGCGTCGACGAGGACGAACTCCGGTTGAAACGTCGGCGCGAGCTGCAGCGCGGCGATGCCGGTGTGCGCGCACTGCACGCGGTGCCCGTGCCGCTGGAGCAACCGGGACAGCCCGCTCGTGAAGTCGCGATTGTCGTCGACGATCAGGATGCGAAACGCATCGATCTTTACCGTCAGTTCGCGGCTGGTGGAGTGGAATGCTGTGCCGGAGGCTGCGGGAAAACGGATGGTGAAGGTGCTCCCGCGGCCCGCCCCAGCGCTGGAGACCTCGATGCGTCCTGCATGCAATTCCACCAGCCGCCGGACCACGGTGAGCCCAATGCCCAGCCCATCGCGGGCGCAGGAGCGCGCCGTTTCCCCGCGGAAGAAAGGCTGGAAGAGGGAGGCGAGTTCCTCCGGGCTCAGGCCGATCCCGGTATCCGTGACGCGCAGGATAATTTCCGCCCCCTGCCGCTCCGCGTGCAGCCGGATGCGGCCGCCGGCGGGCGTGTAGCGCGCGGCATTGCTCAAGAGGTTCACCAGCACCTGCTCGAGGTGGCAGGCATCAGCTTGGAGCCAAAGGGGGCCGGGTGGAAGGTTGACCGTGAGCCGGTGGCGGCGCGTATCCATGAGGGCGCGGATGGATTCCAGGGCGCTCTCGATGATGGTGGCGGCGTCCAACAGAGTGGAGCGCGAGGTGATTTTCCCGCGGTTCGCCTGGCCGGTACCGAGCAGGTCGTCCACGATCCAGCCGAGGCGCTGGATGTGGCGCTCGATGCACGCCACGGCCCACGCTTGCGGATCGCCTTCCCCGCGAACGCCCAGCGTGCGGAGCAGCTGCGCGGCCTGGGTGACGCAGGCGAGGGGATTGCGTAACTCATGCGCCAGCGTGGCGAAGACGGCGTGGCTGCCGTGGGCGGCGAGTTCTTCCGACCAGCGCTCCGACTCGGCGCGGCAGCGGGACGGCCCGGTGGCCACCGCTGCGGCTATCTCCATCGGCTCATGGAGCGCGCTCGGTTCATTCATCCAGGGTTCGATGGTCATCATGGCTGGTATGGAGTGGTGGTGAGTTGGTGCGTTCGCCGCTGGCGGCATTCGATGACAAGGACGCTTCACTCATTCCCTTGGGAGAGCGCCCGCTCGCGTGACGAAGCTTCTGACGGGAGGGCGCCCACCCGGGACGTCATGGCCTCGGTGGCCCGATGCTCTGCGTCGGGGCGAAAGAGCGAATCAAGGCGCTGGGCTTTTCGAACTGCGGAGCGCGTGCCCCGCTTGGTGGGCGAGCGGAGCGAGCCGCGAAGGTAGGGATGGCGCGCCGCCGCCGTCCCTGATCTCGCTCAGGGCGCCGGCGACTTTCACTACTCTTCGACGATCGGGAATATTTCCAAGCGGGAATGAGCCGCGGAAGCCGTCCGCCCCCCGAGCGAAATTGGGGACGGCGGCGGCGCGCCATCCCTACTTTCGAAAACAAAACAGGCCGCGGTTTCCCGCGGCCTGTTGTGAAGTTCTTTGGAAATGCTCCCGGTTACTTGTTCGCCGAGACCACGTCGTTCAGCTTGAAGATGGGCAGGAACATCGCAATCACGATGCCGCCGACGATGAAGCCGAGGAACACGATGAGGATGGGCTCGAGGAGCGAGGTCAGCGCGCCGAGCGTCGCTTCGATTTCTTCGTCCCAGAAGTCGGCCATTTTCTCGAGCATGTCGTCGATCTTACCGGTGTTCTCCCCGGCGGACACCATGCGCAGCATCATGGGCGGGAAGATGGGCTGGCGGCTGAGCGCAGCCGTGAGCGGGTCGCCTTTTTCCACGTCGGCGGATACGCCCTTGAGCGCGCGGGCCACCACGATGTTGCCGGCGGTATCGCCGACGATCTGCATCACTTCGAGAATCGGCACACCCGAGCGGATGAGCTGGGCGAAGGTGCGGGCGAAGCGCGTCATGCAAATCTTGTGTGTGAGCGGGCCGAAGACCGGCAGCTTCAGCTTCCACTTGTCCCACGTTTCCTGGCCGTTCTTGGTCTGCAGCCAGGCGCGGATGCCGAAGACCGTGCCGCCGATGATCATGATAATCCAGTACCAGTCGTTGCGGACGAAATTGGAGAGGTCGATCAGGAATTGCGTGGGCGCCGGCAGCTTCGCACCGAAGTCGGCAAAGATGCCCGCAAATACCGGCACGACCTTCACGATGAGGAAGGTCGTGATACACAGCGCGATGCCGATGACGATGGTCGGGTAGGTCATCGCCGATTTCACCTTCTTGCGCAGGCGGGCGCTGGCTTCGAGGAAGCCGGCCAGACGGTCGAGCACCTCAGCGAGCAAACCGCCGCTTTCACCGGCCTTCACCATCGAGCAGTAGAGGCGATTGAAAACTTTCGGGTGCTTGCAGACGGCTTCGTAGAAGGAGAGACCTTCCTGCACGGCGGCGGTGATTTCCCCGATGACGCGGCGGAGGCCGGCTTGTTTGCGCGGGTCGCTTTGCTCGAACAGACCGGTGAGGGCGCTGACGAGCGGCAGACCGGCGTCGACCATGGTGGCGAGCTGGCGGGTGAAGATGACGAGATCGGAGTCCGAGACCCGGGCGGCGGCACGCGTCATTTTACTGGCGGTGCGCTGCTGGATGGAAAGGACCATGAGGCCCCGCGCCATCAGGGTATTGATGGCGTTTTCTTCGTTGAGACCTTCTTGGGTGCCGGTAACTACCTTCCCAGAAACGTCGCGGGCTTGATAAGCGAAGCTGAGCATGGGTGTGGACATAGCAGAGCCGGTGCCAGAGGCCGCCGGGGCTTATAGAAATTATCGCCACCTACGGAAAGTCCCTCCAGATTGCGTAACTATCCGGAAACGGTTCAGGGTTTCTCCCGACGGCTGTAACTATTAGAATGACTGAAGCCCCCTTGGTGGCCCCCAGCTCCGACGCAGAGCGTCAGGCTACAAATGGAGCAGATCACCGAATCACGCCCAAATGCCGAGGCCGTGCATGACGCGTTTCACGAGGCGTTGGAGCGGTGGCTCCAAGTGCTGCGGCATCTGGGCTTCATCGATGACGTAATCGCCATCCCGGCGGTCCTCGTGAAGTTTCGCGGGGTCGCCCAGCGTTTCCTTCCAGTCGGCGCGCTTCCAGTGTTCGAACATTTGCCCGCCCCTGACCCCCACATCGCTCCGCGTTTTGAACCGGGCTCGGGCCTGCGCGGGCGAACGATACTGGAGGTGTTTGAGCCGGATGCGCTTCGGCGTGACCAGCCCGAGATGCCGGGGCCAGGCGCCCGCAGGCCATTGCAGTCCCGGTCGATGCCGGAAGAAGCGTCCCTCCGACGCGTTGGCGATATAGTACCGTGGCGCGTTCTCCGCCGTAATCTCCGGCAGCGGAGCGCCTTCCTCATTCGGGGCAAAGCGGGCGAGGTCGCCCTCCGTGAGGTAATACTGCAGATGTGCACTCCAGACCACGTGATGGCTGCGCGGCACTGCGGCGAGGAAGGCGCGGGGCTCATCGATGTAAATTTCGTCCGCGTCCAGCCGGCACCACCAGTCGCCTGGTTCCGCTTGCGCCTTGAAATGGTTGAAGACGTCGCCCCGGAGGGCGTCGGTGAAGGGTCCCAGCTCCCGGCGGTAGGCCACCACTTGAGGATGGGAAGCCGCCATCTCGTTCACGATTTTCCACGTCGCGTCAGTGCTATTATTATCAAGAACGCAAATGCGATCACACCAGCGCAAGGCCTCCGTGAGAAAGTAGCGCATCACATCCCCCTCGTTTTTTACCACACAGATGCCGTGAATCTTCATTCGCGCGACACGCATGGCAGAAGGCGGGAGCGGCTAAAAGAGCGAAGATGCGCGGGGTGGAAGTTGTTCCCGAGCGAGTTACCACAAAATGCACAGAGGGCACAAAGGACGCAGAGAGGGAGGGGGTGCAGTCTGGTTACCACAGATACCGCTGATAACTCAGATAGCGCAGATAGCGCAAATGGGGCGGGAGTGAATCCGCGCCCATCCGCGTCATCCGCGGTCTTCATCTGCGTTATCTGAGTTATCAGCGGTATCTGTGGTCAATGACCGCCCCATTTTCTATCTCTGTGCCTTTTGTGTCCTCTGTGCACTTTGTGGTAACCGGGAGTAGCCGCAGAGGGCAGGGAGGGGAGGCGGGGTGATTGCTCGCGGCTAAGAAATGTGTCTGAGGTGCGCGAGAATCCTGGACCACGAAATAAGGAAATAAGAAACCGTGAACCCCGTGATCAGAAGACGACGCTATACCGCTGAATTTAAAACCCAGGCCGTGGGTTTGGTGAGCTTGGGCAAGAG